>ERZ1643246.2340-NODE-2340-length-18298-cov-7.725100_pt1 | contig 18298 bp, 19 predicted proteins | sample MGYA00579265_ERZ1643246 | MGnify/ENA primary metagenome ERZ1643246 (study PRJEB29033, sample SAMEA4952261) | chicken gut metagenome | biome: Broiler Chicken; feature: Gastrointestinal Tract; material: Caecum | place: Ireland | collected 2018 | study: Broiler...
ATTTTCAGGGATCGTTGTCTATTGTTCAGTTATCAAAGTTCTCTGTTTCGTTGCCGCTCTCTCGCGACAGCTATATTAGATTATCACATCCGTTCCTTTTTGTCAACCACTTTTTTCATCTTTTTTCGAGCGGCTTCGGGGCGGTCCGGCAAACCAATGCGGAACTCCGTCACGAGAGCTGTCACTCTGTGATGATCAGTGCTGACAGTTATCAGCGGAACGTGTTATATATTATCACTCTGGCTTATAAATGTCAACTACTTTTTTCATTTTTTCATCAATATATTTTCCAGCCTGTTTGGGCTGAAGTCACGGCCGCTTTCCAATTCGGCTGTGACTTCAAATTCACTACCTATAGATATGAAATCGCTTCGCTGACATTTTTTACCCCAATCAGGCGCATTCCTTTGACCTCTCCGACACTCTCCATGGAAACAGCCGGAATCATACAGGTGTGGAATCCCAGTTTTTGTGCTTCCAGGACTCTTTGCTTCGGCATGCTGACCGCGCGGACTTCTCCACTCAGTCCGACTTCTCCGAACACAATCATATGTGGATCTGTTACTTTGTTCTGGTAACTGGACACAAGTGCCAGTACAATACCAAGATCGATAGCCGGCTCATTCATACGGATTCCTCCCGCAATATTCACATAGGCATCACAGTCGCCAAGGGCCATGCCCAGTCTTTTTTCCAGTACTGCCATCAAAAGGTTTACCCTGTTATAGTCCGTTCCTGCAGCAGTTCTTCTTGGCATTCCAAAACTAGTCCTGCACACAAGCGCCTGAATCTCCAGCAGAATCGGACGTGTGCCTTCCATGGAGCAGGCTACAACAGAGCCCGACGCCTGTTCCGGTCTGCCGTTCAGCATGAATTCGGACGGATTCTTCACCTCATGGAGTCCATTTTCCCGCATCTCAAATACGCCGATCTCATTGGTGGATCCAAACCGGTTCTTTACACTGCGCAAAATCCTGTAGGACGCATGCCGGTCCCCTTCAAAATACAGAACCGTATCTACCATATGTTCCAGAACTCTGGGACCTGCCACAGTTCCTTCTTTTGTTACATGTCCGACAATAAAAATCGTAATCCCCATTCCTTTTGCCAGATGCATCAATGTATTAGTCGCCTCACGGACCTGGGAGACACTTCCCGGAGCCGATCCGACTTCTTCACTGTACATGGTCTGAATAGAGTCAATTACTGCCATATCCGGTTTTTTTGTCTGAATGACCTCCTCAATCAGTTCCAGATTGGTCTCACACAAAAGGGAGACCTGGTCACTGAATGTACCCATCCGGTCCGCCCGGAGTTTAATCTGCCTTGCGGATTCTTCTCCGGAAATATAGAGAATCTCCTGATTTTGCTTTCCAAGAACCTGACAGACCTGAAGAAGCAGTGTGGACTTTCCGATCCCAGGATCTCCTCCAACGAGGACAAGGGAACCTTTTACAATGCCTCCCCCAAGTACACGGTCCAGTTCCTCCATATCGGTATGAATCCGTTCTTCTCCTTTTGTTTCAATTCTGGAAAGGGAAACCGGCTCTGCTTTTCCTCTTGCTTTTGTCATACTTCCTTTTTCCGGAACTTTTTTTTCTTCTACAAACGTATTCCATTCCCTGCATACCGGGCACTGTCCCAGCCACTTTGCCTCTTCATGTCCGCAGTTCTGGCAGAAAAATACTGTTTTCTTTGCTTTTGCCATATTTCTTCTCTCCTGTCTGAACATTTTCTTTTCCTTGGCTTTCTAACGCTTTGTCCATGAAAACAAGCCACAGAAAAAAAATGCTGCAAAGCCCGTTTCTGGTCTCTACAGCATTTTGCTCTTTGTCCTTAATCTTTTATGATCTTCACACTAACAGTCTGACCCGGCTGCAGCTCTGTGCTGACACTCAACTTTCCGCTCATGTTTGTCTTCATTCTGCCTGCGTTCACATCATCCAGATATACTGTGTATTCGCTGTCTGCCTCCAGTTCCAGTGTAAACTGAGCGTCTTCCTGTCCGCTCACCTGAAAGGATACTCCGCTTTCTTCCGCACGGAACTCCTCTACTGCAGTTCCTGGGACCGATTCATAAACGAACATGCCATTTTTCTCCAGTTTTGTAATTTCGGAAAATGTCTTTACCTTGTAGATATCTCCCTCGAATTCAAAACCATCTTTCTTCGTCTTGGAAGGTAATGTATAATCACCGAAGCTGATCGTTCCATCCTCATTTGCCCTCAGTAACTCTTTGACTGCTGTCATGTCTTTTTCCTCCTGGTCGTATCTTATATATTTACCGTAGCCTCATTATATAATAAACGGCACTTTTTTTCTAGTTCTTTGTCTCTTTCACTGTAAATTTTATCTCTTTTTTGGAAACTCCCGCTTCTACCAGATCTCCCCGTTTGATTTCGCCATTCAAAATCGCTTCCGTAAGCGGATCCTCCAGCTTGGTCTGCAATGCCCGTTTCAGAGGCCTTGCCCCGTATTTCCGATCATTTCCCGCCTCTGCAATCAGTTTCTTCACAGAGCTTCGAATCTTCAGCGTAATATCAAGCTGCTCCTCCGCCCGTCTGATCAGATCCTGACACAGAAGTCCTACGATTTTTTCCAGTTCCTCTTCTGTCAGCGCATGGAAGACAATAATCTCGTCAATCCTGTTCAGGAACTCCGGCCGGAAAATCCGTTTTACCTCGTCCATCACATTGCTCTGCATCTTTTTATAGTCTTCCTTCTCATCCTGGACTGTATTGAATCCCAACCGTTTGGCATCCACAATGGACTGGGCTCCTGCATTGGAAGTCATAATAATAACCGTATTCCGGAAGTCCACCTTTCTGCCCTGGGAATCCGTAATATGTCCATCATCCAGCACCTGGAGCAGGATATTGAACACATCCGGATGGGCTTTTTCGATCTCGTCAAACAAGACAACCGAATACGGATGCCGTCTGACCTTTTCGCTGAGCTGGCCTCCATCCTCATGTCCTACATATCCCGGCGGGGAACCGATCAGCTTGGATACGCTGTGTTTCTCCATATATTCGGACATATCGATCCGGATCATGGATTCCTCGTCTCCGAACAGTGCCTCAGCCAGTGCTTTTGACAGCTCTGTCTTTCCCACACCAGTCGGTCCAAGGAACAGGAAAGAGCCTACCGGTCTTGACGGATCCTTGAGTCCGACTCTGCCCCGCTTGACCGCCCTTGCCACCGCACTGACAGCATCTTCCTGACCGATCACCCGTTTATGGAGCGTCTTTTCCAGTTTTCTCAATCTCTCTGTCTCAGACTGTGCAAGCCTCTGCACCGGAATCTTTGTCCATTCCGCCACCACTTCCGCTATATCGCTTTCTGACAGAACAATGCGGGAATTCTTCTGCTTCCGCTCCAGCCTTCCCTTGGCCTGCCTTAATTTCTCTCCGGTTTCCTTTTTCTCTTTCACAAGCAGAGATGCTTCCGACATCCGTCCCTCTTTGATGGATGCCTCCAGATCCTGATCAAGCTGTTTCATCAGCCGCTCCATCTTCTCAATGTTTTCCGGAACTTTAAATCCTCTCAGGGATGCCTTGGAACAAGCCTCGTCCAGAACATCAATCGCCTTATCCGGCAGGAACCGGTCGCTGATATAGCGGTCGGAAAGCGTCACTGCCGCCTCAAGAGCCTCCTGGCTGATCTGAATCTTATGATGCGCTTCGTACTTCCCGCGGATGCCCTCCAGAATCCGAACCGTCTCCTCTTTTGACGGTTCCTCCACCATGACAGGCTGGAACCGCCGCTCCAGTGCGGCATCCTTCTCAATGTATTTACGGTATTCCGTGATGGTGGTTGCCCCGATCAACTGGATCTCGCCTCTGGCCAGAGACGGTTTCAGGATATTAGACGCGTCCATGGCTCCTTCTGCGCCTCCTGCCCCGACTACGGTATGGATCTCATCCAGGAAAAGAATGATATTCCCATCTGCTTTCACTTCGTTGACCAGACGCTTCATCCGCTCCTCAAACTCGCCGCGGTATTTGGAACCGGCAATCAGAGCGGCCAGATCCAGAGACAGAACCCTCTTCTCTCGCATTTTCTCCGGAACCGCCTCTCTTACAATCCTCTGAGCGATTCCTTCGATGATGGCCGTCTTTCCAACTCCCGGCTCTCCGACCATGCATGGATTATTCTTTGTCCTGCGGCTCAAGATCTGCATCAGCCGCTGCATCTCCTTCTCCCGTCCTACTACCGGATCCAGCTTCCCTTCCTCAGCAAGCGCAGTCAGATCGGTGCAGTACTGTTCCAGAACCGCTCCTTTGGCCGTTCCGTCGTTCTTTTCCATGAAAGCCTTTGGATTCTCACCGATTGCGGTAAGGCAGTCCTGCATCACTTTCTGCAGATTCAGATTTAGGGTAATCAAAATTCTGGCAGCCACACAGTCCACATCCTGTATGATGGCCAGAAGCATATGCTCCGTTCCGATTTCTTCCATGCGGAACCGCTCGGCGATCCTTCCGCTTTCTTCCAGTATAAATTTCAGCCTGGGACTTTGTACAGGCGTCCCGGAGAAGGAAGCTTCTCCCACCGTAGAGACCAACTCCCCTACTACCTTTACTACTTCCTCTTCTTTCAGGCCGTTCATATCCAGCACCTGGGCCGCAACACCGGAATATACAGATTTCAGCCCCAAAAGCAGATGTTCTGTCCCGATATACGGATGCTTGAAATCCTTCGCATAGTTTCTGGCTGCATCCAGTGCCTCCTGGGCCTGCCTTGTATATCTATTTTCCATGTCTGTCCTCCTGATCTTTACTCTGTTTCGTATTCACGGAAAATTTCATCCACCAGATCGTGGACCTCCTCCCGTGTAATATTCTTACAGTATCCCCTTGCAAGGACCATACGAAGCTGACGCTTCATATCCTCCAGCGCGTGAAGCTTATCCTCACTGACTGCGATCACAGCGCCCTTTCTCCTGTCAAGCTGGATAAACCCTTCCTGTTTCAGTACCGTGTATGCCTTGTTGACCGTGTGCATATTGACACCGATCTGTTCGGAAAGCTTTCTGACGGATGGGAGGGTATCCCCGTCCTGGATAGAGGAAAGCGCAATCCCCATAATGATCTGGTTGCGCAGCTGCATGTAGATTGCCTCATCACTGTTAAAATCAATCTCAATCATGATTTCTTTCATCATCGCTCCACCCTTTTCTTTCGTTTGTTACACATATAGTATAACAGATGACATGAAAATGCAAGAGCCCTTCTTAATTCTGTTCTTCAAAAAGAGGTGTGGAGAAATACCGTTCTGCTGTATCCGGAAGAATCGTGACGACCGTTTTTCCCTTTCCAAGCTTTGCTGCCATCCGCCTTGCCGCGGCCACATTGGTTCCACTGGAAATTCCGCACATCAGCCCTTCCTTGGCAGCAAGCTCTCTTGCGGTCCGGATGGCTTCCTCGTCTGTTACAATCGTAATATCATCATAAATCTCCTGATCCAGGATCTTCGGAATCAGTCCGTCGCCAATTCCCATCTGCACATGGGTTCCAATCTCCTTTCCGGACAAAATGGCCGCATGCTCCGGCTCCACCGCCCAGATCAGGGTATCCGGATTAGCTTCCTTTAATGCTTTTCCCACGCCTGTGATGGTACCTCCGGTTCCGATTCCGGAGCAGAATCCATCGATCCGGCAGTCTGCCTGATCCAGAATTTCCCGTCCTGTCCATTCATAATGTACACGGACGTTATTTTTATTTTCAAACTGCTGCGGGACAAAGACATGGGGATTTTCCCTGGCCATACGAAGTGCGGTCTCCAGGCATTCCTGAATGCAGTCTCCAATATTTCCGGCGTCATGAATCAGACGCACTTCCGCCCCGTACTGTTTCACAAGTTTTCTCCGCTCCTCGCTGACCGAATCCGGCATGATGATGATGGTACGGTATCCTTTGACTGCCCCGATCAACGCCAATCCAATCCCCTGGTTTCCGCTGGTTGGCTCTACAATCACCGTGTCCTTGTTGATCTTTCCTTCTTTTTCCGCTGCCTCGATCATGCCGAGAGCCGTACGCGTTTTGATAGACGCTCCTACATTTACTGCCTCGAATTTTACCAAAATCCGGGCATCCTCCTCTCCGGTCATATGCTGGAGTTGGATCAGCGGCGTATTTCCGGCCGCTTTCAGTATATTTTCATAAACCATCTGTTTTTACTCCTTTTCTTCCTGTTATTTTACTTATTATATGCTCTTCCTTCTTCTTTTGCAATCCACAGTCTTTTCAGACACGCCGAAAAGGAGCAGATACAGTGCGCCCTGTATCTGCTCCTTTGCATGTCTGTTCCTATCGAATTTTACGCCTCATCGATTGCTTTTCCGATGTCATGACGCATATATTTGTTGGCAAAGGAAATCCACTCTGTCGCTTTGTAGGCATTGGCTCTTGCCTCCTTGAGATCTTTTCCTTTTGCCGTAATGCCAAGAACTCTTCCTCCATTTGTCACAATGGTTCCGTCCTCTGTTTTCTTCGTTCCCGCATGGAAACAGTAATATCCATCCTTGCCTTTGAAATTTTCAAATCCGGTAATCGGAATTCCCTTTTCGTAGGCAACCGGATATCCATCAGAAGCCAGTACCACACAGACTGCCGCATTGTCCTCGAATTCCAGGTTGACCTGATCCAGCGTACCGTCAATGCAGGCTTCCATCACGTCAATGATATCGGTCTTCATTCTTGGCAGCACAACCTGCGCTTCCGGATCTCCAAATCTGGCATTGTACTCCAGAACCTTCGGGCCGTCTTCCGTGAGCATCAGGCCAAAGAAAATGATTCCTTTGAATTCTCTTCCTTCTGCCCGCATCGCATCCACCGTTGGCTGGAAGATATATTCCTCACAGTACTTTGCGATTTCCTCTGTGTAGAACGGACTTGGCGAAAAAGTTCCCATGCCGCCTGTATTCAGCCCTTCATCTCCGTCCTTGGCACGCTTGTGATCCTGTGCGGAGGTCATGGTCTTGACTGTCTTTCCATCCACAAAGGAAAGCACGGAAACCTCCCGTCCCGTCATAAACTCTTCTACCACCATGGTGTTTCCGGAGGCGCCGAATTTTTTATCCAGCATGATCTCTTTTACGCCTTCCTTTGCCTCCTCAAAGCTGTTGCAGATCAGAACTCCTTTTCCAAGAGCAAGTCCGTCCGCCTTCAGAACGATCGGATAGTTTGCCGTTTCCAGATAGGCCAGGGCCTCGTCTGCATTGTCAAAGTTTTCATAAGCCGCAGTCGGAATATGATATTTTTTCATCAGGTCTTTCGAGAAAGCCTTGCTTCCTTCCAGGATTGCCGCATTCTTCCTCGGTCCGAACGTCCGGATGCCTGCCTCTTCCAGCACATCTGTCAGGCCGCCTACCAGTGGATCATCCATCCCAATCACTGCAAGGTCAATTCCCTTTTCCTTTGCGAAATCCCGGATCTTTTCAAACTCCATCGGGCCGATCGGTGCGCACTCGGCCACTTCCTCGATCCCTGCATTTCCAGGCAGGCAGTAAATTTTCTCCACCTTGCTGCTTTTTGCGATACTCATGGCGATGGCATGTTCTCTTCCGCCTCCGCCGACAATCATTACTTTCATTTGACATCCTCCTTACTGTATCAACCAGAAAAAGGGTATTGCCGTTCTCCCACAATACCCTTCGCCTTCTATTTCTGAATCACGACATGTCCATCCTTTACCGACACTTTCCCGTTGGCAATCATGTCGACCGCTTCCGGCATGATCTTCCACTCTGCCTGTTCCATTACACGTCTTTGAAGCACTTCCGGCGTGTCGTCCGGGAGCACTTCCACCGCTTTTTGAAGAATAATCGGTCCCGTATCGGTTCCCTCATCTACAAAATGAACAGTTGCCCCGGTGATTTTGACGCCGCGGGCAAGCGCCGCTTCATGTACCTTCAGTCCATAATACCCTGTTCCGCAAAATGACGGAATCAGAGACGGATGGATATTGATAATCCGGTTCTCATATTTTTGGATCAGCTCTGCCGGAATCACAACAAGAAATCCTGCAAGCACGATCAGATCCGGCTGAAACGAATCAATGGCCTCCATCAGAGCGCAGTTAAACGCTCCCCGGTCTTCAAAGTCCTTTGGCGACACACACCGGGCCGGGATTCCTGCCTGCTCCGCCCTTGTAAGAGCATAGGCCTTTTTATTATTGCTGATCACTCCGGCTACCCTGGCATTGGTAATCCTGCCATCCTGCACTGCATCCAGAATCGCCTGCAGGTTCGTACCTCCGCCAGATACCAGAACTACCACGTTTAGCATAATGTGACTCCTTTTTCTCCTGCTTCAATGTGGCCGATGACATATGCCCGGTCTCCGGTTTTTTCCGCTGCCGCAAGCACAGCCTCCACATCTTCTTTTTCTACCGCAATGACCATTCCAATTCCCATATTGAAGGTATTGTACATCATCTGTTCCTCGATGTCACCTTCCTTGGCCAGCATATGGAAGATGGCCGGAACTTCGTAGCTGTCTTTGCGGATCACTGCATGTGTCCCCTCCTTGAGCATACGCGGTACATTCTCATAGAAACCGCCTCCTGTGATATGGCTGCATGCCTTTACAGTTACGCCCGCCTCACGGATACTCTTGAGTGCCTTGACATAGATTCTGGTCGGCGCAAGAAGCGCTTCTCCAAGTGTACATCCAAGCTCTTCATAGTAGGTCTCCAGAGATTCCCGGCTCATATCAAATACCTTTCTGACAAGAGAAAAGCCATTGCTGTGCACGCCTGTGGAAGCAAGTCCGATCAGGACATCGCCCTCCTTGAGCGTCTCTCCGGTGATCATGTCCTTCCGGTCGCAGACTCCAACAGCAAATCCGGCCAGATCGTACTCATCCTCCGCCATCAGTCCCGGATGCTCTGCGGTCTCTCCGCCGATGAGCGCCGCGCCGGACTGAAGACATCCCTCGGCAACACCACTGACGATGGTGGCGATCTTTTCCGGCTCATTCTTTCCACATGCAATATAGTCAAGGAAGAAGAGCGGCTCTCCGCCTGCGCAGGCAATATCATTGACACACATTGCCACCGCGTCGATTCCGATGGTATCATGCTTGTCCAGTACCATGGCAAGCTTTACCTTTGTTCCGCATCCGTCTGTGCCGGACAGTAAAACAGGTTCTTCCATCTCTTTGATTTTCTCCAGTGAGAAGGCCCCTGAGAATCCTCCCAGTCCTCCAATGACTTCCGGACGCATCGTCTTTTTGATGTGCTCCTTCATCAGCTCCACTGACTTATAACCTGCTTCGATATCCACACCTGCATTCTTATAATCCATGATCGTTCCTCCATTAGATCGTGTTTTCTGATTTATTTTGCGGCTTTCTGAGCCATGTATTCCTTATGTCCAAGCTTTGCAAGCTTCTCTGCCTTTGCCTCTACTTCTTCTTTCATCTCTCTGGAATAATCTTTCAGCCTCTTAAGAAGCTCCGGATCGGATGTTGCAAGAATCTTTGCAGCCAGGATCGCCGCATTCTTGCCTCCATCGATTGCAACGGTCGCAACCGGAATTCCAGGCGGCATCTGTACGATTGAATAAAGAGCGTCCTGTCCGTCCAGTACCTTTCCTGTCATAGGGATACCGATGACAGGCATCGGGAAGATTGCCGCGCACATGCCAGGAAGATGTGCTGCCATTCCGGCTCCTGCGATGATGACTTTAAAATCCTTCTCCTCCGCGGATTTTGCGTATTCATAGAATACATCCGGTTCCCGGTGGGCAGAGATGATGGTCATCTCATACTCTACTCCTAATTTTTCCAGCATATCAGCAGCCTGCCCCATGACTTTCATATCGGAGTCGCTGCCCATAACAATTCCTACTTTTGGCATAGTGTCCTTCCTTTCTTTCTCAGGTCTATGATTTATAAGTTCTCTAAATAAATAGATTCCTATTTATAAGTTATTTTACTAACACAAGCGGGCTCTGTCAACAGATGCCCGCCTGTGCAATGATTATATTTTCTTATAACTGGGAACCACCCCTGCTTATGATTTCTACAGGCGATCAAAAGGTTCATTCAAAATGTCCGTTCCCGGAAGGACAAAGCGCCCGTCTTTCAGAAGCACGATTTTGCTTCCATCCTGTTTGATCACTGTGATTTCTCCAAGTTCATCGTACGGGATTGTGATATCCGTATGGCAGTGCATATATGCCTGTTCCGGATGCTCTTTCCTGAGAATGGAAACCTCATTGTCCCGTGCAACAATCTCTTTTCCGTCCGGGTTGTAGACTTTGGTATCTTCGCTGTAGCTGTAGCAGGTATCTCCCACTGCAAAATGTGGTCCGGTCTTTTCCGCAATCAGAATCGGATACTTGTCCTCGATGCCGAATGTTCTTCCTGCCACATAGGCAGTTGTATTCGTTCCGATGGCAAATTCACCAAGCGGAAGGGTATCATGATTAAAGAGGATATTCTCCTTGACATAGTCGCTGCATGCTTTCTCATCTTCAAAATTCTTACAGCCATATCCGGAGATCATGCCGTCCCGGAAGCTCACTTCCAGATCCCTGTACTGCAGTCCGTTTAAGTAGACACGGCTGACGTGCAGCACCCCATTGGTTCCTTTCAGAACCGGAGATGTAAACACTTCCCCCACCGGAATGTTGACATCCGCCACGCAGTTTTCAAAGATCGTCTCCTTTTTCGGATCCCCAAGCCGGTAAAGCTGTACCGTCAGATCCGTATGGTTATCCCCGGCCCCAAGGATATGCACCGCTTCTCCCTGGTCCAGTGCGTCAATCAATACCTGCTGTACTCTGGAATACAGCTCGGAGTCCAGGGTATTGATCCGGATGACCTCCTGAAAGATTTCTTCAAACTGCTCTCCGATCTCCGGTACCGGCCAGGATATAATCGTAAAGCTTCTCTCGTCTCCCGGAATATAAGTGTTTGTAATCTGCCCGGATTTACTGTCAAAGAACAGCTGCAGTTCTTCCTGCTTTTTCGAAAGGGCGATCGCCTCTGCTTTCTTCTCCGGCGCAAACGGAGTTTCTCCAAAGACCTCCATCACTGCCGGACCTGCAAATCCTGCCGCCATTTCCTTGTTCTGTTCATAGACTGTCTTCATTACCTCAAGTCTTCGTTCCACATAATGCTTGTCCAGAAAGAGCGCCTGATCATCCTTATGGTCATAATCATACTGTGGATTTGGAATTCCTCCACAGTATCCGTTCCGGGATGTTCCCCTTCTGGTCAGCACACTGACTCCGGCCCGATAAATGGTCGGCCGAAGCCCCATATCCGCAAATTGTTCCATCGATGCTTTTACTACCCGCTCAAATCCAAGCTTGAACCGGATATTAACCGTCGACTTTTTGGAAAGATCCTTGTTCCCCAGGACAAATCCTTTACGGAACCCTTCCGTGTAGACCTCTGCCATCTTCCGGATCGTTTCCTCCGGAAGCGAGGCCATATATCTTGCCGTCTCAATCTCGTTTTCAGAAACATATTCCCCATAACGGTACAGGTATTTCGGATCATTCAGATCACTGTGACAGATGATATCCGCCGCAAACGTCCGGTCGGCATCGATCTGATCCAGGATCCGGTCCGCCGCAAAGATCTCACAGTAGTCATTGGCATACCAGTAGAAAATCTCTTTTACCGTCTGATACTCCGGCTCCTCCTCAAAGCAGTTGTAAATCTCAATAAACAGCTCTCCAAGAATGGCCAGATATTCCATCTGCCCTTCAAAGGCATAGACAATGCCTGCCCGCAGCTCACTGTAAAGAGCGCCAAGGAGAGGGCCAAATGTCTCTCCCAGCACTTTGCATGCCCATGCCGGATTTCCGTAGCTGTGTTCATACTGCGCCGGAAGAATATCTTCGTAAAGCTTCCGGTTCTCCTCTGCCAGCATGTCCATGCCGGCAGCATCCCAGTTCCTTCCGGCTACCTTTTCATACACTTCATCCAGCATCAGAAGAAAGGCTGCTGTCTTCTGAAAATAATCCCGGTACGGCTCCTTGACCGTCTCTTCCGTCAAAATGCCTTTCAGACGCTCTCTGGAAAGCTCGTACCGTTCCTTTACCATCATTTCATCCATCTTACAAAAGCCCCCTGATAAATATTCCTGCAAATCCAAGCAGAATCGCCAGATTGCATGCTACTCCGATTTTGCAGGTGATATAATTCTTATCTCTTTCTTTAAAGCCCCGGAATCCGGTGATCATGCCCATCCATGCTCCGAAAAAAATGACCAGTGCAAGACCTCCGACAAACGCCGGAGCATTGCCTCCCGTGGCAATGGAAATAATAATCATGACAATCAGCGCCGCAAAAAATCCTCCCGCATAAATACAAGATGTCACCCCTCTTGACGCATGCGGCGTCCGGTTTTCGTCCCGCTTCTGAAATCTTTTTTTCCGTCTCTCCTTTTCCCGTTCCCGCCTTCTCCTACTTCGTACTCTTCTTTTTTCTCTGTCGTGTTCGTTGTTGTTTTTCCACATAGTTTCTCCTTATTACATTACACAGCGCAAACAGTATATATCCGCACAGTCCCCCGGTTGTATTCAAAAGCAGATCATCTACGTCAAAGCTCCCTACTTTCGTAAGGAGCTGAAATACTTCTACAAAAAAGCTGATTCCAAAACTATAAAACACAGTAAGGAAAAAGCTCCGGTTCCAGGATCTGCTCGCCATAGGCATAAAAAATCCAAACGGCACGAAAATCAGGACATTGCCGGCCAGATTGGCGAACGCCAGCAGTCCCAGATTCTCTCTGTATGTCCAGAATCTCCGGATTTCCCGGAACAGTTCCAGATTGTAGTGATACTCCCGCATTCCGCCGCTGCGGCCGTACCAGTCTGAAAACAGCAAAAACCAGAACAGGAACACAATGTAAAGAACAAACAACACTTTACCAAGCCTTCTTAACCGCTTTCTTTCCCGTGTTTTCAAATCGGCACCGCCCTAAAATGTCAGTTTCTTCTGATTTTTAAATAAGCGCGCTCCCCCGATGATCGAAAGAATTCCGCATGTCACCCCGACAACCATCAGAATGATTCCGACTGCCAGATTGCATGCGCCGATGACTCCCATGCTGCGGTAAACCTTTTCTTCCATCTCACAAGCCTCCTTATTTTACTCCGTACTGTTTATAATATGCGTCAATGGCAGATTTTAATGCATCATCGATCACAATCCTTCCCTGACATGGCTGATTGTAGAGGTGCTCCACAACCTCTTCCATCGTTACAATCGCCGCCGTATCAAATCCGTACAGGTCTTTGATCTCGTCCAGAGCACATTTTTCTCCTCCCTTTCCGACTTCCATCCGGTTCAGAGAAACCATAAGTCCTTTGATCGTTACATCTGCTGCTCCCTTTACCTTTGGAACCGTCTCTTCCATGGATTTTCCGGAAGTAGTCACATCTTCAATCATAATGACACGGTCTCCGTCCTTTAAGGAACTGCCAAGGAAGCTTCCCTTATCTGCTCCGTGATCCTTCTCCTCTTTCCTGTCTGAGCAGTACCGCACTTCCTTTCCGTAAAGCTCACTGTATGCGATCGCCGTCACAACGCTGAGCGGAATCCCCTTGTATGCAGGTCCGAACAGAACGTCAAAATCATCGCCGTAAGTGCTGTGAATCGCTTTGGCATAGTACTCTCCCAGACGTTTTAACTGAGAACCGGTTACATATGCACCGGCGTTCATGAAAAACGGAGACTTCCGTCCGCTTTTTAACGTAAATTCTCCAAACTTGAGCACATCGCTCTCCACCATAAATTCGATAAATTCTTTCTTGTATGCTTCCATCTCTTTTCAAACCTCCGTGTCCGCGGGTCCGCGCCCGTCCTCTTTATCTTTATCCCTCCTGCCGGAAGATGTACCCTGGCAGAAGCAGTTAAATTCTTTACAATTCTAACATACTCAATAAAGATTTTCAATTCCATGCATCAGAAAAGGCGCATCATCTCTGATACGCCTCTTTTGTCTTTTCCTCCGTCTGAGAGGATCCCCCTGTCAGATGTCTCTTCTTTTAAAAACTTCTGTCCCGATGATACAGGTCAGAACGCCTACAATGACAATGAAAATAGCAAATCCAAGAAGCACGCTTCCGGTAATGTTCAGCTCTTCCATCTGCACAACCGTGTTTGAAAAATCAAGAATGGACAGATCTGCATGAATGATTTTACCAAGATTCTGTGCTGCCATCGGCTCAAAGTAAAGAATAAATACCGCCGCCATAATGGAAATCACCTGCTTGCGCAGAATAACGGAAATAAAATAGCCGACCATCGCATACAGCACAACCGCAAGCATCTGAATCACAATGCTCTCTGCATACTCCCTGGCTCCCCAGACCTGTCCTCCTGAAGCCGCCGGCACATTCCGTACTACGGCACAGATCCAGGCTCCTGCCGCTGACATCAGAAACATCAGCTCGGAAATTACGATCGACACGAGCAGACGGCCAAAGTAAATCCGGCTCTTGCTGACTCCGCTTGACACAATCGCCTTGATAGTTCCCTTTTCATAATCATTGGTCACATACATGGCAATCATGACAATAAAGAAAATCTTATAGTAAGATACAACGCCGCTGATAATATCCGGCATGGTTACCTCCGGTACGAGGCACATGACAATGGTAAAGAGAGCTCCAAGCGGCACAGAAGCAATCATGGAAACAAAAAAGCTGAGATTATGTCGTACCTTGTACATCTCTGCGCTAACTATCTTTTTCATCTGTCTCTCCTCCCACAATATCCAGAAAATAGGTTTCCAGATCTTTTCCTGTCTGTTTCAGTTCCTCTGCCGAGATATTCCGAATGACTTTTCCATCCATCATAAATGCATAATCCGTTGCGATTTTTTCCATTTCTCCAAGGATATGGCTGGAGATAAAGATCGTCACGCCTTTTTTATTCAGACTCTGAAGCAGCCTCCGGATCTCCGCAATCGCCACCGGATCAAGTCCGTTGGTCGGTTCATCCAAAAGCAGGATATCCGGATTTCCAAGTACCGCACAGGCAATTCCCAGCTTCTGCCTCATACCAAGGGAAAATGCCTTGACCTTCCTCCTTTTAAATTTGGAAAGTCCTACTTCCTCCAGTACCTGATCTACCACTCCTTTGTCTTTGATTCCAAGCAGTCTGGCATGGTACATCGTGTTTTCGTAGCAGCTCATTTCATCGTAAAAGGCAGGCACCTCAATGATGGAGCCGATTTTTCCGCGTTCTTTCCAGAGTTCTTCCTCTGTTTCCTTTCCATTGATCCGGATCGTTCCGCTGGTTTTGCTGGAAAATCCGAGAATCATTTTCATTAATGTGGTTTTTCCGGCGCCGTTTCTTCCGATCAGTCCGAAGATTGATCCCTTCGGCACTTTCAGGCTGACGCCGTCATTTGCAGCAAACCCTTTGTATACTTTTGTCAGGTTCTCTGTTTCAATACTGTATGTCATGACCTTTCTCCTTTGCGTATCACATCTTTTTCCTATAGTAAACCTTGCATGCCAGTCCGGCCAGGGCAATGATCAGACAGATCAGCGGAAGTACGAAACTTCCCGCCGTAATATTCTCGAACCCGCTCATTAAAATGACCGCAAAGGAAAATACCGTCATGACAAATCCAAGAATCATGACACAGATACTCAGAATATGCAAGATCCTGTATATGCTTCTTTTGTCCATGTTCCAATTTCTTTCTTTCAGATTCTGTTATTTTACCATTCCCCTCATATCCGCAACGGTCCGGAATCCGTTTGCGTCCATATATGCCTCGATGCCTGCCGCAATTTCTTCTGTTGCTTTTGGATTGAAGAAATTTGCCGTACCGACAGATACCGCGCTTGCTCCGGCGAGAATAAATTCCACCGCATCTTCCCATGTGCTGATGCCGCCCATACCGATCACCGGAATCTTCACCGCATTGGCCGTCTGATAAACCATCCGCACGGCAACTGGCTTCACAATCGGTCCGGAGACGCCTCCGGTTTTATTTGCCAGTACGAACTGCTTTCGGTGAATGTCAATCTTCATACCGGTCAGTGTATTAATCAGGGAAACCGCATCGGCTCCCCCTGCCTCTACCGCTTTTGCCATCTCCGTGATATCCGTCACATTCGGGCTTAACTTCATGATAACCGGCTGTTTTGCATATTTCTTCACAGCCTTTGTGATCGATTCTGCCGCTTTTGGATTCTGACCGAAAGCGATGCCGCCTTCCTTCACATTCGGGCAGGAGATATTGATCTCCAGCATGTCCACATCTTCCGATGCCAGGCGCTCTACAACCTCACAGTAATCTTCCTCTGAACGTCCGCAGACATTGACGATGATATTGGTGTCATACTGACGGAGAAACGGAATGTCCCTCTCGCAGAACACATCGATTCCCGGATTCTGAAGTCCCACTGCATTCATCATGCCTCCGTAGACTTCCGCTACTCTTGGAGTCGGATTGCCTTCCCACGGAACATTGGCGACACCTTTTGTCGTTACGGCTCCAAGCCTGTTTAAATCCACAAACTCACAGAATTCCGCTCCGGATCCGAAAGTTCCTGATGCTGTCGTCACCGGGTTTTTCCATTCGACTCCCGCAATCGTTACTTTTGTATCTGCCATTATAATTCCACCTCCGTCGAAAGAAATACCGGACCATCTTTACAGATGCGCTTGTTGTGCACATGACTGTGATGGTCGATTTCCTTTGATTTGCACACGCAGGCAAGGCAGGCTCCGATTCCGCATGCCATCCGCTCCTCCAGAGAAAGATAGCACGGAATGCCCTTTTCCTCGGCATACGCTTTGATGGCACGAAGCATCGGTGTCGGGCCGCATGCATAGATGATATCCGCATTCAGCTGATGTTCACGAATCGCATCCATGACGTTTCCCTTCGTCCCTACACTTCCGTCCTCCGTGGAAATATATACGGTTCCGTTCTCTTCAAACTCTTCCTTCAAAAAAGTCTGGGAATCCCGGTACCCCATGATGATCTGCTTTTCGCAGTCAAGCTGGCGGGAGAGTTCCAGAATCGGAGGCACTCCGATCCCACCTCCCATCAGGAACGCTTTTTTCCCTTTTGCCGCCTCAAGAGGGAAACCATTTCCAAGAGGTCCGATCACAGGAAGGGTATCTCCTGCTTTCATCCTGGAGAATTCCTCTGTCCCGGTATGCTCTCCTGTCACCCGGTATACCACCCTGAGCATTCCCTGCCTGCGGTCAATCTCACAGATACTGATTGGCCGCGGAAGCAGCTTGCTTCCATCATTTGTGTACATGGAAATGAACTGTCCCGGCACTGCGCTTTCGGCCGCCTTTGTCTCAATCCACATACTGAATATTCCATCTGCCAGTTGTTCCTGGGAATGGACCACTGCCAGTTCTTTTTCTCTTTCTGCCATTTCTTCTCTTCCCCTTATCCGGTATTATCTGTTGTTCAGCGCCTGGCTGATATCCGCAATCATATCCTCCACAGCAGCTCTGGAAGCCTCTCCAAAATTCTCTGCTCCAAAGCGTGCGTATTTCTCCTGCTTGTAAGCGGCAATGATTCCTCTGGAAGAATTGACAATCGCACCCAGTCCGTCCTCGTTAAAGAAATGTACCAGGTCTTTTCCCTGTCCTCCCTGAGCTCCGTAACCAGGCACCAGGATATAGGACTTCGGCATGATTCTTCGGAGCACCTTTCCCATCTCCGGATATGTTGCCCCTACAACGGCTCCAATATAACTGTATTCGTCTCCCATACAGTCCGCGCCCCACTGGGCCACTTTCTCGCCAACCAGCTCATAGAGCGGACGTCCGTCGATCAACTGGTCCTGGAACTCTCCGCTGGACGGATTGGATGTCTTAACGAGGATAAACAGTCCTTTCTTCTCCTCCTTGCAGACATCGATAAACGGATTGACTCCGTCGGATCCAAGATATGGATTCACTGTCACAAAGTCTTCATCAAACGGTGCGTAGGACTTGCTTCCCACCTGCACCTTGCCGATATGGCCTACTGCGTAGGCTGCGGATGTGGATCCGATATCCCCTCTCTTGATATCTCCGATCACAACCAGTCCTTTTTCCTTGCAGTAATCTACCGTCTTCTTAAACGCCATCAGTCCCGGAATGCCAAACTGCTCATACATGGCGATCTGAGGTTTTACAGCCGGGATCAGATCGTATATCTTGTCCACGATCTCCTTGTTGAACTGCCAGACAGCCTCAGCGGCTCCCTCCAGCGTCTCGCCGAATTCCGCAAAGGCTTTCTCCTTTACCTGATCCGGAATATAGTTCAGCATCGGATCCAGTCCTACTACGATCGGTGCATTTGT
>ERZ1643246.2341-NODE-2341-length-18284-cov-14.801690_pt1 | contig 18284 bp, 22 predicted proteins | sample MGYA00579265_ERZ1643246 | MGnify/ENA primary metagenome ERZ1643246 (study PRJEB29033, sample SAMEA4952261) | chicken gut metagenome | biome: Broiler Chicken; feature: Gastrointestinal Tract; material: Caecum | place: Ireland | collected 2018 | study: Broiler...
GGAACGCATAGGTCCCGATGCTGGTCACGCCGTCCGGAATGGTGACCGATGCCAGGGAGTAACAGGACCGGAACGCATAGGTCCCGATACCGGTTACGCCGTCCGGAATAGTGATTGAAGCCAGGGAGTAACAGCTTTGGAACGCATAGTTCCCGATGCTGGTCACCCTTTGCCCGATCTCCACTTTCCGCAGCATGTTGCAGTACACGAGGCCATTGTTGTCCGTGCTGCCCAGCACGCAGTACGAACTGGAGCTGCCCCCCAGCCCCAGCGTACACCCCTGGGCGGGGTCCAGGGTGATGACGTAATCCCCGATCTCCACGTAGTGGTGGGTGGTGTTCACGTTGCCCATACCCGCCAGGGTCTCCGCCGGGCTCCCGTCCCCCCAGTCAATGGCCACGCCGTTGGCCACCGTCTGGCTGATGTACAGCGGCACGTCCTGGCGGCCCGGGGCGGCGATGGTGAGGTAGAGCCGGGTCTTGCCGTCATCTGTCGCATACATCTGGCCCGCGTTCATGGGCCGGTTGGTGGATTTCAGGTCCGCGAGGGACCAGTTCCAGCCCTGGGCGGTGAGGCCGTCGTGGGCGGGGTTGGCGGGCAGGGCGCTCTTCCCGGCCAGTTCCTCCAGCGTCCACGCCTCCACCAGGGTTCCGTCGTAGTCGTAAAAATTGATGTCCTTGGGGGAGACGGAGGCCGGGGATCCGCCTCCCCCAGTCGCCGTGACCAGGATATTGCGGTCGCAGTATTTTCCCGCAGTCAGGAGACGCTTGGAAGTTCCCCCGTCCACGGCGATTTCGATGTCTGCCACTACTCCACCTCCCCGTTATAGACTGGAAGCGCAGCTATCACGTCCTGCACCATCTGTTGCTGATCGGCCCGAGTCCAGTAGTCTACGCCGCGGACCGGAGTGTGCCCATCTGCTCCGTCTCTCCCGGGCGGCCCCTGGGCTCCCGGCGTGCCGTCTGCTCCGGCGGGCCCCATGATATTCGCGCCGGGTATCTGCGGCATCCCGGGTTCGCTCCCCGTCCATGTAAGGTCGCCCGATGCGCTCACAGACGGGGTATAATATCCACCGTCCGCCCCGTCGTCCCCGGCTGGGCCAGGCTGTCCAGGCAATCCGTCTGTGCCGTCCTGTCCGTCAGCCCCTTTGAGCCCGGAGAACGCAAAGGCAAACACTTTGGCGGTATCCGGACCGCTCGCGGTAACGGTGGCGGACGGGACCCCGGATGTGCCGTCTACCGTGACCGTGGGGGGACCAAACCCAGCAGCCGCGCCAGGCGCGCCATCTTTTCCGGGCGCACCGGCGGTACCGTCTTTTCCAGCCGGGCCGGAAGGCCCTGTAGCCGGGACGCCTGTATCCTCACCTCCGACATACCAGTTCCCGTTTTCTCCAATCACAGGGGCCTCGCCGCCGGAATAGACCCCGGTATCGGTGTCGCCAACCCACCAATTTCCGTTCTCACCAATGTGGGGAGATACTCCAGGTGGGCCGTCAAACTTCCCCGCGTCCGCGTCATCCCGGACGCTCTGGGCAAGCTCCTCCGCGCCGGTTGCGGCCGCCAGAATTTGGCTGTACACGTCTGGTGTTGGCGGCGCAGTATTCGTGCCGGGCGAGGCCCCGGGCTTGATCTGGCCCAGGTGCGCCCAGACAGTTGGGAGGATAAGCGCGTCGTCCCGGGTGCCATACACACCAACATGGAGCTCGGCGCACGTATTTCTCAGGACTTCCCACGGGATGTCGCAGGTGTCCTCGGGCCCGAGGACTACCGAGATCTTGTCCTTACCGGCGGAGAAAACCACGGTCTTGTCCAGGCCGTCCCAATCGTCATTAAACTGGAACCGGCACCGAAACGTATTTACGGCCCCGCTGGTAATCAGCTCTCGCTGGAGGACGTTTAAAAATGCTTTGCTCGCGTTCAGAACAAACATATCAGGTTGCAAGTCCTTTCTCAATGGCCTTCAACAGCTTATCCTGCGCCTCCAGGGCCAGGGCCATATACCCCGTTTGACCCAGGGCGAGCACTTCCTCCGGCGTGCGGTCCTCCGGGATGTAAATCCCGTCCGCCCAGGCCCACGCCGACGGGTCCAGGGCCCGGGCCTCCAGGCCCTCGGGCTGGTCCACAAAGCCCTTTACCCGCGTCACACCGCCCTCCGTCACCCGGGCCGCCCAGCGGCACAGCCGGAGGGTCCGGCCCTCCAGCAGATACGCGGGGGTCATACCGCCGCCTCCTGGGGCGTGGACGTGGCCAGCTTCATGATGTAGCACAGAGCGTAGTAGGGCGGCCGGTTCTCGTGCTCCGCCCCCGAGCCGGTAGCCCCCGTGGTCCCCGAGACCGTGTGGGTGTGGGCCCCGGCGGATGGGGTGGTTTTGGTATTTATCCGATACGCGTCGTAGAATGAGTGATTTCCTCCACTCGGCGCGTTCCAGGTGTTCGAGGGGTATGCGTCCTCGTATTCGTGGGTGTGTGCGCCCGCCTCCTGGGCGGAGAGGGTCCCCGCGCCGTGGCCGTGGGACGGGAGCTGGGCCACCGAGAGGGCCACGCCCGCCGCGCCGCCGGTTTCATCCACGGCGTAGCTGGCGCCCGCGCCCACCACAAAGCGGTCCCGCAGGTCGGGAGCGCCGTTCTGGCCGTTGCACAGCGTCCAGCCGGTGGGGATATTGTCCTCCGACCCCGACCAGAGGACGATGACCCCCGCTGGGACGCCGTTGGAGATGATGGAGTCGGCATACCCTTTGGTGGCGGGCTCGTTGTCATTCTCCGGGGACAGCAGGCCAAAAAGGCGATTGTAGTTCATGTTCAGCTCGCCTTCTATGGTTCCGCCGGAGAGGGAGAGGCGCGTGGCCACCTGAGCGTCCACATAGTGCTTGCTCGCAGCCTGGTCCTCCTCCGCAGGGTCCTCCAGCTCGGAGATCTGCCCGTCGTGGATAACCACGCCGCCGCCCCCCTCCGACATGACGCGCACCGCCTGCCCCTGGGGCAGAATCGCCGCCGCGCTGTTGGCCGTGAGGAGCAGCGTGTGGCCATTCAAATTCAGGGAGCCGTGGAGGGCCCCGCCCGCTGTGGGCAGCCAGGGCCCGCTGGCCAACATGGCCTTAAATTCCGCCTCGGTCCCGGTGTAGCCGCCGTCCACCGCCTGCTGATATGCGCTGCGGCCGTCCGCCCCGTCCGTGCCGTCCCGGCCCTTCACGGAGCCCAAATCAAGTGTTCCTGCCATGCTCTCCTCCCTATAGGCTCAACCCGCGCTGGATTGCGTTGGTGATCTGGTCCACATACCCTTTGTTGGCCGCGTCGTAAGCGTCCTCCGGGTACTTTACGCCGTTAACGCGGATTGGCCCGCTGCCGTATACATCATTCAAGGTCAAGACCCCGTTCCCCATAGAACTGCCGTGCGCCCCCAGGTAATACCCGCTCTGTCCTCCGTCGGGAGTAATCAGAATTTCCGACGCGCCGTGGGCCGACACCGCGCCTACCATCTCGGCGGTGTAATCGCCGCTCTGAGGGACGACCGCGCCGGTGCGGCCCTTGAAGGAGCTGACCCCCGCAGTTCCACCGCCGCCCCCGCCGCCGGTGACCTGCCCCAGGTCCACGGTTTGGCCGTTGACGGTGTAGATAAGGTGTCCGTTCTCGTCGATTTCCAGATCGGGGGGCGTATCCCCGTCGTAGTCCAGAATCAAGTGCCCTTCGCTGTCGATGTGCAGGGCCCACAGGCCGTCGGTGGCGACCGCCACGCCGGGATTGCCCTGGGGTCCGACGGGGCCGACCGGGCCGGTGTCACCCTTGGGGATGCCGAAGGTGAGGGTCACCGCCCCGTCCGGCCCCACGGTCTTGGTTACCCAGGCCAGGGCGGTGGAGGGGAGGCTGTCGGCCGCCACCCCCAGGTTCTCCACCGCCGCCTGAGCGGCCTGGGCCTGCTCCGCGGCCTCCTGGGCGTCCTCCACGGCCTGCTGCACCTCGCCGTTCAGGATCTGCCCCAGGGCGGTATCCACCTGCCGCCCAGTGTATTGAAGCTTATAAAAATCCAGTTCCGATAACTCTGCCATAGCTCCCCCTTACCAGTAGACCAGAATCAGGCCGTTCGCGCCCTTGCCGCCCCGGCCGCCCGTTCCGCCGGAGCCGCCCCCGCCGGGCCAGTCATTGTTGTCGGGAGCGGTGGCACCGCCGCCGCCACCGCCTCCGCCGCCGCCGTGACCACCCGGACCGCCGTTGCCGAGCCCGGACGCATCGTCCCCCGGGACGGGGGAGGCCCCGCGGCCGCCTGGGCCCCCGTTGGCCATCGTATTGTTGTAGGTCACTTCGGCGTCGTCTCCGTCTTCGCCGTTCTGCCCGGCGGCAGGCCCGCCGCCGTCTCCGCCAGCGCAGCGGTAGGAGCCGTCCCGGTCGTCCTCGCCGCGGGACCCCGGCACGTAGGTGACCCCCTTGTACACTACGTTCTCGCCCGAGTCCGTGCTCGGGCCGTTGCCCCGGCCGCCCGCGATGCCGGAGGGCCCCGGGAGGCCGTAGGTCTGGCCGGAAAAGAGCTCCTGAAAGCCGGTTTCCGACGGGAGGCCGCTCGCGGAGCTGTAGGAGCCGAAGGTGGACGCGCCCCCCGGCTGTCCGGGCGCGCCCCCGGCCCCGGGCACGGCGTGGAACACCGCGCCGGTCTGGGTCGGGATGGTAATAATGTAGATGTTGCCGCCTTCGCCACCCTTGCCGGGCTGGCCCCCCTCGCCTCCGGAGCCGTTGCCCGAGTTGGTTCCGGTTTCCCCTGGCTTTCCGTCCTCGCCCTGATATCCGCCGTGGCCTCCGCCGATGAGCACTGCGCGGATTTTCCCTTTGGCCCCGTCGGGGACGACGAAATCCTCCTCTGCGGTAATGATCTCCACATGGGAGTAGTAGTTGCCGAAATCCCCGGGCACATATCCTGAGAGGATCTCCGCCTGTGCGGTGAGGGTGTGAGAGAGGTCCATGCTCATGGAGGAAATGAATCCGTCGGTCGAATCTCCGAAGGCGTCCGAGAGGGACACCCGGTCTCCGGGGCGCTCCGCCCCCACCACTAGACCGGCAGTCAGGGTCTTGACCGAACCGTAGTACCCCGCTACCCGGGCGGCCACGTTCTCGCTGTTGGCCAGGGAGACCAGGGTCGCCTCCTCCACGGTGACAGTATTTTCGCTCTGCTCGGCCAGGGCCCGGCTCTGCCCGGGCGGCGAGGCCGCGATCACCCGCACGGTGTGGGTGTACGCCTTTCCGGTGAGTTGGCAGTCGGAGGAGGGGCCCAAGATGGCGTAGTTGACGCCCGACTCCAGAATCGTCCCGTTCTCCGCCGCCAGGTCGTGCATGGGCCCGTCAAAGAGCACCAGCGCGCCGGTGACGTTCTGACCCTTTGGGGTGGTGAGCGGTTCAGCCGCCACCTCGCCGTCGAAGAGCGTCTTTTCCTCGTCGCTGGAATAGGCGGCATAGGCGTGTTCGGAAATCAGCGCCTGGGATACGGGGGTATTGTACGCCACGCTGCCGGACAGCATGACCCGGCTGTCCGGGATGACGGACGCCGCTCCGTCCTCCAGCACGGTGATGTGCAGTGCCCCGGCCGTGTCCTTGGAGGGGACGGCCCCCTCGGCGAAGAGGAGCTGGTGGAGGTTGTCCCGCCGGGTGGCCACGGGGAGCCAGCCGTAGACCGGGATGCCCTCCAGCCGGGGGTCCAGGGTGTATTCCACCGCCCCGCCGATGATCTCCGCCAGCACCGCTTCCAGGGGCTCGCCGGTGTAGAGCCCGCCGTAGTGCTGGCTGTTGCACAGCAGGCCGATGGCCGAGGTGGCGGAGATCTGATACTGCGTGGGCCCAATCCGTGTCACGCCCTCGAAGAAGAACGCCCCGATCAGCGCAGAATCGTGCCGGACCAGTACCGGATCGCCGTAGCGGAATCCCGAAAAATCCTGGATCAGCACGCTGGAGTAGGGCAGAACCCCTAGCCATAGTTCCTCGGAGGAGGCCAGATATTCCGCGTCGGATGTCTGCAAAAGCGTGGGGAGTAGCGCCGCGCCGTCCAGCGTCGCCTCCACGGCGTCCAGGCGCAGCTCCTCGGCGGCCAGGGCGTCCTCGATGACCACACTTCCGCTCTTGATCTGGCTGTCTCCGGCCGTCCAGTCCGCAATCCGGATTTCATTCTTGCTCATGCAGGTCTCCTCCGCGGCGACATTGCTGTGAAAGTAAAGGACAGTCCGGTCCACAGGTTGCCATCCCCGCCCATGCTCTGAAGGGTATCGTCCACGTTAGAGACGTACGCCTCAAAGGTTATCGTACTCTGCCCGTAGGGGACGGTGATGGTATGGCTGGCCACAGGTGCGGAGAGGACCTCATAGAGTTGGTCATACTCCTCTTTATCCGTGCCCCTGGTGTCTACTTCGATTTGGTAGTTGTAGTATGTTCCGATGATGTCCCGGACCATGGTCCCATCCTGGACGCGGCCGGTGTTGTCCCCGTCCAGGACCCGGCCCTGCCGGGTGATTCCTCCCTCTGGGACAGTGACCGAGTAGGCTACCCCGTCGACGGTAAAGGCGCTGCCTCTCATAAGACGCCTCCCTTCACCAGGGAGACGCCCTGGCGCTGGCTCTCCCGGTCCAGGCGGATTTTCAGCTCCCGCACCAGGGAGTCCCCCGCCGTCACCATCAGGCGGATCTCTTTCGCCTCACGCAATCCGGCCGTCTCCTCCCGGATGAGCTGCCGGAGCTTGTCGTCCGGCACCTCGTAGTTATAGCCGCTGCGCTGGTCGCCAAGCACCGCGAGAAATTCCCGGTTGGGCGGGATCACCGCGCCTCGGGCCAGGCGGGGAATATTATTGGACAAATATCGAGCAGCTTCGGAAATCTGGTTCCCCGACGCATATGCCGCCCTGCCCGCCGCAGAATTCGTGTCTGTGCTATATTCTGCGGATACAGATGCCTTCGCTCCGCTAAAGGCATTTTTTATCCAGTCAATCCCATCTGACACCCAGCTTGTGATGCCATCCCAAATATTTTTAAGCCCATCGAAAAAACCGTTTAAAATGTTTTCCCCGAGGTCAGTCCAGAATTCTATAGTGAAGAAATCGGCTACATTTGTGTTCCACCAGTTTTGTATGTCTCTCCACGCGTTCTTTGCCGCGTCTAGTAGAAATCCCCAGTTTGGGGCAACAGACGTCGCGAGGCCAGATGCTCCGGCAATCAGCAGGCCCAAACCGAGCGGCATTGCGGCCCCTGTAAAAATAAGTATTACTCCAAGGACAAGGAGGGCGGCGCTAACGAGTGCGGTAATTGCCCCAATCGGGCCTTGCAAAAGGTTGGTTAACGTCTCCCAATTTGCTGCAACTGTCATTGCCAGGCCAGACGCGCCTAGGATTAGAAGCCCGATTCCTAGAGGAAGCGCTGCGCCAGAAAAGGCAAGGATTGCTCCAAGGGCCAAAAGAGCGGCGCTGACCATCCCAACAACTAATCCAATTGGGCCCTCAAGTGTTGTCTGGATAGTTTCCCAATTCGCTGCTACTGATGTCGCCAGGCCCGCCGCTCCTAGAATTAGCATTCCGATTCCCAAAGGGATATTTGCACCCGAAAAGGTTATAATTGCTCCGATTGCAAGAAGCGCAGCACTCACAATTCCGACAACCGCCCCAACTGGGCCCTCAAGCGCAGTTTGAACGCTTTCCCAGTTGACCGCCGCAATAGTTGCTAGCCCGGCAGCGCCTAAAATCATTAACCCAATGCCAAGCGGTATATTGGCCCCAGAAAAAGTTAAAATCGCTCCGATCGCTAAGACTGCTAAACTAACCATCATGGCTACCGCTCCGATGGGGCCTTGGAGCGCGGTGCTTATAGTCTCCCAATTTATAGCGACGATCGACCCCAGCCCAGCAGCACCAGCGATCATAAGGCCGATACCCATTGGAATATTAGCTCCGGAAAATACAAGAATCGCACCTATCACGAGAACCGCGGCGCTCAATACGCCAATGAGAACTCCAATCGGACCTTGAAGGGTGCTGTTCATCGCTTCCCAGTTCGCGGCAACTGTCATCGCCATTCCGGATGCCCCTGCAATCATTAATCCGAGACCTAATGGAACGTTGGCGCCTGAGAATGTAAGAATTGCTCCAAGAACTAATAAGGCACCATCTAAAATTAGGGCTATTGCTCCTATTGGCCCCTGAAGCATGAGCGAAATTGCTGCCCAGTTGGCAGCAATTTCGCTTCCAAGCAGAATAGCTCCAACAGACATCAATCCAATTCCGAGCGGGATATTGGCCCCGGAAAATGTCAAGACCGCTCCAATCGCCAAAAGTGATCCGCTTAAAATTCCCATGACTTGATCGATTCCGTCTTGAACAAAGGACGGGTCAAAGTTTGGGGTAATAGCCCCTCCTTCTTGATTTAAAGCCCCACCCCCGTTCGAATTTTCTCCCGATGAAAGTTTGTTGATTTGGTCAAAACCGGCTAGTGATTTTGATGCTTCCTTTGCTGCACTTCCGGTCTCTTCGATCGCCTGAGCTTCATTGTATAGATTTTCAGCTGCGGACGACGAGCCCTCTATCGTTGAGCCGAATAACCCCGAAACAAACCCCGCTACCCTTGTAACGATGGCTGATAGCAGATTTACAAATTCCGTAAAAACTGGAATTATTATATTGACAATAGGCTGTGCTAAAGTGAGTAATGCCCCCTTCAATCGTCCAATGGCCTCTGATGCTTTGTCGTTGGCCTTAACCACTTGTCCCAGCCAAGTGCGCAATTCAGCCATGCCTTGCGAAATTACCGTAAATACAAGCGCGCTTCGCATCACCTCTCGCAAACGCATGGAAAACTTCCCTGTGCTTTCCTGCACTCGTTCCATGGCCGACGCCATCATCTCAGCCGGCCCGGATGCGGACACAAGCTGCTTCTGGATGTCCCCGGCACGTTCTTTTGCCTTGTTCAGCTCAGCCGACTGCTGATTTACTTCATCTGTAATCTTGGCATATTGCGTTCCGAGCTTCTGCGCCTCTTTATCTTGTTGCCTTAGGAGCGCTTCCTGCTCTTTGAGTTCTGCGGTGATCTGGTCTTGCCGTTGGAGCTGGGCCAAATATTGAGCCGGGTCGGCGCCAGCCTGCCCAGTAGTTACATTTTTTACCTGTTCCAGCTCTCGCTTTAATTTTTCAATTTGATCTGTCGTCTGGAGCGCGGAGGCCATCGCGTCATCCAGCTCGGCTTTAATCGCGTTTTGTTTCCCCTGCTTTTCGCTAAGCTTCTGCTCCAGATTATTGATTTGGCGGCTTAAGCGATTTAATTCTTTCTCGGCATCCTTATTGTCGATATTTGTTTCGATTATAATAGAGCCGTCCGCGTTCACAAAATCACCTCTATCCGCCTGTCCAGATTTTTACGAGTTCGTCTTCTGCTTTTGTATAGCGGGTTTTCAGGTCCACAAGGCCCTTATTTTTCCGGTAAAATTCCCGCTCCGATTTATCTAGCTTTTTCCCTTGGGCCTGCTTCTGGCGGATGCCCACGACCTGAGCAAAGAGGCAGTCCCCTATCTCTTGATAGGCCGAGAGAAACGTCCACCAGTGAACGCCTCCAGTATTTTCAACCAGGTCGTAATCTACTGATCGCACCTCATATCCCAGGATACGATTGACAGGAGAGACAATAATATGGAAATCCTGCTCCCAGTCCACCAATTTGGGACGTTTGCCGGAATCTTTTTCGTCCTGCCCACCGTTGATAAACCAGAAGCACTTTTGTATGGCTTCTTGGTAATCAGTTAACGCGTCGAACTCCACATAGAACATCTGAAGGATGGCGAGGGCACGGTCATGGTCGTCTAATTCCGGATCATTCAATGCCTCAAAGATGTCCAATACAACTCGATAGTCATATCGAATCGCAAATTCTTCTCCGTTGATATCTACGGATTTAGGAAGGCCGTAGTCCACGCCGCCTCACCCCATTACTGTTTCCGGTATTTCTGATACTTGGCCACATATTTTGCCACACGAGAGTTTGTCGTTTTCTGCTCTCGGGTGGCGGCTGCATCGATCTCGTCCAGAATGGCCAGCATCAGATTGCACCAAACCGGAAGACCGCCAGCCACGGCGTAGACATTCATGCCGTCGAAAAGGGCGTCGCTCACCGGACACTCAAAAACTCCATCAATGATCCCGCGCATTTCGGCATCCCGCTCCCGGGCGAAATCAAACATGGCTCGGCCGTCAAGTCCTTCTGCCCTGGATTTGTAATCCTCCTGCTTCTTGTCCAGCTCCTCAAACGCGGAGTAGAGACGTTCCACAAAGTTGCTGTCCGTCGGGTTGAAGGAAACTTCACACTTGCCATTCAGGTTATAGGTAACGAGGCCGGTTTCAAAATTGAGTTCTTTCATAGAGTCACTCCTCGCCGTCAGCCGTGAAGGTAACGGTCCCGCCGGAAACAGAGGCAGTCCCGGTCGTGCGCGTACCGCCATAGGTTACATCGATAGGCATCCCAACCGAGCCGCCGCCTTCTCCGCCCAGGCTGGAGGGGAGTACGGAGCAGGCGGCATACCGCTCTGCAAAGGCGGCGGTGGAGGCCGTCCCGGCATACAGATGTACAATAAGCATGTCCTGATTGAGCAGAGCGTTGATGTTGTCATCCTTTATTGCCAGGTTCCAGATTTTCTGCTGGGCGTCGTCAGCGCTGTCAAGTTCGCAGGGCTCAAAGGTCTGTGTACGGGTCGCTTTCTTGCCGGTTGTGTAAGTGTCGCCGAAAATGTCCACCTTCGTCTCGGTCTGCCAGTCGAACTCGATAGAGCTGTCTTCCACTCGTTTCCCGATGGGCGCCCATTCAGGAGTTCCGCTTTTTCCTACGTTCAGGTAGGCAACCAGCGTCTCGCGGCCTACCGTCTGGCCCGCCGTCGTGTTAAAGGTAAGATCGGATCCAGGCATGATTGTTCTCCTTTCAGACACCGACCTCGTAGGTCAGGCGCATTAAAATCTGATAATCTTCGTATCCATCTTCATAGGCGGCAAACTTCGAGGACTGCGTTGTGGGCTCCACTTTCAGGGCCCGGATTCCTTCCCCCAGATCCGGTCTCTGTGTTCTGGCCCAATCGCCGAAACGATTGAGCATCTCATCCGCCTGGAGCCTCCGGTCATTGCTCGTGCCGGGCTTCAGACGGTAAATCAGCTTAAATTGATACTCAGCCTGATAGCCGCCAATGATGTACCGTCTGGTGATATAAGTCCCCTGGATCGTGGAGAGGGCCATCGCGGTCTCGTCTCCAGCCGCCTCGTCCACGTCTAAAAACTCATACTTGATGACAGCAACCGGCTTGTCCGGGAAGGCGTTGACCCACACCAGCATAGAGCGGGAAATCCGGTCAACTTCTTCGGAGGAAGCCAAAATTTTTGGTTTTTCGTTCCTATCCGTACCGCTTCACCGCCTTTCCGGCCACTCTCAGCCATTTTCCCATGTTCTCCGCCTTGCTGGCCTCGAACCAGTGATCCTGTGCCTGGGAGTGCATGGCTTTGTTAAATACGAGGTTTTTGTCTGTCAGAACTTTTGTTGCACCTTTTGGCGCGTAACTGCTTCCGGTCGCCGGGTCTATCATCAATTTCCCGTAGTAGAGGTAACGGGCATACGGGCCAGGATAAATGATCTGGTTTTCATTCACTCTGGTACGCTTGTCTAGCGATCCAGTCAGGGCAGGAACATAGGGAGATGTGTCTTTCTGCGCCTGAATCGCTACCGCATGTTGAGCCTTGTTAGAAGCATTGCGAAGCATCGGGCCAATTCCTGATAAATCGGTATGAACCGTAAATTTCAGCATGTTAATTCCCACCGACTTCCCAGTGTGACATCTCTCCGCCAAAGTCCTTAAAGTCCACCGTGTTCACGTCGTACACATCGTCATAGGTCGCGTCAATTTTCTGAGCGGTCCATTCAGGATGAACGGCCTCACCCTTTACAAAGAAGGTGTTCTGCCCAGTGGAGAGCGTCCAATAACCGGTTTTATCTTCCAGCCGCCAAAACTCAATGGGCCCCTTGTACTGCTTTGGTTCTCCGGTTATGCCGTCCACTGCCTCTACGTCCACCGGGATGTACAGTGAAACAGAATCGGCATTTACAAGGCCGCTCTCATTGACGTTTTGGGCCTTTACAGCGTCCAACAAAACGCCTCGAAGGATGGTAATATGGTTGACCAGCGTCGGTTCAAACCCTGTTTCTGGTCGCTCCTCTGTATCTGCGTTATAGAGCGTCACAACATGGGGGAACATGCTCATGGCAGCACCCCCTTCCACGATACAGTAGGCCAGTCCCGGCCAAATATTGCTGAACAATAGAGGCAAGGGACGCTTTCGCCGCCTGCATAGAAGACAATGCCTGCTGCGCACTGTCTCCGCCGCTCCGGTAGGTTTTAGACCAGCTTCCGACTGTCTGACTTTGCAGTTCTCCGCTTTCACCAGATTCCAAGGAGGCGGACAAAGACTTCTGAGCCAGGGCTTGTGCTGTGTCAATGTACTGGTACTGTTCAGCCACAGCGCAACACGCCATTTTCAGTGCATCCAAATCGGAGTTTTGAGCCGCCCGGCCCTGCGTGTAATAGTCCAAGAAGGAACTTGCACGCAGGGAAAGGCGTGGGAAATCGTCCTCTTTAATGGCTGTCCCCAGGTATGTAGTTGTGTAATACTCATAGTCTGCGTAAGCCATCGTCGATCTCCTTATCCGGTCGATTTTGTGACAACAGCCGTGTAAGACTTCTGCGCTTCGCCATTCTTCACAGTGATCGTCACCGTGTTGGGACCTTCCGTCCAAGTTGCCGCCGTCCCGTTTTCAACGGGCGTTTCGCCGTTCAGGATGGTGACAGTAGCGCCCTCGTCCTCCGGCGTTGCGGTTATAGTGTTCGTTGCGTTGGTCGTGTTGGCTGTATACTCCGTCGTATCCGAGTCAAACGTCGGAGTAAGGGTAAGCGCGCCAATCGTCAGCCCCGAGAGGCGCGCGCTCATTCCCCCGCCGGTGCGTAAACAGCAAAAGGGAAAGCATTGGCATTCCCGGCGTTGTAAGCGTTGATGGGGTTGGGAATCTCCCAGCCCAGACGCATGACGGCGCGCAGGGCCACCATGTCGTTCTGCATCAGGTTATACAGGATGGCGCCGCTGGTCGGGTCCTGCACAACGCCGCTGTCAAAAATCTTGAAGGTCATGTCCTGGCGGATGGCATAGACAAGCTGGCTCCAGTCGCCAACGATGGCCAGGGACTCCTCGGGGTCATAGGCGCCGTTCACGGGGAAGTACATGCTCATACCGTCCAGTGCATAGCGGGTGTCCCCCTGCATGTCGGTCTTGAAGATGGGCTGCCCGTTCTTATCCACCAGGCCGCGCAGTTTGGCCCGCATCTGAATTGCGGCCATCACGCCGTTGGGGATGTAGCCGCTCTCTTCAACCTTGGCAATTACGCCGCCCTCGCCCATGATGTCCTTAAAGATGTCACTGGTGGCCGTCACAACAGCCTGAGCCGTCTCAGCAGACGGAACCAACCCTTCTCGCCAGGATGTGGGCTTGTCCGTACCATACAGGATGGCGGCATCGATGACCTTGCCGAACGCCTCGGTCAGGCGGGGACGGACCTCACCCCAGATGTCGTAGTCGGAATCATCCAGAACAGCCTCGGGGATGGGCACGATGACGGCGATTTCCTCTGCGTAGATCTTCTTCTTGTCCCACGCCATGTTGGTGGTCTTCTTCAAAGATGCTTTGGAATCAGCCGCGCCGGAAGTAGCCTCGCCGTTTACAAAGTAGGCGGTGGGCAGCGCGTCCAGGACGTTAAGGGTCTGGGTCTTGCTGGTCATATTGGGCAGCCGCCGGGCCATCCGCAGGACGGCGGACTCAGCAACAGCGCCCTGGATGATCTCTCTGGTTACAGGTTCCGGGATAAGCCCGGACAGTTTGCTTCTGTCGATAATATCAACAGCCATTTACGTTCTCCTTTCATTTCAGTGCACCCCGGATGAGGGCGTTCATCACGTCATTTTCTCCTGTCTTTTTGCTTCCACTACCGACAGGAGCAGTCCAATCAAACGTGGTTTTCTTTCGATCAGCAGTCAGCGCGTCCACGGCCTGCTCAAAGGTGGTCTTGTCGTCCACCATCTTGGCGGCCTTGAAAGCGATAAACTCCGCTTCGTCCCCGGTCAAGCCCTTGGAAGCAACGTAATAGCTTCGCTTGAGCGACTCCAACTCCGCCTGCGTCGTGGAAAGCGTACCGGCGGCGGTCTCCGCCTCTGTGGTTTTTGTCCTCAGCTGCCGCGTAAGGGAAGCGGCTTCTGCCGCCTTTGCGTCAAACACGTCCTTTTTCACATATCCGGACAAGTCAACGGGGTCAGGGATTTGCAGACCCAACAGCGCCGTAACCTTTTCGTCGGCGGTCATGCCATCAAATCCTTCGATAGTGCTCGTGTCGATGTTTACCATAATTATTCTCCTTTGGGTTTTATAGACTTCTCTGTCTTATGTTTGGGATTTTCGGCTTCTCTGCCGTTTGGGTTTTAGCGTCTTCTCTGACAAATAAAAAAGGGGCCAACCTGTAAGAAATCCTTACAAGTTGACCCCGCTCGGTCCTTCCGCCTCAACGCTTAGAGGCGGGAATAATATTCAATCATTTTTCTTCTGTGTCTGTGTTCACGATGTCAATCGCATGAATAGTCCCCAGATTTCCAAATCCCAAAATTTCTTTAAGCCAAATCCAAAAGCTATATAATGGCTCTAAAATTTTTTTCACGATTTCACCTCTTCCCGTTTGATATGTATAATTTTAATGCCATCTTTCACGGGAATCAATTCTACTCTATGGCCTTTTGCAAGAATGGCCTTGATGATGGCCCAGGCTTTTTCATCCATCAATACTCAACCCTCATCCTCTCTCTTTGCAACGGCAATCCCGCCGCCTCGCTGAACACCTTGTATTCCTTGTTCAGCCGCCGGATGCGGGCTGTTACGGCCTGTTCTTCCTCTGTAAGCCCAGCGGCCTTGAACGCCGCCTGTTCGCGCTTTAGCTTGCGGACAGTGCGTTCTATTTGCCTCTGCTTCTGGGTACATTGGTATGCGGTGTAGTGCTTATCCTCAAAGTCTATGTTGTGGCCATCATCAATGTGCGCAAGCTGTTCATCCGTGTATGTGCGCTCGGACACACCCTCTATATACGGGAAGTAGTGATGCCTGCAATTCCACCCTCCAAGGCCAGGCCCAGTACCATACCCTGTTGTCTCCACAAAGTCTGGATATACCTGATACGATGCTTTTGGCTTCTCGCTCCATCGGTATACCTTCCCCTGCCATCCCTTGTGGTTCTCTGGCCCGGCTCCAGTATCCCGTGCTCCAATATGGGCAGATACCTCAACAAGGTCTGTCTCCAAGTAATCCTCAGACTGTTCGGCGTACTTTTGGCAGAGTTGATTCACCCCAGTCATCACAGCCCGCCTGGTGGCAACATCTATCTGATCTCTATGCCCGCTTTCGTAATCAGCTACCCTGATACCGCTGTCTGCAAGCTGCTTCACCGCGCTCCGAATTGCCTGATTATAACTGATAGCGCCGCTCTGTACTTGCAATACAGCATTGTCCAAGGCCCACTGATACGCCCTTGCCGGTGCAAGCAATGTCCGGCCATTATCCACAAGGAACGCAATAGACTGCGTGATATTGCGGAACGCCTGCCGTGTCTGCTCGTATATGGCATAGGTGTCTTCAATGCTTAATAGCGTCTGCGGGGCGGTCACACCAGTTATGTCTATCAACTCGGAGTAATACCGCTGGTTTCGCTCCACCACATCATCCAGCAGCTCGGTTAGTTTCTTTTCGCTGATGTTTGTAGTGCGGCGGATTGCCCGCTCAATTTCCTGCTGGCTGATACCATGGGAACGCAGCGCACGGATGGATTGCACTGTAACCTCATTGAGCTGGTCCGCCAGATTCAGGCGGGAGCAAATTTCATCCAAAAGCTGGGATTCAAGGCTTCGGTATAGTTCGGCAAGTTCTTCCGGTAGGGCGTCAAGGACCTCCGGGGCAAATGGATATTTCACCTTTTATCATCCGAAAAAGCGGAACCAAACGCCTCCTCGACGGCTTTCTTAATCGCCCATCCATCAACATCCAATGTAATTTTTTTAGGAGCTTCTTTGATTTCAGCGATAGTCGAAAGCACTGTTTTTGCAAACTTGACATCGCTTTCAGATGTGGAATCAAGTTCTACATCAACCGATTTATACCGGTCTCCAATGCTTATACTTGCACTTACTTTCATCATTCAACCTCCTGTTGCTGCTCCGTAGTCATATCCTCCATCTTGGGAAGTGCTGCCTTTGCTGTTGCCTCGTCCTCATTCATCCACTTCATGCGAAACTCCCAGTCGTTCATAATCCCAGCGTTAAGGAGCTGCATGTCTCTGGAGAAATCGACATCTTTGTTCTCTATAATGCTGTCATCGAAGTCAATGGAGATTTCCACATCCTCATTCAACCCTGCGTTCATAGCCGTGTTGCCAAGGCGCAGAATGATGCGGCACAATTCCATCAGAACTTGCTCCAGAATGATCTCGTGCTTTTTGATAGTGCGGAACATCGTGGAGTTCTCGCTGATGACTTGGGTCGCCGTTGAAACACTACCCTGGTCGAATCTGTAATGGTTCTCGCCAAATCCGCACTTGCTGGACAATAGGTTTAACTGATCCTGAATCCCGGTGTTGTGTTCCGCGGTTCGTAGTGCCATGTCAATGGGGGTAATGACGGCGCCGTCCTGCACATCCTCAGGAAGGACATAGAACACAAGGTCATCACTGTCAAAAATCGGCTCACCGTCCAAGTATTCCGTGGCCGCTGGCTTAACCATGATGCGCTTTTTGCCCAAGATAAACTCATTGACATAGCTGTCGTAGGCAATGTCTACGCCTTTCATCACGTCGATGGCGTTTGCGAAAACTGAAATTCCCAGCGGGATGGAGTAGTCGAAATTATTGGCGATGTTTGGCCGGTCAATCACGAACTGCCGCTTATCAGACCCGGTATGTACCACAGGCGGGATGCGCTCAAACCCTTGCACGTCGGCAAGCGGGAGTTCCGCATCAAGGTTATCATTCCGGTAATGGTAAATCCGGTTCTCAATGTCATAAAGACCGTTGACCTTGTGGTGGATTTGGAGATAGCAGTAATTTTCTCCGTTGACGGTCACTACACTGGAAAAGGCGCACTCTGTAATAATGCCGTTCTGCCAGGCAATCGGCCAAATGTTTTCCACGGTCACATAATCCAGAACAATGCCACTTGCGCTGCCCGGAATCGGCCCGGTTTCCGTCGCCTCCATGCCCACCACGCGGGGGATAAAGGCCACGGTTCCAAGTGCAAAGGCCATCTCCTGCATTTCATTTGATTTGACCAGGAAGTTATTTTCCTCAAATACGCGGTCAACAAATTCCTGCTCTTTCTCTCCTTCCAAGGTGATTGCGACCTTTTCATTCATCAGGAGGTTTGCCCAGTCCTCCGGGATCTTCTTCCCCATGTTGAGGGTATACCGCTTGCAGCGTACGGTGTTGTGACCGTTGCGCACCTTGTACCGGTGAAAGCCCTTCACGTCGCCCACATACCAGCTCTTCCACTCTCCCACCTTGCGGTAGAAGTCCTCGTCCACGGTGGAATAGCCTAGCTGTTTCAGTTTTTCGATGACGTTCAAGCAGTCACCCCCCCCAATTTCATATCTTCGGCATCATTATTTTAGTTCGGCCACTTCCATAGGCCGGCTCTTGTACCTGGTCTGCCCAGCAACCGCCGCACCACCGAACCGCCCGGCGTATTTTTACAAGTGAATCCCGTTCTTTTTAAGTCTTTTCATGGACAGTTCGTGGAAAACATCCCATTCGGTAGTTCCCTTCTTGGTTTCCCCAGCATCGCGGTTATGCGGCCTAACGATGGTTTTCTCTTGTTCTTTTCTCCATTTTTCCGAATAATCACAAAATTCCTTTAGCTTATCAAAATATTCTTTTGACTGTTCCCATGAACGCAAATTATCATTGTACATTTTTTGCGCTTCTCTCAAAACATCAAATGGGTCTTGCATACAAATTAAGCGGTCACCCCCATGCGTCTAAATACTCTCTCCAATGCGTAGCGCGTAGCGTCGATCAAATGATTGTTCTCATCAGGATAACCGCTGATGATCTCTCCGTCCTTGTTGCGCTCATACTCGTAGTTGACAAACTCATCATAAGCGTGCGGCGTCCTTCGACGGTCAATGACGATCTTCCGGCGCTGAAGCCATTTCATGCCGTACTCAACAGAGCCGGGCCC
>ERZ1643246.2342-NODE-2342-length-18284-cov-4.831697_pt1 | contig 18284 bp, 17 predicted proteins | sample MGYA00579265_ERZ1643246 | MGnify/ENA primary metagenome ERZ1643246 (study PRJEB29033, sample SAMEA4952261) | chicken gut metagenome | biome: Broiler Chicken; feature: Gastrointestinal Tract; material: Caecum | place: Ireland | collected 2018 | study: Broiler...
CTATGATGCCTCAAAGCCAGGAGCGCCAGCACTTAGTTTTGATACATATCTGCAGGACAATGTTAAATATAGAGTAATAATTAATAATCTTTATGGTAGTGAAATTCGGATAAGAGGTATAAATAAAGATTTTATTGGAATGGATGTCACTTCTGTATTTCGCCCAGAAAAAATGACCAATTTGATCAGTATAAAAAACAGGTTGGTTATTCACTATTTAAGGACTATATACTATGAACAAAATTATATACATCCTGTCGGGAGCATTTTTGCTGCGATTCAAAAAAATGAGAGTCTCCTAAAGTTTCCTTCGATAATATCAATACTTAATATCAATCTTCTTTTTAATCCACTAAATCTTCCGGGAATGGGAAGTGGTATACTTGAAGATATTATGAGTATTCCAGATAGTTCACTTAGAAAACGTCTCGGGTATGAGGTTTTAAGCTTCTCGCTACAGGCACATTCATTGAGCCAGGAATGTATTGATAAGTTGGACATTTTTTTCGCTGACGATCTGTTTAAATATGAGTCAGTATGCATCGCCGCGATGGAACATTTAAAAAGTAAGGCAACGGCCCCTATACAAAACGGACCGTTGCCAGCATAAGAATTAATGGTGTGCCAGTTCGGCGTCGTCTTCGCTATCCAGAATGGCTTTATCGGTTTGCTTCAGCCACTGGCTGGTCAGCGTGCCAGCTGTCATCGAGCCACTAACGTTTAGCGCCGTACGGCCCATGTCGATAAGCGGTTCAACGGAGATTAACAGCGCCACCAGGGTTACTGGCAGGCCCATCGCAGGCAGTACAATCAGTGCGGCGAAAGTTGCACCACCACCGACACCGGCAACGCCTGCGGAACTAACGGTAACAATACCGACCAGCGTCGCAATCCACATCGGGTCCAGCGGGTTAATGCCAACCGTAGGCGCAACCATCACCGCCAGCATTGCCGGATACAAACCGGCGCAGCCGTTCTGACCAATGGTCGCACCGAAAGAGGCGGCGAAACTGGCGATGGATTCAGGAACGCCCAGACGACGCGTTTGTGCTTCCACATTCAGTGGGATAGACGCAGCACTGGAACGGCTGGTAAAGGCAAACGTCAGCACAGGCCATACCTTACGGAAGTACTTCAGCGGACTCACGCCATTAATGCCCAGCAGAATGCCATGCACTGCAAACATAATCAGCAGACCGAGGTAGGACGCGACAACGAAACTTCCCAGTTTGATGATGTCTTGCAGGTTAGAACCTGCAACCACTTTTGTCATTAGTGCCAGAACGCCGTAAGGGGTCAACTGCATGACCAGGCGAACCAGTTTCATCACCCAGCTTTGCAGGGTATCGATAGCGGTTAAGACGCGTTCACCTTTCGGCGCATCATCCTTCAGCAGTTTCAGCGCAGCTACACCGAGGAATGCGGCAAAAATGACCACGCTGATAATTGACGTCGGATTGGCTCCGGTCAGATCGGCAAACGGGTTTTTCGGGATAAAGGACAAGACCAGCTGCGGAACGCTCAGGTCAGAGACTTTACCAACATAGTTACTTTCGATGGCGTTCAGACGTGCAGTTTCTGCACCACCCTGAACCAGACCTTCAGCCGTCAAACCAAACAGGTTGGTGACCAGCACACCGACCAGCGCCGCAATCAGCGTGGTAAACAAAAGCGTACCGATGGTCAGAAAACTGATTTTGCCTAACTGAGATGCGTTATGCAGACGGGCAACCGCGCTCAGAATAGAGGCGAAGACTAACGGCATAACGATCATTTGCAGCAGTTGAACATAGCCGTTACCAACGATGTTAAACCACTGTACAGAATCTTTAAGTACCTGGCTGTCAGAACCATAAATGGTATGCAGGGCAAGGCCAAAAACCACACCCATCACCAGACCCACCAGCACTTTTTTCGCCAGACTCCACTGTTTATGGCGGGTCTGAGCCAGCGCAAACAGCAGTACAACGAACACCACGATGTTCGCAATTAATGGAAAGTTCATCCCCGTTCTCCTGATCTTATTATTTCTATCACTGCGTAGCAGTCATAGTGTTGGCGCAAGATTAACAGAACTGTGAGCTGGCTCTTATATTCAAATGGAATTGCTTATTCCAGAAAGGTGATTTTTGCCTTTTTAGTATTCAACCTGATGCTTAATAAGCCGATGAAACTGGATCTGCAAGGTATTGATCATTTGCGATGACCAACGAACAGCGCTGTTCTCGGGTAATGAATGGGGCATCCATACCGACCAGACAAATAATGCCATGCAGATAAAACGTTCCAGTTGGTTGCCCTTTTGGGGAACCAGGATAGGCAAGCGGAAACGCCAGCGGCATGGCCAGAGCAGGGGAACACCGGCGGGTGTCAGCATATCGGCAAGTATGTGGCTCAAATAACCCAGCACCATTCCTTGTAGCGCATCAGCCGGAATGAACCAGCCTTCCGGAACCTTAAGGTAAAAGGTTGCCAGCAGCGCAAATACCGCCAGCAGACTGTGGGTAAAACCACGATGCCCAAAAGCGCGGGCGATCGGTTTTGATATCCATTTTAATCGCTGCCCAAGAAACGACTTTGGGTGATCGATGTCCGGTAACAAACACGTCAGGATTGCGGAAGGGACAATATGCCACCAGTCACCCTGTGCCAGCACGGGCGTCAGCTCGGCATTTTTGGCAAATACCGCACAAGCAATAGAAAAGAGAAGGTGACCTTCCGCCGTCATGATAAAACTCACTAAACTGTCGATACGTACAGTATAGGATTTTTATACAGTGCACGGAAGTGGTGACGGTGTAACTCTTTCTCTTAAATTGACGATTAATCCGTCAGTTGAATGCAATTTCAGATAAAGAACCAGGGGCAGCGAGATCACTGCCCCTGGTCATTAACCGAGAAGGTCTTTTGCGGTGAGTTCTGTCAGCGATGAGAGTTTGACGTCTGCTAATACAAAACGTGGATCATTTTGCGCTTCTGGCGCAGGAACGACGATGGAACGCATGCGGGCTGCTTTAGAGGCGATCATGCCATTTACCGAATCCTCCAGCGCTACGCAGGTCAGTGGGTCAACGCCCAGTTTTGCTGCGCAGTCGAGATATACTTGCGGATGCGGCTTGCTGTAAGGCAGTTTTTCGGCCGAGGCGAGGGCATCGAAACTGTCGCGTAAGTCAAACATGGTCAACACTTTTTCCAGCATATGTAGTGGTGACGCGGAGGCCAGTCCCACCAATAAACCTTGTTCTTTGCATAACGCAACGGCTTCGCGCACGCCTGGTAATAATGGACGTGTCTCTTCAACCAGTGAAATGGCACGGGCAATAACCCGTTCTACTACTTCCTGACGGCTTGGCCCATTCCACGGTTGCCGGGCGTACCAAAGATCGACCACCATATCGATGCGTAAACCTAAGGTGTCCGGCAGCTCGTTACGACGGGAGATATCCACCCCCAGGCTTGCCATCACATCCAGTTCGGCTCGATCCCATAAAGGTTCTGAGTCGATAAGTAATCCATCCATATCAAAAATTGCAGCAAGAATCTGACGCGGGGTTGACATTACAACCTCTCCTTTAGAGCATTATGTGTAAGGTATTAAGCCGTGCTTATGATTAAGCGCCTATCATATCGCCTTTAAAGAATGGGCGAAAACAGATATCTACAGGTAAACTAAGTGAAACGACGCGTCTTAATCAAGGAGAACTCATGACGTATCAACAAGCTGGACGCATTGCTGTTTTGAAAAGGATTTTGGGTTGGGTGATTTTTATACCTGCATTGATCTCTACATTGATTTCTTTGCTGAAATTTATGAATACCCGGCAGGAAAACAAGGAAGGCATTAATGCGGTCATGCTCGACTTTACTCATGTCATGATCGATATGATGCAGGCGAATACGCCTTTTTTGAATCTATTCTGGTATAACTCCCCGACGCCCAATTTTAATGGTGGCGTGAACGTTATGTTCTGGGTGATTTTCATCCTGATTTTTGTCGGACTGGCGTTGCAGGATTCCGGTGCCCGGATGAGTCGCCAGGCGCGCTTCTTGCGGGAAGGTGTTGAAGATCAACTCATTCTGGAAAAAGCCAAAGGGGAAGAGGGGCTAACGCGTGAACAAATTGAGTCCCGTATTGTTGTTCCGCACCATACTATTTTCCTGCAGTTTTTCTCACTGTATATCCTGCCGGTTATTTGTATTGCTGCAGGTTATGTGTTCTTTTCTCTGCTTGGGTTTATTTAATCAAAAGGCCGCACGGAGCGGCCATTATCCTCAACCCATATCATGCTGCTAATAATCTATCCAATGACTGCTGAGCAATAACCAAATGCTGACCGCCAAATAACCTTGCACGATTTAACAGCGTGTAGAGTTGGTAAACCGGTTGACGTTCAAGGAAATCGGCAGGTAGCGGGGATACTGACTGATAGCCGTCATAGATTTGTGGCGGCTGTTCAGTATGCAGCGGTAACATCGCCAGGTCGCACTCTCGGTCACCCCAGTAGCAGGCCGGGTCGAAAATGTACGGGCCATCCGGACCCAGTGCACAGTTGCCGGACCATAAATCGCCGTGCAACAGAGAAGGCTGCGGTTGATGTGAGGCCAGACGCTGCTGAATATGCTCGACGATGGCGTCGATATTGCCGAAAGCGATCCCTTTTTCTGCAGCCAGTTCCAACTGCCAGCCAATCCGTTGTTCAGCAAAAAACGTTGACCAGCGACGTTGCCAGGTGTTGGGCTGTGGAGTTGTGGAGAGCGCGTTATCGAAATCAAGGCCAAATTGTGGTTGGTCGCTCCATTGATGTAAACGCGCAATTTGCTGACCAAGAATAAATGCGCTATGCGCATCCAGCGGACGAGGTGGGAGATAATCCATCACCAGAAAACTGTAGTCACGGTCAGCGCCAACTGCCCAAACCTTAGGCACGGTGACGGTTTTACTACGCGACAGTAACTCCAGTTGGTCGGCTTCGGCGGTAAAACCGGGAAGCAGTTCCCTTTCATCACATTTGACGAAAAAATCATGTCCTGCATAGCGCAAATGCCATGCGGCATGGACTTCTCCGCCAGGCAGTTCATTACGCAGTTCGATTTCGCCTTCACCTAACTGCTCGCTCAAAAGACGACTGATTGCCTGCCACATGATGTCTCTCCCATGTTGTCTGCCAGATCATAAGGTTAGCGCAAGAATGCGGTGTAAAAACACGAGCTAACGCACACCACAGACTGATTATTGCCCAAAAACCATTTATTTTCTGTTGCTATTCCATTCCTCCCAGGTCGTGATGGTGATTTCAGGATCTTTGCCGGTTGCACTTTGGGTAAGCCCCGAAACCAGTTCTCTAATTTCTTCTTCACTTTGGGTACTGATAAGTCCAAAAGTGTTAGTCCCCAGCTCATGGATATTTCCCTCATCATCCGTCATGGTGAGCAAAAAACCGTCGCGAGTCAGGTAATTATTCAACTCGTTAATTTCAGTCAATGTATCCTCATGCAACATGACGGTTATGACATAACGGACAAGATCGCCACTGGCCATAGTTCACCCCTTTGTTATCACATGACTTTTGAGCATAGTCGGAGAAACGCGTTGCCGACAGGTTGGTGATGATTCCCCCAATGCTGGGGGAATGTTTTTGTTAGCGGGAAAGGTAAGCGTAAATTTTTTGCGTATCGTCATGGGAGCACAGACGTGTTCCCTGATTGAGTGTGGCTGCACTCCCCGCAGCTACGCCAAAACGAACCATCTCTTCAAGAGAGGCATTTTCTGCCAGTTTCAGTGTCATCGCGCCGACCATGCTGTCACCAGCGCCAACGGTACTCTGGCTTTTCACCGGTGGTGGCACCACCTGAATACAGTTTTCACTATCAACACCCAGCGCTCCTTGTGGACCCAGGGAAACGACAACCCGTTTGGCCTTGCCGCTATTAACGATTTCCTGCGCGGCTTTGCGGACATCGTCCGGCTGGGTGAGTTCGCGATTCACCAGCGCACTGAGTTCTTTTTGGTTAGGCTTAACCAACTCGATGTTACCAATTGCCAGTGCTGCACTTAACGCTTCGCCAGAACTGTCGACGATGCAGCGGATCCCTTGTTTTTGCGCAGCGGAAATCAGTTGGGTTAATTTTTCCAGCTTCACACCTGGCGGCAGGCTTCCGCTTATGACCAGGATGGCCCCGGATTCAATTTCCAGAACTTGCTCTTCAAGCTGGCGAAACTCATCTTCATTTAATGCCGCGCCTGGCATAACAAAACGATACTGCTCACCGCTTGCTTCCACATGTACGTGTAAATTCTGCCGGGTCCAGTCTTTGGCTTCTACAGTAGCGACGGGGACATTTTCATCCGCCAACAGTGAAACCAGGTGTTCGCCGGTCGCGCCACCCGCCGGGAAGATCGCTGTGGCACTGCCTCCAAGATGGGCAATGGCGCGGGCGACGTTGATGCCGCCGCCCCCGGGTTCGAACACCGGTGCGGTACAGCGCAGTTTTCCTTCGGGATAAATTTGCGGGGTAATTGTTGCGCTATCGAGAGAGGGCGCAAGTGTCAACGTATAGATACGTACCATCATTTCCTCCTATAGGCTGATTTCAGTCTGGCACCGAATCAGCGGAAAGTGAAGAAATTAACAATATGATTTATTGGAGCTTTATTTAAAATTTTGCAGATAAATATATATAAATAAAAATCTGTTTTCGCCACATGCTTATTCAAAAAATGAAATAAGAATACATTGCTAAGTTATTCGCGCCTTTTTATAATTCGTTACCTTTCCAGGGACGCTAATCTTTGATCCTTAAGAAAGTTTCCGGGACCGCGATGGTCTCTTTTTTTGTTGTACGGACTCTTGATAAATGAAGCTTTTGAAGACAGTTCCTGCCATCGTTATGTTGGCGGGGGGCATGTTTGCGTCACTGAATGCAGCTGCCGATGATTCCGTTTTTACTGTCATGGATGATCCTGCCAGCGCTAAAAAACCTTTCGAAGGTAATCTGAACGCAGGATATCTTGCACAATCAGGCAATACGAAAAGCTCCTCACTTACGGCTGACACCACCATGACCTGGTATGGACAAACCACTGCCTGGTCGTTGTGGGGGAACGCCAGTAATACTTCTTCTAATGATGAGCGTTCTTCAGAAAAATATGCGGCGGGCGGGCGTAGCCGTTTTAATTTAACTGATTATGACTATTTATTTGGTCAGGCAAGCTGGCTGACAGACCGTTATAACGGCTATCGAGAGCGCGATGTGTTGACCGCGGGTTATGGTCGTCAGTTTTTGAATGGCCCGGTACACAGTTTCCGCTTTGAATTCGGTCCAGGTGTGCGTTACGACAAATATACCGACAATGCCAGTGAAACTCAGCCGCTGGGCTATGCCTCCGGTGCTTATGCATGGCAGCTGACTGACAACGCTAAATTTACGCAGGGTGTTTCCGTCTTTGGCGCGGAAGACACAACGCTGAACTCCGAAAGCGCATTAAATGTTGCTATTAATGAACATTTTGGACTGAAGGTGGCTTACAACGTCACATGGAACTCTGAACCTCCAGAGTCTGCACCGGAACATACCGACCGTCGGACAACCTTATCGCTGGGCTACAGCATGTAAAATTATCTGCCGGACCGTGTTATGCGGTCTGGCTGTCTTCGTTTGTCACTGCTCAGCCCCAAATCATTGCTGCCCAACGTAGCAACAACATAGCGCCACAGATTGCCAGTAGCACCACCACCATCTTCCAGTGTTTTTTATCAAAGCGTTTAGTCGGCATACCAGTGTCCTGCATATCTCTTGTGCGTGATAACGGAGTGTAACAAAAGGGACAGGCATCAAGGGATTTTTTGTTATTACAGCCGTCGGGTGGCGTTGTGCACATGGTCACTGTTTCTGCGTTTTATGAAAAAAATAAAATTATGTATCGATATATATCGTAAATAGCTGGTTATAAATACGTCTTTATTTCATCAGCACTAAAACTCAGGCTTTGGTTGATTACATTTATAGCAGCATAATATGTTTCTACAGTTTTATAATGCTTATGATGAATGGCTATATGAACAGCTGACATGTTGTCATGATTTTTAGCGGCCAATAGTGTAAATAACTGATGTTGACTAAAAGAATGTTTTTTTGCAAAAGCACCCAGCGTCGATATATAAGATAACACGACGTCTTCATTACCCTTGCTCATGGCGATGTATAATGCAGGGGTTCCCTGTGCTGTAGCTCCTTTTAATAAATCCATGATGTTAGCTTTGCTCAACTTGTATTTAAAGGCGATGCCATTAATTTTAGAGAGGAACCGTGTGACACACAAAGGGTGATTATTTTCCATTGCGGCGTATAATCCTGGCTCACCATCATGTATTTTCATGGCTAAAATACTCATCACCAGTTTTTTGTTTAAAAGCTCTTGTGCTATTGGAGTGGTTAATGCATTCAGAAAGATATCGATTATTTCATCGAATCCATACAACATGGAGATATAGAGTCCAGGTGTTTCGTTAGCACTTTTAGTTTGCAACAATTTAACCAGATTATCTTCATGAATGATGTGATTATCTACCAGTGACTGAATTTCTTGCATAAATATTTTCACGTTGTCAGTATGTCCGTTCATCATAGCCAAAAATAAAGCAGGTGTACCAACGCTATTCTGCGCAGTTATTATTTCAATGATTTCTTTTTCAGGGAGTATGGGCAACTGTTTGAATAATGTAATAAGCTGTTGAATCTGGCCTGTGGCCATTATTAACAACATTGCCGATGGATGTATAGGGGCAAATGGCATTCGTGTCGCGATACCCGTGAAAATAGCCCCTGGAACTCCCTCAGGTAATAGGGGCAGAATAGCAATTGCACAGTTGCGAACATACCTATCAGCCCAGGTCTGAGCATCGGGACCTGAACTGATGAACTTATCAAGCGAGAGAAAGCCCCGTGCTGTCCTGTGGGTGTCTCTGACGGCAACGTTGGTATCGTTCGGGTCGTAAACGGACACAACATAATTTAATTGCCCATACGCCGACTGCTTTATTCGTAGCCTTACTGACAAAGTATGATTGTCTATATATAAAACCGCAGACATATGACTGACATTGTTTGCCATCATTCGACAGAAGAAAATATCTAAAGCGAAGCCAAAATCCTTACTCGCGATAACGCGACTCCCTGCAGGAGGATGGCGAAGTAATGCTCTGAACTCCGCGTCCCGGACTAAGGGGACATGCTGCTGTATGGATTCAACGGAGGAGTAATGTTTAATCAGGTTGACTTTGCCTTTTCCATTTCTCAATGAATCAAGGGCGTATTGCAATGACAGATGGCGACAAAAAATAGCGTCAGAAGGAGATTGCAAAAAAAATGCACTACCATTGAGATTTACTGTTGGTTGTATGGTTTTTTCTCTATGGATTTTTTTAGACAGCCTCATACAATGGTTACGTTTTTCGGCAGTTAACTGTTCCTGTTCAATATAATCCAGTATGCTTCGCAAATGGTTAGCTTTAATAGGCGTGGTTTCCAGTAATAAGGAAATGATTTCTTTTTTATAGTGTAATGTAATGAGTATATTTTCTGTATGGATGGGTGAAGTGGCAAAGTTAATGGTAAAAAGGGCAGTGGAATAACAATTTTGTGATATTTTTCGACAGTTTGCGGTAAATTCCTGAGTAACACAGTATGACAGCATCGAACTTAAGTCAGAGGTATCAAGTAGGGTGATGAGCTGGCGCGCAAATTGACTAATAGGCTCTGATGAAGGCGTTGGTATGTCGCTATCGATGTGCAATCTATGAGGAGACTTATAATGAGTTCTGATAATGATATCGTTTTGACTCATAATCTGTTCGCCTTATATATATCTGGAGGTTTTGAGGATGATGATTAATTATTATCGCCAGAACGAAATGTGCACGAAAAATTGTTATAAGAATTGTGTCACTTTTATCATTGTGATATGACCACTTCGTCATTAATCTCATGAGCGTTTAAAATACTACCGCCAAATCACGCAACGAACTTTGCTGGATTCAGTTTATGCTGCTGTAAATCCGCTCGCAGTAAACCTTTCAGACGCACCGTGATGTTATCAGTTGTTCTTTAAGCGTTTTGCTGGTGTACTCACTACAAACGAATTGCGAATCGAATCAATGTGAAACGGAAAGGTACAATCTCCCTTTTTTTAGTGTTAACATCGCTCAACCGGGTGGAAGGTGAGAGGTTAATGTCTTTCATTTGTGTACCTGATTGCGAACCAATTTAGCATTTGTTGGCTAGATGGTTTCGCAATGAACTGTTAATAAACAAATTTTTCTTTGTATGTGATCTTTCGTGTGGGTCACCACTGCAAATAAGGATATAAAATGCCTGTTATAACTCTTCCTGATGGCAGCCAACGCCATTACGATCACGCTGTAAGCCCCATGGATGTTGCGCTGGACATTGGTCCAGGTCTGGCGAAAGCCTGTATCGCAGGGCGCGTTAATGGCGAACTGGTTGATGCTTGCGATCTGATTGAAAACGACGCACAACTGTCGATCATTACCGCGAAAGACGAAGAAGGTCTGGAGATCATTCGTCACTCCTGTGCGCACCTGTTAGGGCACGCGATTAAACAACTTTGGCCGCATACCAAAATGGCAATCGGCCCGGTTATTGACAACGGTTTTTATTACGACGTTGATCTTGACCGCACGTTAACCCAGGAAGATGTCGAAGCACTCGAGAAGCGGATGCATGAGCTTGCTGAGAAAAACTACGACGTCATTAAGAAGAAAGTCAGCTGGCACGAAGCGCGTGAAACTTTCGCCAACCGTGGGGAGAGCTACAAAGTCTCCATTCTTGACGAAAACATCGCCCATGATGACAAGCCAGGTCTGTACTTCCATGAAGAATATGTCGATATGTGCCGCGGTCCGCACGTACCGAACATGCGTTTCTGCCATCATTTCAAACTAATGAAAACGGCAGGGGCTTACTGGCGTGGCGACAGCAACAACAAAATGTTGCAACGTATTTACGGTACGGCGTGGGCAGACAAAAAAGCACTTAACGCTTACCTGCAGCGCCTGGAAGAAGCCGCGAAACGCGACCACCGTAAAATCGGTAAACAGCTCGACCTGTACCATATGCAGGAAGAAGCGCCGGGTATGGTATTCTGGCACAACGACGGCTGGACCATCTTCCGTGAACTGGAAGTGTTTGTTCGTTCTAAACTGAAAGAGTACCAGTATCAGGAAGTTAAAGGTCCGTTCATGATGGACCGTGTCCTGTGGGAAAAAACCGGTCACTGGGACAACTACAAAGATGCAATGTTCACCACATCTTCTGAGAACCGTGAATACTGCATTAAGCCGATGAACTGCCCGGGTCACGTACAAATTTTCAACCAGGGGCTGAAGTCTTATCGCGATCTGCCGCTGCGTATGGCCGAGTTTGGTAGCTGCCACCGTAACGAGCCGTCAGGTTCGCTGCATGGCCTGATGCGCGTGCGTGGATTTACCCAGGATGACGCGCATATCTTCTGTACTGAAGAACAAATTCGCGATGAAGTTAACGGATGTATCCGTTTAGTCTATGATATGTACAGCACTTTTGGCTTCGAGAAGATCGTCGTCAAACTCTCCACTCGTCCTGAAAAACGTATTGGCAGCGACGAAATGTGGGATCGTGCTGAGGCGGACCTGGCGGTTGCGCTGGAAGAAAACAACATCCCGTTTGAATATCAACTGGGTGAAGGCGCTTTCTACGGTCCGAAAATTGAATTTACCCTGTATGACTGCCTCGATCGTGCATGGCAGTGCGGTACAGTACAGCTGGACTTCTCCTTGCCGTCTCGTCTGAGCGCCTCCTATGTGGGCGAAGACAACGAGCGTAAGGTACCGGTAATGATTCACCGCGCAATTCTTGGGTCGATGGAACGTTTCATCGGTATCCTGACCGAAGAATTCGCTGGTTTCTTCCCGACCTGGCTTGCGCCGGTTCAGGTTGTTATCATGAATATTACCGATTCACAGTCTGATTACGTTAACGAATTGACGCAAAAACTATCAAATGCGGGCATTCGTGTTAAAGCAGACTTGAGAAATGAGAAGATTGGCTTTAAAATCCGCGAGCACACTTTGCGTCGCGTCCCATATATGCTGGTCTGTGGTGATAAAGAGGTGGAATCAGGCAAAGTTGCCGTTCGCACCCGCCGTGGTAAAGACCTGGGAAGCATGGACGTAAATGAAGTGATCGAGAAGCTGCAACAAGAGATTCGCAGCCGCAGTCTTAAACAATTGGAGGAATAAGGTATTAAAGGCGGAAAACGAGTTCAAACGGCGCGCCCTAACCGTATCAATGGCGAAATTCGCGCCCAGGAAGTTCGCTTAACAGGTCTGGAAGGCGAGCAGCTTGGTATTGTGAGTCTGAGAGAAGCTCTGGAGAAAGCAGAAGAAGCCGGAGTAGACTTAGTCGAGATCAGCCCTAACGCCGAGCCGCCGGTTTGTCGTATAATGGATTACGGCAAATTCCTCTATGAAAAGAGCAAGTCTTCTAAGGAACAGAAGAAAAAGCAAAAAGTTATCCAGGTTAAGGAAATTAAATTCCGTCCTGGTACAGATGAAGGCGACTATCAGGTAAAACTCCGCAGCCTGATTCGCTTTCTCGAAGAGGGTGATAAAGCCAAAATCACGCTGCGTTTCCGCGGTCGTGAGATGGCGCACCAGCAAATCGGTATGGAAGTGCTTAATCGCGTGAAAGACGATTTGCAAGAACTGGCAGTGGTCGAATCCTTCCCAACGAAGATCGAAGGCCGCCAGATGATCATGGTGCTCGCTCCTAAGAAGAAACAGTAAGGCCTTCAAGTAGCACTGTCTGTGGAGCCTTCGGGCTTCACAGGCTTTGTTCGCCTTTGTTTCGTTTATTAACAATGCGAAGTGGAAGTTATTAAAATGCCAAAAATTAAGACCGTACGCGGTGCTGCTAAGCGCTTCAAAAAAACCGGTAAAGGTGGTTTTAAGCACAAGCACGCTAACCTGCGTCACATTCTGACCAAAAAAGCGACCAAACGTAAACGTCACCTGCGTCCGAAAGCCATGGTTTCCAAAGGCGATCTGGGCCTGGTAATCGCGTGCCTGCCGTACGCATAAGCCGTTAACGTTTTTAACTTTTTAATTAGAATATAGATACAGGAGAGCACATATGGCTCGCGTAAAACGTGGTGTTATTGCACGCGCACGTCACAAGAAAATTTTGAAACAAGCTAAAGGCTACTACGGTGCGCGTTCTCGCGTATACCGCGTTGCCTTCCAGGCTGTTATCAAAGCTGGTCAGTATGCTTACCGTGACCGTCGTCAACGTAAGCGTCAGTTCCGTCAACTGTGGATTGCGCGTATCAACGCAGCAGCACGTCAGAACGGTATTTCTTACAGCAAATTCATCAATGGCCTGAAAAAAGCCTCTGTTGAAATCGACCGTAAGATCCTGGCTGATATCGCAGTATTCGACAAAGTAGCGTTCACCGCTCTGGTTGAAAAAGCGAAAGCAGCTCTGGCATAAGCCAGTTGAAAGAGGGAGCTAGTCTCCCTCTTTTCGTTTCAACGCCATCAAAACATTGACTTTTATCGCCGTAGCCTTTTCAATAAAGGTCTTTTGAAGAGTACCAAAAGGTAACGCAAGCAATGAATGCTGCTATTTTCCGCTTCTTTTTTTACTTTAGCACCTGAATCCAGGAGGCTAGCGCGTGAGAAGAGAAACGGAAAACAGCGCCTGAAAGCCTCCCAGTGGAGGCTTTTTTTGTATGCGCGTTTTGAAAAATAAAAAGCCAGTCTATCAGGCGTAATTGTCGCAGCCAGTCTGGACACGGCCAGTGCGGAGAAACCGGAGCGTACTTAAGTACGTGAGGATTTCGAGCACTGCCCGGGACCAAAATGGCAAGTAAAATAGCCTGATGGGATAGGCTCTAAGTCCAACGAACCAGTGTCACCACTGACACAATGAGGAAAACCATGTCACATCTCGCAGAACTGGTTGCCAGTGCGAAGGCGGCCATTAGCCAGGCGTCAGATGTTGCCGCGTTAGATAATGTGCGCGTCGAATATTTGGGTAAAAAAGGGCACTTAACCCTTCAGATGACGACCCTGCGTGAGCTGCCGCCAGAAGAGCGTCCGGCAGCTGGTGCGGTTATCAACGAAGCGAAAGAGCAGGTTCAGCAGGCGCTGAATGCGCGTAAAGCGGAACTGGAAAGCGCTGCACTGAATGCGCGTCTGGCGGCGGAAACGATTGATGTCTCTCTGCCAGGTCGTCGCATTGAAAACGGCGGTCTGCATCCGGTTACCCGTACCATCGACCGTATCGAAAGTTTCTTCGGTGAGCTTGGCTTTACCGTGGCAACCGGGCCGGAAATCGAAGACGATTATCATAACTTCGATGCTCTGAACATTCCTGGTCACCACCCGGCGCGCGCTGACCACGACACTTTCTGGTTTGACACTACCCGCCTGCTGCGTACCCAGACCTCTGGCGTACAGATCCGCACCATGAAAGCCCAGCAGCCACCGATTCGTATCATCGCGCCTGGCCGTGTTTATCGTAACGACTACGACCAGACTCACACGCCGATGTTCCATCAGATGGAAGGTCTGATTGTTGATACCAACATCAGCTTTACCAACCTGAAAGGCACGCTGCACGACTTCCTGCGTAACTTCTTTGAGGAAGATTTGCAGATTCGCTTCCGTCCTTCCTACTTCCCGTTTACCGAACCTTCTGCAGAAGTGGATGTCATGGGTAAAAACGGTAAATGGCTGGAAGTACTGGGCTGCGGGATGGTGAATCCGAACGTGCTGCGTAACGTTGGCATCGACCCGGAAGTTTACTCTGGTTTCGCCTTCGGGATGGGGATGGAGCGTCTGACTATGTTGCGTTACGGCGTCACCGACCTGCGTTCATTCTTCGAAAACGATCTGCGTTTCCTCAAACAGTTTAAATAAGGCAGGAATAGATTATGAAATTCAGTGAACTGTGGTTACGCGAATGGGTGAACCCGGCGATTGATAGCGATGCGCTGGCAAATCAAATCACTATGGCGGGCCTGGAAGTTGACGGTGTAGAACCGGTTGCCGGCAGCTTCCACGGCGTGGTCGTTGGTGAAGTGGTTGAGTGTGCGCAGCATCCGAACGCTGACAAACTGCGTGTGACAAAAGTGAATGTCGGCGGCGATCGCCTGCTGGACATCGTCTGCGGTGCGCCAAACTGCCGTCAGGGCCTGCGTGTAGCGGTAGCGACCATTGGTGCTGTTCTGCCGGGTGATTTCAAAATTAAAGCGGCGAAACTGCGTGGCGAACCGTCTGAAGGGATGCTGTGCTCCTTCTCTGAACTGGGAATTTCTGACGATCACAGCGGCATTATCGAACTGCCTGCAGATGCGCCGATTGGCACTGACATCCGCGAATACCTGAAACTCGATGACAACACCATCGAAATCAGCGTGACGCCAAACCGTGCCGACTGTTTAGGTATCATTGGTGTTGCGCGTGACGTTGCCGTGCTGAATCAGCTGCCGCTGGTTGAACCGGAAATCGTTCCGGTTGGTGCGACCATCGACGACACGCTGCCGATTACAGTCGAAGCGCCGGAAGCCTGCCCGCGTTATCTTGGCCGTGTGGTAAAAGGCATTAACGTTAAAGCGCCAACTCCGCTGTGGATGAAAGAAAAACTGCGTCGTTGCGGGATCCGTTCTATCGATGCAGTTGTTGACGTCACCAACTATGTGCTGCTCGAACTGGGCCAGCCGATGCACGCTTTCGATAAAGATCGCATTGAAGGCGGCATTGTGGTGCGGATGGCGAAAGAGGGCGAAACGCTGGTGCTGCTCGACGGCACTGAAGCGAAGCTGAATGCCGACACCCTGGTTATCGCCGACCACAACAAGGCGCTGGCGATGGGCGGCATCTTCGGTGGCGAACACTCTGGCGTGAATGACGAAACACAAAACGTGCTGCTGGAATGCGCGTTCTTTAGCCCGCTGTCTATCACCGGTCGTGCTCGTCGTCATGGCCTGCATACCGATGCGTCTCACCGTTATGAGCGTGGCGTTGATCCGGCACTGCAGCACAAAGCGATGGAACGTGCGACCCGTCTGCTGATCGACATCTGCGGTGGTGAGGCTGGCCCGGTAATTGATATCACCAACGAAGCAACGCTGCCGAAGCGTGCAACCATCACTCTACGTCGTAGCAAACTGGATCGCCTGATCGGCCATCATATTGCGGATGAGCAGGTAACTGACATTCTGCGTCGTCTCGGCTGCGAAGTGACCGAAGGCAAAGACGAGTGGCAGGCAGTTGCGCCGAGCTGGCGTTTCGATATGGAGATTGAAGAAGATCTGGTTGAAGAAGTCGCGCGTGTTTACGGCTACAACAACATCCCGGATGAGCCGGTACAGGCAAGCCTGATTATGGGTACTCACCGTGAAGCTGACCTGTCGCTCAAGCGCGTGAAAACGCTGCTCAACGACAAAGGCTATCAGGAAGTGATCACCTACAGCTTCGTTGATCCGAAAGTGCAGCAGATGATCCATCCAGGCGTTGAAGCCTTACTGCTGCCAAGCCCGATCTCTGTTGAAATGTCAGCAATGCGTCTTTCTCTGTGGACTGGCCTGCTGGCAACCGTGGTGTACAACCAGAACCGTCAGCAGAACCGTGTGCGCATTTTCGAAAGCGGTCTGCGTTTCGTACCAGATACTCAGGCACCGTTGGGCATTCGTCAGGATCTGATGTTAGCCGGTGTGATTTGCGGTAACCGTTACGAAGAGCACTGGAACCTGGCAAAAGAGACCGTTGATTTCTATGATTTGAAAGGCGATCTTGAATCCGTTCTCGACCTGACTGGTAAACTGAATGAGGTTGAGTTCCGTGCAGAAGCGAATCCGGCACTGCATCCGGGGCAATCCGCAGCGATTTATCTGAAAGGTGAACGTATTGGTTTTGTTGGGGTTGTTCATCCTGAACTGGAACGTAAACTGGATCTTAACGGTCGCACTCTGGTGTTCGAACTGGAGTGGAACAAGCTCGCAGCCCGCGTGGTGCCTCAGGCGCGCGAGATTTCTCGCTTCCCGGCGAACCGTCGTGACATCGCGGTGGTGGTCGCAGAAAACGTTCCCGCAGCGGATATTTTATCCGAATGTAAGAAAGTTGGCGTAAATCAGGTAGTTGGCGTAAACTTATTTGACGTGTACCGCGGTAAGGGTGTTGCGGAGGGGTATAAGAGCCTCGCCATAAGCCTGATCCTGCAAGATACCAGCCGTACACTCGAAGAAGAGGAGATTGCCGCTACCGTCGCCAAATGTGTAGAGGCATTAAAAGAGCGATTCCAGGCATCATTGAGGGATTGAACCTATGGCGCTTACAAAAGCTGAAATGTCAGAATATCTGTTTGATAAGCTTGGGCTTAGCAAGCGGGATGCCAAAGAACTGGTTGAACTGTTTTTCGAAGAGATCCGTCGCGCTCTGGAAAACGGCGAACAGGTGAAACTCTCTGGTTTTGGTAACTTCGATCTGCGTGATAAGAATCAACGCCCGGGACGTAACCCGAAAACGGGCGAGGATATTCCCATTACAGCACGGCGCGTGGTGACCTTCAGACCCGGGCAGAAGTTAAAAAGCCGGGTCGAAAACGCTTCGCCCAAAGACGAGTAATCTGATCTAACTAAAAAGGCCGCTCTGCGGCCTTTTTTCTTTTCACTGTCGAAGAGTCACCGTAAAATCAACGCCATGACACTTCAGCAGAACGGATACCATGCTGACACTTGCCCGCCAACAACAGCGACAAAATATTCGCTGGTTATTATGCCTGTCAGTTTTGATGCTGCTGGCGCTTCTCTTAAGCCTTTGCGCCGGTGAACAATGGATCTCGCCAGGTGACTGGTTTACTCCTCGTGGCGAACTGTTCGTCTGGCAAATTCGCCTGCCACGTACGCTGGCTGTATTGCTGGTTGGTGCGGCGCTGGCTATATCCGGCGCTGTAATGCAGGCGTTGTTTGAAAATCCTCTGGCAGAACCTGGACTACTTGGCGTCTCTAACGGCGCAGGCGTGGGGCTTATCGCCGCGGTATTGCTTGGGCAAGGGCAACTCCCCAACTGGGCGCTAGGGCTGTGTGCGATTGCTGGCGCGCTTATCATCACTTTAATACTCTTACGTTTCGCCCGTCGTCATCTTTCGACCAGTCGGTTATTGCTGGCTGGCGTTGCATTAGGGATTATCTGTAGCGCACTAATGACGTGGGCTATCTACTTTTC
>ERZ1643246.2344-NODE-2344-length-18240-cov-5.933242_pt1 | contig 18240 bp, 15 predicted proteins | sample MGYA00579265_ERZ1643246 | MGnify/ENA primary metagenome ERZ1643246 (study PRJEB29033, sample SAMEA4952261) | chicken gut metagenome | biome: Broiler Chicken; feature: Gastrointestinal Tract; material: Caecum | place: Ireland | collected 2018 | study: Broiler...
TACCGGCCTGCGCCTGGGACTCTTCGGGGCCTACCAGAGGCAGAACGCCGCCACAGCGGCAGCGGTTTTTGATGTGCTCACGGAGCGCTGCCCGGAAATGTTCGGGGGAATGTCAGAGGAGAAGCGAAGAAAGATTCTTCTGGAGGGCCTGAGGAGAGCTGTCTGGCCCGGAAGGATGGAGATTCTCTCGGAGGATCCCTTCCTGCTGGTGGACGGGGCTCACAATCCCCAGGGGGTGGCGGCGCTGGCGGAGAGTCTGCAGCAGGCCTATCCCGGGGAGCGGTTCCTCTTTGTGGCGGGAATTCTCGCGGACAAGGACTATGAGGGAATGCTGGAACGTATGATTCCCCTGGCGGAGAAGTTCTATACCGTGACAGTGGAGAGCAGCCGCAGCCTTCAGGGTCAGGCCGTGGCGGAGTATCTGAAGGGAAAAGGCCAGGATGCGGTCTATATAGGGGATCTCGCGGATTGCCTGCGAACTGTGCTCGCCGAGGGAAAGCAGACAGGAAAGCGGATCGTGGCCTTCGGCTCCCTGTACTTTATCGGCAGCCTGGAGGCGCTGTGGCGGGCTGGCGCCTCCTGACGGCCAGGCATCATATGATTTCATGTTTTCGGCGGTATTCTGTGGGGCTTTCCCCGGTCTTTTTCCGAAAGACGCTGCTGAAATAGCTGCCGGAGGCGTAATTCAGATCGGCGGCGATCTCATCTACCGTCATCTCCCGCGTGCGCAGCAGAAACTGCGCCCGTTCTACTTTCACATCCTGAATGTACTCCACCAGAGAACATCCCATCTCCTGCTTGAATTTTCGTGACAGATGGTAGGGGGTGTAGCCAATTCTGTCAGAGAGGTAATTCAGGGTAATCTTTTCCTCAGGATGGTTGTTGATATATTCACAGCAGAGCTGGATCTGTTTGGAACAGTGCCGGTATTTTTTCATGCTGCTGACCCGGTGCACATACTCGGTCAGGGCCTCATTGCCCAGGGCGCCCAGCTCCCGCATGGAGGAACTGGCGTTGATCCGGCGGCGGTACTGGCCGCAGATGGCAAAGGAGGTCTTCCGGGGAAGACCGCCCTCCACCGCCGCCCGGGAGATCAGGGACAGCAGCATGTTAATATTCTGCCGTCCGTAATTCAGGTCTCTCTGAAGATTTTCCGGGATCTCGGGCGCCCGCTGGGTAAAGCGGTTCAAAAGTCCGGAGATATTGGTGTCGCCCCGGCGCACTTTGTCCAGAATCTCATCTTCCATTTCCCAGTGTTTGTTGTGGCGCTGAAGCTGATCGGTCGCCACACTGGTATCCTCGGTTCGATGGCGCTCCGTTACCCGGATGGCGATATCCTGTTCTGCCAGAGTCTCCTGCCGGATGGCATAGTGGAGCATGAGGGCGAGGGCGGTGGCCATATTGGAAGGAATGGCGGGGAGATGCAGGAAGGAGGCCTTCAACACTTCTTTCGCCTCCGGGGAAAGATCGTGTCCCAGAAGGAGACCATCGTAGGTTTCCGGGTCCTTGAGGGTGTCAAAAAATGGCCCTTTGATGTAGATGGCGCTCTGATCTTTTTCGAAAGCCACAATCCAGCAGAGGGTGGAGTCACAGATGTAGATAAAGGGAAGATCGGACTGCGCCCGGTGCTTTGTTATGGCTTTTTCTATTTCACACTCCATCATCAGCTGATGAAACAGAGATTCGTGATTGCAGCTGCTGGATATCACGCGCAGATGCTCGTCATATTTCCAGTCCCAGATCGGGCTGAAGCTGGCGGTCAACTGGCGGTAGGCTTCCATATGCTGTTCTTTTGTCAACATAACGATCCCCCTTCATTTTTTTGTTCTTTTCTTTGATTTTAGCAGGAAATCCCCCAAATGAAAATGAAAATTTGTGATTATCATCAAAATATTGTCTGTTTTTTAAATAATCACAATATTTTAATGATAAAGACAAGATACTGTTTTTGTGACCGCAATTTTTTTACTATAATCAGGAATCAGAAGATCTTGAAAAGACAAGAAAAGAAAAACGACGGCAAAAAATGGAAAAGGGGGAAACGAACATGCCGGAAATCAAAAAAGTGGTATCAACGCTGATGTATCCCGCGGACCGGTTGAAAGAGGTGCGTGAGATTTTTGATGGCAGTGATTTTGTCCAGGTCAGCATCAGCGACAGCGAAACGCTGGAAAAGGAACTGAAGGACGCTGATGTGGCGCTTCTGCCGCTGGATGTGGATGAGCGGTTTCTGGGGGACAATCAATTGAAATGGATTCACTGCGATCACGCGGGGCTGAACAATTCGGCGAAGCCGGAAATCTTTGAGCGGGGTATCATCCTGACCGGCGCGGCGGGGAGAAGCGCCCCTGTGCTGGCGGAGCACTGCATCTACTTTATGTTCCTCTCCTGCTACCATACCCGGGAACTGATGCGGGCGCAGGACAACTGCCAGTGGGGCGTAAAAGGACAGGATGACTGGAGGGGACTCTACGGCAGGACGGCGGGCATCATCGGCATGGGAAATAACGGCAGGATGCTGGCGGACAGACTTCACGCCTTTGGTATGAAGATCATTTCCTATGACCGCTACGAGACGAAAGGATATGACTACATCGAGCGGAAACTCTGCGGCGGCAACGGAGATTCCATTGACCCGCTGCTGGAGGAATCGGATTTTATTATCCTGTGCGCGGCGCTGAACGACGACACCTACCATATGCTGAATGCCGCCGCCTTCGCGAAGATGAAGGACGGCGTGACGGTGGTCAACATGAGCCGCGGCCCGCTGATCGACACGCCGGCGTTGATCGACGCCTTAAACAGCGGGAAGGTGGGATGCGCCGGACTGGACGTCTTTGAGGAGGAGCCGCTGCTTGCCGACAATCCCCTTTGGCATATGGAAAACGTCTATATCACGCCCCATGTGACGCCACAGGTACCGGACCGCACCGGCAGAAGCATTGAAATTCTGCGGGAGAATGTCAGGAGATACCGGGCGGGAGAGCCCATGCTCAATCAGATGCGGCAGACGGACGTCTACCAGGCAAACGGGGCGCAGGAAGTAACCGGGCCCTTCGGCATCGACAGCAAGGTAAAGGACATTATGACGGACGACGCCACCACGCGGACGCTTCTGGACATTCTGGAGGAGTGCAGGGGAACGCGGCAGCAGAAGGGCGCGCTGTACATGATCTCCAAATATAAAGTGCGCCAGCTCTTCCAGTTGATGAAGATACCGACGACGGAGGAGAAACTCGCGGAGTATGACCGGAGGCTGAAGGACAGCTATCAGAAATAGAAAGGACAGGACATATGGCAAATTGGTGGGATCATTATCCCTGGCGGAATATCCAGACCAATCTCCGGGAACGGGATATGGAGGATATGGACGCGAAGGCGTATGTGGCCCGGCTGAAGGAGCTGGGGGCTACGGTAACCCTTCTGAACGCCGCGGGGATTGTGGCAAATTACGACACAAAGCTGGATTTTCAGCCGAAGAATCCCTATCTGCGGGGAAATACTCTGGAGGAGATGGTGGAGGAATGCCATAGGGCGGGCATTCGGGTGTTCTGCCGGACGGATTTCTCCAGAATCCGCAGGGATATCTACGAGAAACACCCGAACTGGGCTTTTCGCACGGCGGAGGGGAAGATCGTGGACTGGGAGGGGTACGTCTCCACCTGTCTCAACGGGGATTATCAGAGAATATACATGCACGAAGTGCTGAGGGAGGTGCTGACGAAGATTCCCTTCGACGGTATTTTCTTCAACATGGGAGGCTTCATGGTCACGGACTATGACGTGAAATACTACGGCGCCTGCCACTGCGAGAACTGCCGGAGAATGTACCGGGAGCGGTTCGGGGAGGAGATGCCGGAACAGATGAAACCGGGAGACCCGTCCATGCTCCGGTATATGGCGTTCAAGGATCAGTGCGAGAGAGAGCACCGGGAGCGGGTGGTAAAGACCATACGGGAAATCAGTCCCCAGATCGCGATCCACGGGGTGGACTACATCCGAAGCGAGTCCGGTTCGGACGCCGTAAGGCCGCCCTGGCCTTATAGCGCGTCCTCCAATGCCCGCAGAGGCAGCGGACCGGCGAGAATGCGGCTGGCCGACAACAACGCGGTGGATTTCATGGGATTCCGCTACCGGCACACCAGCGTGTCGCCGGAGCTGATGGAGCTGCGCCAGTGGCAGAACCTGGCCAATTCCGGAAATGTCAGCGTCTTCATCATGGGGGACATCAGCACCCATCCCGACCGGACCTGGTACGCCCCCACAAAGAAGGTGTTCGATTTCCACAGGGAACATGAGGAGCTTTACACCCGGATGGTCTCCGACGCGAAGGTGGCTTTGGCAGTATCCCATGGCGTGGAGACGAACAAGGAGACCCAGGGATGGGTCAGAGCGCTGACCCAGAGCCATATTCCCTTCGACGAGATCTATACCGACGAGATGGATCATCCGGACCGTCTGGAGGGAAAGGAGGTGTTGATTCTCGGGGATGTGGCGGTTCTATCCGACGGGGAGGCCGAGATTATCGACCGGTTCGCCGAGAAGGGCGGAACCGTGCTGGTTACCGGGAAAGCCGGAATGATGCGGGAGGACTATACGCCGAGGAGAGGATTCGCCCTCCGGTGTCTCGGTGTTACGGTAACCGGAAAACCGCAAAGCCTGAAGTCCTCGCTCTTTGAGATCGGGAAAGACGAGGAGGAGATCTTCCCCCGCAGCGCATTGGCCCACTACATCGCGCCGGGAGACACGCTGATGACTGTCCGCCCGAAGGAGGGGGCCAAGGGGTGGCTTTCCATGATCGGAGAGCATCCCTACGGACCGCCGGAGATCTGTTACATCGACGACAGCGACAGGACGGACGCGCCGGGGATCATAGAGATGGCTTACGGAAAGGGGAAAAGCGTTTACATTCCCTTTGCTGTCGGCAATTTCTATGCGAAGGAGGGGCATAAAAATTCCCTGTCCCTGATGCAGGACGTACTCTTTGGCATCTGCGGGATAGAGGAGATAGCCCCGGATCTCTCGCCCATGGTGGAACTGGTTCTCTGCAGGACAGAGAAGGAGAAGATCATACAGCTCATCAACGAGAGCGGCTGCATGGAGAAGCATTATATGGCGCCTCTTCCGGTCTATGATCTGTCGGTGAGAATCCCGGATCGACTGGCGGACGGCAGCAGAATCACAAACTGCCATACGCTGCGAGGCGGGAAAGTTTCCCTGGAACGGGATGGGGACGATCTGGTGCTCCATCTGAATCAACTGTGTGATTATGAGGCCATTGTGGTTTCGTAATATAAATTGAAAAGAATTTGAAAAGAATAAGGAGGAAAAAGATTATGAAAATCGGATTTATCGGACTTGGTATCATGGGAAAGCCCATGTCAAAGAACCTGATCGCGGCCGGGCATGAACTTCTGGTATCGGATCTGAATCAGGACGCGGTGGCAGAGGTGGTATCTGCCGGAGCAACCGCTTCCGACAATAATACCATCGCGTCGGAGTGCGAGATGGTCATTACCATGCTGCCGAACTCGCCTCAGGTAAAGGCGGTAGTGTGCGGGGAAAACGGTTTTCTGCCCTGCGCGAAGGAGGGGCTGATCTACATTGACATGAGTTCCATCGCTCCCTTGGCTTCCAAGGAGGTGGCGGCGGAGTGCGCGAAGAAGGGTGTGCGGATGCTGGAGGCCCCGGTGTCCGGCGGAGAGCCCAAGGCCATCGACGGAACCCTTTCCATCATGTGTGGCGGCGACGAGAACCTGTTTGACGAGTGTGAGCCGGTCCTGAAGGTAATGGGCACCGATGTGGTATACTGCGGCGCTGCCGGAGCGGGAAATACCACCAAGCTGGCAAACCAGATCATCGTGGCTTCCAATATCGCGGCGGTGGCAGAGGGCTTCATGCTGGCGAAGAAGGCCGGCGTTGACCCCAACAAGGTGTACGCGGCGATCCGCGGAGGACTTGCGGGAAGCACCGTCATGGACGCGAAGGGCCCCATGATGCTTTCCAACAACACGAAACCGGGCTTTAAGATCGATCTGCACATCAAGGACCTGAACAACGCGGTGGAGACCGGACACGCGGTGGGTTCTCCCCTTCCCATGACTGCGGTGGTAATGGAGATCCTGCAGAACCTGCATGCGGACGGCATGGGACAGTGCGACCACAGCGCCATCGCCAAATTCTATGAGAAGCTGGCGAAGGAGGATCTGTTCTGATTTGAAAACGGGGGCGGCTCTGACCCGGTCAGGACGGTGGATTTGAAAAGGACAGCGGATTTCCCATCCGATCGGGGCACGCCGATAATTATAAGAGAAGGAGAGCAATTTTATGAGTGATGCAAGTACCAATACAAACAGCAATTACATAACCTGTAAGCGGTGGCAGCTGGCCGTGTGGCCCATGCACACCACCGCCAGCGCCTTTTTGACCATTGTGCTCGGTTTCGCCAACTATATCGCCACCGGAGAATTCGGTATCGGTATGGTGGCCGCGGGAATCATCGCCACGGCGTCCCGTATCTTCGACGGCGTCATCGACCCCTTTGTGGCGATGGTAACCGACCGGGTCAACCCGAAGATGGGGGCGGTAAAATTCCTGACTCTGATTGGCCGGGGGTTCTCTATCGTCAGCATTTTCGGATTGTTCTTTCTGGCCTACAACTGGCCGTTTAAATTCTTCTGGTACATTTTCTTCAACCTGCTGGCTGTGGTGGGCGGCACGGTGGGCGCCATCGCCACTCACACCGGCAACGCGGTGCTGACCACGAACCCGAAGCAGCGGCCTATGATCTTCCGCTGGCAGATGGTGTACACTTCCTTTATCGGGACGCTGGTCAATATCATCTTTACCCAGATCATTGTTCCGGCCTGCGGCGGCATTACCACCCAGGCGGTGCAGATCAACGCGCTGGTCATGATCGGCCTGCTGATCCTCTTCGAGATCTGCGCCATGATCGCCATCGCACCCTCCGACAAGCCGGAGAATTATATCGGCCGTGACGCGGGGGACAACGTAAAACCGAAGGATATGCTGGATCTGATCATCCACAACCGTCCCCTGCAGATGCGTGTGGTTGCCGGCGTGACCGACAAGATCGCTCAGCAGGTCATCCAGATCAGTTCGGTTACGGTGCTGCTCTACGGAATCGTCATCGGCGATTACGGGTTCAGTGGTACGGTGGGGGCCTATTCCCTGATCCCCAACCTGGTCTTCCTCTTCTGGGGAACCCACCTGATGAAAAAGAGCGGCGGGAAAAAGGCGGTCGTTCAGTGGTCCTGGGCCTGCATCATCATGTCGATGGTATGGCTTGCCATGATGGTGGTCATCGACCCCACAAAATACGGCCATATGAGCGCAAGTAACTGGATTCTGCCGCTGCTCTACATCATTGTGCAGATCGTCCTCAAGGCCTGCAACAATATGAACTCCGCGGCTACGCAGGCGCTTTCCCCGGACATTGTGGACTATGAGCTCTACCGCAGCGGAAGATTCATGCCCAGCGCTATCGGAACCATCTACTCCTTTGTGGATGAGACGGTGTCCTCCGTGTCCAACACGATCGTGGCCTTCTGTCTGGTGGCTATCGGCTACACCGACGTTCAGCCTCAGCCCACAGACCCCAGCTCGCCCGCTGTTTTCTGGATGGCCATGTTTCTGATGATCGGCCTGCCGGTACTCGGATGGGTCTGCAATCTGATCGCCATGAAGTTCTATATTCTGGATACGGATATGATGGAGAAGATCCAGGCGCACAACAGCAAGCTGCGTGCTGAGAACAAGATCAGGCACGAGCATGAGCAGGAAGCGCAGGCGGCGAAATAAAACGTCTTGCGTGGAACGGAAACGGGAGGGCAGAAATTCTGCGCTCCTGTTTTCCACCAGAGACGAGTCAATTGGGGGAAAGGCGATGGATGAGGTACAGCGACTGAAAGGAATGATGGAAATTTACGGGATAAGAGCCCGCAGAGTCTCGCTGGATGAGGAGGCGGCGATCGGAGCGAGCGGGGAAGAAACGGCTCACGGGCTGTTTGACAACCCGGACCCCAGGGGCTCTCTGAATAGAGTAAAAAAACTTTTTGAGGAGAATGTGCTCTATGTCCTAAAAGAGCGATGGGGTCTCTGGCACTATTTTTTCCTTTTGCCGGTAACAGAGGGGGAGGAGCCGCAGGTCATGCACATCGGCCCCTATCTCACCGATTCCGCTGAGCAGTTGGCGGAGATCGTATCCGGGCAGATGGAACTGACGGAGAGTCAGCGCCGCCAAGTGGCGGATTACTTCTATAGCCTGCCGTTGATTTCGGAAAACAGGTTTCTGGAAAGCCTGATTCTGTTTCAGATGCGGTATATCTGCGACGCGGAGGAAATACGGGTAAATCATGTGGTGGATTTTTACGGGAAACCTGTCTGCCACACAGCATCGGTGGAGGAGCTGGAACAGTTTGCCGGGGAGAGGCTGGCGGAACGGTACCAACAGAAGGAGGATCTGCTGGAGGCCATTACCCGGGGCGACCGGGTGGGAGCCTATGAGGCGCTGACAAAACTCTGCACCTATCAGCCGAAACAGCGCCGGGGATGCGGAAACCGGATGCGCAGCTATAAGGATATGCTGCTCTCGGAGAATACGCTTTACCGGGAAGCCGCCTACCGGGCGGCAGTGCATCCGATGTATATCGAGCAGGTTTTCCGGAGATTTGCCGAGCGGATAGAGCGCGCGGTTTTTCCGGAGGATTTGAAAGGGATGGCCAGAGAAATGATCCGCCGGTACTGTCTCCTGGTGCAGCATCACTCCCTTGCGGGGTATTCTCAGGTTGTCCGGGACGCGATCAACTATATCGACTGCCACTTTCACGAGAATATTCTGTTGAAGGATATCGCCGAGGTGGCGGGTATCAGCGTCAGTTATCTGGCTATCCGCTTTAAAAAGGAGACCGGGCAGTCCGTGATGGAGTATATCAACGAAAAGCGCGTCATGGACGCGAGAAAGTATCTCGCGGTCACAGATATGCCCGTGGCTGTGGTAGGAGAGCAGGTGGGAATCGGAAACAGAAATTATTTTACCAAACTTTTTAAGAAGTACGAAAAGTGTACGCCGAGAGAATATCGGGATATGATGCAGGCGAAACACGGATAAATTTTATGCTTTTTTCATCATAGTAAAAAATAGTGCTAAAACTGAATAAGAAGCCTACTGTGCAGTTTTGAAACTCCATACTATACTTGATTTCAGCATCACTCATAAAACATAACACGAAAACCGTTCAGGGATGTTTGGAAAAGGAGGTATGGGAGTTTTATGGAAAAAAAGAAAGCTGGTCTCTTTCATGCCAGCGAACGAGACGGGGTTGAGTATCGAAAGGCTTCGCTGCCGAGCCTGATCATGGGTATGGCCTTTGAGGGCGTCGGTACGGTAGCCTATCTGATGATCGGGTATGCTACGTTAGTGGGAACCCAGGGATTCGGTATCGCCACAGTGACGGTGGGCGTGATCCTGACACTCTGCAGAATCTGGGACGGTATCAACGATCCCCTCTGTGCGATCATCTTCGAGCGGATCAATCCGAAACACGGAAAGATCCGGGTGTTCATGGTAATCGGATGGGCGATCTGTTCCTTTGGCCTGCTGCTCTTATATGTGATAGCGGCCGGCAAGGTGGATGGCGTAATGGGAATCGTGATGTTTACCCTCGGGTACCTGCTCTACGACGCGGGGTATACGATCCGGGCCGTGGGAGCCGGAACGACGGCTGTGGTTATAACCAACGACCCGACTCAGCGGCCCATGACGACGGCCATCGGAGCGGTATACTCCTACGGTGTGCCGCTGATCCTGACGAATCTGGTTACCCTGGTCATCCTGCCGAAGTATGACAACCAGTACAATCTGCCGATGATGGCAGAGACCTGTCTGTGGTTCATCGCGTTTTCCTTCGTTCTGCTGATTATCGCGGTCATCGGCGTGTGGAAGGTGGATAAGCCGGAGACATTTGAGGTACTGAAACTCAGCGAGGCCGGAAAGAAGCGGGAGGAGAAGCAGAAAGTCAAACTGAGGGAGATGTTGGCAGTACTCAAAGACAACCGTGCCATGCAGATGCACATCATTACCGGTGTGTCCGACAAGCTGGCCCAGCAGACCGGTTCCCAGCAGATCATCAACACGCTGATAAACGGCGTGCTGATCGGATCCTACGTGGCCTCCCAGATGGTCAACAACGTGAGCCTGGGCGTGGGAATTGTGTTCCTCTTCTTCGGAGGTTTCTTCATCGCCAAGTGGGGAGCGAAGAAGACCACGGTTATCTGGTCCTGGCTCAGCATTGCCGTGGCGGTGGTTACCATACTCTTCTGCCTGTTTCTTGGAGGACCGGAAGGCATGAAGAAGATCGGCGTCATGGGTGTGCCGGTCATCATCTACACGGTGCTGACCCTGCTGAAATCCAGCGCCAGCATGGTACTGACGGCGACCAACGGCGCGAGAGCGGCGGACGTCACGGACTACGAGTACATGCGTTCCGGCAATTACCTCCCTGCGGTGGTTTCCGCTACCTACTCTTTCATTGACAAGGCGGTTTCCTCCCTGGGATCCCTGGTGGCTACCGGATGTGTGGCCCTGGTGGGATACGTGAACACGGTTCCCCAGATGGGCGACAAGGCGACCTGGCCGATTTTTTGGATGGGAATGTTCCTGATGTTCGGCCTTCCGATTCTTGGATGGATTTTGAATGTCATTTCCATGAAGTTCTATATCCTGGACAAGGAGAAGATGGTGGAAGTGCAGAAAACTCTGGCAGAGAGGAAAAAAGAGGTCGAGGCCATGGAAGCGGAGGCGGCGAAGGAGTCGTCCGACGAAGCGTAAAGGTGCAAATGTTAAGACTGTCGGTTTGGCGGAAAGCAGGTCAGGCCGGCAGTCTTTTTCTTTCGCGGGAAACGGTGTTTTATGAGAGGAACAGGCTGAAGGAAAAGAGCCCCGCCGGGATGCGTGCCCGAGCGAAAAATTTGCTTGGAAAAGGCAGAAAGAAATGGAAGAAAGGGGAAAACATGGATATCAGAGCAAAGATTGAGGAAGCCAACCAGAGAGTGACGGAGATTTTTATGAAGGCCCGTCCTGTCTGGACGAAAATAGCCCCGGCAATCGATGTGATTCCGGGGATGGAGAAGAACAAAATCCTGGTGGCGGGGCCGCCCATCGCGGTCGAGGACATCACAATTCCGGTGCGCACAGCAGTCTGCGGCGCGGCGGTCCACGACGGACTGGCGAAGACGCCCCGGGAGGCATGGGAGAAGGTGGAGGCGGGAGAGATCATCATCGATTCCGCTCAGAACCACGACTGCGGATGCTCCGCGGCCATGGCCACATCCGCCAGCATGCCGGTCATCGTGTGCGAGGATCCCGTCTACGGCGGGGTGGGCTATGCGCCGATTCATCCGGGGAATTCGCCCAAAGTGCTCCGGTGGGGATTTTACGACGAGGAGATCGAGGCGCATCTTCGGTGGTTCCGAGATTACTACAGCGTGGCGCTGGATGAGGCGGTCAGGAATGCCGGAGGAATTGATATTGTCCAGATTCTGGCGAAGACCGCCGGAATGGGCGATGAGAACCACAACCGCCTGTTTGCCTCCAGCATGTTCCTGGATCTGGAGCTGATCGCCCAGCTTGCGAAGGTCAGCGCGCCCCGCAGGGATGAGGTCATCGCGGAGCTGGCGGTCAATGACCGGTTCTTCCTGCATGTGCTGATGGCCGCGGCGGAGAGCGTGACGGCGTCAGCGAAGAAAGTACCCTTCTCCACGGTCATGGTGGGTATGGGCGGAAACGGCGTGGAGTTCGGCATCCAGGTGGCGGCCACCGGAAACCGCTGGTACACGGCCGAGGCACCGCTGATTCTCGGAAGTTTTCTGAATCCTACCTACACGGTGGAGGATATGCTGGGGTATCTCGGCGACAGCTGTGTGACGGAGGTCTACGGTCTCGGCGGCATGGCGGCGGTCTCCTCTCCGGCCTATGTGCGGATGACCGGAGGCACGCTGGAGGACGCCAGAGAGCGGACCAACCGCGCTAGGACGGTTTCTCTGGGAGAGCACACCTTCAATCAGGTGCCCTGGGATGATTTCAAAGGGTCGCCGGTGGCTATCGACGTCCGCAAGGTGGTAGCCCTGAACACGCTGCCCATCAGCCACGGCGGTTCGGGACTGAAAAAGGGAGGCCAGGCGGGCGCCGGTTCCTGCGAACTGCCGTTGGAGTGTTTCAAAAAAGCGCTGCGGGACGTGGCGGAGGAGATCCTGCCGCGGGAGCTGCTGCCGGAGGAACTGACGGCGAAGAAGGAAACGAAGGAGTCGGCGGAGACAGAAAACGCGCCGGCAGAGGCATAACGGGAGGGAAAGATGAGCGTATATGTAAAGATTGAAAAGAACAGATATATTGATTCTCTGGAAACGCTGTTTGCCACGACGGTGCTGAATGATCAGCCGGGGATTGCCGTGGGATATATCGGTATGTGCAACAGCACCTTCCGGGATGTCATCGCCGATATCGGACTGATGACGGAGGAGATCGCCGCCTGCACGGAGAGCGACTATGTGGTTGTGGCGGACGCCGAGAGCAGCGAGGCCTTCGAGAAGGCGGTAACGGAAGTAAACCGCAATATGGAGACCAGGGACGGCGGGGAGACGTCTGTGGAGTACGATACGACGGAAGCCGCCTTAAAGGAGCATCCGGAGGTCAACCTGGTGCACATCGCAGTGCCCGGGGACTGCGCGCTGGAGGAGGCGAAGAAAGCCTTGAACGCCGGAAAGCATATCTGCGTGTTCAGCAACAATGTGCCCTTCGCGGATGAGAGGGAGATGAAGGAGCTGGCCAGAGAGAAAGGGCTTTTATGCATGGGCCCGGACTGCGGCGTGGCCAATATCAACGGGGCGGCTCTGGTGCTCTCCAGCATTACCAACCGGGGACCTTTCGGCATCGTGGGAGCTTCCGGAACGGGAATCCAGCACGTGGCGGCTATCATCCATGAGGCGGGCAGCGGCGTGACCCAGACCATCGGTGTGGGCGGAAACGACCTGAAGGATCCCATCGGAGGGATTTCCATGCTGATGGGCCTGGAGGCTCTGGAAAAGGATCCGGAGACAAAATATATCGTGGTCATCTCCAGAAAGCCCGGGGAGAAGACGCTGCCGGTCGTCTGTGAGAAACTGAAAAGCCTGACAAAGCCCAGGGTCGTGCTGTTCATGGGATGCGAGCGGGAGATTGTGGAGGCCACGGGCTCCGTCTGGGCGAAGAACCTGGACGACTGCGGCGTCAAGGCTCTGAAACTGATCGGTGCGGACTACGATATGGGAAGCGAGGAGGAACTGGATGCGATCGCGGCAAAGGCCATCGAGGGCATGGCGCCGGAGCAGAAGTATCTCCGGGGCGGCTACAGCGGCGGAACCTATATGGATGAAGCCATGGAGGCCATGTACGATGAGATCGGAGATGTCTGGTCCAACTGTCCGCTGAATCCGGACTATCAGTTGGCGGATTCCTACAGGAGCGTGGAAAATACGGTCATCGACTACGGCGAGGAGGAGTTTACCCTGGGACGTCCCCATCCGGCCATCGATCCCAGTATTCGAAAGCCCGCCGTGCTGAGGGAGGCATCAGACCCGGAGGTGGCGGTCATCTGTCTGGATTTCATTTTGACTCCTCCGGGACATCCGGATCCCGCGGGCTACCTGGTAGAAGATATCAAGAAGGCTCAGCAGATGGCGAGGGATCGGGGCGGAAAGCTGGTATTCATCGCGTCTGTCCTCGGAACCACAGCGGATTTTCAGGACATTCGCGTCCAGGAGCAGGAGCTGCGGGACGCAGGGGTAATCGTATTGAACAGCAACGCCCGGGCGGCGAAACTGGCCGGAAAAATCATTCGTCTGAAGGAGGAGAGAGACCATGGCAGATGTAAGTAAAATCAACGAACTGTTCCGCTCAAAACTGGTTGTCCTGAATGTAGGGCCGAAATCCTTTGCCACCGCTCTGGAAAAACAGGGATATGATACGGTGCAGGTCAACTGGAAACCGGTGGCCGGCGGGGACCCCGTGATGCAGAAGCTGCTGCGCATTATGGGATATTAGATAGAGTGTTTGGAGGTTTGGATATGAAGATTTTAGTCTGTAACGCGGGGAGCACATCCCTGAAGTTCAAGTTTTATGAGATGCCGGAGTGCAAACTTTATGCTCAGGGGCATGTGGAGCGGGTGGGATCCGCGGACGACGCGGTTTTCCACTACCGCAACGTGATTTCCGTCGGAAGCGCGGATCTGGAAAAACAGTGTATTCCGGGGTACCGGGAGGGCATCGAGATGTTTCTCTCCTATCTGACCGGAGAGCAGACCGGTGTGATCAGCGACGTGAAGGAAATCGAGCGGGTAGGGTTTAAGACCGTGCTCTCCAAGGGACACTTCGGCGTCCATGAGCTGGACGAGGAGACCATGCAGGGGATGCGGGACTGGCTGGCCCTGGCTCCGGTGCATAACAGCGCCTACCTGGCCGCCATCGAGACCAGGCGGGAGGTGCTGCCGGAGGCGAAATTTGTGGGGGTTTTTGAGACTGCTTTCCACCAGACGATCCCCATGGAGCGGAAAATATTCGGCCTGCCCTACGAGTGGTATGAGACTTACGGTGTGCAGCGCCTGGGATATCACGGGGCATCCCACGGATATATTGCCGACGTGCTGGGAGAAATCGCGGCAAAGGAGGGGAGAAAACATTACCGGGCCATCAGCTGCCATCTGGGCGGAAGCTGCTCCATCTGTGCCATCGAGAACGGAAAGAGCGTGGACACCAGCTTTGGCATGTCCCTGGAATCCGGTGTCATCCACGCCAACCGGGTGGGAGACATGGATTCCAGTATATTGTATTTTCTGGAGAGCGAGGGACTGAGCCGGGAGGAAATTTTGAAAGGTTGCCAGAAGCAGGGCGGACTGCTGGGGATTTCCGGCGTGAGCAACGATTGCCGATATGTGTTGGAGGCGGCGGATGCAGGAAATGAGCGGGCAAAGCTGGCCATCGATGTGTTTGTGACCAATATTGTCCACTACATCGGCTCCTTCTTCGTGGATCTGGGCGGACTGGATTATCTGGTATTTACCGCAGGCATCGGCGAACACTCCGCGCCGATCCGCAGAGCGGTCTGCGAAAAACTGGCCTGTCTGGGCGTCGCGCTGGATGCGGCGGCCAATGAGGCCTGCGGCGGGGATGTGACAGCTATCTCCGCCGCGGAGTCCGGGACGGAGGTTCTGGTTATCCCCACCAACGAGGAGATCGGCATTGCCAGAAGAACCTACGAGTTTGTATAGGAGATGAGAGAGATGAAGTATGCCTACAGCCCGCTGCTGCGGGCGCCGGATCGGGCGATTGACGTGGATATGGAGAAGCCTGCGGTGGTGCGCATGATGAAGGCCATGTGCAGGGCCAGGCAAAAGGAACTGTCCCCGGAGTGGACGAGACAGCGGGGCGTAAGGCTGGAGCGGACGGAATATCCGGGACTGGACGGGGAGAAGATACCGCTGTTTGTGATTACGCCCGCTGAGGAGAACGCCGGCGGGACGGAACCTGGCGGCGGCGAGCCTGTCGGGGTAAGGGATGGAATGCGGGGTGGATGCCCGGCGATGATCTACCTCCACGGCGGCGCTTTTGCCCTGCCGGTGCAGCAGTCCGCTTTAGAACTGGCTGCGGTCTATGCGAAGGCGCTGCGGATGCCGGTATTTCTCCCGGAGTACCGTCTGCTTCCCGAGTACAGCGGCGGGACAATCTGGGAAGACTGTCTTGCCCTGTGGCGTTGGCTGGACAGAGACGAGAACGCAGAAAAGTATGCGCTGGACAGAGAACGTATGCTGCTCTACGGGGAGAGCGCCGGGGGAGCGCTGGCGGCGGGACTGACGCTTTGGCGGCGGGATCAGAGAAAAAGGCTGCCGGCAGGGGTGCTTCTGGTCTATCCGGTTCTGGATGACAGGGATGGAGACACCGGTCAAGGTAAAAATGGAAAGGAAGAAACCGGACAGGGAGGGCAGGGCGGAACCGGCAACAGATATGCTTCCCGAACCCTCTACGAGGAGGCCGCCTGGTCCGCCCGATCCAACGCGTCCATGTGGAGTGTGTATCTGAAAGGTGCCCGGGAAGAACAGTTAAAGTATCTGGTTCCCATGCGCCACCCGGATGTGTCGGGATTTCCACAAACCTATATCGAACCACAGGAGTTTGATATCCTGCGGGATGAAGCTGTCGAATTTGGGCGAAAACTTGCGAATGCTGGAACAATATGCAGGACAAATGTCATTTCAGGATCCTACCATTCCTTTGACGCGGATCTGGAAAGCGAGCTGGTACAGCGCGTTTTGGGGGAACGGATCAGTGAGATGCGAAAAATGCTTGGGACTTGACAGCGTGTGTAAAATAGAAAGAGGGTGTCTGCGCCCTCTTTTTTAACGGAAAGATAAGAGGAAGGAAAAATTCTTATGAAATATGTCAGACAGTTTGCAGTTATCATGCTGATAACCTGTATCGGCGAAATATTGAAATATCTGATTCCTCTGCCTGTGCCAGCCAGCATTTACGGCCTGTGCCTGATGCTGTTTCTGCTCGTGATGGGGATTGTGAAACTGGAGGATGTGAAGGATGTGGGGCTGTTTCTGGTGGAGATCATGCCTTTGATGTTCATCCCGGCGGCGGTGGGACTGTTGGAGTCCTGGACCACGCTGGCCGATATTCTGCTGCCGGTGCTGTCCATTACCGTGGCGGTGACGTTCCTGGTTATGATTGTGGCGGGAAAAGTCACGGACTATGCGATGAAGAAGGAGGGAGGAAAAGACCATGAACTGGGATGAGATGGCTCTGGATTCCCTGGCTTTCGGTATGGTTATCAGTATTCTCGGATACCAGCTGGGACTTTTTTTGAAGAAAAAGTTTTGCTGGGCGATCCTGAATCCTCTGCTGATTTCCATTGTGGCGGTCATCGTTTTTCTACTGGCATTCCAAATCGATTACGATACCTACAACGCCAGCGCTCAGTATCTGAGTTATCTGCTGACACCGGCCACTGTGTGTCTGGCTATCCCGCTGTACCAGCAGATCCGCCTCCTGAAGGAGAACGGAAAGGCGATTTTCCTCGGCATCGTCTCGGGGGTGCTGACCAGCCTTGGCAGTATTCTCGGATTGTCGGTGCTGTTCGGCCTGAACCATGAACAGTATGTGACCATGCTGCCAAAGTCCATCACTACGGCCATCGGTATGGGCGTCTCGCAGGAGCTGGGCGGCGATGTGACGATTACTGTGGCGGTCATCATTGTGACCGGGGTTCTGGGAAATATCTGCGCCGAGTCGGTCTGCCGGATCTTTCGCATTACCCATCCGGTGGCGAAGGGCATCGCCATCGGTACCTCGGCCCATGCCATCGGCACGGCGAAGGCCATGGAGATGGGAGAGATCGAGGGCGCTATGAGCAGCCTCTCCATCGTGATCGCCGGGATCTGCACGATGGTGGGGGCCAGCTTTTTTGCCGGGCTGTACTGAAGATGTCCGGAACCGGCTTTTTTTGCGGATTGTGCTGAAAATGTCCGGGACCGGGGAATTGCGTTTCCGGCGGAAGTGATTGCGACTGCCGGATTTTGCCTTGTGCGGAAGTGTTCAGGGCGTCGGACGGTGTGTTCGGCAGAAGAGTTTGCGCGGTCAGATCACGCCTTTGACTGGAAAATTCCAAGATCCGGCGGCGTGGCGGTAAAGAAGACGAAACCGGCGAAAAACAGAAGAAGAGAGAGGATCAGCAGCCGTTCTTCCCATTTGGGACAGGTCAGCTGCTTTTTCTGTGCCCTTTTCGCTTTTCTGGCGCACAGGAGAAAGGCGGCGATCACGCTGATGTAGAAGATGGCGATGTCCACCGGCGGAACAGAGAAGCCCAGAATGCCGCTGTAGGTGTAAAAGAGAGTCGGAATCAGAAGAAGGCCCAGGAGTATCCCCTCCCCATAAGCGTAGGGAAGGAACGGATAGGCGCTTTTTAATTTGGGGACGGCAACCAGGCCGTAGAGCAGCATGGGGAAAAACAGAAGCTTCATGTGCTCCCAGGTGGATTCGTTGACCGGCGCGAAGAAACCCACAAGAGGATTCTGCCCGGACCAGTCGTAGACAAAATGAAGAAGCGTCCCGGCAACCGAGACAAAGAGAATGCCGATGACGGTAAATTTTCGCAGATTCTGCATAGTGCCCTCCTTATGCGTCAGATG
>ERZ1643246.2348-NODE-2348-length-18225-cov-8.974298_pt1 | contig 18225 bp, 18 predicted proteins | sample MGYA00579265_ERZ1643246 | MGnify/ENA primary metagenome ERZ1643246 (study PRJEB29033, sample SAMEA4952261) | chicken gut metagenome | biome: Broiler Chicken; feature: Gastrointestinal Tract; material: Caecum | place: Ireland | collected 2018 | study: Broiler...
TGACAGATACCTGCCTGACAGCGCAGGATAAGTATAAAGCGTATTTGGATTATTTCAGGATTAAGTATTAGGATTATTTAAAAAACAGCAAAAGGTTATTCGGACGTAAAGGAGTTTAAGAGATATGATAAAAGTTTTGTTTGTGTGCCACGGCAATATATGCCGTTCGCCTTTGGCGGAATTTTTATTCCGGGATTTTGTGGAGAAGAAGGGAGTTGGAGATCAGTTTGAGATTGCATCGGCTGCCACCAGCTCGGAGGAGATTGGGAATCCTGTACATAGGGGAACCAGGAGAATTCTGGATGGACTGGGGATTTCCTGCGAGGGAAAGCGAGCCCGGAGGATGACCAGAAAAGATTACGAAGATTATGATTATCTGATTGGTATGGATCAGTGGAATATCAACAATATGATGAGGATGATACATCGGGATCCGGAGAAAAAAGTGTATAAATTTCTGGATTTTTCAGATCATCCCCGGGACATTGTGGATCCCTGGTATACGGGAGACTTTCAGACAACGTACGAAGATATCTGCGAGGGATGTCAGGCTTTTTGGAATTATCTGCAGAGACAAAAATAAGCATGGTCAACCATGCTTATTTTTGTGTATCTGACGATTTGTCAGATTTTGAAAAGAGTATATATGGAAAAATTACAATGTTGTCTTGGACAGAGCTGCCTCATCTGCGACGATCGTCACATTCGGATGCAGCTGCAGCACAGAGGCAGGTACCTTTGGAGTGATCGGTCCGTTGATTACTTCGTTCAGGATAGCTGATTTGTCTTCACCGCTTACCACTACCAGAATAGCTTTTGCTTTCATGATTGTTCCAATTCCCATAGTGTAGGCCTGTCTTGGCACATCTTCTTCTTTTTCAAAGAAACGTTTGTTGGCCTGAATGGTACTCTCAGTCAGATCTACACAATGAGTTGTCTTGGCAAACTCATCGGAAGGTTCATTGAAGCCAATATGTCCATTGTGACCGAGCCCCAGAAGCTGAAGGTCGATACCGCCATAGCTGCGGATGATTTCTTCATAGTCTGCGCATGCTTTATCGCTGTCCGGTTCGCTTCCGTCCGGAACATGAGTGTTAGCTTTGTCGATATTCACATTTTTGAATAAATGTTCATTCATAAAATAATGATAACTCTGGTCATTGGAAGCATCCAGTCCACGGTACTCATCCAGATTTACGGAGAGAATTTTGGAAAAATCCAAGTCACCCTGATTATAACGTTTTGTCAGTTCTTCATAAGTGCCCACGGGAGTGGAGCCAGTTGCGAGACCTAAGACACTGTCTGGTTTCAGAATAATCTGTGCGGAGATGATGTTGGCCGCTTTGCGGCTCATATCTGCGTAATCTTTGGTTTTGATCACTTTCATAATTATTTTCCCCTTTATGCATTATCATATTATTTCTTGATTAAAATGTAACATGAATAAAACAGAATTACAATGGAATTATAAAAATAGAAAGATTACTGAATAGGATTTGGAAAAAAAGGATAAAACAGAGGCAATATCGTCATGTTTTTGAAAGTACTTTTTGAAAAGAATACAAACCAGAAAGTAACTTTGATTTTGGGATTCGATTGCAGCTTTTCTTTTTCTGATAAAAAACCGTACCCCTCCAGGAATCTGAAGAGATACGGTTATGTTCTGATCACCTTTGTTGATGCAGAGGTTCAGTCAGATATTTTTAATGATAATTTTTTTTGTGCTCATATTTGGGTTCGGAAGTCACATCTATGGACAGTTTCATAAACTCTTGAATGTCCACAGAGGATAACATGACAGAGGTGTGAGCCTGACAGCCTCTGAGCTTGGGAAGCTGGCTTAGTGCGGCGCGGGCTTCTTCGTTGCTGGCAGCACTGATGGAGAGGGCAATCAGGGTCTCGTCTGTGTGAAGACGGGGGTTTTTGCTGCCCAGATACTGAGTCTTCAATGTCTGAATCGGTTCAATGGCGGAAGGAGAGATCACATGGGAATCATGATCGATTCCAGCCAAAGCTTTCAGAGCATTTAATAACAGTGCGGAGGAGGCTCCTAACAGGTCAGAAGTTTTTCCATGGATGATACGGCCATCGTGAAGTTCCAGGGCTGCAGCCGGTCCGCCGGTTTTCTCCTCCCAGTCCAGACTTTCTTTAACGACTTTGCGGTCCTCAATGGATGCATGTGCCTGATTCATCAGAAGCTCAATTTTACGGGTCTCGTCTTCCGGACAGGTTCCCTGTGCCAGAGCATTTAAGCTCTTATAGTAGCGGCGGATGATTTCCTGGCGAGCGGCCTCCTTGCAGACTTCATCGTCAATAATACAGTTGCCTGCCATATTAACACCCATGTCAGTAGGAGATTTATAGGGAGATTCTCCGTAAATTTTCTCGAAAATCTTCTGGAGTACGGGGAAGATCTCAACATCGCGATTGTAGTTCACAGTTGTAATGTTATAAGCTTCCAGATGAAACGGATCGATCATATTCACGTCATTCAGATCGGCAGTAGCGGCTTCATAAGCAAGATTTACCGGATGTTTCAGCGGGATATTCCAGATAGGGAAGGTCTCAAATTTGGCATATCCGGCCATGATTCCCCGCTTGTGCTCATGGTAGAGCTGAGACAGACAAGTGGCCATTTTTCCGCTTCCAGGTCCCGGGGCTGTGATGATGACAAGAGGTCTGGTTGTCTCGATGTATTCATTTTTTCCATATCCTTCATCGCTGACAATCAAAGAGAGATTGTTGGGATATCCAGGGATGGAATAATGCAGATAAACCTTGATTCCCAGTTTTTCCAGGTGATGTTTAAAGAGCAGAGCGCTCTCCTGGCCGGAATACTGGGTGATGGTAACGCTGCTCACATAGAGCCCCTCTTCGGTATAGGCATCGATCAGACGAAGAACATCCGTCTCGTAAGTGATTCCCAGATCTCCGCGGACTTTGTTTTTTTCAATATCTCCGGCGCTGATGACGATCACGATTTCAGCCTGGTCAGACAGCTGTTTTAACATTCTCAGTTTGCTGTCCGGAGCAAAACCGGGAAGGACACGTGAGGCATGAAAATCGTCAAACAATTTGCCTCCGAATTCCAGATACAGTTTGTTTCCAAACTGGCTGATTCGTTCGCGGATGTGTTCCGATTGCATGATTTGGTACTTTTCATTGTCAAACCCTATTTTCATCGATATGTTTCTCCTTCTGTGTATTATGTTATGGACGCCGGTCTTAATCGGAGGTTGAACAAAAGGCGGTGAGAAAGATATCCGGAGTCCAAGTTACGTGTTCTAACAGTATACCAGAAGAAGTATACTACAAAATGGTTCGTTTGTGGAAAAAAAATTACAAAAGTTTTGGAAAAACGGGAGAGTTTGCAGGAACTAACAGTTGATTTATTTTGAAAGGATATTTATAATAGAGAAGATAAAATCTCCAGTTTGGGAGGGCTTTTGATTACATTTGACTGGAGATTAGATGACAGGAGGAATGAAATGGAAAATAAACCAGACAATCGTAAAAATGGGAATCAGGACCCTGGCGGCCGGAAAAACAGACAGCCTATTTTTGCTTTACTGATTTGTCTGCTTCTTGTGTTGACCTTTCTGAGCTTTTTCACGAATATGCTTGGGGGAGGTTCATCCGGGGAGATTACATATGACGAATTTATCAAACTGGTAGATGATGACAAGATTGAGGAAGTGGTTCTCCAGGATGACACATTGACCATCACGCTGAAAGAGAGCGGGATCAGCCGTGTGCCTTATGGAAACCGGACCTGCCGTGCGACTTTGGTCGAAGATGAGTCGGATCTGGTGAAGCGTCTTGAGGGAACGGGAATCAGTTTTAAGAAAGAACCACCGGATCCCACAGCCAGTATTTTGTCCATGATTATCAGTATTGTGGCGCCTACGCTGCTGTTGTTTGCTCTGTTTATGGTATTGATGAAGAAGATGAACAAGGGCGGCGGTGTGATGGGCGTTGGAAAGAGCAGAGCCAAGGCTTATGTGCAGAAAGAGACTGGAGTCACTTTTAAGGATGTGGCCGGACAGGATGAGGCGAAGGAATCTCTGCAGGAAGTAGTGGATTTCCTTCACAATCCGGGAAAGTACACGGGGATCGGCGCGAAGCTTCCCAAGGGAGCGCTTCTTGTGGGACCTCCGGGAACTGGTAAGACGCTTCTGGCTAAGGCAGTGGCAGGAGAGGCCCATGTACCTTTCTACTCGTTGTCCGGATCTGATTTTGTGGAAATGTTCGTAGGTGTGGGAGCTTCCCGAGTCCGTGATTTGTTCGAAGAGGCGAAAAAGAACGCTCCTTGTATCATTTTTATCGATGAGGTGGATGCCATCGGAAAAAGCCGTGATTCCCGGTTCGGAGGAAATGATGAGCGGGAGCAGACTTTGAATCAGCTTTTGGCGGAGATGGACGGATTTGATACGTCCAAAGGTCTGCTTATTCTGGCAGCTACCAACAGGCCGGAGGTTCTGGATCCTGCGCTTTTGCGTCCGGGAAGATTTGACCGCCGTGTGATTGTGGATCGTCCGGATCTCAAAGGAAGAGTTGAGATTCTCAAAGTACATGCGAAGGATGTTCTGTTGGATGACACCGTTGATTTTGACGCGATTGCCCTTGCCACTTCCGGAGCAGTTGGATCGGATCTGGCAAACATGGTAAACGAAGCTGCCATTCTTGCGGTGAAAAACGGCAGAAATGCCGTGTCACAGAAGGATCTTTTTGAGGCAGTGGAAGTGGTTCTCGTAGGTAAGGAGAAAAAAGACAGGATTCTCAGTATGGAGGAGCGCAAAATTGTCTCTTACCACGAGGTGGGACATGCGCTGGTGAACGCTCTTCAGAAGGATGCGGAGCCTGTGCAGAAGATCACAATTGTTCCCAGAACGATGGGGGCGCTCGGCTACGTGATGCAGGTGCCGGAAGAAGAGAAGTATCTGAACACGAAGAAAGAGCTGGAAGCTATGCTGGTCGGTTATCTGGGCGGCCGTGCTGCGGAGGAATTGGTTTTTGACACGGTTACCACAGGAGCTGCCAATGATATTGAGCAGGCGACGAAAGTTGCGCGGGCAATGATTACGCAGTATGGAATGTCCAAGAAATTCGGATTGATGGGACTGGCCACACAACAGGATCAGTATCTGGACGGCAGATTGGTAATGAATTGCGGAGATCAGACTGCCACAGAAGTAGACCATGAGGTGATGGAACTTTTGCATCGGTCCTATGAGGAGGCGAAGAGGCTTCTTGGCGAGAACCGGGAGGCTCTGGATAAGATAGCGGCCTATCTGATCAAAAAAGAAACGATCACCGGAAAAGAGTTCATGAAAATTTTCCGGGCGGTGCAGCTTGGTATGGAGATCCCGGAGGATCCGGATGCCATGGACCGCATGGAAGTGCCTGAGAAAACAGAAAGCAGCCGACTGACTCAGAAACAGGATGAGACAGCCGCGGGAGAGACGACGGAACAGTATCAGGAGGATACGGCAGGTCATACATCCCGGATTTTGCCGGAAGAAGTTTTCGAGAGCGAAGAGGATGTGCATGATTCGTCTTCTGAGAAGGAAGAGACTGACGTGCAGTGACATAAAAAAGATTTCACAGAATAAAAAGCTGGAGAAAGTTGAAGATTCAATTGTTCTGCAGCTTTTTTCTGTAATTGGCACGGAAGATAATTGGAGGATATTATGGCGTTTGATATTCAGGAGGAGTTAAAAAAACTGCCGGCTTGTCCGGGAGTATATATTATGCATGATGCAAGAGACGCGATTATCTATGTGGGAAAGGCAATCAGTCTCAAAAACAGAGTCAGGCAGTATTTTCAGACCAGCCGGAATAAAGGAGCGAAAATTGAGAGAATGGTCACCCAGATTGCCAGGTTTGAATACATTGTGACGGATTCAGAGCTGGAGGCTTTGGTTCTGGAATGCAATCTGATTAAGGAACATCGGCCGAAATACAACACAATGCTAAAGGATGACAAGAGCTATCCATTCATTAAAGTTACCGTGAACGAAGCTTTCCCCCGGGTACTTTTCGCACGGCGCATGCGCAAGGACAAGGCAAAATATTTTGGCCCTTATACCAGTGCTGGTGCGGTGAAGGATGTCATAGAGCTGGTTCAGAAACTGTATCATATCAGAACCTGTAATCGAAGTCTGCCCAGGGATATCGGGAAGGAACGTCCCTGCCTGTATTACCATATTCATCAGTGCCACGGGCCCTGTCAGGGAAAGGTTAGCCAGGAAGAATATCATCAGCAGATCCAGGGAGCTTTGCAGTTTTTAAATGGCAATTCCGATGGTATTCTAAAAGAATTGGAGGAGAAGATGCAGCAGGCATCGGAAGAGCTGCGTTTTGAGGACGCAATGGAATACCGGGACCTGTGTGTCAGCATTCGGAAAGTCAAAGAGCGCCAGAAAATTACCAGTTACGGTGAGGAAGACAAGGATGTGGTAGCCATGGCGATGGAAGAACAGGATGCGGTGGTGCAGGTATTTTTTATTCGTGAGGGGAAATTAATAGGAAGAGATCATTTTTATCTGAAGGTAGTTCCCGGAGACGGAAGAGAACAAGTGCTCTCCAGCTTTCTGAAACAGTTCTATGCCGGTACTCCCTTTATCCCAAGGGAGATCATGCTCCAAAGTGCAATTGAGGATGAACAGATTATTCAGGAATGGCTTTCTAAGAGGCGGGGACAGAAAGTTTATCTGCGTGTTCCCAAGAAAGGCACAAAAGAAAAGTTGGTAGAACTGGCTGCGGAGAACGCCAGAATGGTGCTGGCAAAGGACAAAGAGAGGATTAAGAGAGAGGAAGGAAGAACGATCGGAGCGGTGAAGGAGATTGAGAATTGGATTGGTTTGTCAGGTGTCCAGCGCATTGAGGCTTACGATATTTCAAATATCAGTGGGTTTGAGTCCGTGGGATCTATGGTTGTCTATGAGAAGGGAAAACCCAAACGCAGTGATTATCGGAAGTTTAAAATAAAGTGGGTTCAGGGACCGAACGATTACGCAAGTATGGAGGAAGTTCTGACCAGACGTTTTACCCATGAAAGTGATAAGGAATTTGACAGTTTCTCTGTCCTGCCGGATCTGATTATGATGGATGGAGGAAAAGGCCAGGTGAATGTGGCGCTGAAAGTGCTGAAAACTTTGGATCTCCAGATTCCGGTCTGCGGTATGGTGAAAGATGACCACCATCGGACAAGGGGGCTCTATTATGAAAATCAGGAGATTCCTATTGATACTTCCAGTGAAGGATTCCGTCTGATTACCAGAATTCAGGATGAGGCCCATAGGTTTGCCATAGAGTATCATCGTTCCCTGAGAAGTAAGGAACAGGTACATTCTCTTCTGGATGATATCCCGGGCATTGGTCCCGCCAGAAGGAAAGCACTGCTTAGAAAATTTAAATCTCTGGAGGCGGTTGCCGCTGCTTCCCTGGAGGAGCTGACGCAGACGGAGTCCATGAATGAGAGAAGTGCCCGCCAGGTGTATGAATTTTTTCACGGAGAGCAGCAGGGAAAGGATAATTTATAATTCCTGAGTTGTTTTCTTGCGGCAGCATGGGACTTGTGATAGAATTAAACACAGAATGTATATGAGAAATTCAAGGAAAACCAAAAGGAGAAGATTATATGAAAGGCGTACAACTCATGAAAATGATGCAGGATTTAAAGCTGAAGAATTTAACTCCTGATATCGACATGACAGATCGGGTGCTGACGACATCGGAGATTAACAGACCGGCCCTTCAGCTGGCAGGTTATCTGGAACATTTTGCGAATGAGAGAGCACAGATTATTGGATATGTGGAATACACATATCTGCAGAAAATGTCAGAGGAAGAGAGACATTTTACCTATGAACGCTTTATTTCGAGTAAAATTCCCTGTGTGATTTTCAGCACAAGGACGACTCCGACAGAAGATATGCTGAATCTGGCAAATCAATATGGAGTTCCGACTTTTATCACCAGCCGTACGACTTCCAGCTTTATGGCTGAGATTATCCGCTGGCTTGGAGTGGAGCTCGCCCCCTGTATTACCATTCACGGTGTTCTGGTGGATGTCTACGGTGAGGGTATTTTGATTACAGGAGAGAGTGGAATTGGCAAAAGTGAGGCTGCGCTGGAATTGATCAAGAGAGGACACCGTCTGGTCAGCGATGATGTGGTGGAACTGAGGAAAGTCAGTGATGTCACACTGGTGGGATCAGCACCGGATATTACCAGACACTTCATTGAGCTTCGGGGAATCGGAATCATTGATGTGAAGACATTGTTTGGTGTAGAGAGTGTAAAAAATACACAGTCTGTGGATCTGGTTATCAAACTGGAAGAGTGGAGCAAAGAGAAAGAATACGATCGTCTGGGACTTCATGAGGAATATATTGAATACCTGGGCAATAAGGTGGTATGCCATTCACTTCCGATACGGCCTGGAAGAAATCTGGCTGTGATTGTCGAGGCTGCGGCTGTCAACCACAGACAGAAGAAGATGGGATATAATGCGGCAGAGGAATTGTACCGCCGTGTTCAGGAAAATATAGCCAAAAAGAGGTAAGGAAAAGAGGACAGAAGGATGAAGAAGTATTGTTTCGGCATTGATGTCGGTGGAACTACGGTTAAATGTGGTTTGTTTCAGGTAGACGGTGTTTTGATGGATAAATGGGAGATCCCGACCCGGACAGAGAATCAGGGAGAAGAGATTCTTCCAGATATTGCAAAAGCCATCCTGGAGAAACTTCAGGAGAAAGGGATTCAAAAAGAAGAGGTTGCGGGTATCGGTGTAGGTGTTCCTGGACCTGTGAATTCCGAGGGAGATGTTCTCTGTGCGGTGAATTTGTTTTGGGGCTATAAGAAAGTTTCAAAGGAATTAGGAGAGATGACAGGGATTCCTGTGAAGGCGGAAAATGATGCGAATGTGGCTGCCCTTGGCGAGGCGTGGCGAGGAGCAGCAGCCGGAGCCCAAAATGTGGTGATGGTGACCCTTGGAACTGGCGTGGGCGGAGGAATTATTGTCAATGAACAGATTTTGTCTGGTGCTCACGGGGCAAGCGGGGAGATTGGTCATATCAATGTGGATCACGAGGAGACAGAGTCCTGTAACTGTGGAAACCAGGGATGTCTGGAACAGATGGCCTCTGCCACAGGTGTGGTCAGACTTGCGAAAAAGGCATTGGACTGCAGTGACGCTCCAAGTGTATTGAGAGAAGGGGAATTGACGGCAAAAGCGGTATTTGACGCTTATAAAGCCGGTGATAAGCTGGCAGAGGAAGTTGTGGAGAAATTTGGAGATTATCTGGGAGGCGCATTGGCTTCGGTTACCTGCGTTACAGATCCAAGTGTCATCGTGGTAGGCGGAGGAGTCTCTAAGGCAGGACAGCCTTTGATTGACTGTGTGACAAAATATTATAAAAAATATGCGTTCTCAGCCTGCAAAGCTACGCCGATTATTCTGGCAGCTCTCGGAAATGATGCAGGGATCTATGGGGCAGCTAAGATGGTCATTTAGATAGAGAACGGGATAACAGAGAATAAAAAAAGATGTGCTTGAGCACATCTTTTTTTATTCTCTGTTATCCTTGACCTTCGTAGTCACCGCCGGAGTCTCCAGTGTCATCTCCGTAGTCTGTATCGCCATCGGAGCCGCCGGTATCCTCACCGGTGTCTGTATCGCCGCCAGAGTCGCCGGTATCACCACCATTGTTGCCGTCCTCACCGGAAGAATCTGTATCTTCACCGGAAGAATCATCCTCCGGGGTAGCTGTCGGAGTGGCGGTGGAATTATTGTCAGAAGAACTGTTGCTGTCAGAACTGTCATCACTGCTGTCTGTCCGAGGAATGAAAGTATAATAATGTTCGTCACATCGCTCAGTCGGCATGGAAGTGATGTCAAAGTATTCTGTGATTGTCGGGCAGCCGGCTCTTGGGAGAAGACCTGTCTCTGAACATACAGATTCCCGCTCCACAGTCGGAGGCTGTTCGAATTCTTTGTAATCAAGATCTTCGTGAATTCGGGACATCACCTTCTGCCATAAAATCTTATGGAAATTTCTTGACATATAGTCATCAGGAATCTTCTCGTTGTTGTCATATCCGGACCAGACCGCACATGAGTAATACGGAGTGTATCCCACAAACCACAAATCGTTGTAGGTGTCCGTGGTACCCGTCTTACCGGCAACCGGCATATTATCGAGCTGACAGTTGGTAGCAGTACCGTAATTGACAACGTCTTCCATTGCACTGGTGAGAAGCCATGCGGTACTCTCCTTGATGACTTCTGTTTCTTCTGGTGTATTATCGATTAAAACATTTCCGTCACGATCCACAATCTTTGTGAAATAGATCGGTTTGATATATTTACCGCCATTGGCAATTGCGGAATAAGCGGCATTCAGTTCCACGTTGGTGACTCCATAAGTGATACCGCCCAGGGCCAGAGGCAGATTCGCGTCGCTGTAGACATTGCCGTTGGCATCTGTATCGGAAGCATCACCGTGTGCCAGAGTTGTGAAACCAAAATTGTCCAGGTATTCCAATCCCAGCTCGGGAGTCACTTTCTCCAGGCATTTTACGGCAACCACATTGACAGAATTCTGGATTGCTTTTCGGATTGTGGTCTCTCCGCCATAACTGTTGTTGGAATTGCGAACCGGGGTGCCATCAGGATACTCATAAGGCTCATCCATAAACGTAGTGGCCAGAGTCATTCCTTTTTCATTGAGAGCCGGTGCGTAAGTGGAGAGAATCTTAAAGGTAGAACCTGGCTGACGGGTTGTATCTGTCGCACGGTTCAGGGTCAGACTGGCTGTCTTCTCTCCGCGTCCGCCAATCAATGCCTTCACATATCCGGTACTCGGATCGATGATGCTCATGGAAGACTGAGGCTGTGGTTCGAAACTCACGCGCTCAGCGATGATTTCACTTCCGTCTGCCAGAATGGAAGCTTTGTATTGATCTACATAAGTCTGTCCCTCTTCCGGAGAGTCAAACAGAAGGTCAAAATCCGGATCCTGATTCTGGAAGTACAGGGTCAGCATCTCTTTGCTGTAGTTGACTTCCTCTCCCTCCGGATTTTTGACTGTCAGTGCGTAATCCAGAGCATATTGCGTATAACTCGGGAAGTTATCCGGATTGGAGTATTCCTCATCAAGGATCTGCTGGATATCCGGGTCCAGGGTAGTATAGACATCCACACCACCGCTGTAGAGAATATTCCTTGCCTGTGTCTCTGTGTAACCTTTCACGCTGACCAAAGCATCAATTGCCTGATCGATGACTTCGTCTTCAAAGTAGGAATAGACGGAGGTTGTGGTGGTCTGCTGGGATTCGGTCTGCTGAATACGTGAGTAGACGTCATCTGACATGGCCTCTTCATAATCAGACTGTGTGATATATCCCTGTTCCAGCATCCGGTCCAGGACAACCTTTCGCCTCTGAGCATTATCCTCAGGATTGGTGATCGGATTGTACTTTGTAGGATTCTGGGTGATTCCTGCCAGAACCGCACATTCAGACAGATTTAAGTCCTGAACATTTTTTCCGAAGTAACGCTGGGAAGCTGCCTGTACCCCATAGGAACCTGCACCCAGGTTAATGGTATTCAGATAGTTTTCCAGTATGACGTCCTTATCGTAGACCTTTTCCACCTGGATAGCCAGATACTGTTCCTGAAATTTACGGGTAAATTTCTCAAGCCAGGTGGACTCACTGGTCCAGTCAGTGAAAACATTATTTTTCAAAAGCTGCTGAGTAATGGTACTTGCGCCTTCGCTGAATCCACCCTCAGAGACACCTTTGACAAACGCGCGGAGGATTCCGCGGATGTCGATTCCGTTGTGCTCATAAAAACGCTCGTCCTCAATGGCGATTACTGCATGCTGCAGATCCAAAGGAATCTCATCGATGGAGACGGGCAGACGGTTGGAATCAGGCGCAGCCAGTTTACGGATCTGGTTGCCGTCACCGTCATACAAAAAAGACGCATAGCCCAGCGGCATAATATCGATCTCATCCACGTCAGGCGCATTGTCAATGACGCCCTTAAACGCACCAATACCTCCAAACAAAACGATAACACATAAAGTGAGCAGAGATATGAATAAAACCCGCATGGCTGACACATGCGCACGTTTACCTATCATGGAAGATCGAGAAGTCAAAGCCTTGCGCTTCTTTGAAGTCGCTTTTTTTCCGTAATTCATAGTACTCCTCCTTATAATCTTACTTATTATAGCAAATAAGAAAAACGAAATAAACCCCCCTAACAAAAACTTCACATTTTCCAAGGCACATTTTAGAAAAGATTAATAAATAACGAACAAAGACTTTTGAAAAGAAATATGGTAAAATGGAAAAAAGGAAATGATTCTGAGGTGACAAACATGCTGGAGAGTTACAAGACGATTTATAGAGGCGGACAAGGAGAGATTACAGAGAAAAAATCCAGATTTATCGCGACAGTCCGTGAAGTGAAAAGCGAAGAGGAGGCTCAGGCCTTTGTCGAGGAGATGAAGAAAAAGTATTGGGATGCCAGACATAACTGTTATGCTTATGTGATCGGCGAACATCGGGAGTATACCAGATGCAGCGATGACGGGGAACCAAGTCAGACAGCAGGACGCCCAATGCTGGATGTACTGTTGGGAGAGGAACTGTATAATACAGCAGTTGTGGTTACCCGTTATTTTGGCGGCGTTCTGCTGGGCACCGGAGGGCTGGTACGGGCGTATTCCAAAGCTGTCCAAGAGGGACTGGCGAACAGTTGTGTAATCGAGAAAAAACATGGAGTGTTACTGTCGGTGGATACCGATTATAATGGTCTGGGAAGGATTCAGTATCTGGCCGGAGAGAGAAAAATCCCAGTACAGGATGCTGTTTACACAGAAAAAGTGTCACTGAAACTTCTGGTTCCTATTGGGCAGATAGAGGAAATAAAAAAGGCCATTACCGAGGGGACGAACGGAAAAGCGAAAATGGAGCGGGAAAAAGAACTGTATTTTGCAAAAGTGGAAGGAGAGTATCTCCTGTATGAAGCATGAAAAAACTGCCTGAATTCTCAGGCAGTTTTTATAGAAGATGATAGTTTCGGTACAGAAATCAGTGACAGATTTCAGGCTCCGGATAATCGACGCCAAAAGTCTCCACAGTCATGGACTGAATCACTTGCGGTTCCAGAGGTTTATCGCGGAAATCTGTTGGAACCTGAGCAATTTTGTCTACAATATCGAGACCTTCTGTGACTTTGCCGAAAGCGGCATAACTTCCGTCAAGGTGCGGAGAAGTCTTATGCATCAGAAAGAACTGGGAACCTGCAGAGTCAGGATGCATAGCTCTTGCCATAGAGAGTACGCCTGGTTCATGTTTCAGCTGGTTTACGAAACCATTCTGAGTGAATTCTCCTTTGATTGTGTATCCGGGACCGCCCATTCCAGTGCCGTCCGGGCAGCCGCCCTGAATCATAAAACCATTGATGACCCGGTGAAAAGTCAGGCCATTATAAAATCCTTTTTTGACGAGACTGATAAAATTATTTACTGTATTCGGTGCGATTTCCGGATACAATTCAGCTTTCATAACATCGCCGTTTTCCATCGTAATTGTTACAACTGGATTTGACATATGAATTCTCCTTTTTGTATTTGATTTTGTTCGTCTGCGAGGAGCAGATTAATCGAAACAGTTTTTATTATAATATGTAAGAAAAAATCCTGCAAGAAAAAGGTAGAACATTTTTTATGGTGATGTTATAATGCGAAAATGAAGATAATCGATAGGGATGATGAAAATGATATATGAGACAAACAGTGCCAAGGAAACCCATGAACTGGGGAAAAGAATTGGCTCTAACGCAAAGAAGGGGCAGATTTATACTCTGGAAGGCGATCTGGGAGTGGGAAAGACCGTATTTACACAGGGAGTGGCAGATGGACTGGGAATCAAAGAACCGATCAGCAGTCCGACCTTCACAATTATCCAGGAATATCAGGAAGGCAGGCTCCCCTTTTATCACTTTGATGTTTATCGAATCGGCGATGTGGAAGAGATGGAAGAGATTGGATATGATGATTATTTTTTCGGGGATGGAATTTGCCTGATTGAGTGGGCAAATCTGATTGAAGAAATCCTTCCTGAGAATGTGATTACCGTGAAGATCGAAAAGGACTTAGAAAAAGGTTTTGACTATCGCAAAATAACCATAGAAGGGATGGAGCAGGAATGAAAATCTTAGGATTAGATAGCTCGGGGCTGGTTGCCTCTGTGGCAGTAGTGGAAGATGACACGTTGTTGAGTGAATATACAGTAAACCATAAGAAAACACATTCACAAACCCTGCTTCCTATGTTGGATGAGATTGTCCGCATGATAGAGTTGGATTTGAATGAAGTGGATGCGATTGCGGTGGCGGCGGGACCGGGTTCCTTCACAGGTCTGCGAATCGGGTCGGCAACTGCGAAGGGATTGGGACTTGCTCTGGATAAGCCATTGATTGCGGTTCCGACGGTGGATGCACTTGCCTATAACTTGTATGAGACCCATGGAGTGATCTGTCCTTTGATGGATGCGAGAAGAAATCAGGTTTATACAGGAATCTATGAATTTGCAGATGGAAAGTTTCAGGTGATTAGTGCCCAGGAGGCTGTCAGCATTGAAGAGATCATAGAGAAAATTAATCAGATAGGGCGAGAAGTGATTTTTCTGGGAGATGGGGTTCCTGTGTTCCGTGAGAAAATAGAAGCCGACTGCAAAGTTTCCCATCATTATGCTCCGGCGCATGTGAACAGGCAAAGGGCAGGAGCAGTTGCTGCATTGGGAATTCTCTACTATAAGGAAGGAAAAGTACAGAACGCCAGAGACCATCAGCCGGAATATCTGCGGCTGTCACAGGCAGAGCGGGAGAGATTGCAAAGAGAGAAGAAAAACTGTGAGGAGAAGAAGTGATGCTGAGAATTCGTGAGATGGAGATGGATGATCTGGAGCAGATTGCGCAGTTGGAAGCACAATTATTCCATACACCCTGGTCTTTGACCGGGCTGTTTTCTTTTTTTCTCCGCGAGGATGTGAAATTTCTTGTTGCTCTGGAAGGCGAGAAAATTGTTGGATATTGTGGAATTGTCACGGTTCTGGATGAAGGAGATGTTGTCAAAGTTGCCGTGGACCAGGAGTGTCAGGGACAGGGAATTGGAACTGCACTGATGGAGAATCTGATTCAGCGCATGCAGGAGAGTGGAGTTCGGACGATTCATTTGGAGGTAAGACAGAGTAATGAATCTGCCATCGCGTTATATCGGAAGATGGGATTTGCAGAGGATGGCATCAGAAAAGACTATTATGAGAATCCGGTGGAAAATGCATTGTTGATGAGCAGAAGGTGAGGAGAGAAAGAATGCTGGATGTATGTTTGTTAGGGTGCGGCGGCATGATGCCGCTGCCCAGACGTTGGCTGACTGCTTTGATGACCAGATACAATGGGAGCAGTCTCTTGATTGACTGCGGAGAAGGTACGCAGGTGGCAATCAAAGAAAAAGGATGGAGTTTTAAGCCGATCGATACGATTTGTTTTACACATTTTCATGGAGATCATATCAGTGGACTTCCGGGACTCTTGCTGACGATGGGAAATGCTGACCGCACGGAGCCGTTGACCTTGATCGGACCAAAAGGTCTGGAACGGGTGGTGAATGCTCTCCGGGTGATTGCGCCGGAACTTCCATTTCCCATACAATATGTGGAATTGAGCAAGCCAGAAGAGGTACTGGAGCAAAATGGATATAAGATTACGGCATTTCGGGTCAATCATAATGTGGTCTGCTATGGTTATACCCTGGAGATTTTGCGTAAGGGAAAATTTTCAGTGGAAAATGCTCAAAAATATCAGATTCCTCAGAAGTTCTGGAATCCTTTGCAGAAGGGAGAGACAATTACGGACAAAGATCAGATCTATACTCCGGATATGGTTCTTGGACCGGACCGCAAAGGAATCAAGATTACTTATACAACCGATACCCGTCCGACAGAGTCCATCAGCAGGAATGCGGCAGGTTCCGATTTGTTTATCTGTGAAGGAATGTATGGAGGAAAAGAGAAAGAGGCGAAGGCCAGGGAGTATAAGCATATGACGTTTACAGAGGCAGCGACTCTGGCGGAACAGGCAAAGGCAGGAGAGCTTTGGCTGACACATTACAGTCCTTCGCTGGCGTGGCCGGATGAATTTTTGCCGGAGGCAAGGGCGATTTTCCCGAAGACTTTTCTGGGAAAAGATGGGAAAAGTGTAGAATTAAATTTCGAAGAGTAGGGTGATAAAATGGAAAAAGAAATGGTATCACGGGAATGTGAGAAAGATACATTGATTTTGGCAATCGAGAGTTCCTGCGATGAGACAGCAGCCTCGGTTGTGAGAAACGGAAGACAAGTGTTATCCAATGTGATTTCTTCACAGATTGAGCTTCACAAATTATATGGCGGTGTCGTTCCGGAGATTGCTTCCAGAAAGCATATCGAGAAAATTAATCAGGTGATTGAGCAGGCACTGGCAGATGCAAAAGTTACACTGGATGATTTGGACGCGGTGGGCGTCACTTACGGTCCTGGACTGGTGGGGGCTCTGCTTGTGGGCGTAGCCGAGGCGAAGGCGATCAGTTATGCGAAGAAGCTTCCGCTTGTGGGAGTGCATCATATAGAAGGACATGTATCGGCAAATTATATCGAACACCCGGATCTGGAGCCGCCTTTTCTGTGTTTGATTGTCTCGGGCGGTCATACGCATCTGGTGATTGTGGAAGACTATGGCAAGTTTAAAATTTTGGGACGGACAAGGGATGATGCGGCAGGAGAAGCGTTTGATAAAGTGGCTCGTGCCATTGGTCTTGGATATCCGGGAGGACCGAAGATTGATAAGCTGTCGAGAGAAGGAAATTCGGATGCGATTGTTTTTCCAAAAGGAAAGATAGAGGGAGCACCATACGATTTCAGCTTCAGTGGAGTGAAGTCAGCAGTTTTGAACTATTTAAATCAGGCAAAAATGCAGGGACGTGAAGTTCCGGCGGCGGATTTGGCAGCATCTTTTCAAAAATCAGTGGTAGAAGTTCTGGTGGAGCACACGATGCTGGCTGCAAAAGATTATAATATGAAGAAAGTAGCAATGGCGGGGGGCGTTGCTTCCAACGAACATCTGCGCGCGGCTATGAAACAAGCATGTGACGAAAATGGTTATCAATTATATTATCCGTCTCCTATTTTCTGTACCGACAATGCGGCTATGATTGGAGTGGCGGCTTATTATGAGTACTTAAAAGGAACCAGACATGGGTGGGATCTGAATGCAGTTCCCAATCTGAAATTGGGAGAGCGATAGAATGGAGAAAAAATGTACAGCAATTGTTCTGGCGGCAGGACAGGGAAAAAGGATGGGCAGCCAGATTCCGAAACAGTTTCTGCTTCTGAGAGACTTTCCGGTTTTATATTATTCTCTTAAATGTTTTCAGGACTGTGAATGGATTCAGGATATTATTCTGGTGACTAATGAAGAGAGTGTAGAATATGTTAAAGAACAGATTGTGGACAGGTATTTTCTGACAAAGACCAGAAGAATTGTTGCAGGCGGTGAAGAAAGATATGATTCTGTCTACGCTGGACTTATGGAATGCGAAGGGACAGATTATGTGTTTGTGCATGACGGCGCCCGTCCATTGATTACCAGAGAGATCTTAGAGAGAGTTTTCGACGGAGTGAAAGAGTATGGCGCCTGTATTGCTGGGATGCCATCAAAAGACACCATAAAAATTTCAGATGAGGGAGGATGTGTTCTGAGCACTCCGCCCAGGGACCGAGTTTGGAATGTTCAGACTCCGCAGGCATTTTCCTATTCGGTTTTAAAGAATGCTCACGACTCTATCAGGGAAAAAGGAATGAAGGGAATTACCGATGACGCTATGATCGTAGAGCAGGAGACAGAATGCCGGGTGAAACTGGTGAAAGGATCTTATGAGAACCTGAAGATTACCACGCCAGAAGACTTGAAAATTGCAGAGGCAATCCTGTCGGAAAGAGATTTGCAGAAAATCTAAGAAAAATAGAAAAATTTGAAAAAATCATATTGACAGAAATGGTGATTGATGGTAGTATATTTCTTGCACTGACAAAGACAGTGCAACAACAAAAGATGGAGAGGTATCGAAGTGGTCATAACGAGGCGGTCTTGAAAACCGTTTGTCC
>ERZ1643246.2350-NODE-2350-length-18220-cov-34.430168_pt1 | contig 18220 bp, 13 predicted proteins | sample MGYA00579265_ERZ1643246 | MGnify/ENA primary metagenome ERZ1643246 (study PRJEB29033, sample SAMEA4952261) | chicken gut metagenome | biome: Broiler Chicken; feature: Gastrointestinal Tract; material: Caecum | place: Ireland | collected 2018 | study: Broiler...
ATATTACCTCTCTATCTAATTTTAAATTTTTGGATTGTTAAATCTTATACCTCCAGGTGTTGTTCCAGATGGTGGTGTTAGTTTTGATGTATTTCCTGATGGTCTTCCTCTTGATGGTTTATCTGATGAAGACGCTTTTCCTGATGGTCTTCCTCCTGATGGTTTATCTGATGATGGTGCATTTCCTGAAGGCGTTCCTCCTGATGTTATAATTTGTCTAGGATTTGCTCCTGCTGTTGTAACCACTTGTTGACTTCCAGGTGTATTTGTAGCACCTCCACCATTTTGTCTTCTTTGTGCTCTTATTGTATCTGATGATTCTGCTAGAACAATACCGGATTGAGTTTGTCTCTTTCCACTAGATTCTTGTATTGCTCTTTGTTGTAATTCTCTTTCTCTATCTGTCATATGCTCTGCACTATTTTGTAACCTTTGTTGCTCTCTAACTCTATTTGCCTGTTCATTTTGTTCAGATTGTTGCCTTTGTTGAGCTTGTCTTGCTGCATCTCTTTTTCTTAATTGTGCTTCATGAACATTTGATGCTCCTTTTATATTAGCAATCATGCCCATTGCTTCTCTACCTTGAGCTTCACCACCTAAATCAGTTGATAAAGTATTAAGGAATTCATTATATTTTTTGTCATCTGAGAATGTTGCTTTAGAAATACCAAGTTTATCTGCTTCCCTAGCTAAAGATACATAATTTCCATGAGTATCTCCATTTATTCCATTTTTAGCTTCAGCAAGTTGAGCTTTTTCTATTTCACTATCTTTAACTCCTGCTGCTACATAATCATATCTTGATTTCATAATATCATCTAATTTTACTTTTTGTCCTTGTTCTTCAAGTTGAGCCTGTAATTTTTTAGCTTTCTTTATTTCCTCTTCATCTTTCATAAATTTTTTCTTATTTTTTCTATCTTCTCTTGCTTGTTCTTTTTTTTCTGCTACAGCAACACCATCAAGTGCTTCATTCCAATCATACCTTATATTTCTTCCTTTTTCTGCAGCTCTGGAAGCCATATTCATTGCCCCACTACCTGCACCAGCAACAAAATCTACTGCATTTTTTCCAATCATACCACCAGAAACTAATCCTGTACCAGCATAACTAAATACTTTTGATGGATCTCCTGATGCTAAACCTGCAGCTGCACCTATACCAACACCAAGTGCTGCTCCGCCAATTGACATTGCACCAGATGCAAGAGTTTTTGCAATTCTTCCTTTATTTTTCCATACACCTTTTCCAAGTGTTTTTGCTCCTTTAAAAGCCATTTTTCCTACTGCTTTTGTATACTTATTTGATGCTAAACGTTTTGCTCCTCTTCCAACTGCTTTTGCTCCTTTTCCAACTTTAGTATTACCTGCCCAAGTTCCAGCAGCAACAATTCCCCCACCAACTTTAGTATTTGCAAAACTATTACCTAAATCCTTAGCTTTTCCTACAGACCAATTACCTAAATCAGAAGCCCTTTCTTTTGCCCAATCTTTTGCTCTTTCTCCTAAAGGATCTTTTATTTCATATTGGCTACCATTAGCTCCTGAATTAGCTTCAGAAATGCCATTACCTATACCATTATTTGCTCCTAAATCGCCTGCTCCTGTTCCTGTTAATCCTACAGTCATTCCTCCACCATTTTGTCCAGGATTTCCTAGATTTCCTCCTTCTTGAGAATCACCGCTTCCTAATGTATTATAAGCACCTCCTGATCCTCCTTGAGGATTATCTCCTCCATTATCTCCAGAATCAGAACTTCCTGAATTTCCTGGTCCTCTTAAATTTCCAGAAACACTACCTATTCCACTATATCTAGGATTACTTGAAAGATAATTATTTCCACCATTATTATCTGCTGTTCTAACTTTATCTGGTTTAGAGTTTTGATTTTTACTACCACCAATCAAATTACGTGCTGTTGATAGTTTTTGCATTGCTCCCATAGTAACTGCTCCTGCTGCAAATCCTCCCAAAGAACCTGGTGTTTCTGCTTTATCAAATCCAAATAATTTTTTAACAAATTTCTCAGCAGGTATTAAAAATGCAATTGCAACAATAGCATATATTGGATTTTTTACTACTAAATCATTTGCACTTGATACTAGAGCTGTATATAAAATCAAGTGTAATGGCTGAATAATTGCATTCATAATATATTCTTTAAACCATAAATTAAATGCTTGAGCATGACCATCTCCAGCTCTATCTATGGGATATGATATCGCAACTAATGGTGCTATCATTGTTAAAAATGCCATATACAAGAACCTCTTAAAATATGTAAATGTAAACATTATTGTGTATACAACCAATACTAAATATATTGCACAAAATGCTGCAGATACTCCGGCATTTTTACTTTGTACTCTTAGTCTTGCTACTCCTATTAAAGACTCTGTAAATTTAGAATCAGTTCCACTATTATATGTTGACCTATTTTCTCTTACTTCTACAACAATTCCACTAGATGCCCCTTCAAATAAACTTGTAACTCTTTGTGTTATCATTAAAATACCAGACATAATAAAATGTATTATAAAAACCAAACATAGTGCAACAAACCAATCCCTAAGCATTTCCTTATGTTTAGCTTTCTCTGCAATAGAACCAATTAGTATTTTTATTCCTATATAAACTAATACTACTAATAATGCCACTGCTGAAATATTTCTAAAACCAACATACCAGTTTGAAATTGTACTTTGTAAAAATTCGGCTGATGATTGAGAAGCTATCTGAGCTGAACCACTTCCTCCATCTTGTACTGCAGAGTATGTATTAGGACTTAAAAAGTTAACATCTAATGCTGCAACATTATTTGAAAATATGGCTTCTGGTGAATATAAAATATTAGGCACTTCCCATTCATCATCATCTCCCCATAATCCACCATAAATTTCTTCTTCATTATCATCATCTGTATTTCCAGCTACATCTTGGTCTTGACCTAAAATTAAATCTGCCTCTGCATTTGGATTTGCATATAATGCACCCTCAGGATTTGTTACAGTAGGGTTATCCCTATCTAACATTACTGAATTTATCATTTCATCTGTACCTAACATAAAATGATTTAATGTACCTGTAACAACATCACCTAAAGCTGCTAATAACTGTGTAAATACCTTAAGAATTTCTCCACCAAAACCAGCATAAGTATATGTAGGAACAATACAATAACATAATAAAACTACAAGTATTGCTATAGCTATCTTTCGTAAAAAATTTTTACCTTGAATTATTCGTTTCATTATTTCCTCCTATACTTGATTATTTTTCATTTGGTTTCTTTTTACAATACTATTTAAATTAGTATCAACAAACTCAAATTCTTTTGCTGTTGGAACAATTTGTAAAATTGCAGTATCTGAACCAACTTTTAATAATCCCTCTCCTTTTAAACAAGTAATTAAGAAATTTGCTTCCCCATCACTTAATTTAAATACTTCTTTTATATATTGTATTTCTGATTTATCTTGTGCTAAAAATAACTTTGTATCAGAAGATGTAAGAACTGCTTGAACTTCTGAATTTTCATAAAAGTCTTGGAATCTTTGAGAAATAATTGCAAGTGAAACATTTCTTTTTCTTGCACGTCTTGCCATTGTATTTAAAAAGTCTACAGCCTCTGGATATGGTAATAACATCCATGCCTCATCAACTATAACTCTTTTCATTCTAGCTTTTCCTCTATCTTCACTATTTTTCTTAACAAACTTTTCCCAAATCCAAGATAATAAAATTTGTTGAGCAAGTGGTCTTGCAAATCTTTCTTCTAGTTGTGAAATATCTAAGTTAATAAATGGTGAACCATCTAATAACTCAAATGTTGATTGTCCATCAAAATAAGCCATTTGACCATTATATTCTCTAATATATTGTTTCATAACTTTAAGCAAATAACTATAATGGAAACTATAATCTCTGTTTGTGTTTTGTTCTGCTTTTCTTTCAATTCTTTTATACCAACTACCTATTGTTGGCATTTCCTTTTTTTCTCTATATAGCTTGTCTCCCCTTTGTACTGTACTCTTTTTGTATAATGATTTAGGGTCACTTGTAATACCAAGACTTGCATACTCTTCGCTTACGGATTCTGCAATAACTTGTTTTGTAATCTCATTAACCTCATCACTTCTTGTACTACCTTTTGCCATTGTAATTAAAGCCTGAGTAACATCTTCTACCTTATTTTCTACATTTACTACTGTTCTTTCTCTACCTGTAATTTCATCTTTTACATTTTCTGGTTCTATATCAAATAAATTTATTACTGTTTTTGAATTAGGACTAAGAACAACATTTATTCCACCTAAACTCTCCGCAACAATTGTATATTCACCTTCTGCATCTAAAGCTAAACTTTCAATCCCCATTAAAACTGAAGATCTAGAAATTAAAGTTTTCATTGTTACAGATTTACCAGCACCAGATTTAGCAAATATAACCATATTATAATTTGTAAGCGATGGGTGAAAATTATCAAACAAAATTGGTGTTCCTGTTTGTTTATTAAATCCTAATGGAATTCCTGTTGAATGTCCAACTTCTGATGTAGTAAATGGAAAAACAGTTCCCATAGATCTACTATCAAAATCATGATTTTTCTTTATTTTATCATTTAAAAATGGTAAATTAGATTGAAATGCTTCTTCTTGCATTGCCCATGCACTTCTAATTCCAACTAATGATTTTGACATTTCTGTTGCTAATAATTTCGTTAATCTTTCTAAATCATCCATATTATATGTAAATAATGTAGCTATAACTGAAGCTTCATACATTTTATTAAAACCTGCTGCTATTTCATCTCTTAATTGTTCTGCTTCAAATCTTTTTTGTGCTAATGTACTTTCCCTATTTATCCTTCCTCTATCTGCTGCCACTATTCTTTCTGTTTCTAGTTCATTTATTGTTTTATTTAATTCATTTTGTGATCTTGATTCTGGTATAGGTGTAATATATATTGATGTATTTATATCTCCGAAAAAGTATAAATCCCTAAATAATTCTGGGAATGTACACATACGAGGTAATGTAGATACAAAGAAACTTCTTGCATATCTTTTTACATTAGAAATTATTTCTAAATGATCTATTTTAGATGCATCTATTCCAGAAGGTGCAATCAATTCTTTTATAGTTTTTCTTTTAAGAATTTGACTTTCTTCGGCATTATTCAACTTTTTTCTTTCTGCCTCTTCTTGTTCCTTTATTTTCTTCTTGTTCCACATTTTCTTTTTCCTCCTCTTCTTCAATTTCTTTTAATGCTTGTTCCGCTACATCTGCCCCTATATATTGTCTATTTTCTTTTATAATTAGCTGAGCTAAATTATTTATTAATTCATCCATATTTTCTTCTCTGCTCTCTGCTGCTTCTTGTGCTTTTGACTTTGCTTTTTCTACTGCTTCATTTGCCTTTTCTGATGCTTTTTCTTGTATAATTCTATCTAAATATCTTAATTTCTTTTCAAATACATCTTGTGATGTTGAATATAAGCTATCATATTGAGCATCTAATACTGTATTTAATCCATATACTTCTGCATCATCTCTGTTATATGCCATATACAATAGCTCTACTAATTCTTTTGAATCTAGAATTTTACCTGATACAGAACATGCTGATAAAGATCTAATAAGTGCTTGAGATTTTGTATATAACTCAGAAAATGCTATATTTCTAATTTCATCTTTACCATATTTTTCACTATTATTTTCTTCAACATAATAAGCTAACACAACATAATATTTTTTATTTAAAATATTTTTATTTAAGCTCATTTGTTCTGTATTTGCAACTATATCTTTACCATATTCTAATAGATTTTTTTGTTTTGTTAATTCATAAAAATATTTATTTAATTCATCTTGTGAATATGCTCCTACTTCTTGCATTCTTCTATATTCATATAGCATTTTATTATATCTTTGCTCAATTTCTTTTATTTTATCTTTATATCTATTTATATTATCTTCTAAGTTAATTGTTCTCGTTTGAATATATATTTGTATTGGATGTCTTAATGTATTTAAAAATTGTTGAAACCCTTCTTCTACTGCTACTTTTTCCATTTGAGACATTAAGTCATAATTTATGCCTTGACATTCTACAATCATAATATATTTTTTTAATTCTTTTTGAACTATCATACTATCTTCGATAGCCTCAAATTCCATAAAATCAAATATTGATTGTTTTGTATATTGAACACCTTGTTGCTCTTTAGATTTCTTATCTTTTTGGTCTTCAATTGGTTTTGTATCAACATTTATTTCATTTTCGTCTTTTCTTTGATTAGATTTTTTATTAAATCTAATCATTAAAATTACATATACAAGTACTGCAATAACAAGTATTACTAATAAAGCACCTAGTGATATTCCTAAAATTTGAGATATTACACTTTCATCCATATTACTTTTCTCCTCCTAACTTTTCTGGTTCTTTTTCTTTTGTAGATGTTTTATATACATATACTCTATTTTTTTGCATTTTAAATTTTATAGCTCTTTTTATAACATCATCTATATTTTCTCCACCTGTGTTTTTTGTTATGCTAAATGCACTTGATTCTGGAACTTTAAAAGTTGCAATTATAAATCCAAGTAAACCAAAAACTCCCATAATAATAAAAGCAATAAAATCTAGTCCAATTGCACTTAAAATTAAATAGAAGAAAAAGCCTATTGCTACTCCAACAAATGTATATAATAATGCCTTTGTTGAAAAAATATATAATATCCTTCCTTCTCCTTTTACATTTCTTGGTAAGTTATATGTTCCCACAATAATTCCTCCTTTGTATTAAAATAATACTCCTTATATAATTATAGCAAAAAAACGAAAAAATTGTAACATTTTTTCGCTTTTTTCTTTAAAATAATAGACTTTTAATATATTTGTAATATCGATGTAATAAAAAAATAAGTACAAATATATATTTTTTCTTACGCAAGCTTATAAAAGAAGTTTTAGCCCTATTTTTCTTATAATTTTTATATATATTATAAAATTTTTTATTTAGTCTTTTATTTTAAAATATTTTTCATATACAATAAAAAAGAAAGATATAATCTCTATATCCTTCTTTTTTATTTTATTGAGCTAATGTATTTGTAAATCCGAAGATTATTCCTGCTATTGCTGAAGCTGCAAATACAAATGCTGCACCAATAATATATGGCATAAGTGTCTTTTTGTATTCTGCTTTTTCCTCTGCACTTCCCATCATATATTTAATACCAAGAACAACTAATACTATAACAGATACAATTGAACCAACTACACTAATAATTTGTATGATTTGATTACCCATTTGCCCAATTGTAGAAGTATTATATGCGTCATTTCCTGTATATTCATTTGGGTTTGGTGCTGCTGCGAAAACAAATCCACAAACAGATATTATTACTACAATAGCCATTATAGTTGCTAGTATTTTTGATAATTTCATTTTTATTCCTCCTTTATTTTTTATTTATTATATCAATCTTATAAATATAAGAATATTAAATACTAATTTAATTATAACATATTTTAAAAGCTTGTTGCAACATCATAAACTACTCCTAAAATATTTACTATTGAAAATACTAAAGCACATCCGATAATATATCCTAACATAGTCTTTTTATATTCTGCTTTTTCTTCTACACTAGAATACATATATCTTATTCCTATTATTATCAATGCCACAACTGATGCTATACTTCCAACAACTTGTATAACAGTTATAAAGTTATTTACCTTTTCGTGAAATTTATCAGGAGACGTTGTAGGCTCTCTAACATATTCATTAAGATCTCCTAATGGTAATTCTTCTGCATAAGAAATATTGTATGAAAATATTATTCCTGCAAATATGATAATCATTAAAATAATTAAATTTAATACTTTGTAATTTTTCATAACAACCTCTTTCTTTACTACATTATTATTAGTATACTACATTTTTTTAGAAATTTCAACATTTTTATACAGTTTCCATTAAAGTTAATACAAATTTCCAAATTCCGAATGCTCCAAATACTACTAAACATCCTACTACATAAGGTAATAATAGCTTTTTAATTTCTGCTTTTTCTTCTGTACTTCCTATCATAAATTTAATTCCTAATAGTAATCCTATTATAACAGCTAGTGCTACCCCAACTTCTAAAAAGATATTATACATTACAGAAATTGTACTTTGCAATTCATCTTGTTTTATAATATTTACATTATTACTACTTGAAATAAATGCATCTCCATCATTCATCATATCTTCTAAGCTTTCTGAACTACTATTTGAAGTAGATAATTCTGGTTTTTTGTATAAAATATCATCCACATTATCATGAGAATCTTGATTGTTTTGATTTTGTTCTACCATATCATTTCCTACATCATTATTAAGTTCATTTTTTGCATCAAGATATTTATTCTCGTATTTTTCTATTGTTTCATCATCATATCTGTCATCATCTTTCATTCTATTTAAGGCATTTTCCATATCCTTTAATGCTCCAACTTTTTCTGTTTGACTATCTGTTCTATCAAATCTTCTTTCTGCCTTATCAAAATCTTGTTTTGGATCATCTGTTTCTTCTGATCTATTTGCTGTTAATTGATTATATGTAAACGCATATAAATAAGCTTGTATCATAAAATTTGAATCTTCTGCATCAACTGCTGCTATATCTAGTATTCCATTATATTTTGAAATACACTCTTGTTTTCCTGTTTCTTCATCATAATTATTTATTATGTTATTATATGTATTTTGTAAATCATTTGAATGTATAGTAGGATTTATAAGTGCTCCTTCTTCTGAAAGTTTTTCTAAATTATCATAATATTTTCTTGTTGTACTATCTAATTCTGAATAACTATTTAGACTATCAACATTATATTTTTTTATAAATTCTTCTATTGAGCCTGGTCTACTATAATTATATGGTTCTATATTGTCTGCATGGATTAAACCTACTTTACTACCATCTTTACTTTTTACTTCAAAATAATAATTTGTATCTGTAATATGCTCTACATCAGTTTCTACGTTTCCTGTAAATACAACTATTTCTCCTTTAGTAAAAAAATATCCATCATAATTTGGATCTCTTTCTGCAACCTTCCACCAGCCTTGATTTTTTATAATATATTTATAAGCATTTTTTACTAATTTAAATTCATCTCCGTTGTTTATATTTTGTATATGTACTTCCATCTAATGCATATACTTTTGTGTTTATACAAATAAACCCAAACATCATTATAATTATCATTATAAAACTTATAACTTTTTTCATATTCTCACTTCCAATCAAACATTATCCCTTTAACTTATTATAACATAAAAATTCTTTTTTTTACAATATTATTGAAAATATTCTTTTTATTTCTAGTTTTAAATTGATAATTTTACAAATAAAACTTTAAGTTGTTTATTGTTTATTGTTTATTGTTTGTTGTTTATTTTATATCGATTTGATTTTATTTGTAAAAAGTTATATAATTATGTTAATAAAACGAAAGGGGGATTACCTAATATGCTGGACTTTTTTGGAGGACTTATTCTATCCTTAATTCAAAATGGAATCCGGTCTGGATACTGGATCATTCAACACTTAGGTTTTTGGAGTGTTGTTATAATCATCGGTTTTCTGTTTTTTTTCAACAAACAAAAATAAAGAGTCTTCGGACTCTTTATTTTTCTGTGGCGTAGGTGAGAGGGTTCGAACCTCCGCGCCCCTTACGAGACCTAGCAGTTTAGCAAACTGCCCCCTTCACCACTTGGGTACACCTACATTTAATATAAAAATAAAAGAGGGGAATAATACAATATAAAATTAAATAATCTATACCCCTCATAAATATTGGCGGAGAGGGTGGGATTCGAACCCACGGTACGCTATAAACGCACGCCAATTTTCAAGACTGGTGCCATAAACCAACTCGACCACCTCTCCATATTATTGGACAAACCCAACAACAATACTTATATTAACATCTTTAAAAGAATTTGTCAATAGAATTTGTCCACTTTTTTAGAATATTTTTTTGCTAAGATTACAATTTATTGGCTATAAATATACTTATCAAAAAAGTTATTATACAAATTAAAAAATTTATTGCTTTTTTAATTTATCTTGTATATTCCCTTACTATTTATTGCCTTATCTATTGCCATTTTTTCTTCTTCTGATAATGTATAATTTGATTTACCATTTTCTACAGGTTTTGCATATATATTTGACATTTCTCTAGAATATATTCCATTTAGTACTACTCCATTATTTTTATCATCTAACATTGCTAATGTAAAACTTAAATCACTACCAGTATCTTTAAATGCATTATACCTAATTATTCCTATTTTTTGTATACATTTTTCTAATTCATTACTTAACTCTGTACAATTTCCTAAGATTTCAGCATTTTGTTTTTCTACTTTATCTACCTTATACATAAAGTTTTCTAAATCTTCTTGTATATTTTCTCCATTTCCAACTTTTTTCATGAATCTATTATAATTTTTCTGCAATTTACTATATTTATAACATAAAAAAATTATAATCAAAAACAGTAATACAATAGCAATTAACATTCCTAATAAAAAATATTCTGAATTTGTAATTTCATTTATATATTCCACAATTTCAACCCTTTCTAATATATTATAAGCAAAATTTTAAAATTATTTCATCAATTCTAAAATTCTTTCTAAATCATCATTATTTGCATATTCAATTATAATTTTTCCTCTTCTTTTACCTGCACTTAATCTTACTTTTGTACCAAAAAAACTTTGGAATCTATTTTCTATATCTTTATATAAAATTTGATTTCTTTCTATTTCTTCTTTTGTCTCTGTTTTTCTATGAGCACTATTTTCAGCTTCCCTAACAGTTGCTCCTCTTTCTATCATCTTTACTGCTGTTTTATATTGTTTTTCTGGGTCTGATATTCCAAGTAATGCTCTACAATGCCCTTCTGTTAATTTACCTTCTCTTGCAAATTCTAAAACCCTTGGCTCTAAATTTAATAAACGTACTGTATTTGCAATAGCACTTCTACTTTTCCCTAATCTTTTAGCCACATCTTCTTGTCTTAATCCAAATCTATCAATTAAATTTTTTATTCCTGAAGCTTTTTCTATTGGATTTAAATCTTCTCTTTGAATATTTTCTATTAAAGCAATTTCTTGATTTTTCTTTTCGTCATCATCACGTACAAGTACAGGAATTTCTTCAATACCTGCTATTTTACAAGCTCTCCATCTTCTCTCACCTGCCACTATACTATAATAATCGTCTTTTTTACAAACAACAATTGGTTGTATTAAACCAAATTCTTTAATAGACTCTGCTAATTCTTCCAAAGATTCTTGATCAAAATTTTTTCTTGGTTGATCTCTATTAGGTTCTATTTCTGATATTTTTAAATTTTTAACAATCTCATTACCTTTTACTTGTTCTTCCTCTGGAACAGAACCAAATAAGGCATCTAAGCCTTTTCCTAAACCTGTTTTCTTAGGCATATATATCACTATCCTCAAAATAATATTTAGATTTATGGAAATCTATAACCTTTTCAATTTTTATATTTCAATAGATTTAAAACTATAAAAAATCTTTTAATTTTATTCTATTTTTTTAACATATTTATAACTCATTAAAAATGTTTTGCACGTTTTTCTTCATTATTTAATTTTATAAATTCCTTAGCAAATTTTTCATAACTTTTAGCACCTTTTGATCTAGGATCATACTCTGTAATAGGCAATCCATAACTTGGAGCTTCACTTAATCTAACATTTCTAGGTATTACAGTTTTATATACTTTATTATCAAAATATTTTTTAACCTCTTTTACAACCTGATTAGACAAATTTGTTCTCATATCATACATTGTAAGTAATGCTCCCTCAATTTGAATATTTTTATTCAAATGCTTTTTAACTAAATTTATTGTATTTAAAAGTTGTCCTAATCCCTCTAAAGCATAATACTCACATTGCACAGGAATAAGAACACTATCTGATGCTGTAAAAGCATTTAATGTTATAAGTCCCAAAGAAGGTGGACAATCTATTAAAACATAATCAAATCTTTCTTTCATAATGTCTAATTTTTCTTTAAGTCTTTGCTCTCTAGACATCATTGAAACCAACTGAACTTCTGCTCCAGCTAAATTGATATTTGATGGACAAACAACCAAATTACTAACTACTGTCTTTTCTAAAGTATCAATAATTTCTGTATCATTAGTCAATACATCATAAAAAGATAACTCTACATCTTTATCTGCCCCAACTCCACTTGTTGCATTACCTTGTGGATCAGCATCTATAAGCATAACTCTATATCCTTTTTTTGCTAAAATAGTGCTTAAATTTATTGTTGTAGTTGTCTTTCCAACACCACCCTTTTGATTTGCCACTGATATAACTTTGCCCACAAAAAAGCCCCCATTCTTTTTAGTTAATATTTACTCATTAGTTTTATATATTTTCTACTATTATAATATATAAATACACCAAAAAAGTCAATGTATTTCTTTAAAATTTTCTAAAAATTTTATGGTTAATTTTTAGAAAACCGTTATAATTCACGGCTATAGTAAACCGCCTCAAAAATAAATACGTAAATTGTAACCTACAAAATATAAGTATCTTTTGAAACTAAAATACAAAATACAAAATATAAAAATCCACATGAAACCAAAAGGCAAAACCACAAAACTCAGTCAGCGTGAAGAGGTATGTATAAAAAATTTATTCTTTTCTGAGGTGTTTAGTGTAGGGATCTAAAGCTTCTTAAAAGAAAAATTAGGAGAATCTCAAACTCTTTTGAGAGGTGCCTAATTTTTCTTTTTAGAAGCTTTCAATCCCGGAGCGTAACCCTCAGAAAAGAATAAATTTTTTATACATACCTCTGGGAGCGGGCAACACACCCAAATTTTGCCTTTCAACAAACTCACCAAAAAGTCAAAAAAAAATCCACAAACTCATCTTAGAAACATCAAACTCGCAAAAAGCAAATTCAAACCTCCAAAACAAATTTACAGATTTCAAAACCCCAAATTATCTAATAGGATTTTTAGCAGGTGTCCCCGCCTTCCTTGGATACTCTTTAGGAATCCCCTTAATCTTATCTAAAACAACAATATTCCTTCTAATCCCCAAATTCAAAAGGTCAAAACCATCAACACAATTAACTTTTGCTCCCAACATACTAATAGCCTTTTCAGCCTGTCTTAACTCCTTATCAATTTCTGCCCCTTTCATAACAACACACTTACCATCAATCTTAGCAAAAGGCAACAAATATTCAGAAAGTACAGACATATTAGCAACAGCACGTGAAGTAACAATATCAAACTTTTCTCTATAATTTTTATTTCTTCCAAATTCCTCTGCCCTACCATGAACAGCATTTATTTTATCCAAACCCAAATTTTCAATAACACTATTCAAAAAACTAATTCTTTTATTTAGAGAATCAAGTAAAACCACACTAACATCATCTCTTACAATCTTTATCGGAATACCTGGAAATCCTGCACCAGTCCCCACATCAATTAGTTTAGCTCCTTTAGGAATATATTTATTTATTGTTAAAGAATCCATAAAATGTTTTACTATAACTTCATTTTCTTCAGTTATAGCAGTTAAATTCATTCTTGTATTCCATTCCAATAACTCCAATAAATATTTATAAAATTTTTCAACTTGTAAATCGCTTAAATTAACATCTATTTTTAAAGCTTTTTCTTTCATTTCTTTTTTAAACTCTGTATATTCCATCATATATTTACCAATCTTTTAAGACCAGTAACTCTCCTTTCCATATAATCTTCAACTATGCGGGCTCATTATCTTTTTTATATCCTTGCATATAAATAAGCAAAACAGATATATCAGCTGGTGAAACTCCTGAAATTCTAGAAGCTTGCCCTATTGAATAAGGTTTTAATTTATCAAGTTTTTGTCTTGCTTCTAAGCTTATTCCTTTAATTTTATAATAATCTAAATCTTCTGGCAATAATTTGCTTTCTATCTTTTTAAATTTTTCTACCTGAGCTTCTTGCATTTTAATATATCCCTCATATTTTATTTGAATTTCCACTTCTTCTTTTTCCTGTTCTGATAATTCTGGCCTTTCTGTATCTATCACTTTTAAAGCTTCATAGCTTAATTCTGTCCTTTTTAAAAGCTCTGCCATTTTAGTACCTGTAGAAAGTGCTGTTGTTCCATATTTAACAAGTAAATTATTTACTTCTTCAGTAGGCTTAACAACTAAATTTTCTAATCTATCTATTTCTTTTTCGATATTTGCTTTTTTATTTAAAAATTTCTTATATCTTTCTTCAGAAATAAGTCCTACTTCATGACCTATTTCAGTTAATCTTAAGTCTGCATTATCTTGTCTTAGTAATAACCTATATTCGGCACGAGAAGTCATCATTCTGTATGGTTCATCAGTTCCTTTTGTTACTATATCATCAATTAAAACACCTATATAACCTTGTGTTCTGTCTAAAATAATTGGCTCTTTTTTTTGTATTTTTCTGGCTGCATTTATACCTGCAATTAGCCCTTGACATGCTGCTTCTTCATAGCCAGATGTTCCGTTTATTTGACCTGCCATAAAAAGCCCAGAAATATTTTTATATTCAAGAGAAAGTTTTAAATTTATTGGATTTATACAATCATATTCTATTGCATATGCTGGTCTTGTAAATTCTGCATGTTCTAAGCCTGGTATTGTGCGGTATAAAGCTATTTGAACATCTTCTGGCAAAGAAGAACTCATTCCTTGAATATACATTTCTTCTGTATCTAATCCAACAGGTTCTACAAATGCTTGATGTCGTGGTTTGTCAGAAAAACGTACAACTTTATCTTCTATTGAAGGACAATATCTAGGCCCTGTTCCTTCTATTTTTCCAGAATATAATGGTGATCTATGCAAATTGTCCATTATTATTTTATGGGTTTCAGCATTTGTATATGTTAAATAACAATCAACTTGCTCAAAATCTTTTATTTCATCTTCAAATGAAAATGGTACAATTTTTTCGTCACCTTTTTGGACTTCCATTTTAGAAAAGTCTATGCTTCTTCTGTTTATTCTAGCTGGTGTTCCTGTTTTAAATCTTACTAAATCAATTCCTAATTTTTTTAAAGATTTTGATAATTCATTTGCTGCTGCAACTCCATCTGGTCCACTTTCTTGTGAAAAATCTCCAATAAATATCTTACCTTTTAAATATGTTCCTGTTGCAACAATAACTGCTTTTACATTGTATATTGCTCCAACATTTGTTTTAATTGCTTTTACAGCTCCATTTTCGACTTGGATATCCACAATTTCTCCCTGTTTTAACTCTAAGTTTTCTTGCTTTTCTAATGTATGCTTCATTTCTGCTTGGTATTTCTTTCTATCTGCTTGAGCTCTTAAAGAATGAACAGCTGGTCCTTTAGATGTGTTTAACATTTTTATTTGAATCATTGTTTTATCTATATTTTTTGCCATTTCTCCACCAAGAGCATCTATTTCTCTTACTAAATGTCCTTTAGAACTTCCTCCTATATGAGGATTACATGGCATATTTGCTATATTTTCTAGACTTATAGAAAATATTAGTGTTTTCATTCCCATTCTTGCACAAGCGAGTCCTGCTTCACATCCTGCATGTCCTGCTCCTATAACTGCCACATCATAATCTCCTGCATAGTAACTCATTTTATACTACATCCTTTCTTATATCCTTTAATATTTTTTCTATTTCTTTATAAATATTTTTACTTTTATTTTAGTTATATACGAAAAAAATTCGTATTGAATAAGATAATAATATTAAAAATAAATTATCTAAATTTTTATATTTTTCCCTTTCATATGAAACAGAAAACCATGTTTACAAATATAATAATATATCATTTTACTTATTGGTTTATCCAAAAATAGTTATTTTTAAAAAATGTTTCACACGGATTGATACAGGCTGTTCTCCAAAAACTAATACCTATATGTTATATTTTTCCACTTTTTGGAAGTTTAAATAATTAGAATGCATTATGTTTATTACGTGTATATTTTTTCAACATTTAAGCTCTGAAAGTATATAGTTATCCACATTTTTTAAACATTTATATTTTTCAAAAACGAACAAATTATTTGGTATTCTATAAATATTCGACAAAATTCTACACTCACTTTTACTGCACCTGTGGATAAAATGTTTCACACCGAAGTTATATTTAGTAAAACTTTTTTTAATTTTTGCTCTTTAAAAATTTATTTATTATATTTATTTTTCATATAGTCAAATTTCTTTTTATTTTGCTTATATTTTCATTTTTATTCAATCTTAATTAAATTATATGTATCAAATATTAAAAATCATTATTTTGGATTTTCGTGCTTTATTTTCCTAAACAAAATTTAGAAAAAATTTCATCTATTATTTCATCACTTACAACTTCACCTGTAATTTTTGATAAATCTTCTAAAATATCTTTAATAAATATTGAAATAATATCTAATGGTAATCCATTTTCTAATGTTTCTTTTGTTTTATTTACATCTTCTATTGCTTTAGAAACTAAATCTTTTTGTCTAACATTTGTTATAATGCAATCATTATCAACATTTATATCATTATTTGCAAACATATTCTCTATTTTTTTATATAAATCATCTAGCCCTGTTTGATTTAAAGCAGAAATTTTTATAATATTTCCTGAAAATTCTTTTAATAATGGATTATTTTCATCTATTTTTGCTTCTAAATCTATTTTATTAAGTATTATTATAGCTTTTTTATTTTCTATAATTTCTAAAATTTCTTTATCTTCTTCTGTAAATTCTTTACTAGAATCAAATATTGCTATTACTAAATCCGCATTTTTAGCTATTTCTTTTGATTTTGCTATTCCTATTTTTTCAATCTCATCATTTGCATTTTCCCTAATTCCTGCTGTATCTATAAGCTTTAAAGGAATTCCTGCTATATTTACAAATTCTTCTATTGTGTCTCTTGTTGTTCCTTCAAATTCTGTAACGATTGCTCTATCTTCTCTTAAAATAGCATTAAGTAATGATGACTTCCCTGCATTTGGCCTTCCTATTATTGCTGTTTTTACTCCTTCTTTTAGTAATTTTCCTTCATCAAAACTTTTTTCTAGTTTTACTAATAAATCTTCAACTTTTACAAGCATTTCCTTTATCTGGCTATTAGTAACTTCTTCTACATCATATTCTGGGTAATCTATTGATACTTCTACATTTACCATTACATCCATTATATATTTTTTTATATCATTTATTTTTTTAGATAATACTCCTTCTAGCTGTTTTATGCTTGTTTTTGCTTCTTTTTCTGTTTTACTATTTATTATATCTATTACTGATTCTGCTTGTAATAAATCAATTCTCCCATTTAAAAATGCTCTTTTTGTAAATTCTCCTGGCTCCGCTAAGTTAGCACCGTTTTTTAGGCATAATTCTAATATTTTTCTCATTACAACTACTCCACCATGTGAGCTTATCTCACACATGTTTTCTGTAGTATAACTTTTTGGTTCTTTAAAATAAGAGACTAATACTTCATCTACAATTTCATCATTTTCTACAATATTTCCATATTTTATTGTATATCCTGGTATCTCTTCTATATTTTTAGGTGTTTTAGGTACAAAAATTTTATTTAATACCTCAAAACATTTATCACCACTCATTCTAATTATACCTATTCCTCCAATACCGTGGAGCCGTAGAAATAGATGCTATTACATCCATAATTATCTTCCTTTCTTTTTTAAATTAAAAATAGCCAAAGATAGATTTATTACAATGTAAAAATCCGACCTTTGACCTCCGATTTTATATTTATTTATTTTTTAAAGAAATCACTATTTTTCTATGTGGTTCCTCTCCTATACTTTTTGTCTGAACTTTAGGATTTTCTTGTAAAAAGCTATGTATTATTTTTCTTTCATATGCTTTCATTGGTTCTAAAGTAACAGATTTTTTTGTTTTTATTACTTTTAAAGCCATTTTTTCGGCTAAATTTTGCAATGTTTTTTCTCTTTTTGCCTTATATCCTTCTATGTCTAAAATAACTCTTACTTTATGATGAATTCCTTTACTTGCTACTGCTGAGATTATATTTTGCATAGCATATAGTGTTTCTCCTCTATATCCTATTAAATATCCTAAATCTTC
>ERZ1643246.2354-NODE-2354-length-18203-cov-7.187514_pt1 | contig 18203 bp, 11 predicted proteins | sample MGYA00579265_ERZ1643246 | MGnify/ENA primary metagenome ERZ1643246 (study PRJEB29033, sample SAMEA4952261) | chicken gut metagenome | biome: Broiler Chicken; feature: Gastrointestinal Tract; material: Caecum | place: Ireland | collected 2018 | study: Broiler...
GAAACTTTCATTACTATTTGTGCCGCCAACTGAAAGGCGGCGGAATGGAGATTATTATGAAGAAAAAAATCAGCTTACTGTTATGTGCAGGTTTGGTGGCGGCGGCACTGGCCGGCTGCGGCGGCTCAGGGAATTCTGAGACGAGCGCTCCGTCAGAAAGTGCCCAGGGCCAGGCGGAGGAGTCCTCTGCAGACGGAAATGTTCTGGTCTATGCCATGGACCAGGAACCGGAGACACTGGACCCCACGATGAACAATTACAGCCGTTCTTCCAACGTGCTGCAGAATCTGTTTGCCGGACTGTTCCGCATGGAGGCGGACGGAAGCCTTTCCAATGCTCTCTGTGCGGACTACACGGTCAGCGAGGACGGCCTTACCTACACCTTTACGTTAAAGGATGGAATGAAATGGTCGGATGGAAGCGACCTGACGGCCCAGGATTTTGTGTACTCCTGGCTGCGGGTGCTGAATCCGGAAACCGCCTCCCCGGCTTCCTGGGAGCTGTATTATATTCAGGGGGCAGAGGAGTATAACACCGGCGGCGGCTCTGCGGAGGATGTCGCGGTAAAGGCAGTGGATGACAAGACACTGGAGGTTACATTAAAATCCCCCACGGCTTATTTCCTCTATCTGCTGGCAGGAACCAACTTTTTCCCGGTAAAGCAGGATGTGGTGGAAGGCGATGAGGTTTGGACCAAATCCGCAGATACCTATGTATGCAACGGTCCCTTCATGATGTCTGAGATCAATCCTCAGAGCAGTTATGTTCTGGTCAAGAATCCCAACTACTATGATGCGGATGCCGTTGAGTTGGACGGGGTCAATGTAGTATTTATTGAGTCCCCGGAGGCGGCCCTCTCTGCCTACAATTCCGGTGAGATCGATGCGATGGCCGACGGATTGGTTGCCACCCAGGCGATTGAGCAGTACGGTGACAGCGATGAGCTGAAATCCTACGATCTGATCGGAACCAGATACTATGATTTCAACTGCTCAAAGGAGTATTTGTCAGATCCGAGAGTGCGCAGAGCGCTGTCCATGGCCATCAGCCGCCAGACCATCTGTGACTCCGTAGTTCCCTCCAAGCCGAAGCCGGCCTATGCCTATGTTCCCTATGGAATCCCCTATGAGGGCTCTGATACCGATTTCCGCACCACGGTAGGAGATTTGATTACAGAGGATGTGGAGCAGGCGAAGCAGCTGCTGGCGGATGCTGGTTATCCCAATGGAGAGGGGCTTCCGGTCCTGACTCTGATGGTGACCAACAGCCAGGAGAATAAGGATACGGCTCAGGTGATCCAGGCTATGTGGAAGGAGAACCTGGGAGTTCAGACGGAAATCGTGACCTACGAGGATAAGGTGTACTGGGATGAGCACGCGGCAGGAAACTTTGATGTGGCATATGATGGATGGACCGGAGATTATCTGGACCCGGACACCAACTTAAACTGCTTTACCCAGGCCCGCGTATTTGATGAGAACCGCTGGAGCGGCGACAAGGCCCTGGAGTACGATTCCATGATCGAGGAGTGCCGGAACCTGACGGACAACAGCCAGAGAATGGAAATCTTTACGGAGGCTGAGAAGCTGCTGATGGAGGAGATGCCCATCATGCCCCTGTACTTCCGCAATACCCAGCTGTTGGTAAAGCCAACTGTCAGCGGACTGGAAAAGAACGTGCTGGGACATACCATGTTTGTCCATGCATCTAAATAAATGGTTTGACCGTACGAAGCGGCACAGATTTGATTGAAAAGAGAGGTAGAACCTATGGTATTTCCTGAGAAGCTGAAACCGGGCGATACCATCGGGCTGGCAGCGCCGGCATTTCCCGTTTCGGAGGAGAAGCGGGATGCCGGCGCCGCTTTGCTGGAGCGCATGGGTTACCATGTGACGATGGGAGCGTGTTTAAAGGAGCTGTATAATTTTCACGGTTATCTGGCCGGGGATGCGAAGAAGAGGGCAGAGGATTTGAACCGGATGTTTGCGGACCCTGAGATCAAGGCTGTTTTCTGCGTCCGGGGCGGATACGGCAGCGCCCACATTATGAAGTATCTGGACTACGATTTGATCCGGAAAAATCCGAAAATTTTCGTGGGGTACAGTGATCTGACCAATCTTCACACCGTTCTCAACCAGATTTGCGGCCTGGTAACCTTTCATGGTCCGATGGTGGTGTCCAATATGCTGGCCGGATATGACGATTACAGCAGGGAGAGCCTGAGAAGGGCGATGGAGATGGAGCCGGGACAGGAGGTGGAATTTCTCAATCCTCCGGAGAAGCCGGCTGTCGGCGTACTGAGAAAGGGACAGGCCCGGGGGCAGATTACCGGGGGAAACCTGTCGTTGATCGTAGGTTCCATCGGAACCTTCTACCAGCCTGATACCAGAGGAAAAATCCTTTTTCTGGAAGATATTGAGGAGACCATTCCGCGGCTGGATATGTACATTACCCATCTGGAAGATGCCGGGATGATGGAATACGCGGCGGGCATCGTCCTGGGAAATTTTGAGGGCTGCGACAACAGCCGCTACGATGGTTCTTATTCCCTGGAGGAATTTCTTCATGACCGGTTCCGGGATTACCGGATTCCGGTTCTGTACCGGGTCTGCTCCGACCACGGAAAGCCTATGGGTACGATCCCGATGGGGACTGTCTGCCGGATGGACGGGGAGAACGGCCGGTTGTTCTTTCAGCGGGAGCTCTAAGGCAAGCCGGGCGGAAGATATTGGAAAAACAGGTAGAAATGGCAGAAATGCTTTGGTATAATAAGTCTGATGAATACGAACGAGGAGGGACATACATATGAGTGACACAACAGAGAAAAAGCACTGGTATGAGCGGGTGAAGATGCCTCACACCTATGTAATCCTGATCACGATCCTGGTGATCATGACGATCCTGACCCACATTATCCCCGCAGGGGAATACGAGCGGGTAGAGGACCCGGTATCAGGGAAAATGGTAGTCGTTCCGGGCAGCTTCCATTTTGTGGATATTAAAGCTCCTGGATTTTTTGATATTTTCCTTTCTCTTCAGAAGGGATATGTGGATGCGGCCAACATTATGTTCCTGATCATTTTCGCTTATGGATTTGTATACATGATGGTTAAGAACGGCACCATGGATACGGCTCTGGGAACTTTGGCAAGGATCGTGGGCAAAAAGGTTTATCTGATGATTCCCATTGTAATGATCACCCTGGGAATTTTGAGCTCAACAATGGGAATTTTTGAAGAGGTTTACGGCCTGTTTCCTGTGTTTGTCGGAATCTCCGTGGCATTAGGCTATGATGCGGTAGTGGGAGGGGCAATGGTCTGCCTGGGCGTCATCATCGGCTACGCTTCAGGTACCTTTAACCCCTATACCATCGGCATTGCCCAGGATGTGGCAGGAGTACCCATGTTTTCCGGTCTGGGGCTCAGGGTAGTGATCCTGGTGGTCTTTGAGCTGGCGGCGATCCTCTATGTACTGAACTACGCCAGAAAGGTAAAGGCTGACCCTACCAAGTCCATCATGTACGGACAGGAAAATGATTATGTCCAGAACAAGAGCCTGGAAGATCTGACGGGAGCCAAGATGAATACCCGACAGAAAATCTGCCTGTGCATCTTCTTTATTACCCTGGGAACGCTGCTGTATGCCACGACCCAGCTGGGCTGGTACATTGACGAGATCGCGGCTATGTTCCTGATGATGATGATCTTCACCGGGATTGCCAGCGGCTACTCCGCTACGGAAATCTGCAAGACCTTTATCGAATCCACCAAATCCATGGTGTCTTCCATGCTGATTGTAGGATTTACCAGAGGAATCCTGATCGTGATGCAGGACGGCATGATCTCCGATACGATCGTGTATTATCTGGTGTCCCTGCTTTCCGGAACCAGCAAATATGTAGCAGCTTACGGCATGCTGTTTCTGCAGAATATCATCAAGTTCTTCATCACCGGTTCCTCCAGCCAGGCAACGATCACCATGCCGATCATGGCTCCTACGGCTGAGCTGATCGGACTCAGCAAGCAGATCGCCGTTCTGGCTTATCAGTTTGGAAATGGTTTTGCGGATATGTTCTGGCCTACGTCCTGCGCTCTTTACTGCGGCCTGATGGGCCTGCCCATTAATAAATGGTATAAGTTTATTACCCCGTTTTTCGGGATCGTGCTGGTACTGGAAGTGATCTTCATGACCATAGCGGTAGCCATCGGATATTGTTAGGAGGTTGATTGTATGCTGATTAAGGGTGGAAATGTACTGCTGTTTGAAGAAGGCGGATTTGTGATTCGGGATATCCGGATCGAAGGGAAAAAAATCAAGGAGATTGGCACCGGGCTGCAGGCCGGTCCGGGCGAGACGGTAGTGGAAGCTGAGGGAAAATACATTACCCCGGGACTGATCGATGCCCACAGCCATATCTGCATCAGCGAAGAAGGCAGGGGAGCTATCGGAGATGACTGCAACGACTACAGCGATGCCCTGATGCCTTATCTGGAAGTGATCGATGGGATCAACCCCTTTGACCTGGCGGTCAAAACGGCTGTGGAAGGGGGAGTGACCACAGCCTGCGTCTGCCCCGGAAGCGACAGCGTGGTAGGAGGCGTCTGCAGCGTCATCAGCCTGAAGGGCAAAGTGGCGGACGAGATGGTGGTCCTGCGCAAGGCAGCCATGAAATGCAGCTTCGGAGAAAACCCCAAAAATGCGGGGTACAGTTTTAAGTCCAGGATGGGCAACGCCTATCTTCTCAGAAAATGCATTGAGGATGCGCTTGACTACCGCCATCAGAGAGAGGAAGCCCAAAAGGCCGGCAGCTACTTCAAACGGGATATTGGCATGGAAAATATGTGCCTGGTGCTGGAGAAAAAGATGCCTCTCCATGCTCATGCACACAGGGCGGATGATGTGTGCACTGCCATCCGCATTGCCCAGGAATACGATCTGGATTTGGTAATTATCCACTGCACGGACGGAATTTCCATTGCGGACTATCTGGCCGGGTTTGATTATCCGGTGATCTTAGGACCTACCATGTACCCGAGGAGCAAGCTGGAGAGCATGGCGCGCTGTTTTGAGACCGCAGGGGTGCTTAGCGGAAAATCAATCCCGGTCTGCCTGACTGCCGATCATGATGTGACCCCCATTTATTATCTGTCTGTGTACGCGGCCCAGTCAGTCCGTGCGGGGATGGATGAGTTGGAGGCTCTGAAAGCGATTACCAGGAATCCGGCTCAGGTCCTGAGGATCGGAGACCGCAAGGGCGATCTGAAGGCGGGATACGATGCGGATTTGGTAATCTGGAGCAGCCATCCCTTTGCCTATGATACCCAGGTGCTTCAGACCTACATTGAAGGGGAGCGGATGAAAGGCTGAGGAGAGGAGCAGTATGGGAAGGTTAAAAGAAAAGCTGGCCCGTTTTCATATGCCCCACACCTATGTGATCCTCACCATCATCCTGTTAATTACGGCGGCCCTGACCTACGTGATCCCTGCCGGGGAGTATGAGCGGGTTTTGGACGCCGCCAGCGGGCGGATGGTGGTAATTCCGGATTCCTTCCACTATACAGAGGGAGTCCGGCCCGGATTTTTTGACATTTTCCTGGCCCTCCAGAGAGGATATGTCAGCGCGGCGGATATTCTGTTCCTGATCCTCTTCGCCTATGGCTATATCTATATCCTGACGGAGAACGGAACGTTAAGTCAGATGATCCAAGTATTGATCCGCCGCCTGGGAGACCGTACCCATCTGTTGATTCCCGTCTGTATGCTGGTTTTCGGCATTTTGGGATCTACCATGGGGATTTTTGAGGAGGTCTACGGACTGATCCCTGTTTTCGGAGGGATCGCCGTGGGATTGGGATACGACGTCATGCTGGGAGGCGCGATTGTCTACGTAGGGGTAGCGACCGGCTTCGCGGCGGCTACCACCAATCCCTTTTCGGTAGGAATTGCCGAGAGCATCGCCCAGCTGCCGGCCATGTCGGGCCTGGGGTATAGGATTTTCTGCTTTGTGATCTTCCAGACGGTCTCCATCATCTATGTCATGTGGTACGGGGCCAGGATCAAGGCCCATCCGGAAAAATCCGTGATGTATGGGGTGGCGACGGATACGCCTCCGATGCCGGAAATATCCGGGGATGGAATGAGCCTCCGCCAGAAGCTGTCCCTGCTGTTGTTTGCAGCGACTATCGGTATGCTTCTCTATGGAACGACCAGGCTGGGGTGGTATATTGATGAGATTGCGGCTCTGTTCCTGATGATGATGATCATAACGGGGATCGTGGGAGGCTATTCGGCCACTGAAATCTGCAAGAGTTTTATACGTTCTACCCAGAGCATGGTTTCCTCTGTTCTGGTGATCGGGTTTACCAGAGGCATTCTGCTGGTGATGCAGGATGCGCAGATCTCGGATACGGTCGTTTACTATCTGTCCCAGCTGCTGGACGGGAGCAGCAAGAGCCTGTCTGCAGTAGGGATGCTGGTGATCCAGAATATCATCAACTTTTTTATTACCGGTTCCTCCAGCCAGGCGACCATCACTATGCCAATTATGGCGCCAGTGGCGGATCTGGTGGGACTGAGCAGACAGACAGCGGTGCTGGCTTATATATTTGGAGACGGATTTTCCGATCTGTTTTGGCCAACGGCCTGTATCCTGGGCTGCGGCCTGATGGGAGTGCCGGTGAATAAATGGTATCGCTTTATTACGCCTCTTTTTGTGATGATGGCGGTTTTGCAGACGATCCTGACAGCTGCTTCTGTGTGGGTCTACGGATAGAGGGATCAAAGCTGGTATAAAGAAAAAATTGGAGTACACATATGAAGAACCGATTATCAGGCCACAACCGGTTATTGATTGGATTTACATTGTTTTCAATGTTTTTCGGGGCGGGGAATCTGATTTTTCCGCCCTTTTTGGGAGCCATGGCCGGGGAAAAGACCATTGCGGCTATGGCCGGCTTCTTGATCAGCGCAGTAGGACTTCCGGTGCTGGGGGTGGCTGCTGTGGCTTTGAGCGGCGGCCTGCCAAACCTTGCGGGAAGGGTAAGCCGCAGATTTGCCTTTTTCTTTGTGCTTTTGGTCTACCTGTCCATCGGCCCCTGTCTGGCCATTCCCAGAACAGCCAGCACTTCCTTTGAGATGGCGGTGCTGCCCTATATTGGCCGGAGCGGGGAAACAGAGCGGCTGGCCAGGCTGATCTATTCGATTGTCTTTTTTGCGGCCTCCACTTTTCTGGCGGCGAAGCCGGAGCGCCTTTCCGACACACTGGGAAAGGTTCTCTGCCCAGCACTTCTGATCTTGATCGGCGTGATCTTTGCAGGCTGCCTGATCTGGCCGTCAGGTGTGCCGGGACCGGCCCAGGCTGCCTATGCGGACAATCCTTCTGTTCGCGGGTTCCTGGAGGGATACCAGACAATGGATACCATGGCAGCTCTGAATTTCGGGGTAGTGATCGGCTTGAACATCCGGGAAAAGGGTGTGAAGGAAGAGTACATGATTTTGCGGGAGACCATCTGGGCAGGGGCGGCGGCTGGAATCCTGATGGGGCTGATCTACAGTGCTCTGGCCTACATCGGAACGCCTATGGGCTGGGCTCTCCCGCAGGCGGATAATGGAGCCAGAATTTTGACGCTGGTAGCGGACAGTCTGTACGGACAGCTGGGAATGACGCTTCTGGGACTGATTTTTCTTATCGCCTGCCTGAATACCTGCGTCGGACTTCTGTGCTGCTGCAGTGAATATTTCGTTACCCTGGTGCCGGCGCCCGGCTATAAGGGCTGGGTTATGATTTTTGCCCTGGTGAGTATGGCGGTGTCCAATGCGGGCCTGACTCAGATCCTGGCGGTATCTGTTCCGGTGCTGAATGCCATTTATCCGGTAGCGATTATCCTGATTTTCCTGGCCCTGGCTGACCGGGCCGTCCGCGGAAGAAGGGAGCTCTATGTAGGAGCTGTGCTTTGTACAGGAATCGTCAGTCTGATTTATGCTCTGGAACAGAGCGGGGCCTTAGGAGAGACGGCCAGGGGGACGATCGAGACGGCCCTGGGCTGGCTGCCGGGCTATGGACTGGGCCTGGGGTGGATCCTTCCGGGAGCAGCAGGGATTTTGATCGGATTTGCAGTTTGGAGCATTCGGGGGAAACCCTCAGAGAAAGCAGAGGATGGACAAAGAACATGACAGAAGAAACATGGATGTTGTACGCAAAAAAGGCCGATTTCCAGGAAATCGGCCATAAATTTCATATAAGCCCTATTTTGGCCAGGCTGATCCGCAACCGGGATGTGGTTGGAGATGAGGCCATTGAGCGGTATCTGAACGGTACGGTGGACCAGATGCACAGCCCTGAGCTGCTGCCGGATCTGACGCTGGCTGCCGGGATTCTGGAGCAGAAGATTTCAGCCGGGGCGCCGGTCCGCATTGTGGGAGATTACGACATTGACGGCGTCTGCTCCACCTGTATCCTTTACCAGGGTTTAAAGCGGCTGGGTGTAAAGGTGGACTATGAAATTCCGGACCGGGTGAAGGACGGATACGGGATCAACGAGTCCATTATCCAGGCCGCGTCAGAAGATGGAATCGACACGATCCTCACCTGTGACAACGGTATTGCCGCCATTTCCCAGATTGCCCTGGCAAAGGAACTGGGAATGACGGTGGTGGTGACGGACCATCATGATATCCAGACAGTCGTGTCGGAGGATGGAAAAGAGGAGGACCTTCTCCCGCCTGCGGATGCGCTGGTGAATCCCAAACGGCGGGACAGCATGTATCCCTATCCTCAAATCTGCGGCGCTATGGTGGCCTACAAGCTGATCCAGGTCATGTATGAGCGGGCCGGTATTCCCAGAGCGGAGTGGCTGGATATGATGGAGCTGGCCGCGGTGGCCACAGTCGGAGATGTGATGAAGCTCCAGGATGAAAACCGGATCGTGGTGAAGGAAGGGCTTAAGAGGCTGAAGGATACGAAAAATCTGGGTCTCAGAGCGCTGATCGAGGCGAATCAGCTGGACCCGGAGAAGATTTCCGCCTACCACATCGGCTTTGTCATCGGACCCTGCCTGAACGCGGGGGGAAGGCTTTATACGGCAAAGCTGGCCCTGGCTCTGCTGCTGGCGGAGAACGAGGAGAAGGCCAGAGAACGGGCACTTGAGCTGAAGAACCTGAACGATCAGCGAAAGGACATGACCCAGAAAGGAGTGGACGAGGCCGCTGTCCAGGTGGAGGAGCGCTATATGGAGGATAAGGTCCTGGTGGTATTTCTGCCGGACTGCCATGAGTCGCTGGCGGGGATTGTGGCGGGGCGGATTCGGGAGCGGTACCACAAGCCCACGCTGATCCTCACCCATTCCGAGGAGGGGGCAAAGGGCTCCGGCCGTTCCATCGAGGCCTACCATATGTTTCAGGGCCTGGTGGAGGTGCAGGATTTGCTGACCAAGTTCGGGGGACATCCCATGGCGGCGGGATTTTCCCTGCCCCTGGAAAATGTGGACGAGTTTCGCCGGAGGCTCAATGAGAACGCGAAGCTGACGCCGGAGGATTTTATCCCCAAGGTGTGGATTGATATTGCACTGCCCTTTGAGTATGTGGATGAAGCCCTGATTGAGGAACTGGAGCGGCTGGAACCCTTCGGCCAGGGGAATGAGAAGCCCCAGTTTGCCCAGAAGAATCTGCTGGTCCGCAGCGCCCGGGTCATGGGAAAAAACCGGAATGTGGTGAAGCTCATGCTGGTCAATGAGAGGGGCGCCGCTTTGGATGCGGTGGTGTTTACGGACGGGGATCTGTTTCTGGAGGAAATGGGAAACAGCCGCCGGATGGATGTGGTGTATTATCCTACTGTGAATGAGTACAATGGGCGGAGGACCGTGCAGATTGTGGTGAGGAATTGGAAGTTTCGGGGGTGAAGCCTGAAGTGTTGGAAATCTAGCCTTCAGCCAGCATTGTCCATCGATTTAGAGACTGGGGAATGGGAAAATTTAATAACAATGAATGCAGAAAAACTGCCGCAGCCCAGGCAAATCCTTGACGGTTTGCCGTGGGAGCGGCAGTTTTTACAATCTTAAAGTATCTTCTGGATTATTCGGCAGACGATTCTGCGGCCTCTTCTTCTGCAGACTCTGCGGGAGTTTCCTCAGCCTCAGCCTCGGCGGTCTCCTCCTCGGAAGCCTCAGCGGACTCATCCTCAGCAGCCTCCGCATCGGACTCGCCTTCGGCAGCCTCAGAGGATTCATCCTCAGCCTCTGCCTCAACAGACGCATCTTCAACAGACTCATCTTCAGCAGACGCCTCCTCAGAGGACTCCTTGGCGGCCTCGGTGGTCTCCTCTACGGCTTCTGTCTCGGCAACGGTCGTCTCCTTCTCATCGCTTCCGCCGCAGGCAGTTACAGAACCAGCCAGCATAGCGGCGGCCATAACAGCAATCCCATACTTCTTCAAATTCTTTTTCATAATGATCTCCTCTCCTTTGATATGTTGACAAAAAGTTCATATTTTGATAACAATATTCATATTAGAGGATAGATGTGATGAAAATGTGAATAAAATATGAATGATATAGAAAGTATATGAAGTTTATATTAATAAAAAGCGAAGATTATACAGAAAATTAGCTGTAGTCTGGCCCCTTTTACTTGACACATTTCCCATCCAACGCTATAATCGCAGAAAAGGATCATTACAACAAGTTCACAGACGCAACAAAGGAAAGGATGGGTACACAAGTGGTTAATGAGGTTATGGATTTGATCGCCGGCTACGACAAAGAAGTGGGAGAGGCCATTCAGGCAGAATGCGCCCGCCAGAGACGCAACCTGGAGCTGATCGCTTCGGAAAACATCGTGTCGGAGCCGGTGATGATGGCAATGGGAACGGTACTGACCAATAAATATGCGGAAGGCTATCCGGGAAAGCGCTACTACGGCGGCTGCCAGTGGGTGGATGTAGTGGAAAATCTGGCCATTGAGAGAGCCAAGAAGCTGTTTGGCTGCGACTACGCCAACGTACAGCCCCACTCCGGAGCTCAGGCCAATATGGCAGTATTTCTGGCTATGCTGAAACCGGGAGATACGGTTCTTGGAATGAATTTGAATCACGGCGGACATCTGACTCACGGAAGCCCTGTAAACTTCTCCGGACTGTATTTCAACATTGTTCCTTACGGTGTAAACGACGAGGGCTACATTGACTACGATGAACTGGAGAGGATTGCGGTTGAGTCCAAGCCTAAACTGATCATTGCCGGAGCCAGCGCCTATGCCAGAACCATTGACTTCAAGCGTTTCCGCGAGGTGGCCGACAAGGTAGGGGCTTATCTGATGGTGGATATGGCCCACATTGCCGGACTGGTAGCGGCAGGCGAGCATCCCAGTCCCATCCCCTATGCAGATGTGGTGACCACCACCACCCATAAGACTTTAAGAGGCCCCAGAGGCGGAATGATCCTGGCAAATAAGGAAGCCGCCGAGAAGTTCAACTTCAACAAGGCCATCTTCCCGGGAACCCAGGGCGGACCTTTGGAGCATGTCATTGCGGCTAAGGCCGTATGCCTGGGAGAAGCTTTAAAGCCGGAATTCAAGGCATATCAGCACCAGGTTGTGAAAAACGCCAAGGCTCTGGCAGAGGCTCTTCAGAAGCAGGGCTTTAAGATCCTCACCGGCGGTACGGACAACCATCTGATGCTGGTTGACCTGAGAGGAATGGAAATTTCAGGAAAAGAGCTTCAGAACCGCTGCGATGAAGTGTACATTACCCTGAACAAGAACACGGTACCCAATGATCCCAGAAGCCCCTTTGTGACCTCCGGTGTCCGCATCGGAACTCCCGCCGTCACCACAAGAGGGCTGGTTGAGGAAGATATGGCCAAGATTGCCGAGTGCATCTGGCTGGCTGCAACAGACTTTGAGAACAAGGCCGACTATATCCGCGATGAGGTAACGAAGCTTTGTGACAAGTATCCGCTGTATCAGTAAAGAAATAATTAATAAAAAGAGATTCCCTCCCGGCAGCGCAAAACTGCTGAAAGGGAATCTCTTTTGCTTTACAGGATCCTGCGGCCTACACCGTCGCCGCCGCCTCCTTCTTCAAATTTTTCTGAGCCGTTGCCAGCATGAGCTTAATCCGGTTCAGCTGGTTTACCTCGCTGGCGCCGGGGTCATAGTCCACGGCAATGATATTGGACTGCGGGTAATGGCGCCTCAGCTCCTTGATAACGCCCTTGCCCACGATGTGGTTGGGCAGACAGCCGAAGGGCTGGGTGCACACGATGTTGTTTACTCCGCTGTGAATCAGCTCCAGCATCTCGCCGGTAAGGAACCATCCCTCGCCGGTCTGGTTGCCCAGGGACACAAAGCCTTTGGCCATCTGTGCCAGCTCATTGATATTGGAAGGCGGAGTAAAATGCTTGCTGGCGGAAAGTTCCTTCTTGGCCGTCTTGCGGAAGTACTCCAAAAGAGCGATCCCCGCGTTGCACAGATGGGCGGTGGAGCGCTTGGTCCCCAGGTGTTCCGCCTTAAAGTTGCTGTTGTAGAAGCTGTAAAGGAGGAAATCCATCAGATCCGGCATTACCGCCTCTGCTCCCTCGCTTTCCAGCAGGTCCACGATATGGTTGTTGGCCAGGGGGGAGAACTTTACCAGGATCTCTCCCACGATGCCTACTTTTGGCTTTTTGATATCCAGCCTGGGCAGGGCGTCAAAATCCCGGATGATGCCCCGGACATTTCTGGAAAATTCCATCATGGCCGCGCTCCTCTTGGACAGGGACTTGATGCACCGGGCCTTCCATTTCTCGTGAAGGGCGTTGGCGCTTCCGGGCTCCTTCTCGTAGGGGCGAGTAGCGTAGAGCACCCGCATGAAAATGTCGCCGTAGACGACCGCCTGCATGGCCTTGGTCAGCATAGGCAGGGTGATGGAAAAGCCCGGATTGGTCTCCATGCCGTTGGCGTTGACGGAGATGACAGGTACCTGGCCCATACCGGCTTTCTCCAGAGCTCTCCGGATAAATCCGATGTAGTTGGAAGCGCGGCAGCCGCCGCCGGTCTGGCTCATGACCACTGCAGTGTGGTCCAGGTCGTACTTGCCGGACAGCAGGGCGTCCATAATCTGGCCGATGACGATTAAGGAGGGGTAGCAGGCGTCGTTGTTGACGTACTGAAGTCCTACATCTACCGCGTTGCGGTTATGATTCTGCAGCACCTCCAGCTTGTAGCCGAAGGCCCGGATGGCCGGCTCAATTAGATCAAAATGAATGGGGGACATCTGGGGACACAGCAGAGTGTAGTCCTTTTTCATGTCTTTGGTGAACAGAACCCGGTTGTAGGCGCTGGACACCACATGGCGCTCATAGTGCTTCTGGTCTCTTACCCGCAGGGCAGCGATGAGGGAACGGATGCGGATCCTGGCGGCTCCCAGATTGTTGACCTCATCGATTTTCAGCACCGTATAAATTTTGCCGGAATGGGTGAGGATGTCCGCCACCTGGTCCGTGGTTACCGCGTCCAGCCCGCAGCCAAAGGAGTTGAGCTGAATCAGATCCAGGTTGTCCTGTGTCTTTACAAAGCTGGCTGCAGCGTAGAGACGGGAGTGATACATCCACTGGTCCGTCACCACCAGAGGCCGCTCCACCTTTCCGAGGTGGGAGACAGAGTCTTCGGTCAGCACGGCAAAACCGTAGGAGGTGATCAGATCCGGAATTCCATGGTGGATCTCCGGGTCCACATGGTAGGGACGTCCGGCCAGGACGATTCCCCGGCGGCCGTGCTCCTTCATCCAGGCCAGGGTCTCCTCGCCCTTCTGTTCCATGTCGTGGCGGGAGGCCAGCAGCTCCTCCCAGGCGGCGTGGGCTGCCATCTTTACCTCGGCGGCGGGAATCTGATACTCCTTGTCAAAGATCTTTACCAGCTCATTGGTCAGAATCTCCTCATTGGTAAAGGCCATGAAAGGATTCAGGAAGCGGACGTTGTTCTCCGCCAGCTCCTCCACGTTGTTCTTGATGTTCTCCGCATAGGAGGTTACCATGGGGCAGTTGTAGTGGTTTCCTGCATCCGGCGACTCGTTGCGCTCATAGGGGATGCAGGGGTAGAAGATGGTCTTCACGCCCTGACGGATGAGCCAGCTGATATGTCCGTGGACCAGCTTGGCCGGGTAGCACTCGGATTCGCTGGGGATGGACTCGATGCCAAGCTCATAAATCTGTCTGGTAGACTGGGGGGATAAAATGACCCGGAAGCCCAGCTTCTTGAAGAAAACGGCCCAGAAGGGGAAGTTTTCATACATATTCAGGACCCGGGGAATCCCCACGATTCCTCTGGAGGCCTCGTCCTCCGGCAGAGACTCGTAGTCAAACATCCGGTGGTACTTATAGTCGAACAGATTGGGAACTTCCTTCTTGGATTTCTCGATGCCCAGCCCCCGCTCGCAGCGGTTTCCGGAGATGAAACGGCGGCTGCCGCTGCCGAACTGGTTGATGGTCAGTACGCAGTGGTTGTTGCAGCCCTTGCAGCGGGTCATGGAGGTGGTGTACTTTAAGTTTACGATCTTGTCCAGGGGCAGCATGGTGGTGGAATGGTCCTCGCCATCGGGAATCATGTGATACCGCTCTCTGGCAATGAGGGCGGCTCCGAAGGCTCCCATGATGCCGGCGATATCCGGGCGGACCGCATTGCAGCCGGAAATTTTCTCAAAGCTTCTGAGCACCGCATCGTTGTAGAAGGTGCCGCCCTGAACCACCACATGGGAGCCCAGGTCAGAGGCCTTTGTGATCTTGATCACCTTAAACAGAGCGTTTTTGATGACGGAGTAGGCCAATCCGGCAGAAATATCCGCCACGGAGGCGCCCTCCTTCTGGGCCTGCTTTACGTTGGAATTCATGAACACGGTGCAGCGGGTTCCCAGGTCCGTGGGATTTTTGGCAAAAAGAGCTTCCTTTGCAAAATCCTCCACGCTGTAATTTAAGCTCTTGGCAAAGGTCTCAATGAAGGAACCGCAGCCGGAGGAGCAGGCTTCATTTAACTGAACGCTGTCCACGGTGCCGTCCTTGATCTTAATGCATTTCATATCCTGACCGCCGATGTCCAGGATGCAGTCCACATCCGGCTCGAAGAACGCGGCGGCGTAGTAGTGGGAGATGGTCTCCACCTCTCCCTCGTCCAGCATAAGGGCTGCCTTCAGAAGAGCCTCGCCGTATCCGGTGGAACAGGAACGGACGATCTTGGCCTCCGGGGGAAGCTGCTCCTTGATCTGGCTGATGGAACGGATTGCCGTGGCCAGAGGGCTTCCGTGGTTGTTGTCATAGAACCGGTAAAGGAGCTGTCCGTCCTCGCCCACCAGGGCCACCTTGGTGGTCGTGGAGCCGGCGTCGATCCCCAGATAGCAGTTTCCTTTGTAGGAAGCCAGATCTCCGGTCTTTACCTTGTGGCCGTTGTGGCGCTCGCAGAAGGCATCGTAGTCCGCCTGGTCCACAAACAGAGGCTCCATGCGCTTAACTTCGAAGTCCATCTGGATGCCGTGGGAAAGACGGTCGATGAGGGAGGACAGCTCCTGGGGCTCCTGCCCGTCCTGGGGATTTAAGGCAGCGCCTACGGCTGCAAACAGGTGGGAGTGCTCCGGCGCGATGATCTGGTCTCCCGTCAGGTGAAGGGTGCGGATAAAAGCTTTCCTCAGCTCCGGAAGAAAATGAAGGGGGCCTCCCAGGAATGCTACATTGCCGCGGATGGGCTTGCCGCAGGCCAGACCGCTGATGGTCTGATTGACTACCGCCTGGAAAATGGAGGCAGCCAAATCCTCTCTGGTGGCGCCTTCATTGATCAAGGGCTGAATATCCGACTTGGCAAATACACCGCAGCGGGCGGCGATGGGGTAGATGGCCTTATAATTCTTGGCGTATTCATTTAACCCTGAAGCATCGGTCTGCAGCAGGGAAGCCATCTGGTCGATGAAAGAGCCGGTGCCGCCGGCGCAGATGCCGTTCATCCGCTGGTCGATGCCGCCGGTGAAATAGATGATCTTGGCGTCCTCTCCGCCCAGCTCAATGGCCACATCGGTGCGGGGAGCATAGTCCTGAAGGGCGGAGGCTACCGCCACCACCTCCTGGATAAAGGGCACGCCCAGATGGGAGGAAAGAGCCAGTCCGCCGGAACCGGTAATCATGGGAAGAACGCTGACCGGCCCCACGGTGTCCATAGCCTTCTGCAGAAGGCCGGCCAGAGTTTTCTGGATATCCGCGTAGTGCCGCTCGTAATCGGAAAAGAGAATTTTGTGATTCTCATCCAGAAGGGCGACTTTTACGGTGGTGGAACCGATGTCAATTCCTAGTGTTAAATTTGTATGTAATGAACTCATAAATAACGTGGGTTGATCCCAAAACCTCCTTTGTATCGAAACGTAATAGCTCAGACGGTGAAACAAGATGCACCGTCTTGAACAGTTACAGTGAAACATCCGCCGGCAGTCCGCCGGCGCATCATAGTTTAACATAAATTAAGAAGGAATACAATTATAAGCCGGCATGAAAATCAGCACAAAAATCTGGCTGTTCTGGGAAAAGTTACGTTAAATTCTGGAAAAAACGGCATTCAAATGTTAAAAAAACTTAATATTCTTGTAAGGTGAAATCAATAGTATTCCATTGTGTGATTTTGTATAATATTTTTATACAAAAGGTTGAAATATGAGCAAAATATATGAATAACAAGGAGGGACGTATATGATGAAACGCACTGGAAAACGAATCAGCGCACTGCTGCTGGCCGCAGTGATGGCACTGTCCGCCGCAGCTACGGTTCAGGCGGCGGATGACCGGGAACGAATTGACAAGGTAACGCTGAATTTCTCCTTTGACAAGGAGCCGACCAGCGGTGATGAGATCGGAGATATCCGTGTAACGACCAGCAGCAATCAGTTTACTGTGGATTACGCGGAATATACCAATTCGGGCGATACCTGGACAGTAGGAGATGTGCCTGAGGTGAGGGTGGAGCTGGACGCCAACGATGGCTATCGCTTTGGTTATGAGTCCAAAAGCCACTTTGACTTAAAAGGAGGCGGGGCGGAATTTAAAGATGCGGACCGGCAGGATGACGACTCCCACATGGTGCTGACTGTGGAGCTGGACCGTATTGGCGGAAAGCTTACCGCGCCGGAGAACCTGGAGTGGGACGGGACCACTGCCCACTGGGACCATCTGGACGGAGCCAAGACCTATGAGGTGAGGCTGTACCGGGGGAGCAGCACGGTGACTACGGTAGAGACGGAGAACAACTACTACAACTTTGCGGGAAGTATCACAAGAGAAGGGGATTACACCTTTAAGGTAAGGGGAATTTCCGATTACAATGACCGCTCCGGCGAGTGGTCCTCCGATTCCGATGAATACTATGTAGACGAGGACGAGGCGGCCAGAGCCGGAACCGGCAGATGGGTAGCGGATGGCAGCAGATGGTGGTACGCCTACAGCGGCGGCGGTTATCCGGCGAACTGCTGGAAGGAGATTAACGGAGCCTGGTATTATTTTGACCGCTCCGGATACATGACCACAGGCTGGCAGTATGTGGATGGAGACTGGTACTATCTGAATCCGGGCAGCGGCGCTATGATGAGCGGCTGGCAGCTGATCAACAACGTGTGGTATTATATGGATTCCAGCGGCGCCATGCAGACGGGCTGGAACTTTATCAACGGCAAGTGGTACTATATGGACTCCAGCGGAGCCATGTACGCCAACCGGACCACCCCCGACGGACATTACGTAGATGCATCGGGAGCAAGGGTTTACTAAGGGTCCAGGATGCGGGAATGAAAAGCAGGGAACACTTTTAAGGATACAGGATAAAAAAAGGAAGAAGGACAGGGCCGGGCGCGAAAACCCGGCCCTGAAAATGTTCTTGGATGTGGGGGCAAAATTGATTAAGAGGATGCTAAATCTGATGTGAAAGAACCCAGCGAAGTAAATCTTCTCCTCCAAAGGTTTGAAACGGGGTATTCAGCGCGGAGTCCAGCATCCCTTCATCTCGCAGACCGGGCGAACCACCGGTTTCGGCAATTAACTGGTTGTGGATTAGGAGTACCTGTGATTTGGATAGCCGAATCATTTGGCTAGCACCTCATAGGCCTGACGGTTCTTTTCAATCAGACGCCGGGAAATGGACATGACATCCTCATCAGCAGCAAACTGTTCCTGCTCAGCCGATGAAAACTCCATGACAAGGTAGCGGGGGACA
>ERZ1643246.2355-NODE-2355-length-18191-cov-7.209418_pt1 | contig 18191 bp, 17 predicted proteins | sample MGYA00579265_ERZ1643246 | MGnify/ENA primary metagenome ERZ1643246 (study PRJEB29033, sample SAMEA4952261) | chicken gut metagenome | biome: Broiler Chicken; feature: Gastrointestinal Tract; material: Caecum | place: Ireland | collected 2018 | study: Broiler...
TCATGATATCCCCGTGGGGATGGGAGTCAAAGTAGCGCAGGGGAAGGCGCTCCATAGTATGGAAAAGATCCTTTCGGATATCAAAGATAACCTTCTGGGCAGCACGCACCATGGTCTGGGTATAGCCCAGAGCTGAGAGAGCGCCGGTTCCGTAGATGGCGGCGGTGACGGCTACGCCAAAGAGCAGACCCTTCATATCGCCGGGAACGATGTAGCGGTTGATGATGGGCTTGAGCATATAAGTGCCCAGAAGATTGGCCAGAGCGCTGACGGAGGTCAGAATCCCCACCAGAATCAGAAGAATTTTATGGCGGCCCATGTAGGCCAGAAGCGTGCGCAGGGTTCCCTTCAGATTGTCAGGCCTTTTCCCGGTTATCTGCGGCATATCCGTCGCCTCCTTTCTGTACGGTATCCTCCCGTATTTCTCCGGCTGTATGAATCTGTGAATGATAGATTTCCTGATAGATCTTATCCGTCTTTAAAAGCGTATCGTGGCTGCCTGCGGCGTGTACTTTTCCGTCGTCCAGAATTATAATCTGATCCGCGTGCATTACGGAGGTGATCCGTTGGGCAATGATGATCTTTGTCATATCCGGAATGGCTTTCAGTTCCCTCCAGATATGCGCCTCTGTGGCTGTGTCCACAGCGCTGGTGGAATCATCGAAGATCAGGACTTTCGGATGCTTCAGCAGCGTCCGCGCAATGCAGAGCCGCTGCTTCTGACCGCCGGAGAGGTTCTGGGCGCCCTGATCCAGCACAGTGTCCAGACCGCCCGGCATCCGTTTCAGAAATTCGTCTGCGCCGGCCCTCCGGCAGGCCGCCCACATTTCTTCTTCGCTGGCCTGTTCGTTTCCCCACCGGAGATTTTCCCGGACAGTTCCGGAAAACAGAACGTTTTTCTGCAGTACAATGCCGATGGCGTCCCGGAGCACCGGCAGACGGTATTCCCGTACATCATGACCGCCTACCCGTACGCTGCCGGAGGTGACGTCGTAGAGGCGGGGGATCAGCTGGATCAGCGTGCTCTTGGAGGAACCGGTGCCGCCGATGATCCCCACGGTCTGGCCGGATTCAAATTTCAGGCTGACATCCGAGAGGGCAGGCCGCCTGGCGGCAGAACTGTATTTGAAGTCCACATTCCGGAATTCCACAGAACCGTCCGGCACCCGCCCGAGTCCCTCCGGGACATCGGTCAGGTCCGGAACTTCCGCGAATACTTCGCCGATCCGGGTGATGCTAGCCAGAGAACGGGTCAGCATGAGAAATACGTTGGAGATCATCATCAGAGAATTGATGATCTGCATCACATAGCTGAGGAAACCGGTCAGGGAACCCACCTCCAGTGTTCCGGCATGGATAAAGTTGCCCCCGAACCAGAGAATCAGGACGGTTGCCGTGTACATGACAAACTGAAAGGCGGGAAGATTCAGCACGGCAATGCGGAAGGTATTCCGGCTGTTTTCTGTCAGCGTCCGGTTGGCCTGCCCGAAATTGGCTTCCTCATAGTCGCCGCGCACGTAGGCCTTGACCGCCCGGATGGCGTTCAGATTTTCCTGCACTACAAGGTTGACCTTATCCACGGATGCCTGGAGTTTTCCGTACATGGGCGCAGTCTTCCGGACGATCAGAAACAGAATGCAGCCCAGAAGGGGAGTGCATACCAGAAAGACCAGGGCCAGGCGCACGTTCATGTAGAAGGCCAGAATCAGCCCCATTACCAGGAGGACAGGGCCGCGGACCAGAGGACGCAGGCCGTTGACCACCGTATTCTGCAGAACGGTAACATCGGTGGTCATGCGGGTGATCAGCGAGGACGTTTCAAAATGATCCAGATTGGCAAAGGAATAGTCCTGGAGCCGGGCATACTCTGCCTCCCGGATGCAGGTACCGAAGCCCAGGGCGGTCCGGGCCGCGTAGCGGGCAAAGAGCAGTCCGCAGAACAGGGACAGGAGGGCGCAGACGGCCATCTGTATTCCCTGCTGCAGAATGTAGCGGATGTCCCGGCCGGCAACGCCCACATCAATAATATCTGACATGACCAGCGGGATGAAAAGCTCGAAAATACTCTCCGCTGTGACAAAAAGCACGGCCAGAAAAAATTCTTTTCTGCAGGGCCGAAGATACGGGAGAAGCTGTTTAAAATTCTTCACGGAAAATCATCCCTTTCTTTTATTATGCTGCTTTCTGTATGATAAACCTTAAACACGGTGTAAAGTCAAGAAAAAGTATGCGGAAAGGACTTGTAAAATGCGCCGGTTTGATGTATTTTTAACATACCTGCCGGGAAATGGACATCCAGGGAAAGGCGGACTACGGAATGACGGGTCGAGCCGGTTCCCGCGGGCATGGATATCCGGATTCCCCCAGGAATTATGTATTGTATCCCGCAAAGCGCAGGGCTGCTTCCGGCGGCAGGCGGGAATAATAACAGGAGGAATTTATGAGAAACAAAAAAACACTGACGATGGTGCAGATCGCCATTCTGATTGCGGTACTGCTGGTTATGTCTTTTACCCCGCTGGGATATCTGCGGATCGGAGTTCTGGCTATTTCGCTGCTGACGATACCGGTGGTAATCGGGGCGATGCTGATCGGCCCGGAGGCGGGAGCGCTGCTGGGACTGATATTCGGACTCACAAGCTTTGCCCAGTGCTTCGGGGCGGACGCCTTTGGGACCACGCTGCTGAACCTGAACCCCTTCGGAGCCTTTTTCATGTGTGTACCCACCCGGATGCTGATGGGATATCTGGCCGGAGTCATATTTAAGGGAGTGCACAGGGTTGACCGGACCAGGACGGTATCCTACTTTGTGGGCGGCCTCGCGGGAGCGGTTCTGAATACCGTATTTTTTATGGGAGCTCTGCTGGTATTTTTCTGGAACACACCGTATATTCAGGAAATGAGCGGAGGAAAGGGAATCTGGGCGTTCCTGCTGGTCATGGTGGGCGTGAACGGCGTGGTGGAGGCGCTGGTCTGCTGCGCGGCCGGGGGCGCCATCAGCAAGGCGGTCAGCAAAGCGCTGAAAAGAGAATAGAGAGAGTCGGATGGCCCGTCCGGCTTTGGTAAGCAGGCGGCGGCATCTTTCGGGATCCGCCGCCTGCCGGACTGTATGGTAAAAAATACCAGGAAGATTTTGGCGAGATTTTACCTTGCCACGTTCTATATATTGTGCTAAGATTAGGAACATACGCAAAATCTGGAACTTTATGAGATGGGAGAGAAATATGGAACTACAAGAATGGCTTGGACAGGATAATCAGCTGGGCTGCGATATATGGAAGAAAAAATACCGGTACGGTGACGAAAGCTTTGAACACTGGCTTTCCCGGATCAGCGGCGGCAATGAGAAAATCGCGCAGCTGATCCGGGAGAAAAAGTTTCTGTTTGGAGGGCGGATTCTCTCCAACCGGGGGCTGGAGTACGAGGGGCGGAAAATCACGCTGTCGAACTGCTATGTCATTGAACCGCCCCGGGATGAGATCGAGAGTATTTTTGAGTGCGCCAAAAAGCTGGCGCGCACCTACAGCTACGGCGGCGGATGCGGCGTAGATATCTCGGGATTAAGTCCGCGGGGCGCCCGCATCAACAATGCGGCCAAAGAGACAACCGGGGCAGTATCCTTTATGGAGCTGTACTCTCTGGTTACGAATCTCATCGGACAGAACGGCCGGCGGGGAGCACTGATGATCTCCATCGACTGCGAACATCCGGATGTGGAAGAGTTTATTGATCTGAAGACGGATTTAAACAAAGTGACCAAAGCAAATCTGTCCGTCCGTCTCAGTGAAAAGTTCATGGAAGCTGTTAAGAACCAGGAAACCTTCCGGCTCCATTACACCCGGGAGGCTACCGGGGAGAAGATTGAGAAGGAGGTTGACGCCAAGGCGCTGTTTCATCACATCGCGGAGACCAACTGGGATTACGGGGAGCCGGGCGCCCTCTTCTGGGACCGAATTTCCAGCTGGAACCTGCTGGCCAATACAGAGGAATTCTCCTATGCGGGCGTGAATCCCTGCGCGGAGGAACCGCTTCCGGCGGGGGGGAGCTGCCTGCTCGGCAGCATCAATTTGTCGGAGTTCGTGAAGAATCCGTTTACCTCCGGCGCGGTCTTTGATATCGACAGCTTTAAAAGCTGTGTCAGAGAAAGCGTCCGGGCGCTGAATGAAGTGCTGGAGGAAGGGCTGCCCCTGCATCCGCTGGAGGAGCAGCGGGAAAGCGTGCAGCAGTGGAAGCAGATCGGTCTTGGCATTATGGGCCTGGCGGATATGCTGATGAAGATGGAGCTGACCTACGGGGAAGAGGAGGCCATTGAACTCTGCGATAAAATCGGCTTCGCCATGGCGGACACGGCCATCGCGGCTTCAGCGGGGCTGGCCAGGGAGAAGGGAGCGTATCCGGCCTGCAGGGCAGAGGAGGTCATGGAGACACCGTTCTTCCTGCAGAATACCACAGAGGCTACCCGGGAACTGGTGAAAAAATACGGCCTGAGAAATTCACAGCTGCTGACCATTGCGCCCACAGGCACGCTGTCCACCATGCTGGGAATTTCCGGAGGCATCGAGCCGGTTTATGCCAACTATTATGAAAGAAAGACGGAATCCCTGCACGGGTCGGATGTGTATTATAAGGTCTACACAAAGATTGTAGAAAATTATATGAAGGAGCACAAGCTGACGGATGACAGCATGCTTCCGGATTATTTTGTGACGGCCATGACGCTGGATTACCGGCAGAGAATCGATATGCAGGCCGTGTGGCAGATGCACATTGACGCCTCCATCAGCTCTACGGTGAATGTCCCCAATCAGTTTACAGTGGAGGAGACGGAAAATCTGTACCTGTACGCTTATGAAAAGGGTCTCAAAGGTGTTACCCTCTTCCGGGACGGCTGCCGGCGTGTGGGGGTGCTGAACGCGGAGAGCCAGGAGGAAAAGAAGCACTCTCCGGTGGCCGGCGAAGGACTGGCCCGCGGAGAGATTGTAGAGATCAACGATGATGTCATAGGAAAGAAAAGAAAGCTGGTGACAGGCTGCGGAAGCCTGCACTGTATCGCCCTTTTCGATCCGTACACGGGCGCGCTGCTGGAGACGTATCTCAGCAAGGGCTCCACCGGCGGCTGCAACAATTTTATGATCGGTCTCTCCCGCATGATCTCCATCAGTGCCAGAGGAGGGATCGACATTGATACAATTATCGATCAGCTGAACTCCACCGGCTCCTGTCCCTCCTATTCTGTGCGCCGGGCTACCAGAAAGGACACCAGCAAGGGCAGCTGCTGCCCCATGGCTGTGGGGAATGCCCTGATGGATATGTACCGGGAAGTGCAGGAGGAGCTTTTTGGAGGCGAGAAAAAGAAGCATGTTCCCCCCAAGGCGCCGAAGCCGAAGGCGGTGAAGAAAGTGGAGACTACCGTCTGCTGCCCGGAATGCGGGGAACCGCTGATCTTTGAGGGCGGCTGCAACATCTGCAAAAGCTGCGGGTGGAGCAAATGTTTATAAGTGTTTATACTGTGAGGTAAACAAATTATGGGAGATATCATACATTCCATCCAAGGAATGACAGAGGGTATCGGCCAGATCATGCTGGCCTTTACCCTGCTGTTTGCAGTTCTGCAGTGTTTCTTTGGCTATAAGCTGCTGCGGGCTTGGATCGCGCTGATCGGATTCCTGATTGGCTTTGTCCTGGGCTTCGTAATTACACGTTCCCTGATCGATGGAGAAGCGTATCTGCCGGCAGTGATCGGCATTGCGGCCGGCTTTATTCTGGCGTTCGTTGCCTTCCGGATTTATTTGATCGGCGTATTTCTGTACTGCGGGGCCATCGCCGCCGGAGCGGTCAACAGTCTTGCCTTTCCGTCAGGGGACGGCTGGCGGGTTCTGTCCATCGTGCTCTGTGTGCTGGCATTTATTCTGGTGGGGCTTCTGGCCATAAAGTTTGCGCGACCCTGTATTATAGCCGTCACCGCGGCTACAGGAGCCGTAAACGCCGCGGATGCCCTGCGTCAGATGTTTGAGGAACTGGCACGGAACCGTATGCTGGTGTGGGGAATCATTATTGCTCTGGCCGCGGCCGGAATGCTGGTGCAGTTTTACACCACCCGCGGGGCCGGAAGAAGACGGTAATCCTTTCTGCGGCTGCTCATGTTCCGGATTATTCTGTTTCCGGCCGGCGCCGGAAGTGTGATAAAATTTCCGGAAAAAACTGAAAAAAACCGAAAAGCCTGTGGACTTCTGCGGAAAATTTGCTATACTAAAAAGAGTGGAAGATGAATTCAGAAGGGCATCCCATCTGCCCTGAAGAGCGGCGGAGAAAAGGGAGGATTACCTGCATGGACAGTATAGATTATAAGATCCTGAAGATTCTGCAGAAAAATGCCCGGGAGACGGCATCTAATATCAGCAAGGAAATACATCTGTCAGTGTCCGCGGTCATTGAGAGGATACGGAAGCTGGAGGAGAGCAGGGTTATTCAGGAATATACGATTATTGTAGATGAGAAGCGCACGGGAAACGGCATGACGGCACTGATGGAGGTGAGTCTGGAACATCCCCGGTATTTTGATTCGTTCGCGGAGGCCATTCGCCGGATGGATACTATTGTATCCTGCTATTATCAGACAGGGGACTTTGATCTTCTTTTGAAGCTGGCCTGCCGGTCTTCCGATGAACTTGAAGAGATTCACCGGGAAATCATGAGCCTGGACGGTGTTTCCGATACCAGAACCCATGTGGTGCTGAAAACAGTAAAGAATATATATTCGGCCATCAGAAAGCCGGAGAAAGAAAAGTAGGTGAGGAAGCGGGTCTGCCGCTTCCTCACTTTACAGGGAAAGAAGGAAGAGGAATGAGCGATTATCTCAGATGCTATGCAGAAGTATCGCTTTCGGCCATCGGGCACAATATAGCGGAAGTAAAGAAGCGGTTAGAGCCCGGTGTCAGGCTGTTGGCGGTGATCAAGGCAGATGCCTACGGGCACGGAGCAGTGCGGGTGGGAAAGTATCTGGAGGAGCAGGTGGATTATTTTGCTGTGGCCACGGCTGAGGAGGCGGTGGAACTGCGGGAAAACAGGATCCGGCTTCCGATCCTGATTCTGGGATACGTGTCCCCGAAGCAGTACGAGGAGCTTCTGGATTATGATCTGACCTATACCATTTACAGTATGGATATGGCAGAGAAGCTTTCAGAGACTGCCCGGAGAGCCGGCTGCCGGGCAAAGATTCACGCGGCTCTGGATACGGGAATGACCCGGATCGGTTTCCACATTACCGGGGAAGAGGCGGACCGGATTGCGGCGGTAAGCCGGCTGCCGGGAATCGAACTGGAGGGCATGTATACCCATTTTTCCTGTGCGGATCAGAAAGATAAGACCTACTGCGGCATGCAGCTGGACAAATTTGCGCGTATGGTGGATATGCTGGAGGAAAGAGGTGTGCGGATTCCCATAAAACACATCTGCAACAGTGCAGGTATTATGGAGTTTGACGACTGCCGGTTTGATATGGTACGCTCCGGCATCGTTACATACGGTCTGTACCCCTCCGAAGAGGTGGATAAAAGCCGGCTGTCTCTGATTCCTGCCCTGTCCTGGAAGAGTCATGTGATCCATGTGCAGGAGGTGGAGCCGGGGCTGGGCGTCAGCTACGGAGCCACCTATGTAACAGAGAGAAAAGGCACCAGGATTGCCACGGTGTCGGCCGGCTATGCGGACGGCTATCCGAGAGCGCTCTCCAACCGGGGCCGGGTACTGATCCACGGAGAATATGCGCCTATTGTGGGCCGGGTATGTATGGATCAGCTGATGGTGGATGTAAGCCGCATCCCGGGAGTTGCGGTGGAAGATACAGTGACGCTGATTGGTCGGGACGGAGAGAAGCGGATTACCATGGAAGAGGTGGCTGACCCTGCCGCCAGATTCAATTATGAGATGGCCTGCGGAATCAGCCGGAGGGTGCGGCGTATTTACACAAATGAATAAGAAGAAAAGAATTGCAAAGACAGAAGTTCTCACTTATACTAAAAAGAAAGAAAAGACAGGAGGCTGCAAAGATGAGTATTGTATTTGATAAGAATCTGGAAACAGGAAATGAAACCATTGATACCCAGCACAAAGAGCTGATTGCCCGTGTCAACAAGCTTACAGAGGACTGCGCCGTGGGAAAAGAAAAGAATGTTGCCGTACAGACACTGGATTTTCTTCTGGACTACACGGAATTTCATTTCCGTGATGAGGAAAAACTGCAGGAGGAGAAGGGCTATCCACTTATGGCAGCCCACAAAGATCAGCACGGCAAGTTTGTGAAGGCAGTGGGAGAGCTCCGGGAGATGCTGGAGGAGGAAGAAGGTCCCACGGAAGCCTTCGTAGAAGCCGTGAAGAAGAATATTGTAGACTGGCTGGTAAATCATATCCTGGTGTGGGACAAGCAGCTGGCGCTTTATGTGAAAGAATACTGATTTTTGCTGTCAGGAGGGGGCTCGGAACGAAAGTTCCGGGCCGTTTTTGCACGGGCAGATATTTACAGGACTTATCGCGGCGGATATTGGTTGACAGAGCCGCTCCGGTTATGATAGTATAAGTCCGTCGATAATTTAGCATGGTAGAGTGACTACGTGATACTAGAATGAAAACGAGGAGGAGAATACAATGAAAAAGAGAGTAATCAGCTGTCTGCTGGCCGGCATGATGGCGGTTTCCATGGCTGCCTGCGGAAGCAGTGAGGAAAGCAGCACAGGCACCACATCCGGGGGAAGCGGGGAAAGTGTTTCCGGCAGCAGTGCCGGCAGTACTTCCGGCAGTACGACTTCTTCCTCTGCGGCCGCAGAGAGCGGCATTGAGGACGGTGTTCTGACGGTGGGCTTTGACGCGGAATATCCGCCCTACGGATATATGGGCGAGGACGGCGAGTACACGGGATTTGATCTGGAGCTGGCTCAGGCGGTCTGCGACCTGGAGGGATGGGAGCTGGAAAAGAAGCCGATCAGCTGGGACGCCAAGGACATGGAGCTGGATTCCGGTTCCATTGACTGCATCTGGAACGGATTTACCATGACGGGCCGCGAAAGCGAGTACACCTTCTCCGTGCCCTATGTGGATAACAGCCAGGTGATTGTGGTGGCGGAGAATTCCGGCATTGAGACCCTGGCGGACCTGGCCGGAAAGGTTGTGGGCGTGCAGGCGGCGTCCGCGGCCCTGGAGGTGCTGCAGGACGAGGAGGGCCAGAAAGCGCTGGCAGATACCTTTGCCTCCCTGAACGAGTTCGCGGATTACAACACTGCCTTTACGGAGCTGCAGGCGGGAGCACTGGACGCCCTGGCCATCGATATCGGAGTAGCCCAGTACCAGCTGGAATCCCGGGGCGAGGGATTCAAGATGCTGGATGAGACCCTGAATTCCGAGGAGTATGCCATCGCCTTTAAGCTGGGCAATGAGACTCTGCGGGATATGATCGATAAAGACCTGCAGGAGCTGACCAACGACGGTACCGTACAGGAGCTGGCCGAGAAGTACGGAATCGCGGATATGATCATCCTGGAAGCGGAATAAGCAAAAAAGAAAGCAGAAACCGGACGGACAGAGAGACGGTCACAGCAAACCCCGCGGGAGCGCTCCCGTGGGGTGCGCTTGTTTCAGGAAACCGCTCCGGATATGGGAGGAACACGTATGAGTTTTGAGGTGATACTGCGCCAGCTGGCGCAGGGTTTCGGACAGACCTGCCTGATTTTTATCCTGACCCTGGCCTTTTCCATGCCGCTGGGGCTTTTAGTTTACTTTGGACGGGTCAGCCGGATCCGGCCGGTCAGCTGGGCGGTTAAGTTTTTTATTTCCGTCATGCGGGGAACGCCGCTGATGCTCCAGCTTCTGATCTGGTATTTCGGCCCCTATTATCTGTGGGGGATGAATATCGGCGGCTACAAATTTACGGCCGTCATCCTGGGATGCGCGGTAAATTACGCGGCGTACTTCGCGGAGATCTACCGCTCCGGCATCGAATCCATTCCCAGAGGACAGTATGAGGCGGCTCAGCTTCTGGGATATGATAAAGGGCAGACCTTCATGAAGATCATTCTGCCTCAGATGATCAAGAATGTCCTTCCGGCCGTAACGAATGAAGTGATCACACTGGTAAAAGATACGTCTCTGGTCTACTCCGTTTCCTATATTGAGCTGTTTGCCACGGCCCGGCAGATCGCGGCGGCGGAGACGACGGTGGTTCCGCTCCTCGTGGCGGGCGTGTTCTACTATGTGTTCAACTGCGTAGTGGCCTGGATCATGGAACGGTTTGAGAAAAAGCTGAGCTATTATCATTAGGAGGAAGCCGGAATGAAGTTGCTGGAAATGAACCATATACAGAAATCCTTTGATGATCTGGAGGTACTGAAGGATATTTCCCTCTCTGTGGAGGAGGGAGAGATCCTTTCCATTATCGGGCCCTCCGGTTCCGGAAAGTCAACCCTGCTCCGGTGCGCCACCATGCTGGAGACTATCGGCGGCGGGGAGATCCGCTACCTGGAGAAGCAGGTGGCCTCTGCCCGGGACGGCAGGGCGGTTTACGTAAAGGGAGCGGAAATGAAGAGAGTGCGCAGCTACTTTGGCCTGGTATTCCAGAGCTTTAATCTGTTTCCCCATTACTCTGTTTTGAAAAATATCACGGATGCTCCCATCCATGTGCAGAAGAGAGACAGGGAACAGGTTTATGCGGAGGCCAGAGAACTTCTGAAAAAAATGGGCCTGGAGGACAAGGAAAACGCGTATCCCTGCCAGCTGTCGGGAGGCCAGTGCCAGCGGGTGGCCATTGCCAGGGCCCTGGCGCTGAACCCCAAGATTCTGTTTTTTGATGAGCCCACCTCCGCTCTGGATCCGGAGCTGACAGGGGAAGTCCTGAAGGTGATCCGCTCTCTGGCGGATCTGGATATTGCCATGGTCATCGTTACCCATGAGATGCAGTTTGCCAGGGATATTTCCCACCGGGTGATCTTTATGGATCAGGGCGTGATTGTGGAGGAGGGAAGCCCTGAGAGGGTATTCTCTTCTGAAAATGCACGAATGCGGGAATTCCTGGGACATTTTCATCAGTCAGAGAAGGCGTAGGGCGCGAACTTTGGATTGCTTTTGCGTATGCAATGCTATATAATCAACAATGGAACCAGGCCCTGGAGCGTCCTGCTTTCCGGGGGTTCAGGCTGATGCGTGCAGGATCCGGAGTCTGTCCGCGATCCTGACACAGGATGAGAATAAAGGAGAAGAATATGAGCGCAACGGACAGATACGCAAGCCCGCTTTCCCAGCGGTACGCCAGCCGGGAGATGCAGTATATTTTTTCACAGGATATGAAATTTACTACCTGGAGAAGGCTCTGGGTTGCTCTGGCGGAGACGGAGATGGAGCTGGGGCTCCCCATTACCCAGGAGCAGATCGACGAGCTGAAAAGCCATATTTCCGATATCAACTATGAGGTGGCCCAGGCCCGCGAGAAGGAGGTCCGCCACGATGTCATGTCCCATGTGTACGCCTACGGCGTCCAGTGCCCCAAGGCAAAGGGAATTATCCATCTGGGAGCTACATCCTGCTACGTGGGAGATAACACGGATATTATTATCATGAACGAAGCCCTGAAGCTTGTGAAAAAGAAGCTTCTGAATGTAATCGCGGAGCTGGCGAAGTTCGCGGCGGACAACAAGGCGCTGCCCACCCTGGCGTTTACACATTTTCAGCCGGCACAGCCCACGACTCTGGGCAAGCGCGCAACTCTGTGGATGAATGAGTTTGTTATGGATCTGGAGGATCTGGAGTACGTACAGAGCACCTTAAAGCTTCTGGGGTCCAAGGGAACCACCGGTACCCAGGCCAGCTTTCTGGAACTGTTCGAGGGAGATCAGGAGAAGGTGGATAAGCTGGATCCCATGATCGCCAGAAAGATGGGCTTCCAGTCCTGCTATCCCGTTTCCGGGCAGACCTATTCCCGGAAAGTAGATACCCGGGTACTCAACGTACTGGCGGGCATTGCGGCCAGCGCGCACAAGTTTTCCAACGACATCCGTCTTCTGCAGCATTTGAAGGAAGTGGAGGAGCCCTTTGAGAAGAGCCAGATCGGATCCTCGGCCATGGCCTACAAGAGAAATCCCATGCGCAGCGAGCGTATCGCCTCCCTGTCCCGTTATGTGATGATTGATGCGCTGAATCCGGCTATCACCTCTGCCACCCAGTGGTTTGAGCGGACCCTGGATGACTCGGCCAATAAACGGCTGTCCGTTCCGGAAGGATTCCTGGCCGTGGACGGAATTCTGGATCTGATGCTGAACGTGGTGGACGGACTGGTGGTATATCCAAAGGTAATCGAGAAGCATCTGATGGCCGAGCTGCCCTTTATGGCCACAGAGAATATTATGATGGATGCGGTGAAGGCAGGCGGAGACCGGCAGGAGCTGCATGAGAGGATCCGTGAGCTGTCCATGGAGGCAGGACGGACCGTGAAGGTGGAGGGAAAAGAAAATGATCTGCTGGAGCGGATCGCCGCAGATCCGGCTTTCCGGCTTTCCCTGGATGATCTGAAGAAATCCATGGATCCTTCCAGATATACCGGCTGCGCGGAGACGCAGGTGGAAAAATATCTGAAAAATATCATCCGGCCCATTCTGGATGCAAACCGGGATCTGTTGGGAATGAAGGCGGAGATTAACGTCTGAAGCCCGGTGTTTTATAATTGAGGGTTATAAAATTAGCTGTCTTTATTAGTAATAATAAGTTTAACTAATGAAGGCGCTGTGCTATAATGAATCATGCGGCGGGGCGCGTGTGTCAGACTGCTTTTTTCCTGCGGGGTGTCTGAAACCGCCCCGCGGGATTTTTATTTTTAGGAGGAAATGCAAGATGATTAAGGCAGTAGTCGGAGCCAACTGGGGAGACGAGGGAAAGGGTAAGATTACAGATATGCTTGCCCAGAAAGCGGACATTATTGTGCGCTTTCAGGGAGGCGCCAATGCGGGCCATACCATTGTAAACAATTACGGAAAATTTGCTCTGCACACGCTCCCTTCCGGTGTGTTCTACGATCATACAACCAGTATTATCGGAAACGGTGTGGCTTTGAATATTCCGGTTCTGAAAAAAGAGGTGGATGATATTACGTCCAAGGGAGTTCCCATGCCGAAGATCCTGATTTCTGACCGGGCACAGATGGTGATGCCTTATCACATCTTATTTGATCAGTACGAGGAGGAGCGCCTGGGAGGCCGTTCCTTCGGCTCCACAAAGTCGGGGATTGCGCCCTTCTATTCTGATAAATACGCGAAGACCGGTTTTCAGGTCAATGAGCTTTTCCACGAGGAGACGCTGCGGGAGAAGCTGAAAAATACGTGCGAAGTTAAGAATGTTCTTCTGGAGCATCTGTACCACAAGCCGCTTCTGGATCCGGAGACCCTTTTTGAGGAGCTGATGACCTGGAGAGAGATGGTGGCTCCCTTTGTGTGTGATGTATCCGCCTATCTCTGGAAAGCACTGAAGGAAGGCAAGGAGATTCTTCTGGAGGGACAGCTGGGTTCCATGAAGGATCCAGATCACGGCATCTATCCCATGGTTACCTCTTCCTCAACGCTGGCCGGTTACGGTGCGGTGGGAGCCGGTGTGCCGCCCTATGAGATCAAGGAAATCATTACTGTGACGAAAGCTTATTCCAGCGCAGTGGGAGCGGGGGCCTTTGTTTCCGAACTTTTCGGTGACGAGGCGGAAGAACTGCGGCGCCGGGGCGGCGACGGCGGAGAGTACGGAGCCACCACCGGACGGCCCAGAAGAGTGGGCTGGTATGACTGCGTAGCTTCCCGGTACGGCTGCCGGATCCAGGGGACTACAGATGTGGCCTTTACTGTGCTGGATGTACTGGGATACCTGGACGAGATTCCCGTCTGTGTGGCCTATGATATTGACGGGGAGATTACCACGGAATTCCCCACTACAGGTCTTCTTGAAAAAGCAAAGCCGGTATATGAGACGCTGCCGGGATGGAAATGCGATATCCGCGGCATCCGGAAATACGAGGATCTTCCGGAAAACTGCCGGAAATATATTGAATTCATTGAGGAGAAGATAGGCTTCCCCATTACGATGATCTCCAACGGACCGGGAAGGGATGATATTATATATCGGGAGAAATAATATGAATCATTTTGGGCGTGTATTTCTGGGAATTCTGGCGGCGGCCGCTCTGACATGGAGCGGCTGCGCGGGAACACAGGATGCAGAAGCGACAACTCTGTACGTGGATGAGGACGGCATGCTGGAACAGGTGATTGTGGAGACAGTGGAAGAGGATGCCTTCACCCAGGAGGAACTGCGGAACTATATCCGGGATGACCTGGCAGAATATGCGGAGACGGCGGGCTCGGAGGCAGTGACGCTGGAATCCTGCAGGCTTTCTGGGAATACCGCAAGAATCACGCTGAACTATGCATCGGCGGGAGATTACGCCGCTTATAACCAGGTGGAATGTTTTCTGGGAACAGAGCAGGAAGCCCGGGATGCCGGGTACAATTTTGACGGAAGTTTTCTGGACGGCAGCGGCAATGCTGTGGATATGAATTCTGTTCAGATATCGGAAGAGGCCCATGTGCTGATCCTGGAAGAAGTCATAAACGTCCGGCTGCCGGAAGAAGTTCTGTACACAACCTCCAATGCCTCGGTTTCGGACGGACAGACGGTAACGGTGGAGGGGGAGACGGGCTTTACGGATACGCCTGTGTATATCATTTATTAGAAAATAGGAGAGAGAAGTCATGGAAAAGACAATGGACAAGATCGTAGCTCTGGCAAAGTCCAGAGGGTTTGTATATCCGGGCTCCGAGATTTACGGAGGGCTGGCCAATACCTGGGATTACGGCCCGCTGGGTGTGGAGCTGAAGAACAATGTGAAAAAAGCCTGGTGGCAGAAATTTGTCATCGAGGATCCCCACAATGTGGGTGTGGACTGTGCGATTCTCATGAATCCCCAGACCTGGGTGGCTTCCGGACATCTGGGCGGTTTTTCGGATCCTCTGATGGATTGCAGGGAATGCCATGAGCGCTTCCGGGCCGACAAGCTGATCGAAGATTTCTGCGCGGAGAAAGGGATGGAGATTCCCGGAGGAAGTGTGGACGGCTGGAGCCAGGAGCAGATGGAGAACTTTGTGCGGGAACATGAGATTCCCTGCCCAAGCTGCGGCAAGCACAATTTTACAGACATCCGCCAGTTTAACCTGATGTTCAAGACCTTCCAGGGGGTTACCGAGGATGCCAAGAATACGGTATATCTGCGCCCGGAAACGGCCCAGGGTATTTTTGTAAACTTCAAGAATGTGGCCAGAACCAGCCGCAAGAAGATTCCCTTCGGCATCGGACAGATCGGAAAGTCCTTCCGGAACGAGATTACGCCCGGAAATTTCACCTTCCGGACCAGAGAATTCGAGCAGATGGAGCTGGAATTTTTCTGTGAGCCGGGCACGGATCTGGAGTGGTTCGCCTACTGGCGGCAGTTCTGCATCGACTGGCTGAAGAGCCTGGGCATGAAGGAGGATGAGATGCGGGCCAGAGATCATTCGCCGGAGGAACTCTGCTTCTACAGCAAGGGAACCACAGATATTGAATTCCTTTTCCCCTTTGGCTGGGGTGAACTGTGGGGAATCGCGGACCGCACCGATTACGATCTGACCCAGCATCAGAATGTGTCAGGCCAGGATATGACATATTTTGACGATACGAAGAATGAGAAATATATTCCCTACGTCATTGAGCCCTCTCTGGGAGCAGACCGGGTGGTTCTGGCCTTCCTCTGCAGCGCCTATGATGAGGAAGTTCTGGACGCGGAAAAGAATGATGTGAGAACGGTTCTGCACTTCCATCCGGCCCTGGCTCCGGTGAAAATTGCCGTGCTGCCCCTCTCCAAGAAACTGAACGAGGGGGCGGAGAAAATTTTTGCCGAGCTTTCCAAAAAGTATAACTGTGAGTACGACGACAGAGGCAATATCGGCAAGCGCTACCGCCGTCAGGACGAGATCGGCACCCCCTTCTGCGTCACCTATGATTTTGATTCTGAGACGGACGGGGCAGTAACCGTCCGTGACCGCGACACCATGGAGCAGGTGAGAATACCGATTGGGGAGCTGGCGGCATATTTTGAGGATAAGTTTGTCTTTTAAGCAGGCGGAGAACTCTTTCTGAAAAATCCCATATGGTATAGGGGAGGTTTCAGATGTGGAACAGATTATAGAGTATATAAAGCCGGAACTTCTGGTTCTGTCGGTTGCCCTGTATTTTCTGGGCAGAGCATTTGAAAAGACAGGATGGCTGTCCGGCCGGTATCTGCCGCTGGTTCTGTCGGGAATCGGAATACTCCTAAGCGCTGTCTGGGTGCTGGCAAATTCCAGCCTGCAGAGCTTTCAGGAGAAGGCAATGGCTCTCTTTACCGCTGTAGTGCAGGGAATTCTGGTGTCCGGGCTGGCTGTCTGGATTCTGCACCGCCGGTCCGGAGAAGAAGAGAAGAAATAGAACAGGGAAAGATGGCAGACGCCGGAGAGCAGAGAACAGCATATTGCTCTCCGGCGTCTGTATCGGGAAAAGTCAGAGAAATCTGCCGGTATCAGAGATCCGGACTAAGCTGTTTCGGCAAGATGCCGGGAAAGTATTTCGATAAGCTCCCCGACTGTGGGAAGCGCGCAGAATGCGCATCCGCTGATCTCTTCCAGAAAAGCTTTTCCTCCGTTCTGCCAGGCGTAATCTCTGGCAGTGCGGATATCCCGCTCGATACTCCGGTAGGGCACCTGGTATTTGCTGGCAACCGGTCCGTAGATTTCTTTGACCAGGGCGCACAGGCGGCTGTCATCCTCAGCGGCCAGTTCCACACAGAGGGCCAGATACTGAAAGCCCTGGTAGCGTTTGGAAAAGCCTGATTTGAGCAGCAGATCCTTTGAATTTTTCATTGGCCGTCCCTCCTCTGCAGTTTCTGTCATAAATTGTAAAATATTTTGTGGGAAATTTAAGAAAAAGGAGATAAATCGACAAAGTTAGACATAAAAGCAGCGCCGCCGGAATCGTTCTTTCCGGCGGCGCCTGTCTGTCTGAATGCCTTATTCAATGATGGTGCCGGTACGGCCGAGATAGCCCTCTCTGGCCTTGTCAATGGAGGTAATAACCGCGCGCTTGCCGCCTTTTTTCAGGAATGAAACGGAAGCTTCGATCTTCGGAAGCATGGTGCCGGCCTCAAACTGGCCCTGCTCCATATACTGCTCTGCCTCTGTGACTGTCAGCCGGCCCAGGGGAGTGGGATTCCCGCTCTCATAAGCCAGGGACACATGTTCCACGCTGGTGAGGATCAAGAGCTCATCCGCATGAAGCTTTTCGGCCAGCAGACCGCTCAGCAGATCCTTCTCGATGACGGCACTGGCACCCTTCAGAGCTTCGTTCTGCTCCAGAACCGGGATGCCTCCCCCGCCGCCGGCGATGACGATCTGGCCTGCATCCAGCATCAGCCGGATCGTATCCAGTTCAATAATATCTACAGGTTTGGGCGCTGCCACGATTCTGCGGTACCCGCCCTCCACAGGCGTTACATAATTTCCTTTTGCCTCTTCGAGATCTGCCTCCTCGCGGTTCAGGATCCGGCCGATGATTTTGGAGGGCTGATGGAAAGCCTCATCGTAGGGGTCTACGGTAACCTGCGTAAGGACAGTGGCAACCGGTTTATAGATGCCTCTCCGCAGCAGCTCCTCCCGCAGAGCATTCTGGATATCGTATCCGATATAGCCCTGGCTCATGGCTGAGCAGACAGACATGGGTGCCACCGTATAATCGGTGTGTGCCTTCTGAAATTCGTTCATGGCCGTGTGGATCATGCCGACCTGGGGCGCATTGCTGTGCGTAATTGCAATATCAGCTCCGGCCTCCACCAGATCCGCCAGAGATTTGGCTGTCCGCTTTGCGGCGGTCTGCTGTTCCGGAAGCGTATTGCCTAAAGCCCGGTGTCCCAAGGCCACAACTATCTTTTTTCTCTGCATGGAAATATTCCTTTCTTCCATTATTTGATATTTCCCATTATAAGTTCTCAGGAGGGAAAAAGCAAGTCCGTGCAGAAGATGAGTAACCAGATAAAAAACAGCGGCCCGCTTCCGGGCCGCTGCTTTTAATGAGGGGGGAGATAGTGAGTGGTTAATCAACTATCCGAGATTTATTAT
>ERZ1643246.2356-NODE-2356-length-18186-cov-7.454525_pt1 | contig 18186 bp, 17 predicted proteins | sample MGYA00579265_ERZ1643246 | MGnify/ENA primary metagenome ERZ1643246 (study PRJEB29033, sample SAMEA4952261) | chicken gut metagenome | biome: Broiler Chicken; feature: Gastrointestinal Tract; material: Caecum | place: Ireland | collected 2018 | study: Broiler...
GATCCGGAATATAGTTCAGCATCGGATCCAGTCCTACTACGATCGGTGCATTTGTCTTTTTGATATTGGCAATTAATTTGTTAATCATACTCTCTACTCCTGTTCCTCATATGCTTGATTTGTATAGACGATGTTTCCGTCTACCATCGTGTATTTGACATCCCCTTTGACCTTCCATCCGTCAAATGGTGTATTCTTTCCCTTCGAAAAGAATGTATCTGTATCGATCTCGTACTCTCTGGACGGATCAAAGACAACCAGATCTGCCCTCTTGCCTTCCGACACGGATCCTCTGTCCGAAAGTCCCAGAATCTTGGCTGGTGCAGAGCTCATCCGCTCTGCCATCTGCATCGGTGTGAGCACGCCGCCCTCGACAAGCTCTGTGTAAGTCAGAGACGCGCTCGTCTCAAGTCCGACAATGCCAAAGGCCGCCTTTCTCATCGGCACATCCTTTTCCTCGGCAGAATGCGGAGCATGATCCGTGGAAATCGCCTCCATGATGCCCTCTTTGAGTCCCTGGCGGAGTGCTTCTACATCTTCCATTTCCCTGAGGGGCGGATTCATCTTGAAGCGTCCATGGTCCTCTGTAATGTCATCGGCAGAAAGCGTAAAATGATGCGGGCAGACCTCTGCTGTTACGGAAATCCCCTCTGCCTTCGCCATCCGCATCAGGTCCACCGTTCCCTTCGTGGAACAGTGACACAGGTGCAGATGCACTCCCGTATCTTTTGCCAGGAAAATGTCTCTGGCCGTAATGATATCTTCCACCGAATTGGTAATGCCCGGAAGCCCCAGCTCTTCGCTTTTGGCGCACTTGTTCATGACGCCGTCCTCCCCTGTATCCGGATCCCGGCGCAGGTCAATCTCCTCGCAATGGGCGAAAATCCGAAGTCCGTATTTCTTTGCAAGTTTCATGCCTTCCCGGTACAGAGCCGCATTCATCACCGACTTGCCGTCCTCTGAGAGTGCTATACAGCCAGCCTCCGCCATTCCTTTGATATCCGCCAGCTCCTTTCCTTCCTCTCCGACCGTGATGGCTCCAAGCTGAATGATGTGTACCGGGGACTCCTCCTTTGCCCTGTGGTGCACTTCCTCCACTTTCTCTTTCGTATCAATCACCGGTCTGGTGTTTGGCATGGCGCACACCGTTGTCACTCCGCCTCTGGCTGCCGCCTCGCCTCCGGTCTTCAATGTCTCTTTATACGTCAGCCCCGGATCACGAAAATGCACATGCAGATCGATAAATCCCGGCATCACATAACAGCCGGAAGCATCCAGCGTCTGCGCCCCGCTTTCGCCAAGGCTCTCCTGTATCTCTTCCCTGGTGCCTACTTTTCTGATAATCTCTCCGTCTACCAGAACGTCGCAGATCTGATCCGTTCCGGTAAGCGGATCCAGTACATGACCATTCTGAATCCATGTTTTCATTTGGTTTCTTTCCTTTCTGGATATTACACATTCTTCATGCTCAAGTATATATCATATCTATCTTACCATAGGACACTAAAAAAAGGAATGAAAATATCATTCCTTTTCTGATCCGGACAATGCGCTGCGGATGACCTCCACCGCTTTCTCCAGCTGATTGTCGGTCTGACCGTCCCCATCCTGCTCCAGTACAATATCCGGCGTAATGCCTTCTCCGTGAATGTTGCGTCCCTTCGGAGTAAAGTACTGCGCTGTCGTAAGCTTCAGGCAGGAACCGTCCGACAACGAATACAGTGTCTGTACGATTCCTTTTCCAAATGTCTGTGTCCCGATGATCGTTCCGGTTCCATAATCCTGGACGGCGCCTGTAAATACTTCCGATGCACTTGCACTGTTTCCGTTTACAAGAACCGCAAGCGGTTTCGTAAACTGATGTTCCTCGTCCGACGTCTTGGTATCTACGCGATTCTGGTCTTTATCCTCCGTATAGACAATCGTCCCTTCCGGGAGCATCAGGTCCAGAATCTGGCAGACCGTATCCAGGTTTCCTCCCGGATTGTCCCGGAGATCCACAAGCAGGCCTTCCATCCCTTCTTTTTCCAGGCTTTCCAGTCCCGCCCGGAACTGTTCGTAAGTGACAGTGTCAAATTCCGTGATTTTCAGATAGCCGATCCCATCCTCTTTCATCTCCGTTTCCACCGTCCGTGTCTCTACGATCTTGCGGGTCATCTCCATCTTCCTGGATTCCCCGTCTCTTCGCACGGTCACCGTGATCTTGCTGTTCTCTTCTCCTTTTACGAGATCTACCACATCTGAAAGCTTCATCCCCGTTACGTCCTTATCGTCGACCGCCAGCAGAACATCCCCTTCCTGCATTCCTGCTTCCTGGGCTGGAGAATCCTCATACACTTCCTGTACCGTAATTTCCAGTGTCTTCTGATCCTGCGCCATCAGCGCACCGATCCCTGCATATTTCCCCTCTGTCGATGCAAGCAGCTCCTTCGTCTCATCCTGGTCATAGTAAACTGAATACGGATCTCCCAGCCCTGCCACATATCCCTTCAGCGACATATCCTGGAGATCCTCGTCCTTCACCTCATCACTGTAGAGAAATTCTTCATCAATGATATGCTCGATCTCCGCTGCTTTTCTTGCTGTCCCTGCATGGATCGCTCCCGTGTGGAGACTGATCTTTCCCGTTATCGTCAACCCTGCCAGAACAAGCAGAGCCGCCACAAACATTGTGAGGGCGCCGTAAAGCGCCCCCTTAAGTAACATTCGTCTTTCTTTTCTCTGATCTTCCATCTGATTCCTTCCCAAGTCCAAAATTATAAGTAGTTCAATGGATTGACCGGTGTCCCATTCACATGCACTTCATAGTGCAGATGCGGTCCTGTCACGATTCCTGTCGAACCGATCGCCGCGATATTCTGTCCTCTGGACACTTTCTGCCCGACACTGACATACACAGCGCTGCAATGCTGATACCATGTCTGGATACCATTTCCGTGATTGATTACCACATAATTTCCACGGGCACTGTTATAGGCTGCCGTAACGACAGTTCCCGCCTCAGATGCATAGATCGGCGTTCCTGTTGCTCCGCCAAAGTCGATCCCGTCATGCCGGCTCGTAGCTCCCGCTGTCGGTGCGGTACGGTATCCGTATCCGCTCGTAATGCGCGGGCTTGCCACCGGATAAGCCAGGGATCCGTTTCCGGACACATAAGAGCTTCCGGCGCTGGAGCTGCTGCTTGAAGAGGATGACGATGATGAAGATGCCTGCTGTGCAGCAAGCGCTGCCTTTCTGGCTGCCTCCGCTGCCGCTTTCTTTGCGGCCGCCTCTTCTTCCTGGCGTCTCTTGGCCTCCTCCGCCTCTTTGATCAACTGCTGAAGCTTCGCGGCATTTTTACCAATTTCCTGCTCCAGACTGGATATCTGGACTTCTTTTTCTGAAAGAAGCTGATTGACGCTGTCCCGCTTTGCGATCAGGTCATTCTGAAGCGTTTTCAGTTCTGCTTCCTCTTTCTCCAGAGCGGCTTCTTTCTCCTCAATCTCTTTTGTCAGCTTCTCATACCTTTCCAGCATGTTTCTGTCGTACTCGGAAATCGTCTGCACATACTCTGCCTTATTCAACAGATCTCCCATGCTTTTGGCACTCAGCAGAATCTCGATCAGACTGGTATTTCCGTTCTCATACATATATTTTATGCGGAGCTTCATCGCTTCATACTGGTCATTTTCCTGAATCTGCGCCTGCACCAGGTCATCCTGCGCTTTCTTGATTTCATCCTGTTTCTTTGTCAGTTTTTCTTCTGCTTCCTGCATGTCGCTGACTACCTGATTCAGCTGACTGGCAAGGGAGTTCTTTTCGTTCTCCGCCGCTTCTTTCTGCTGCTGAAGCTCTTTTCCTCTCTGCTCGGTCTCCGAAATAGAATCAGCCTTCACAGGAACTGCGATCATTGTCACTGCCATCACGCCTGCCATAAACGCAGCTGCCATATGTCTGGCTTTCTTTTTCCACATATTCTTTCGTCCTCCTTCAGATTACGCATGCAAATGTTTCCGAATGGTGATAAAGCTTCCAAGGAATCCGATTCCGGCTCCCAGCGCAAGCCCTACCGGAAGTAATGTACGGTAAACATCCATGACCGGAAGGAAGTCGATAATATTATTCAGCAGACTGAATCTTGTCATAATATACTCTACCGCTTTATTATACATGAAGTAGAGCAGAATCAGAGGGATAATCGCCCCTACGATTCCAATGATCAGACCTTCAATGACAAACGGCGCACGGACAAACCCGTCCTTCGCCCCGATATATTTCATAATGGCGATCTCCTCACGGCGTACCGTAACACCCATCGTAACAGTATTGCTGATCAGGAATACGGAAACAGCAAGCAGAATCACGATAATGGCGATGGACACATACCAGATCAGGGAATTCAGCTTTGTCAGCGTCTTTGCTACCACATCGGACTTGTTGACATTGCCTACTCCCTCCAGGCTCTGGGCGTACTCTACAATATCCTGCTGCTTGGATACATCGCTCATATATACTTCATAATGATTGGAATTGATCAGCGGGTTGTCATCCGCAAACCCTTCCGCTGCATCTTCATTTCCGGCAAAATAGTCTTCCTGGAACTCTTCCCATGCCTCTTCTCCGGAAACATACTTCACTCTCAGGACGCCTTCCTGCTTTTTCAGATCGTCCCCGATTGTCTGTACCTGTTCGTCAGACGTGCCGTCTTTAAAGAATACTGTAATCGCAACGCCCTCTTCGGCTTTCTGAACCATGTAATTAAAGTTCATGACAATCGCAAAAAACAGGCCGAACACGAAAATACACGCTGCCATCGTCGCAACAGAAGCAAGCGAGAACAGCTTATTCCGGAAAATATTCTTGACCCCCTGCTTTGTTGAATACCCTACTGTACTAATTTTCATTATTATACCCACCTTTTTTCTCGTCGCTTACAATAACACCCTTCTTCATTGTAATAACGCGCTTTTTCATCTCGTTTACAATTTCCTGGTTGTGTGTTACAACAAGGACTGTCGTTCCACGGTCATTTGCCTCCTCCAGAAGCTTCATGATCTCCCAGGAATTGGTCGGATCCAGATTTCCCGTAGGCTCATCTGCCAGCAGGATCGCAGGCTCGTTGACGATTGCTCTGGCAATAGCCACCCTCTGCTGCTCCCCTCCAGAGAGTTCCCGCGGAAACGCTTTATACTTCTGCGCCAGGCCCACAAGCGACAGTGCTGCCGGCACTTTCTGTTTGATAATACGAGGCGATGTCTCCGTCACCCGGAGAGCGAACGCTATATTCTCATAAATATTCCGGTCTTTCAAAAGACGGAAGTCCTGAAACACAACTCCCAGATGTCTCCGGTACTGGGGAATCTTCCTGTGCTTCAGCCGGTTCAGGTTCTGACCGTTGACAATAATGCTGCCGCTGGTCGGATCCAGTTCCTTCAACAGCAAACGAATCAGTGTAGATTTCCCGGAACCGCTGTCCCCCACAATGAACGCAAACTCTCCCTTTTCGATCTTTAAGTTTACACCATTGAGCGCAGCAATCCCTTTGGAATACTCTTTCGTTACTTCCTTAAATTCAATCATAAGTCTCCTCCTGCTAATTACTGATACTCCTTGCGGTCTGGCCGCCTTTTAATATTCCTGTGTCTCCATATACTTCATGTACTTGACTACCATCAGCGCGATCTTGAATGTGATGGCGTCTTCGAACACGCGAAGATCCAGCCCGGTGCTCTTCTGAAGCTTGTCAAGGCGGTATACCAGCGTATTTCTGTGGATATACAGCTGTCTTGACGTCTCAGATACGTTCAGGCTGTTCTCGAAAAACTTGTTGATTGTTGTCAGAGTTTCCTCGTCAAAATCATCCGGTGATTTTCCTTCAAAAATCTCCCGGATAAACATCTTGCACAGCGGAATCGGAAGCTGATAGATCAGCCGGCCGATACCAAGGGCGCTGTATGCAATGATGTCCTTCTCTTCAAAGAAAATCTTTCCAACATCCAGAGCAAGTTTTGCTTCTTTATATGATTTCGACACTTCCTTGATATCGCTTACGATGGTACCGTACGCGATATGAACCCCCTCTTCGCCTTCTGATTTTAACATAGAAAGCATCTCTTCGGCAACCTTTTCCATCTCGGCGTAGCCTTCCCCTGCGGCAAGCTCCTTTACCACAATAATATTCTTCTCATCTACCGCCGTGATGAAATCTCTCGTCTTCCCTCCGAAAAGCGTGCGCACGCTGTCAAGCGCGTTCGTATCTTTATCGTGAGAAGTTTCAATAATAAAGATAACACGTCTGACGTCAGTGTCAATATGCAATTTTTTCGCACGATTATAAATATCCACCAAAAGCAGATTGTCAAGCAGAAGATTTTTGATAAAATTGTCCTTGTCAAACCGCTCCTTATAAGCGACAAGCAGATTCTGAATCTGGAACGCCGCTATTTTCCCGATCATGTATACATCGTCGTTTCCCCCGTTGGCAAGGAGAATGTATTCCAGCTGGTGTTCATCAAAAATTTTGAAAAACTGATATCCCTGAATCACCTGGCTGTCGGCCGGAGATGCTACAAAAGAAAGCACCGCATTCTCGTAATCGCCGTTTTCAGGAAATGTGGATGCAAGCACTTTCCCATCAATATCCATGACACATAAGTCAATTCTTGTTATTCCCTTTAATCCCTCTATTGTGTTTTGTAGTATCTGGTTTGATATCATTCCGACTCCTCTTTTCTACTTTTTTTGTATGCAATTTACACAACTGCATGTCCTTTTTCTTTCGTTTCCTTAAACTCACCTATGTTATATACTAATATAAATCACCAAAAAAAGAAAGAGGAAATAGCATTTTTTTATGCATTTCCTCTCCCACCACATATAGTACCTGTCCCGTACTACTGTGCATTGTGACGAAATTACTGTTTGTATTATTTTGTATCAGACTGGCCAGGCTGGTCCTTGCCCTGTCTTTTGATCTCGGATTTCAGCTTGAATTTCACAAAAAAATCCAACAGTCTTGTCTTCTTATCATTCTTCTGGCGGCTGGTTTTGATGCCTTCGCCAAGTCCCATCCACACTCCGGCATCCAGCACCGGCTTATTCTCCTGGATAAAGTTTTCCTGAAGCGGGGAAGGCAGCACGGAAAGAATGCAGTCCGTCTCTGCGCCATTGATCTTATTGACAATCATGTCGCTCATTCCCGGCTTGTCCTCCACAATCTCCGCCCCGGAAATCTCAATTCCGGAATAGTACCATTCCAGATACTCCTGGAACTTCTTTTTGCGTTCTTCATTCGGGGCGAGCAGGAACACCTTTTTGTGCCCTTTCTTCAGATACCGCAGAAACATCTTCAAAAAAAGATTGGACTCTGCCTCTCTTAGAAGGGTCTTGTCCTCGATTCCCGACAGATCCAGAAGCGTCCTGTCTCCTACAACAAGCAAATCCATCCTGGACAACTTATCCCTCAGGTCTCCTGTCTCCATCAGCTCAATCACAGAAGCCCCCGCAAGAATCTCGATCGTACTGATCGGCTCCGTCTCCAAACAGCGGATGGTCTCCTGCATAGCCTCTTTTGCTGTATATCCGTCTAATTGTATTCCTAAAACCTCAATCTTTTCACACATACGATCACCTATTATCCCTAACCGGGAAATTATAGCAGACCGCCAGCCGGATTTCAACAATTCTCACAAACTCTTCACACAAATTAACACTTTTGTAAAGCTATAAGCCATCAAGCGAGGAAACCGGTCATTTACTCCTCCCTCTTCCACTTCCCTTCCCTCCGGTTTCCGAGCTTGCTCCCTGGCGTACCCCTCCTCACTCCACCTCTTTCTTTTCCCGCCTTCTTCTGTTGACCAGTCCTCCGATTCTCCCGGTCTCTTTGGAAGACAGCGATTTCCACCCTTCATTTAAAACCCGGTCCAAAAGTCCCAGTTCTTCTGCAATTTCATATTTTACTTTTTCTTCCTGTGTCAGCTCGTTCAAATTGATCTTTTTTTCTTTTTTCTGAGACATAAAAATACTCTCTCCTTTCCTGGAGAGAGTATTCCCGGCTTTTCCCTGCTTTATACGCCTTACGGACGGTCCGGAATCACAACCGCGGCAATGAAATATCCCAGTACCCCTGTTCCAAAGCCGGCACAGGTAAACAGCACATATCCAAGCCGGATGATGGCCGGGTCAATGTGAAAGTATTCTGCCACTCCTGCGCAGACTCCGCATAACATCCTGTCATTCTTTGAACGGTATAATCTTTTTTCCGGTTCCATATTCTTTGGTCCCTCCTTATTTTTGAATGCTTTGATTTGTGATTTAGTCAAATAAAATATCTATGCTTCCGGCCATACACTCTGCTTTCATGCTTTTCCCGTTCCCATGGCCGGACTGATTTTCCCCAAGGAGCCCGGATACGACTGACTCCCCGTCAATGCTGATATCTCCTGCACTGGCCTTCATCTCATAATCATACTGTGAACGGTCTCCCGCAAGTCCCAGTGTCACTGCCCCGGCACTGCAGGACGCCTTGATGTTTTCCGGGCTGTTTCCCTGATACAGCTCGACACTTCCGGCATCGCATTCTACCTTCAGCTGACCGGCAGAAAAGGTGTCCGCGTCAATGGCTCCGGCATCCACATCCAGGTCCAGCTTTTCACAGCTGATCTTCTCAAACCAGATGGACCCTGCATCGGCAGATCCTTTGACTTCTTTAAAATTAAGGTTGTTTGGAATGGTAACCGTCACAACGGCATCTGACTGGTTCAGCCAGTGTTTTCGCCCTTTTCTCTCAGAGTCGATCACCAGTTTGGATCCTTTCTTTTTTACGTCCAGTTCCGTATCCGCATCGATGTTCCGGGTGCTGATCTGAATCTGATCTGAAGATCCGTTTCCGTCTGCTTTTACTTCCACTTCTACCGCCTCTGCCCGGATATCCAGGCTGTCGATTCCCGTATAGCTTTTCAGAAACGTTTTCTCCCCGGTATCTCCATGATGACTGTTCTCCGCTCCGTGAAGCCAGTCAACATGAGGCAGAATCATAGATGGAACATCTGCCCGGTCCACTCCAATGGCTGCCGCCGCAATGCACATGCCTGCGCCTGCTATGCCAAGCACTCCGCAGGCGATCAATACGCCTTTCCATCTTCTTTTCATCTTAAGCATGCCCCCTTCTTCCATAGAAAATCCTTCTTCCTATCGATACCAGGAAACGGAACACCACCGGAACCATTATACTGCACAGGCGGATGCTGGCCGCCACAAGCAGGATCCCGGCCGCCAGGATCAAAAGGCCGATTCCGCAGATCAAAAGTCCGGCAGGAAATGCCGAAAACATCGTTGTAATTCCTGCAATTACCAGGCCGCCTCCCGCAATAGCAACACAAAATGACACAATTACAAATGCAAAAAAGATCCCGAACATACCGGCAATAATGCCAAGAATCCCGCAGATAATTCCGCTGACAGCCGGGATCACCGCCGAGCATCCCACACAGATGATCAGAATAATCAAAATGATTTTCAAAGTCCGGCTGGTCCACGGTTTTCTGTCTGAAGCTTCTTCACCTGGTTTTGTATAATCCACAGGCATTTTCCGGTCATCATATCTGGTCTGGGAGAAACCGGTCTCTGCGTATTCATCACCTGCATTTTCTCCCCGCAGTCCTTCCCGTATCATCAGGGCAACCTTTTCCGGGCTCCCAAGCTCCTGGATAATCTGGTCCTCCATCTCAGGTCCCGCATCTGCAAAATAATCTTCATAGTACTGAACGGCTGCTTCCCTCTCCTCTTCTGAAAGATCGCCGAGAAGCATCCTCAACCTTTCCAAAAACTCCTGACGATTCATGAAATCATTCCTCCCTCAAAATTTCCGTAATCTTTTTCGAATAGCTCATCCATTCTGATCGGTACAGTTCCAGCATGACCGCACCCTTTTCCGTCACTTTATAATATCGCCTGTTTCTTCCGTCATACTGTCTGTCGTATACTTCCAGACACTCATCCTTCTGGAGCCTGCGGAGCACCGGGTAGAGGGTGGATTCCGAAATATGAATCGCCTTCCTGACATCCTGTGTAATCTTATACCCATATGTACCTTCCTCCTCCCTTGATACAACCGCAAGCACGATCGCATCCAAAAGAGCTGCTCCGGTATTAAAAACCATAGCCTCACTTCCTTTTGTATGGCAGTTGTTTCTGTCCCCATATCATATCGTTTTCTATATTATATGTCGTATAATATTGTACGTCAATATAAATATTGCAAAGAAAAACAAAAGAATTTATGAAGATCTCTATTTTCAGTCTCTCCGATCCAGGATTTGATTAGTTTTGCCTAACTCCATATCAAAGAAAGAGGGCTGTGACAGCCCCCTGGCCTGCTATCCTTTGATCTGGGCCGCAAGCATTCTTCCCAGACATACGCCTGCAATACAGCATCCAACACTCAGGACAATATAGAGTCCGCCTGTCATCACCTTCCCCTGTTCCAGGAGATTCCATGCTTCCAGAGAAAATGTGGAAAAGGTGGTAAAGCCTCCACAAAATCCGGTCTTCCAGAACCAGGCATTCTTTCTTGACATGTCTGATTCGTCTCCCGCCAGCATTCCTGCCAGAAATCCGATCAGAACCGCACCAAGCAGATTCGTCAGAAATGTCCAGACCGGAAACGCCCCTTTTCCAGGCAGAAGACTCAGTCCATATCTCGCAGACGCCCCCAGCGCCCCTCCAAGTGCCACATATCCTACTCCCGGCATCTTAGCTCTCCTCCTTTTCTGTTCTCAGTTTTTTCCTTATAAACGGTTCCTCTTTCCGGTACGTTCGTATTTCGTCCATCGGAAAATCCACTGTCAGAATACCTTCGTCCTCCTCAGCCTCTTCCATATACCGGACAGCAAGATCCAGATTTCTTTTCACATGGTTGGGCGCCGCCCGTTTTTGTATCAGTGCGATTCTCATCGTTTCTTTCCTTTCTTTACCGAGCGAAAATTTGATAAACCACCGCTCCCTGTATCAGGAGAAACAATGGTACCAGAATCCGAAATTTCCATTTTCTTGTCTTGTGATGAAAGAGAAGCATGCCAAGAAGCGCTCCTGCCCCTCCCATACAGAAGGCTGTTCCAAGAAGCGCCGCCTCGGAAATTCTCCATCTGCCGTGTTTTGCCTTCCACTTGTCCGCTCCATACAAAAGCAGTACGAACAGATTCCACGCCCCAACTGCCCAGAAGCAGTAATTCCAGATCATAAGCGTCCTCCTAAACTCTGATTTCCCTGCCAAGAGCAAAGGAATAGATCAGTTTTTCTTTTACCCGTTTTCCAAGAGTTTTCTCCAGCGCTTCCTGATAATAATCCAGCTGAAGATGGTACCGGGAAACCAGTTCCTCTCCGGTTCTGACACGGTCCGTTTTATAATCCAGCAGAACGATTTCCCCGTCTTCCTCAAAGAACAGGTCGATAATTCCCTGGACAATTAATAACTCTCCACCAGGCTCTTCCGGGTGTCCGGTATAAATCCGTCCTGCCTCCACGCCAAGTACAAACGGCTGTTCTTTTTTCAGTCTGCCCTCTTTTGCCGCCTTTTGCATCCGAAGGGCACATTCTGACTGCAGAAACTTCAGCAGATCCCCCCTGTCCACCGCTTCTGCAGACCTTTCATCGATCTTTTCTTCCTGTACCAGACGCTGAATCTCCTTCTCCAGCTCCTCCTCCGTATAGGTTCTGGCAAAATCCAGGAGTTCCAGTATCCGGTGATAGGCGGTTCCTCTTGCGGCTCCCTGAACTTTGGTTTCACCTTTCCGGAATTTTGGTATGATTTCCTTCTCCGGCTTTTCAAACAGACGGACGCCTTCTTCTACTGTCTCCGGCTCATATGCCGCCCGTTTCAGCTCTGACACGGAAAAATTCCGGCTCCACCTGCTCTGATACTCATATGGGTACTCAAAGAGAACACTCTGCTTCAAATGCTCTCCAAGCTCTGCATCGTGTACCTGTTCCGGATCGATGCTTTCGATATCCTCTCTGTGAATCTGGATACGTTCTTCCTCCATCACAGATTCCATCAATACCTCTTCCTCTGTCAGTGTTTCCACACAGATCGGCGGACGCCTGGTATCCGGATCCGTCCTGTCCAGACGGATCAGTGCCGGGATCAGAAAATCCAGATAGCTTCCCGCCTTTTGCAGCATTCCAAAAGAAAGTCTGCGCTCCTTCTGTGTTCTGACTCGTTCAAAGTGCTTTTGTTTCTCCTCGATGCTTTTCATGGTCCCGGTGATAATCAGCTTTTCTTTCGCTCTTGTAAGGGCCACATACAACACACGGAGTTCTTCTCCCAGATTCTCCAGTCTCGTTTCATTTTGAATGAGCTTTTTCAGAAAGGACGGGGCCTGCATCCGCTCTTTCAGATAGACTGCATCCACACCGATTCCAAGATCCTGATGGATCACAACCTTTCTCTGAATATCCTGAGTGTTAAACTTCTTTCCCGTTCCGGATACGATCACAATCGGGAACTCCAGTCCTTTGCTTTTGTGAATGCTCATCAGACGGACAGTATCCGCCATTTCATCACTTGTATTGGCCTCCCCATAATCCACCTGATATTTCTGCAGCTGCTCCACATATCTCAAAAAATGAAACAGCCCTTTATAGCTCGTACTTTCATAGGCTTTTGCCTTTTCAATCAACATATCCAGGTTGGCTCTGCGCTGAATACCGCCCGGCATAGCCAGGACGTAATCCCGGTATCCGGTCTTTGAGACAATCTCCTCCAGGAGCTCATGAATCGCTGTATAGGGCACGCGCTCCCGGAACTGATGCAGTCTTTCATAAAACGCACACAGCTTTTCCTCTTTCGTCTCCTTTGCATACTCCGCTGCCGCCTGATAAAACGGTCCCTCCGGATGGGCACACCGGATCCTGGCAAGTTCTTCGCTGGTAAGTCCTCCAAAGCAGGATGTAAGCACCGCTGTCAGTGGAAGATCCTGCTTCTCATTGTCGAGAATTTTCAGATAATCCAGAAGCAGGCTGATCTCCCTTGTCTGGAAGTACCCTTCCCTGGTCCCGCAAAATGTCGGTATTCCTTCCTCGTTGAGCACTTTGGAAAAGACATCCGTCCATCCCTTCAGGCTGCGGAGCAGAATGACAATATCGCGATACGATGCCCTGCGGTATGTGCCGGTCTCCTTATCAAGAATCTCCGTACGTTTGATCAGCTCCTTGATCCGCGCCGCCACAGCTCTGGCCTCCAGCTCCTTCGCCTCCAGAGAGGATCCCTCCTCAATCAGAAGCACCTCCGTGTCAAATCCGGGTTTTTCCTCGAACTGCGCTCCTGCATACAGGGCTGCCTGTTCGTCATACTCCACTTTTCCAAGCGCTTTTGTCATGATCTGATAGAACAGATAATTGACTGCATCTAGCACCTCCCGGCGGCTCCGGAAGTTTTTATGGAGATCGATCCGTCGTTCCTGTCCTTCTCCCTCCGTCTGATAGGAGGCATACTTCTCCATAAACAGCTCCGGCCTGGAAAGGCGGAAACGGTAAATGCTCTGTTTGACATCGCCCACCATGAAAACATTGTACTGTCCGTGGCTGATCCTGGAAATCTGCATCAGAAGCGTCTCCTGGATCAGATTGCTGTCCTGATATTCATCGATCATGATCTCTTCATACTTTTTCCGGTACTCCTCTGCGATTTCTTCCTTTTTTAATATACGAAGCGCATACTGTTCCATGTCCCCGAAGTCAATGACGCCGGTATTTTGCTTTTTTTCTTCAAAGGCTTTTCCAAACGCAATCGTAAGACGCACCAGCTCTTTGGCAAAGGGCTCCGCCTGGGCCATATCCTCCCGTAGCTCCTCCAAAGTCTCGTAAAAGAACTGACCGCTTAATGCCTGTATTTCTTTTTTCACCTGATCACGCAAGGCCTTGACCGTTTTTGCCTTCTCCTCCGAAACCGATGGATCCCGATTGGCTGCAAGCCTTGCAAAAGACAGACCGGAAATCTGCTCCTGCATTTTCTGAAAGGTTTGCTGCTCTTTCAGAGACCGGATCAGCTCGATATCGGAAACAATCGTATCTTCATAGGCGGCAGGTCCATCTGCCTGTCTGCAGATTTCCAGCCCATAGTGCAGTTCCCTTTCCATCTCCTCCAGCGATGCCCTTGCATGGTCCATGGCAGTCTCTACAAACGGAAGCGTATCCCAGTTCTTCTGCACCGCATCCTGATATCCGCGGATACTTTCCATCAGCCATGCCTCCGGATCTGGATTACTCCTGGAAAACTCATACAGCTCCAGAATCAGTTCTTCCACCTTCCTGTCGTCTCTTCCCGTAGATGCCATTTCTACGAAATCAGTAAAGACAGAATCTGCTTTTTCATATTCTTCTTCCAGAAGCGCCTCCATGACCTCCTGCATCAAAAGCTTCCGCTCCCCTTCTTCCAGTGTCCGAAACCCCGGCTCCAGGTCAATCGCATGGAAATAATCCCGGATCACAGACAGACAGAAGCTGTGGATTGTCGTGATTTTGGCGTGATGAATCAGCGTTGCCTGCCGCTGAAGATGAAGGTTGTCCGGATCAGACTCCAGTTTCTGCTCAATGGCAGTACGGATCCTCTCCTTCATCTCTGCTGCAGCCGCCTCCGTAAAGGTCACCACCAGAAGCTGGTCTACATCCAGCGGATGTTCTTCTTCGGTCAGTCTGGTAATGATCCGTTCCACGAGGACCGCCGTCTTTCCGGATCCTGCGGCCGCCGAGACAAGCAGGCTGCAATCTCTGGCTGCAATGACCTGTTCCTGTTCTTTTGTCCATCCCATAGGATCACTCTCCTTCCTGTTCCGATAATTCCTGGGCAATCAGCCGGAAGATCTCTTCCCGTTTTTTTGAGACAAGGCTGCGGTAACCGCATCCTTCGATTTTTTCGTCAAACCCACAGATACTGTGATAAGGACAGTAATCGCATCCCGTGGATCCACCCAGCTCATACGGCTCTTTTTTTGCGTTTCCTTCCAGAATTTCCTCCTTGAGCTTCCTGGTCTTTTTCCTGGTATAGGACGAAAGAAGGCCAAATTCTTCCTTCGTGGCCGCTCTGGATGTTCTGGAAACGCTTCCGTCTTTATTACGTCCAAATGGTGCCGCCAGAGAACTTTTGGCTCCTGTATGGTCCAGATGGGCGAGCACATCCGGGTCCGAATTGACAAGCCCGTCCGGCCTCAATTCTTTTAGGATTTCCTCCTCGGCCTGCTTCTCATCGGTTTTGGAAACCATCGGATCCTTCATCTGGTAATAAAAGATGCCTGCCGGAATCACTTCTTTATTCGGATGCTTTTTCCCCTCCAGTTCCAGAGCCGCATTCATGTAGACCGCGAGCTGAAGCTGAAGTCCATAGTAAAAGGCGGTCATATCAAAGGATTTGGATCCTGTTTTGTAATCCGTCACCTTGACATACACCTGATCCCCGCTCTGACATGTATCAATCCGGTCGATGACGCCGCCTCCGAACCGGACCTCCGTACCGGTCTGGCTGAAATCTCCAATCTTCTGCTGTCTGAGAAGCGCCCAGACCGTCCGGTCCACCAGCCGCTTCATCCTCGTAATCAGGTATTCTCTTCTCTTTGTGCTGTACAGCACCGTGTTCTCATAATCCACGATACTTTCTTCCACACAGGCATCCACCATCTCACGGCGCATTTCATCTGTAATTTCCGTGACCGGAACCGCCAGCTTTTCTGCCTTTCCTGCAAAGTGCTCCATAGCCTTGTGGAACAGATTTCCCCAGTCCAGCGGTTTGAATTCATATTCCTGCCGTTCCCTTAACCGCAGGCCGTAGGCCATAAAATGGGCAAATGCACAGGAGGCATATTTTTCCAGCCTGGTTACCCCTTTGTCGATTCCTTCCCTGTAGAGAATCTCCGCCGCCTTCCTGGACAGGCGGTCATCTCTCATCCGGTAAAAATGCGCGTCCATCACATTTTGAAGCTTCCTGCGAAGCTCCGGATCTCTCATGTGCCATGCATAAAGCTCCTGCCACTTTGGATCCTGTGTCTCCCCGTTTTGCAGTCCGAAGATCAGATATTCCAGCCCGTTTTCTCTCGTTATTTCCGTCTCCTTCAGCGGCCTTTCCTCCTCCTTTTCCACAGAAATGTCCGGAAAGAGTTTCCTGAGATCCCGGATCAAATAGGAAGGACGAAGGGAGGTTCCCTCTGCCGAAACGGACGCATAGGACAGATACAAAAATTCCTGGGGTTTTGTCAGCATCATATACAGGTAAAATTTCTGGATATAGGCCTGTTCTTTCCCTCCGGCCGAAAGCTTCGTCCCTCCGGCCGAAAGCTTCGTCCCTCCGGCCTGTATTTTCTCTCTGTCGTACTCGGAGAGCAGCCCTCCCGAACCAAGCTGTCCCGGAAGGAACCGGTCATCCGCTCCAAGGAAAAACAGTACCTTGATATCTTTCAGCCTCGTCCGCTCCATATCTCCCGCCATCACTTCATCGATTCCCGGCGGGATCACGCCGACTTTGGCCTCCTCCAGTCCTGCATCCAGAAGACTGCCGTATTCTTCCAACGACACCTTCTCATTCCCAAGAAGTGCCACAAACTTATCAAACAGATCAATCACAATCCGGTACACCTGGGAATATTCTTTTGCAAGCGCCATATTCCCGGTCTCTTCAAAGAAGCGCTCCTGTTCCTTCACCTTTTCATACATACTTTCCTGAACAAGAAAATCATACAGTGCCTCCGTAATATCCTGTACCGTCTTTTTTTGCTGTTTCAGAACGAAAACGAGTCCGTCCAGCTTTTCCACAAAACGGACACGGAGATGATTGACTTCTGCAAGCTCTTCTTCGCTCATTCCTTTGCTCTTCCTGATCCAGGCGCTCTGCCACTTTTTATATCCCCGGATGCCAAGGGCCAGCACATAATTTTCCATTGTATCCACTTCCGAAGCCGAAAAGCCGCAAAGCCCTGTCCGCAGAAACCGAAAGACGCTCTCATAGGTAAAGCCTTTCTGGATCATGGCAGTCACGCTTCTCACGTATTCTACAAATGGGTTCAGCAGGACACTGCGTTTCTGATCCATGAAGACTGGTATACCGTATTCAGAGAAAACCGTCCGGATATCATCGGAATAGGCGGACAGATCCGGCACGATCACCGCAAAATCCCGGTATCTCCATCCATTCGTCCGGACAAGAAAACGGATTTTTCTCGCCGCCGCTTCCACTTCCTTCTCCGGCGTTGCCGCATGGCAGATCTGAATCCGGTCCTGTTGCTGTCTGTACTGCGCTTTCCGGTATCGGAACAGATGTTTTTCCAGAAAGGCCATAGGCTCATTCTCCCGGAACCGGTACGGTACGTCTCCCTCCATCCAGATGGGATCTTTCACCGGAATCCTTCGTTCCCTGCAGATCGCAAGCAGCTTTGTCGTCATTTCCTTGCTCAGGGAAAACAACTGATATGGGCCCTGATAGAGATAGGGATTTTCCTCTTTTGGGATCGTCACTGCCGCCCGGATCTCCTCACACACTCCAAGGAGCTGTTCCAAAAGCCGGTTCTGGACCGGTGTAAATCCGGTAAAACCATCCAGTACAAGAATACTCCCCCGAAGCATCCTGGAATCCGGGACCTGTTGGCAGAGCAGATCCAGAATCTCCTCCCTTGTAATGTACTTCTCTTCCAGATAGGCATAAAACCCTTCGTAAACCTTTTTCAGATCGGAGAGCTTATAAAAAAGGGACGTTCCCTCTCCTGCCTGTTCCATCATCCGTTCCAGTTCCTCTTCACCGATATCGTACTGGGTAAATTCGGAGATCACAGATTTCACTTCGCTGATATAACCTTGCCGCTTCAGATTTCCTTTTAAAACCGTCAGCTCATCCTCGTAGTCCCCTGCGATTTTCCGAAGAATCAGGTTCTTCCCCTCATCGTCCAGCACAATTCTTTCCTTTCCTCCGGTCTCTTCCAACACCCGGTAGGCGAGCCGTCCGAAGCTCAGCACATCAATATTCATAATCGCATGTTCCGGACTTGCCTTCACCAGCTCCTGCTGGGTCTGCATGGAAAACTGCTCCGGCACAAGGACAATGTATGTCTTTTCCGGATTGGCAGCCGCCTCTTCTACTGTCTTTTGATATAGAGAATGGGACTTCCCTGAACCGGAACTCCCAAAAATAAACTGTAATGCCATGACATTCTCCTAATTCACTTTTCCGTA
>ERZ1643246.2358-NODE-2358-length-18184-cov-7.622097_pt1 | contig 18184 bp, 14 predicted proteins | sample MGYA00579265_ERZ1643246 | MGnify/ENA primary metagenome ERZ1643246 (study PRJEB29033, sample SAMEA4952261) | chicken gut metagenome | biome: Broiler Chicken; feature: Gastrointestinal Tract; material: Caecum | place: Ireland | collected 2018 | study: Broiler...
TTGAAATCCGGAACTATGCGTTGAAAGCAGCAGGGGGCTTGTCTGAGCCAAAGGCGAGTTGCTCCCTGCTGCTTTCTGCCTTTAGCATAGTCCCGGATTTCTTAGTTTTTGCTGCCACGGAGCCCCGGAGCCGAAGCCACCCACACACCCGTGCTGAATACGTCTTCTATAACCGCGCTTCACTGTTTTCGGACGTTTTACTCTGACAGCAGCTCCCCCGCAAATACAGATCTACCCCAAAGATCTACCCCAGAAGAGGCATTTCCTGCCCCCGGAGCCGTATGACCGGTCCCCCGGTACCCTCGATGTACTCCCTGGTGATAATCACCTCGCCGATGCTGTCATCCTTTGGGATCTCATACATGATATCCAGCATAAACTCCTCGATGATCGCGCGCAGGGCACGGGCCCCCGTATCTTTTTTCATCGCCTTCTCCGCGATCGCCTCCAGCGCGTCATTATTGAAGTCCAGCCTCACCTCGTCCAGCGCCAGCAGTTTCTGGTACTGCTTCAGTATGGCGTTCTTAGGCTCTTTGAGTATCTTGACAAGCATATCTTTATCCAGCCCTTTCAGGGTAAAGATGATAGGAAGCCTTCCGAGGAATTCCGGGATCATGCCGAATTTCCTCAGGTCCTCCACCGTTACTTTGGAAAGGATATCCTTATCATTTTCATATTTGTCTTTCAGCTCTGCGTTAAAGCCCATGGAAGTCTTCTTCTGGAGTCTTTCCCGGATGATCCCTTCCAGGTCAGGGAACGCCCCCGCGCAGATAAAGAGGATGTTCTTCGTATTTACCGTGGTAAGGGGGACCATGGCATTCTTGCTGTTCGCCCCGACCGGGACTTCAACGTCGCTTCCTTCCAGGAGCTTCAGCATGCCCTGCTGGACAGATTCGCCGCTCACATCCCTCTGGTTCGAGTTCTGTTTCTTCGCGATCTTATCGATCTCATCGATAAAGATGATCCCCTGCTCCGCCTTCTCCACGTCATTGTCTGCTGCCGCCAGCAGTTTGGAAACAACACTCTCGATGTCATCGCCTATGTAGCCCGCCTCTGTCAGGGACGTAGCGTCCGTGATCGCCAGCGGCACGTCGAGGAGCCGCGCCAGCGTCTTGACAAGATAGGTCTTCCCGCTTCCTGTAGGCCCGATCATGAGCATATTCGATTTTTCGATCTCAATATCATCCGCCGCGCCTGCCGCCACACGTTTATAGTGGTTATACACTGCCACGGACATGGCCTTCTTGGCATACTCCTGCCCCACTACATACTCATCCAGCCGCGCCTTGATCTTGTGGGGCGCGGGGATCTTCCTGATATCAAGCTGGTGGAATTCCTTTGGCTTTTCTTTCTTTTTCTTGATCTTCTGCTGCCTCGGCTGCATATTTTCAAGGTCAGAGAGATTGAGGAACTGAATGCCCGGCGTGTTCATCAGGCGGTTCAGGTCCACAGCCCCGCTGGTCATGGCGTCAAAGCTCTTCTGCATACAGTCCGGGCACACCGTTATATGATTCGGAAGCTCGATCATCTTCCCTGTCACGCTTTCCGGGCGGTGGCAGATAAAGCAGATCTTCTCATACTCATCCTCACTGTCCTCCTCCTTTTTCTCAGCGGCAGCGATCTCATCTTTCACTGTTCCCGCAGAAGGACTCTCTGTGACTGCGTCTCTGTCCGGCTGACCGTCCTCCCCGCCCGTATTGTTTCCCGTATTTTTCTCTGTGTTGTTTTCTGTACTTCTTTCTTTATCTTCCTCATCTACTAAGATGAAATCCTGATCTGACATAAATCGTTCCCTTCTATCTCCCAAGCATTTCCGGAAAATCTGCGCCCGGAAGCATCTTGCACAGCATTTCCCACGGCATTCCTAATTCTAATTCTCCGGATGCTTTTTATTATAGTACACCTGCATTTCTTATACAAATGAAGTTTTTCTAAACGTATTTTCTAACTTATACAGACTGATGCCAGCCCGGCCGCGCCATTCGGATCCCTGCACTGGCGCGCTCACTGCGGCTGCCGCCGCTTTTCCACATTGGCAGGCGCCCGGCCGCTCCTATTGGATATCCTGGAGCCGCAGTCCCGCCGTATCCGTCACCGGCAGAGAAAACACAACCGATCTCGCCCGGCTCTCCACCCCCGCGTTTTCCATGATCGAGCGCATAATGGCATTCTTCATCTCTGTCTTTGCCACAATGAAGATCATCTCCTTCTCATCCGCGATGGAGACCCCGAGGAATTTCTCCGCCTTTTCAAGCCCTGTCCCCTTGGCATGGATCACAGTCCCCCCGCCGGCGCCCTGAGCCCTGGCAGCATCCATCACTTCTTCGCTGTATCCGTGGTTCGCGATCACAACGATCAATTCATACTTCGTGTTCTTCATCACATTCTCCTCTTCTCTCTCATACGTCTGTCCGTCCAGAAGAAACCGGAACACCTTCCCGCCGCCGATGCTGGACACAGGGACAAGGAACGCGATCCCTGTGCCGGGGACGTCGATCCGCAGGCTGTCCTCCATGTCCCGCTTCACGTCTTTCCATGTCTCCTCCGTTATGACTGCCATCATAACCGCCTTCTCGGTCATTTCCAGCCCCAGGCAGTCCAGGATCTCACTGGTCGCGGTCCCTTTTGCGAGAGTGCACAGCACTGCGGAAAGCCCGTTATGTTTATAGCACGACAGGAACCTGCGTCCCAGGGCTCGTTTTGTAACTGTCGTCAGCAAATATATCTCACTCATACCATACCTCTTAAAGTTCTATAATCTCATCATCCGAAAGCGGGGCAAATACTGCCTCTTTTGGCTCTGTCCCGGCATTTTCCGCCTGTCTCGAACGGAACTGATAGACAAGTCCCAGGATCTGTATCGTGATCAGCGGCGTCATGGCGACCATTGCCACCACGCCGAAAGCGTCCGTAACGATATCTCCGCCGGTGCTCACACACGCTCCTATGGCAAAAGGGAGTAGGAAGGTGGCCGTCATCGGACCGGACGCCACGCCGCCCGAGTCAAACGCGATGGCGGTAAATATCTTAGGCACGAAAAACGAAAGGATCAGCGCCGCCGCGTACCCCGGTATCACGAACCAGAAGATAGAAATCCCGGTCAGCACCCGGATCATTGCCAGCCCGAGGGAAACCGCGACTCCGATGGAAAGACTCAGGCTCATAGATCCCGCGCTGATGGCCCCGGAGGTGATGTCCTCCACCTGATGGGTCAGCACAAACACCGCCGGCTCCGCGCGGACAATGAAATACCCGATGACCATGCCCACAGGGACGATCACCCATCGGTACGGATTGTCAGCCAGCACCTGCCCGAGATAGCTTCCCGCCGGCATAAACCCTGCGTTCACCCCGGTGAGGAAAAGGACCAGCCCTGCATAAGTGTACGCCATTCCCACTGCAGTCCTGACCAGCGCTCTTCTCTGCATCCTTCGGAAGATGATCTGGAAGAGGATAAAGAATACAATAATAGGCAGAAGAGACACTGCCATCTCCTTCATGTATTCCGGGAATTCATGCGCGAACAGTTTCCAGAGCTCCACAGAATCCGTGACCTGAGGGATCTGATCCGGCACATACTGCGCGCTTTCCGGCCGGTAGATCAGGCTGAGCACGAGCACGGACAGGATGGGCCCCACTGAGGACAGCGCCACCAGCCCGAAGCTGTCGTCCTCCGCCCTCTCATCGCTTCGGATCGCAGAGATACCGATGCCCAGCGACATGATAAACGGCACAGTCATCGGCCCGGTCGTCACCCCGCCCGCGTCAAACGCCACTGCGATAAAATCCCCCGGCGCCAGCAGCGCGAGTCCAAACACAAACACATACAGCACGATCAGCATATGTGCCAGAGTGATGTTAAAAAGCATCCTGAGGAGCGCCGCCACGAGAAACAGCCCCACTCCAAATGCCACCGAGAGGACCAGGACCATATTCGGCACTGCCGGGACCTGCTCCGCCAGCACCTGGAGATCCGGCTCGGATATCGTAACGATAAATCCGAGGATAAAACTGAGAAGGACCATAACTCCCAGTTTTTTCGTCTGTGTCATACATGTCCCTACATTCTCTCCGATGGGGGTCATAGACATATCCACTCCCAGAGTGAAGAACATCATCCCCACCGTCAGCATCACCGCCCCAAGGAGGAACGCGAGCAGGATGCCCGGTTCCACAGGCGCGACCGTAAAGCACAGCACAAGCACGATCGCAATGATCGGCAGCACTGCCTTTAATGTCTCATTAAGTTTCTCCTGTAATTTTTCCTGTAATCTTTCTTTGATCCTTATTGTCTTTAAATTCACCCATTCCCTGCCTTTCTCTGTCTGATACGTCTTCAAGCCGCGGTGCGGTGCTGTCCTGTCCGCAGTGCTCAGGCTTCCGCTTCTGCCGGCTGACCTTCCAGCATTTTTAAGAACTCCTCCTCTGATATGATCGGAATCCCGAGTTCTCTCGCCTTTCTGTTTTTAGAAGAGGTAGAATTGACATCATTGTTAATAAGATAATTCGTCTTTGATGTCACGCTTCCCGTCACTTTTCCCCCTCTTTTTTCGATCTCTTCCTTCACCTCAGCGCGATTTGCAAAATGCTCCACGCTTCCTGTGATCACAAAGTTTACCCCGGCAAACTTCTGACTGTCCGCTGTCTCTTCTTCCTTAGGGATATGGACTTCCTCCAGGAGACGCCGGAAGACATCCCTGTGCTCCTCATCTGCGAAATAATCCACATAAACCTTTGCGATCACATCTCCCACGCCGGGGATCTCATCCAGTTCCTCCGCCGTCGCGTTCATGACCCTCTCCGGGTCGTTCCCCAGCGCCCGGCAGATCACCTTTGCATTCGCGATCCCGATATTCGGGATGCCGAGGCTGTATACGAGCCTCGGGAGCGTTGTCGTGCGCGCATTGTCCACACTGTTTTGGAGATTCTCATAGGACTTTTCCCCGAATCCGTCCATATTCTTGATCTCCTCTGCATATCTGTCCAGATGGAAAAGATCCGTCAGGTCTTTTACATACCCGTTCGCGATAAATTTCTCCAGCGTCGCCTCTGAGAGCCCCTCGATATTCATGGCGTCCCTGCTCACAAAGAGGGTAAATGATTTGACATGCTTTGCCTGGCATCTGGGATTCGTACAGTACAGTGTCTTTGTCTCGTTTTCCATGGCGATCCTGGTCGCCCCGCCGCATACAGGACAGGTCTCGGGGATATCCTTCACCCCGCTCCTGGTCAGGTTCTCCGCGATCTGCGGGATGATCATATTCGCCTTGTATACTGTGATCCGGTCTCCCACGCCCAGCTCCAGCTCTTCCATGATACTGATATTGTGGACGCTGGCGCGGCTCACCGTCGTTCCCTCCAGCTCCACAGGCTCAAAGACAGCCACCGGATTGATCAGCCCGGTCCTGGACGGGCTCCACTCGATCTCTTTGAGCGTTGTCTCCCGGATCTCATCCGCCCACTTAAAGGCAAAGGAGTCCCTGGGGAACTTCGCCGTGGCCCCGAGGGACTGGCCGTAGGCAATGTCGTCATACACCAGCACCAGCCCGTCAGAGGGCAGCTCATTGGTCTCGATATGGCGCGCGAACCACTCTACTTCCTCATCGATCGTCCCGGCTGTGACCAGATGGTTCTCCACTACGTCAAATCCCTGCTCCTCCAGCCACTGCATCTGGTACTGCCTGGAATTCCTGAAATCCACGCCGTCCGCGCTCACGAGGGTAAAGGCATAGAATCTCACCCTCCGCTTTGCCGTGATCTCGTTATTCAGCTGGCGCACAGAGCCGCTGCACAGATTCCTCGGATTCTTGTACTTTGCATCCGCGTCCCCGATCTCCTCATTGATCTTCTCAAAGTCTTTGTACGAGATGACCGCTTCCCCCCTCAGGACAAGTTCGCCCTGATAGGGGATATGAAGGGGCAGGTTCCGGAAGACTCTCGCATTGTTTGTAACGACTTCTCCCACCTCGCCGTTCCCGCGGGTCACAGCCTTTGCGAGAGTACCGTTCCTGTATGTCAGGACAATGGTCAAACCGTCCAGCTTCCAGGAGATGACCGCCTTCTGGTCCCCCAGGAACTCTTTCAGCCTGCTCACTTCTTTCGTCTTGTCCAGAGAGAGCATGGGACTTTCATGTCTCTCTTTCGGCAGCTCGCTCAGCACCTCATATCCCACATTCACCGTAGGGCTTGACGCGAGCGTTGTGTTGAGCTCCTTTTCCAGCCCCAGGAGCTCGTCGTAGAGTTGGTCATACTCGTAATTGCTCATGACCTCCGTGTCTTCCTGCTCGTAAGCACGGCGCGCCCGGTTCAGAAGTTCCACCAGTCCGCGCATCCGCTCCATCCGATCTGTCTGTTTTCGATTCCCCTGTCTCTCTGTCATATCTATTCTCCCTGTCTTTTCCATAACCACTGTTTTTCCGCCGCTGCTGTTTTCCGCCGCCGATATTTTTCCGCCGCTGCTGTTTTCCGCCGCCGATGTTTTCCATCACCTCTGCCCGGACCTGGGCTCTGAGGGCGGATCATTTAATCCTTCATAAAGCTCGTTCAGCTCCGCATCTGTCAGCTTCCTGTACTGTCCGTCTCTCAGGCTCCCCAGCCGGATATTCATGATGCGCACGCGCACCAGATCCCGGACTTCGTACCCCAGCGCCTCGCACATCCGCCGGATCTGGCGGTTCAGCCCCTGGGTCAGTATGATAGAAAATGTATATTTCCCGATCTTCTCCACCCTGCACGGGCGCGTCACTGTATCCAGTATTGGGACACCTTCTGACATCTGCCTCACGAAATCCTCTGTGACCTCCCGGTCCACGGTCACTTTATATTCTTTTTCGTGGCGGTTCGCGGCGCGCATCATCCGGTTGATGATATCCCCGTTGTTCGTCATGAGCAGCAGCCCCCGTGAGTCTTTATCCAGCCGCCCCGCATAAGTGACGCGCACAGGGTAATCCAGAAAGCGGACGATACTGTTCCTCTCCCGCTTCTCCTCTGTACAGACGATCCCTCTCGGCTTATTGACCGCGAGCACGATCATGTCCTCCTGACGGGAGACCACCTTCGCGCCCACCTTCACCGTCTGTCCCGGCGCGACGCGCATGCCGGTCTGCGCCGTCTTCCCGTCCACAGTCACCTTCCCAGCCTCAATGAGGCGGTCCGCCTCCCTTCTGGAACAAACGCCCGCCTCACTCAGATACTTATTCAGCCTCACCGGCTCTTTCTTCTGTATAAATTCTTCTTTTATCCGATTACTCACCTGTAAATACTCCGCTTATATTATTATCTGTCATAAAGGTATTCCCGCTGTACAGGATCAGGGCATCCGTGATCCTGTACGTCTCCATGATATCCTCCAGAGTGCCGCTGTAGTATCTGGGATCCACCACTACGATCTCCCTGTAATACGGCGTAAGGAAGGGGATAAAACAGTCCGCGAACGAATCCTTCACCACGAGCAGCCTCTGCCTGCTCGTAGACATCGTCTTGATATCCATGACCGAAGTATTCCCGCCGAAGAACACGCCGTACTTATCCCTTGTCTCCAGCTTTGACGAATCATAGAGGGAAGTCCGCTTCTTTGCCTCATCCACATAATTTACGATCACATCGTCGTCTCCTTCTGTGGGCACATAAATATCGATCTGTTCTTTTTCATCCAGCCCTGCCCCGCTCTTTGACGCGAGCACGCCGTTAAAGCTGTCTGTCACAGTGTAGGAGACATAATCATCTGACACATCCCCTTCGATCCCCAGCCCTGCGGCCGCCTCCTGGAATACATAAAAAGCCGCCTGGGTCGTCCAGTGATGATCCGTCTTATAGTATAGCTTCTCTGTTTTGTGTTTATTCAGAGCGGAATACGCGTCCACCCAGCTGACCGAATCCCCGAGCCCGCGCTCCACCATACTGAACATCTGGCTCTGGTCTTCCACAGTCGCGAAGGCAGGCAGGCTGTCGCTCAGGATACACGCCGCGTCCGGGATCAGCATGACTGTCGTCGGGATGTCCGGATACATCTCCGCAAAGCTCCTTACGGCATTGATATTGTCTTTAAACAATTCATCGTCCGGCACTGCGATATCCTCGAAGAGCTGGCCGTCTTTCCCGATGATCACCCCGTTTTCCATCCTGCTCCCGCCAAGCCGGTCAAGCTTTACCTTAAGCCCTCTCAGAAGATTTCTCCCGGCAAACTGGTCGCTCATATAGCTCTCCCACTGCTCCATAAAGTCCCCGTTCAGAACGCCCGTAAGGCTCAGCTTCGGCATCGTATCCAGCATCCTGTTTTCCTGGTCCGACTGCTCCCTGTCCGGGGCAATGATATTCACGAGCAGTACGAGGAACAGGCTCAACAGGAAGATCTTACCGATCAGGCTCTCGATCCGCCCTCTTCTTTTTCTGTTATCCATAGCTCCCACCTAAAATCTGAAATACAAAAACGGGTTAAACGTATCTGTCACGAGAAATGCGACCGCGATCACAAAAACACCCATATATATGACCGCCGCTGTCACTGCCTTCGCCTTCTCATTCCGAACCATCCGCGGCACTGCGTTCAGGAGCCTCAGCCCGAGCGATGAGGAGCCGAGCACTGCCAGGACATACAAAAGCCAGTGCGTAAAGAGGAGGAATGCGCCTTCCGAATCCGCGATCCCCGCTCCTCCTCCGACCATTGCGGCCAGATACCTCAGCGAGTAGCCCAGGCTTGGGCTGAAGAAGAACACCCAGCCCACGAGCACCAGGATGACTGTATAAATATGCCTTGCCACTGCGGGCAGGCGCTCCAGGGAATCTCCCCATATATACTTTTCCAGTACAAGGATCACACCATAGTAGACGCCCCACGCGATAAAATTCCACGCCGCGCCGTGCCACATGCCTGTCAGCGCCCACACGACCATCAGGTTAAAGATATTCCTGGACACTGAGCAGCGGTTCCCGCCCAGAGGGATGTACACATATTCCCGGAACCATGTACTCAGGGAAATATGCCATCTCCGCCAGAATTCCGTGATACTCTTCGATATGTATGGATAGTCGAAATTCTTTTTAAATTCAAACCCGAACATCTTCCCCAGTCCCACAGCCATATCCGAGTATCCGCTGAAATCAAAATATATCTGGAACGCATAGGAAAAAACACCCACCCATGCCGTGAGCATGGACAGACTGCTGGCTGGCACCCCGGCGATCTGGTCAAACACCTCGCCCGCCGTATTGGCGATGATCACCTTCTTCGCGAGTCCGATGATAAAGAACACTGCCCCCTGCCCCAGTCTCCTGATCGAGATCTTCCTGCTGCGAAGCTGTGCCTCGATATCCACATAGCGCACGATCGGCCCTGCGATCAGCTGCGGGAACATACTGATGTACAGCGCGAAATAGAGGATATTTTTCTGCGGCTCTGCCTTCTTCCGGTAAATATCCACAAGATAGGAGATCGCCTGGAATGTATAAAAGGAGATCCCCACCGGCAGAGGGAGCTCCCGGTAAGGGATATCTGACGGCAGGAACGAATTCACCGTATCCAGGATAAAGCCATAATACTTAAAAAATCCGAGGATCAGCACATTGACTGCCACCGCGAATGCCAGGCTGAGCTTTGCTTTCCTCTCATCCTCAGCGTTCGCCCGGATATCCCGCCCGCAGAAATAATTAAACAGGATGGACAGGATCATGAGCACCACGTAGACCGGTTCCCCCCAGGCATAGAAAAACAGGCTCGCGATCAGCAGGACGATATTTTTCGCCCTGCCCGGAACAATATAGTAAACTGCCATCACAACAGGCAGAAATAAAAACAAAAACGTAATACTGCTGAATAACATGTAACAGATTCCTCTCTTAGCCCCATGGGCTACGTATCACTCCGGCCTGCCGGCTGTCCCGAAAATATGCCGGCTGCCCTGAAAACAAGCCGGCCGCCTCACGACAGATCACAGGCTGCTGCTGAAGGCCTCCAGATATTCCTCAGCCTTTGGCGCAGCAGCAAAGAAGATATATCTCCCCCTCACGCTCTGCTTCGCATCCTCCAAAAGCTTTACCTCTTCCGGTGCATAACCGTCAAAATCATTCTTCCTCGCCTCGACCTGCCTGTCGATCGCTTCCATGACCTCCTGGACCTGGCTTTCATCTTTCACCAGTATGACCAGCACCTCCTCCGCAGAGATACTGAACTCCGAGGCATAATACATAACGCCCGCATAATCTGCTTCGCTCAAGCCGAACTCCCGCTTAAAAGCCGCCCCGTCCTTACGGACCAGATTGCTTTTATCAAGAGAACTGCTCACTGCGTCTTCCACTTCCTCAAATGGACGGCTGCTCCCGCTGGCATAGATCATGAGCAGCACCACAAACGCTATGAGCAGTCCAAGGACAACATATTTCATAACCCGGCTGAACGTAAATCCACCTGTTTTCATAATGATGCCACCTCCGCCATATGCTCTGCCCAGACCGGATAAAAATCCGCCTTAAAGTGGATCCCGTCCTGCTCATAATACTGATCCGATACCAGATCTGTATTGTCGATAAATGCGATCGTCTGGCCGTCGCAGAGCTCCTTCAGCGCGTCATTGTATTCCGGGATCTTCTCCAGAAGAGGTTCTTCTTCCAACGCCTTTTCCTGGACCGGGAAGATCGAATTGACAAAAATGTGCGCGTCCGGCACTTCTTCCCTGAGCCGGTCGAGGACACTCTTGTATTCCGAAACAAACCTGTCCACATCCCCGTTTGTCGCAGTCACATCGTTCATCCCCAGGTACAGGAACAGGACGCCGGGACTTAATTCCTTTACCTTTGAAATCTGTCCGTCCAGCTCATCCAGATGCACCCCGATCTCCGCTGCCACGCTTGAAGCATTCAGGATATCATACTCCTCGAATCCTTCGGCTACAGAATCCCCAAGGATCACAGCCCCTGCAAATCTCTCCTTAATGCTGCGCCCTTCTTCTCCACTGCCGTCCTGCTGCTCGAGCAGGCTGATCTTTTTTTCGATCGCCGTTATATCCCCAGCCTCCTCAGCCTTAATGTATTCTACCCCGGCCGACGTATCCGCCCCTTTATGCAGGAGGCCTCTCACCGCCAGCACGATAAGGATGACCGCAGCAGCAGCTGCCGCGATACACACGCCGAGGACGATCCGCCTTTTCGTTCTCTGTCTTATCCTGTCCATAAATCACTCTTGCTCTCTGTGTGAATCTACTCTGACTGTCAGATAACACGCGGCAGAACCCCGCCGCCGTATCATCTATTAATAATACTTTTTTTAATCCTAAAAGTCAATGACGGCACTCCTCTTTTGTGGTACAATGGGTAACAGTCCGGACGCGCTGTCCTGGAAAACAGACAGCCCAACGGGTCAGCTGTTACTGAAAATATTCAACCAAAGGAGCACACCATGATCGCATTTGCCCTGACAAACACAAAAGAATTTATGTCCCATCTGCTTCTCGCGGATACATTCGACCACTTTTCTTTTATCGAAGGGGAGATCGTCACATTTAACACATTCAGGATCGATGGTTTTATACAGAAAGATTTCTTTGACACCGGGGCGGATCTGCCCGAGTACTCCCCCTGGAAAAATGTGCGGGACTTCTGCTTCTCTGTGATCAAAGGGAAACGCACCCCGTTAAGCTTTCGATTCATATTCAGCCTGTCGCGCAGGAACATCAGCCGCCTGATCGCGCAGAGCACACCCTCGCTGGATCCGGACAGCGTACAGGGGCTCTACATGAACATCCAGTTCGACGGCACACGCCTGTCCTGTGTGACCGGAACATCTTTCAAAACATTCACAATGGATAAGACACTGGAACATGCATGGGACGAAACGGTAGAAAAATTCCTGGAGCAGAAACAGATCGCATTCGAGAAGATGTAATCAGAACCCTTCTTTTTTTCTCCTCATCCGCATTTCCCGCCGTTTCTCCGCGGCCGCCCACTCTGCCTTTTCGGCCTCTGTCTCCAGTATGAGCCTTGGCGCCTTTTTCGGCTTATCGTTCTCATCCAGTGCCACCATCGTAAAATACGCCCTGTTTATCGCATGGCGCATCCCGTCCTCCAGATGTTCCACATAAGTGTCCACCCGCACCTCCATGGATGAATTTCCCACATAAGTGACTTTGCCGATGATCACGACCATCTCGCCCTGGTACGCCCCATGGATAAAATGCAGGTTGTCAACGGACGCTGTGATGACATTTGACCTTGTATGCCTCTTTGCCACCAACCCGGCCACTTCGTCAAGCCACTGCATGAGCATGCCTCCGAAGAGCCTGCCCGCCGCATTCATATGATTCGGCCTGACCATGTGCACTGTCTCTACCATTGAGTCTGAAACTTTTCTTTCCTCTATAACATTCATATTTTCACTCCATTTCCTGTATACTTTTCCCCTGGAAAATGATCAGATTATATTTATTATCCTCCATCCGGGGAAGCCAGTAAACAATAAATCCAAAATCAGTATAACATAAAATCTGGGAATTCTCTCTGTCTTCTGTTACAATTACATCCAGAAAACCTGTCTGCTAAAGGCACGCTTAAAATCTGAAACCACGGACCAGGAGGAAAATCATGCAGAATATCAGACTCACCCTTCAGTACAACGGAGCACGTTATCTTGGCTGGCAGCGCCCGCCGAAAGACGGTTTTGAAAAAACCGTTTCCTGGAAAATAATCTCCACACTGCGCAGGATGACCGGAGAGGATATCACTCTATACGCGGGCGCAAAGACTGAGCCAGGCGTCCACGCCATGGCACAGACTGTCAATTTTCAGACCGGCTCTGATCTTGCCCCGGAACAGTTCCGCATAAATCTGAACCAGTACCTTCCGCAGGACATCGCTGTACTGGACGCTGTGGCAGCGCCGGACCGGTTCCGCGCAGACTTAAACGCCCGAAGCCACACCTACGAATACCGGATCTGCACTGCACCTGTGTATGACATTTTTACTTACGGATACAGTGCGTATCTTTTCCCTGCGCCAGACATGGATCTGATGAAAACAGCCGCAGCCATGCTTATCGGAAGACACGACTTCGGCTGTTTTTCCGGTGTCCGAAAGAAAAAAGGGACAGAAAAGGATCTGCTGGATATCCGTTTTGAGACAACAGGAAAAACGAATGCTCCTGTTTCCGAAAACAGGGATTCTCTCACCATCATCCTTACTGCAAATGATTTTCTTTATCAGATGCCGCTCCGTCTTGTAAGCCTCCTTCTGGAAATCGGACAGAGGCTTCGGACATTAGAGAGTATACAGGATATTTTTGCCGGGAAAGAAAAAACCGCTATTTCCTGCGATGCAAAAGGACTGCTCCTCAGATCTGTACAGTATTGACGATTCCCCTGCGGCTTTTCAGATTACACAGCTTTTTTCCGCGCTTTTTCATCTGACAGTTTCTCTCTCACCAGCTTGACGAAGAAAGCTTGAGGCCAGAACAGTCAGGTTCTGATCCCATGCCATTTTGACCACGTATTCACCTGACAATCTGCTTAACAGTTAAGATATATTCAGGGCAGCATATCTGCTGCCCTGGTTACAATGTGTTTTTTGTTGATAAGAAACAAACTTTGTTGATAATACTGTGGATAACTCCGCTCCTGTCAGAGGAACAGACCTGCCACATGGAATGCGAGAAAGCTTACTACCCACGCCACTGCAAGCTGGAAAAGCACGATCCCTGCCGTAGTCTTCGTACTTCCCACTTCCCTGCGGATCGTAGCGATCGTTGCCGTACAGGGCACATACAGGAGACAGAATACCATCAGCGCATATGCGTTCGCCGCGCCGAATCCCATCGCCCCCAGCGTCGCCACGAAGCTGTCCATACCATGAGCGGTCGTGATATTCTGGATCCCGAAGAGGACGCTGCAGCTGGATACGACCACCTCTTTCGCCGCGATCCCCGAGATGAGGGCGACGACGATCTGCCAGTACCCGAGCCCCAGAGGCCTGAAGAACGGCACGATAGCTTTCCCGATCACAGCCCCGAAGCTCTCCGTGATATCAGTCACAAAACCGGACGGACCGACATTTAACAAAAGCCACATAACGATGGACGCGAAAAAGATGACTGTCCCCGCCTTTGTCAGGTAGTCCTTTACCTTCTCCCACACATACACCGCGATCGTCCTGGCATTCGGCGCCTTATATTCCGGCAGCTCGATCAGGAGCGCGTGTTCCGCCTTGCTCCCATCGATCTTGGAGATGATATACGCGGTCAGGATCGCGATCACGATACCGAGGAGATACATGGAATAGCAGGCAAGCATCGCATATTTCCCGAAAAACATAGAGGAAAACAGGACGTAGATCGGAAGCCTTGCGCTGCACGACATAAATGGCGTCACAAGGATCGTCTTCAGTCGGTCTTTTTTGTGTTCCAGCGCCCGCGACGCCATGACCGCCGGCACGGAGCAGCCGAATCCCAGGAGCATAGGCAGGAACGCCCTTCCCGACAGTCCCAGATGTCCCATAATGTCATCCATCACATATGCTACCCTGGCCATGTACCCGCTGTCCTCGAGGAACGCGAGCGCCAGGAAGAGGATGAAGATATTCGGCAGGAACGTAAGGATACCGCCCACGCCGGAAATGATCCCGTCCACGATCAGGGATTCCAGCAGAGGCGATGTTCCCACGGCCTGGAGCCCATTACTCACAAAGCCGCTGAACAGTTCCAGCCCTGTCTCAAAATATCCTTTCAGCCAGTCGCCCACCGCGAATGTCAGGAAAAACACCAAAGCCATGATGAGCAGAAAGATCGGAAGCCCCAGCCATTTCCCGGTCATGAACCGGTCAGCACGCTCTGTCCGCTCTTCCTTCTCGCTCTTATTTACCAGCGTCTCCTCGATCACTTCTTCTATAAAATCATATTTTTCATTGATGATATCCTTCTCATAACTGCGGTCCACGATACCATCCAGGTCCACCGGATAACGCTCCAGTACAGACTGGTCCTGCTCCAGAACTTTGATCGCATGCCAGCGCATGTTCTGCATGTCCGGGTATTTTGCGCGGTATTTCTCAATGACTGCGTCAATCTTATCCTCGATCACATCGTCATATACCATGGCATATTCACTGTGGTGGTCATGCCTGTGCCCGGTCTTCTCCGGGTGGTGATGGATAAAAGGTCCCGGCTTTGCGTAATCATTGTGATGGGCCACCGCATGCATCAGGATCTCCAGCCCGCTCCTTTTCCTGGCGGAAACAGGGATCGCCGGGATGCCCAGCATCTCCGGCAGGCGGTGCAGGTCGATCTCCATGCCCCGCTCTTCGACCACATCCATCATATTCAGAGCCAGCACGACCGGCTTGCCCAGCTCGATGAGCTGGAGCGTCAGGTAGAGGTTTCTCTCCAGGCTGGACGCATCGACTACGTCCACGATCACATCCACCTCATCGCTCATGATGCACTCTCTGGACACCTTCTCTTCCATCGTATAGGAAGTCAGGCTGTAAATGCCCGGCAGATCGATCAGCTTAAACTCCTGCCCTTTATATGTTGTCTTTCCTTCCTTTTTCTCCACAGTAACGCCGGGCCAGTTCGCGACCTTTAAGTTCGCTCCGGTGTACGCGTTAAAAAGAGTCGTCTTCCCACAGTTCGGGTTGCCGATAAACCCTACGTTGATCACTTTCCCGCTCATGCCGCACCCTCCTTTACGAAGATACTGTCTGCAATGCGCCTCCCGAGCGCGAAACGCGTCCCACGGAATTTCACGGTCATGGCTCCCTTTTTGTCATTATTTAAAATGGTGATCCGTGAGCCCTCTGTCAGACCGAGCGCCTCCAGCCTGCGCTCCAGGTCCAGCTCGGTCTCGATCCTCTCGACCACATATGTATGGTGGTTCTTTCCTTCTTTCAGTCTCATGTACTCGTCTTCCTTTGTGTATGTGCTATTGATAATATTTCTCAACAGTCATTATATACACTTCAATTGGAGAAGTCAATTCAGGGACAGGTTGAAATCGGATCGGGGACGTAGTCAAATGCGATTTGACTACGTCCCCGATCCGATTTCAACCTGTCCCAAAACGCAAAAAACTCCCTCCCGGGAGACAGGTCCTATAAACCCGCCCCTCGGAAGGGAGAACACATATCAGCAATAAACTGATATTTTACCACGTGTTTTGTTTTTGTTTTATCTTACTTTTTTCCTGCGTGCAAGCACTACGACTGCTCCGCCGGAGACCGCAAGTACCGCGAAGAGTCCTGCCGGTACTGCGGCGTCTCCTGTCTGGACTGCTTTGTCTCCGTCAGTGCTGCTTCCGCCTGCACTGCCGCTGCCCGGTTTGGACGGACCGACTGGTGTTTCTTTCTCGATCAGTCCTCTGTAAGCCGCATCAAGCGCTGCAAGCGCATCTGTATATTCCTGATCAGAAGCCCCTTCCTTATCCAGGACTGCCTGCGCAGCATCCAGAGCATTCTTAAATACCGCCCAGGAATCAGCTGTGTAGCGATTCTCATCCAGCCCCTTCAGAGCGTCAACCGCTGCATGGAGGTTTTCCTTCGGAGTCGTCTCACCCGGCTGATCATTTACTTTCAGAGCCGCAAATGCATTGTCGAGCACTGTCGCCATATCTCTCATATTCTGTGCAGTGTACTTGCCCGGATTCTCGAGCATAGTCTCTGCCTCTGCAATCTTCGCCTGGAATGCATTCCAGGAATCAACTGTATAATTGAGATTCGGTTTCGCTTTCATGGCATCTACTTTTGCCTGGAGTTCTGCCTGAGCCTGCTCTTTGTCGATCGCTGACTGTGATGTACCGAAGAACTGCATCTCTGCGATGCGTCCATACATATTATCTTCTGCCGGAACACTTCCCACAGATCCGAGCACGGTAAACTTCACATACTGTGCGTTCACCGGAAGGAATCTGGCATCCACAGTAACATTCTGTCCCTGCTTATATTCTTCCGGATCAACGCTGCCTTCCGCAACCTTAGTCCATATCTCTCCATCCAGGCTGACTGCCACTTCGTATTCCGTGACGCCGCCGTTCTGGATCGTATGTGAGGTGAAAGATACCTGCTCCAGACGATAAACGTCATCCAGAGTAATGATCACATCTTTCGGAAGATTTGCATCCACTCCTCCATACGGGGACTCCCAGTAAGTGTCAAGGCTTCCGTCGAACATCTTGTCCGCTGTATTAGACTCGCTGTAAAGACCGTCTGCATTCTCAACGATCTCAGAGCCAAGCGCCAGGCTCTCATCTACCGGCACAACTTCCAGAGCCTTATATTTCTGCTCCAGAGTTGCTGCTGCCGTCTCAACTTCTGAACGGGTAGCATCCGCTTTCGCCAGAACCGCAGCTGCATTGTCAAGCGCTGTCTTGAACTCCTGATAAGATCCCTCTGTATACAGGCTTGCCGGCGTATTTTTATACTGATCATATACTGCCTGAAGCGCTGACTTGTCAACGCCTGCTTTGACATTGACCGTATACTCAGCCGTGATAGTTTCATCAGCAGCGGAGATCAGTTTGATCTTAGCTGTACCTTCTGACATACCGCGGACCTTGTAGATCGGATAACCGTTTTCATCTGCAAGTGTGAGAATGCTTGCAACCGACGGATCACTGCTCTCCACCTTGAAGAACTGGTTTGGAGCATTCTCCGGTGTGATCACAGCATTTACATCTGCAAGATATCCCACATAGAGCTCTGTTACGTTATCCTCTGCCGGAGCGATGCCTGTCACTTTTATAGTATCAGTATAGAGGAAATCAATCTCGCCCAGTGTCAGCATTCTGTTTTCCTGCGGCTCATCATATGCAGCCGTTCCCTTTGAACTAAGGAATGTAATATCTACATTCTTTACATTTTGGTCTGAACCCACAGCAAAATCATATGATGCAGCTTCAGAATCAAGGGATATCTCTTTCGTCGAATCATCTTCAAACGTAACAACCGCCTTCACACTCGTAAGATATCCATTTGTACCTGATTCTGCATTGTAAACAACGAAATTCGTAAGCGGGCTTGGAGTATTGAATGCAAAATGCATCGTTGTCGGAAGCTGTACATAATCCGGAAGCTTTTCTGCATCTTCACTCTGAGCCGTATACTTAAATTCGAACTCACGTCCTTTTGTCCCGTTAAACAGCGGATCATAGCTCTGCCCCTGTACGATCTTCTGGACGTTCGTGCCATCATCTTCTTTAAGCCACTCGTTCGTCAT
>ERZ1643246.2359-NODE-2359-length-18180-cov-10.543779_pt1 | contig 18180 bp, 14 predicted proteins | sample MGYA00579265_ERZ1643246 | MGnify/ENA primary metagenome ERZ1643246 (study PRJEB29033, sample SAMEA4952261) | chicken gut metagenome | biome: Broiler Chicken; feature: Gastrointestinal Tract; material: Caecum | place: Ireland | collected 2018 | study: Broiler...
AAAATCAAGCCGTTCGGCTAAAAAAGGAAGTTAAAATGAAAATAATTGATGCAAAATCACTTGGTAAAGCAATACGCGACCGCAGAAAAGAGCTCAACTATACTCAGACATATTTATCCGAATTCACGGGATTCAGTGTCAGCTTTATTTCTGACCTGGAACGTGGAAAACCTACGGTCGAATTAGAAAAAACGCTAAAAATCATTAATATACTCGGATTAGACATACTGATAGAAAAGCGAGGATAATATGAATAATAAATTAACTGTATTTATAGAAATCAACGGGACGAGTGTTTATGTCGGGGATATCATTGGGGATACTCCGGCAAGTGCGAGTTTCATGTATTCTCCTGAATATCTGTCAAATCCGGAAAGCTGCCCCATTTCTATAAGTTTGCCGCTAACCAGAGCATCCTTTTCTCCAGAACAGACAAAAACATTTTTTGACGGTCTCCTTCCGGAAGGTTTTACCCGCCGCTGTGTAGCAAGCTGGATGCATGTGGACGAGAACGATTATTTGTCTATTCTTGCAGGTTTAGGACATGAATGTCTCGGAGCTGTAAGGATAGTCGCACAAAACAGTCCGTATCTTCCGCCTGAATATCGCAGACTTACAGACACTGATGCAAAAAATCTTGCCAGAGAAGGGGCTTCAGAATCTGCACAATTAATCACAAAATCACATTTATCCCTTACCGGAGCTTCGGGGAAAGTCGGTCTGTATTACGATGAAAAGAACAATCAGTGGTATCTCCCCGTAGGAGATGCGCCAAGCACACATATTGTAAAGCAAAGCCATGTCCGTTTGCAGGAAATTGTAGCTAATGAACAGCTGTGTCTTCTCACCGCCCGTAATTTAGGAATAGATATACCAGAGAGTTTCATAGTAAATATTGGTGATTTTTCGGACAGCGATGTCCTGTTTGCAACAAGAAGATATGACCGCAAAATACATCCTAACGCCAGAATAATAAATGGGCTTCCGGTTCCTTACCGGCTTCATCAGGAAAATTTTGCTCAGGCGCTAGGTATTGCTTCAGCAAACAAGTATGAGAAGGAGCATGAAAACTATCTGGATAGAATGTTTGCATTACTCCGGGCCTATTCAGCGGATCCAATGACAGATCAGCTAAAGCTATGGGATATCTGTATTTACAATTATCTTGTTGGGAACACCGATAACCATATTAAAAATCTGTCTCTATTGTACAGCCCGGATTTAAAATCAATCCGGCTCGCGCCTGCCTATGATATCATCAGCACTGTAATCTATGAAAGCAGTACAGAAAATATGACCCTGAGCATTGGCGGTATATATAAACTCAATAAAATAACAAGACAGTCATTTGAAGCAGAAGCAAAACATATCGGATTAGGTACTAATCTGGCGATGAAACGATTTGATACAATGGTATCTCATTTTCATGAGGCGCTCAATAAAGCAGTGATTGATCTTGAACTTCAAGGATTTGTCCATGCGCATAACCTAAAAGAAAAAATACTATTCAGAGGAGGCATCCGGTATCAATAATTGACAAGGCGCCTTTGTTGTTCAGCATATTCCACGATTTCCCGCATAGGAGCGGCAGCTTCTGACATAGCATTCAGATCCAACGCGCAGACCACTCTCTGACATTGATCTGTGAGCTGTTTCATGCGCATGATCTGAGCGTCTGTGATATTCTGAAAGGCTTTCACGCTGACCACCTCAGATGCCAGTGCCTTTGCAGACGGATAATCGATATCATTTTCCCACAGGATCCCGGCAGCGAAAGGGATGCCCTCCCGCTGGAGCTGTCGAAACACAGCAGTTCCTTCCCCGTTTCCAGCGATAACAAGAACCCGGGGCTCACCGGTGATACCAGGCAGTTCCAGATCTCCGGTCCGTTCATCATAAGAGCCTTCCGTCATCTGGTAAAGTTCAGGGATGTACCCTTTCGTAAATATCTCTTCCGGTGTACCGAACCGGTCAATCCTGTCACCTCTTACGCATGCGATCTTATCAGAAATCCGGCCCGCCAGATCCAGCTCATGAAGCGACATGAGCACAGACAGGTTCCGCGTCCTTGCCATTTTCTGGATAATTGTAAGAAATTCCAGCTTGTAGCGGATATCGAGAAATGAGGTGGGCTCATCCAGCACGATCAGGTCAGGCTGCTGGCAAAGCGCCCGTGCAAGCATCACACGCTGCTTTTGTCCGTCGCTGATCTTATCAAAGTCACGTTCCCGCAGCTCGTGGATGCGTACCAGTTCCATGGATTCATCCACAATACGCCTGTCTTCGCCGGAGAGGACGCCGAATTTTCCTGTGTAAGGATATCTTCCGGTGGCAACCACGTCGCCGCATGTCATCATTTCCGGCCGGATCCGTTCTGTGAGGACAACGGCAAGTTCACGTGCAAGTTCATTTCCCGTCATCTGCTGAATCTTTCTCCCGTCGAGCCATGCAGTCCCGCACAAAGGGGACAGCTGTCGGATGATGCTACGCAGGATCGTCGTCTTCCCTGCGCCGTTGGGACCGATCAGGGTCAGGATCTCTCCTTTTTTAAGCTGTATCTCAATATTTTTGATAAGAGGGACGCCATGATATCCTACGGTCAGCCCCTCTGTATAGAAATAGAACTCATCCATAATTCTCTTCTGCTTTCTCCTTTTTTCGATGGATCATGATATAAATAACAACCGGTGCGCCAAACACAGCAGTCACCGTACTGATAGAAAGTTCGGTCGGAGCAAACAGGGTCCTCGCAAGCAGATCGCAAAACAGACAAAACGAAGCCCCGCCCAGAAAACATGCCGGGATCATAAGGATCGGACGAGCTGTCCCAAACAGGCTCTTTACCAGATGAGGCACTGCAATGCCGACAAAAGATACCGGCCCTGCGAACGCAGTCACACAGGCGGAAAGAATACTGGAGAGAATAACCAGTACCACACGGAAAGCTCCCACATTGAGTCCCATGCTGCGGGCGTAGGACTCACCCATCTGGTAGGCACTGACCTGCTTAGACAGAAGAAAGACGCAGAACGCCGTGACAAGGACAACAACCGCCATGACTGCTACATTGTCCCAGATAATGCCAGAAAAACTGCCCTGCGACCAATTATGGAGATTTACAATATTCTCGTCATCGGCAAAGGTGACGACCAGATCAGTGATTGCAGAACAGATATAGCCGATCATGACTCCACTGACGATCAGCATGGACATATGGTTGATCACTCGGGACGCCAGGATCACAAATCCCATACAGATCATAGAACCGACAAAAGCCGCAGCGATCATGAGCCAGGAGCTCAGATGGACAGAAAAACCCAGAGAGGCAACCATTGCAAGGGCTACTACCAGCTTTGCTCCGGATGAAATTCCTAAAGTGAACGGACTGGCGATCGGATTGTGAAAAAAGGTCTGAAGCAGATAGCCGGACAGTCCCAGAGCTCCGCCAAGAAGTACGGCAGCCAGAGCCCGGGGAATGCGGATCTGTATGACGATATCTCCGGTAGTGGCATCAGGCGCCTTTCCACTTAAGATTACCGGAATATCAGAGAGCGGAATGCCCACACTTCCGATACAGATATTCAGTACTAAAAACACCAGCATCAACAGAATCAGTATCAGAAATGCCAAAATATATCTTCGCTGTTTTCTCATGGTTCCTTCTCCAGTCTGTACAGATAGGTCAGATCTTCATCGTCATCGGTCAGCATCCCGTGGATATCCGAAATGATCGTCCCCAGCTCCATTGTGGACTGATACAGGTTTTTAGAAGTGCAGTAGACATTTCCTTCCTGGACAGCCCGGAAATTCGCAAGGAGCTGATTCTTGGCCACCAATTCATCAACACTGGATAACTCTCCGTCGATCGTACTGTTATAGATAATATAATCTGCATCTTTTGCCTGCGCATAGAATTCTTCCATCTCCATGCTCATAGTCGAGGATGTACTCGTATCCTCTTCCGACTGGGTGAAAATGTATTTCCCGCCCGCCATCTCGATCATTTTCGGGAGATAATCGGACGGTCTGCGCACATTTGCCTCGCCGGCAGAGGTGATGTAGAAAAAAGCGACAGTCTTGCCGGTCGGTTCCGCTCCGCTGACGCATTCAAAAGCCTCTTTCTCGGAGAGAAATGCCGCCTGAGCTTCCCCTTCATGACCTGCCAGCAGTCCATAAAGCTTGATCCATTCGGTCCTCCCCAGAGGATTTTGTTCGTAACTGGAATAATCGACCATAACCGGGATGCCGAACTTCTCAAGCTGTTCTTTCACTTCCGGGGTGTGGTAGATCATTGTATTTTCGATGGCCAGGCCGCATCCGCCTTCTATGATCTGCTCATAATCAGGAGCAGAATATTTGCCTGCATATATGATATCGCCGGATTCCATTGCTTCCTTTGCAGGCTCTATGTACCATCCGTCTGCATCCAGAGCACTGAATCTGACCGTATCCAACGCATTCATAGAGACGAACATATCCATAACAGCAGATGCCACAAGATAAACATTGTCAATGGGCTGCTGCAAAAGCACGATATCCTCCGGCAGATCCTCCGGCGCTTCCTGCCCTTCCGGGATCACCAGATACTGTGAGCCGTCGGATGTAGTGACAAGAGCAAATCCATCCTTATAATAATCAACTGCAAACTGGTCCGCATAATCCAGTTCCATTGTCCCAGTGAGCTCCAGATCTTCACTGATATCTGTATTTCTATTATCAATTGAGAATGTATCCTGCTCTTTTGTACAGGCGCTCAGCATGCAGAGCATGAGAACACACAGCAGGATTGTCAGTAATTTTTTTCTCATTGTTTTTGTTTCCTTTTTCTTCTTTTTACAATACAGAACGCACATACCGCAGCAGCAATACATACACATGCTCCGGCGATCAGAACGGGAATCTGCACCCCCGCCTTTCCGGCAGGTGTGACAGAAGCGCCCTCAAAAGTAAACGTATATTCAATCTCGTGTGGAGTGCTCATCGCTGTCGTATCCGCAATCACTGTAATCGGCGTATCAAACGCTTCCACCGGAAGCTCAAATACGGAGTTTCCGTCTTCATTTACCGGAAGATACGTCTCATCGCCAAGTTTCATATAATCATAGTTTGAACTGCTCCATTCAATCTGTACGGAGGCGGATCCGTCCTCTACCGTCAAGACTGCCGGAGAGGTAACGGAAGCTCTGCCGCTTCCTCCCTCCACTGTTATGTCCACCAGATATTCACCGTCTGTAAGACTTGTTGTCTCTATATTACTCATAATTACACCTGTCTTATCTTCCCTCGATCAAATAAGGGAAGATCCCCCGCCTTAAAAAGCGGGGGATATAGATTCTGATTTAATATGTTTCTTTATGATTCAGCTGGTTCCGGGTTGGATACACTGACTTTATGGTCATACCACACCCCTTTTGTCCCGATAAGAGCGAGGTCAAATTCCTCATCAAGCGCCGGAACGGGCACGTCGAATCCGTTGACCTCCTCCGAGATCCCGTCACTGTATGTTACGGTATCCACTGTAGGTTCCAGCAGTTCGGCACCGTCTTTCTGCGCATCCTCGGCAAGGCCGGGATACAGATTGACGATATTCTGGGACGCCAAAGAGATATGTATCGTCATCTTGCCGTTCTCGACAGTGAGAGTTCCTTTTCCGTCACACGCTTCGCTGACATGGAACATACTGCTGTCCGTGTCAAAATCGGCCGTATATACGCCGTCTTCAAGAGCCGGCTGGGCGCCTCCCTCAGAATTTTCCGCTTCGTCTGCTCCGTCGGATGAACTGTCTGACTCAGTTGTCTGCGCTGCATCATCCTGTCCGGTGTCTCCGGAGCATCCGACAGGTATGCAGGCGAGGGCGCCTATACACAGTAATGCGATCAGTTTCTTCTTCATACTACTCACCTACTCCCCGATGACAGCAGCTGTATGGGCAACATAAATGTCCTGGATAGCTTTGATCTCGCCAAGTCCTGCGATCTGTGTATCTACACTGTCAAAGTTTCCTGACGCCTCAAACATGCTCTTCCAGGAGTCGTCATCGTCTCCTGCCATATCATTATTGGCGTGATCTCCTGCAACGACCATCAGCGGACGGAGTACGACTTTCGTGTAGCCGGCGGCAGATACACTGTCGATCACCGCTTCGCATGCTGTCTCTTCAGGTTCACCCTCCACAGTTCCGATAAATACATTGTCATAGCCGAGTGTTTCCATCTGTGTCTGCATCTGACTGTAGGATACCTTTGCTGTATGGGATGTCCCGTGTCCTAAGAATACGAACGCTGTGCCGTCTTCTGCCGCAACATCAAGGCTGTCGTATCCCGCATCGCTTACAGCCTCAGCTGTAATGGCTTCTGCAACTGCTGCCTTATCGTCATTGATCACAGACGCATCTGATCCGACTTCACCGAGAAGCGGTTCTGCGATCTGTACAGAATCAAACTGATCCTTATATTCCTCCACTGCTTCTACAAGTTCGTCATACTCAGCGCCATGCATAAGATGAGTCGGCTGGATCACAAGATTCTTCACGCCGTTGTCAACTGCACGCTCCAGCGCCTGCTGCATGTTATCGATTTTTTCACCGTCTCTTGCCTGGATATGATTGATGATGATCTGGGCTGTAAACGCTCTTCTTACAGACCAGTCCGGGTAGGCTTCCTGCAGAGCATCCTCGATCCCCTTGATATCAGCCACACGGCTGTCATTGAAAGATGTACCGAAACTTACGACAAGAAGTTCATTCTCACCGATATCGTCACCATTGAGCGGATCATCGGCAGATGCGTCTCCTGTATCCCTGCCGAAATAATCGGGATCAGCGAATTCCCCTGAAACAAGCTCTTTCTGCGCGTCAGTCAGGGCGTCCCATGCTTCTTTTGCCGCCTCGCACTGTGCGTCAGTCTCCTCCGATCTCTCCTGCACATAGATTGCGTCGATCAGGGCAGCCACATTATCCGCCGCTTCCTGGTCTGACACTTCTGTGCTGCTTCCTTCTGTGCCGCTCTGCTCTTCTGTAGTGCCATCTGCTGCAGACTGGCTTTCTCCGCTTCCACATCCCGCGAGCAGGGCGCACGTCAGCGCCGCCGTACACAACAGAGCCATAAACTTTTTCATCTTCATCTCTTCCGTCTCCTTTTTCTGATAGATTCGCATTCTACCTGAATTCAGATAAAAAGATACGGAAAAAGAAAATCCAACGCAAGGATGCAGTTGGATTGTAGAAACATACGATTTCGGTACAATCAAACCTCGTGATCTGGAATTTTGAAATTCCCGTACCACAGCCGGCAGGTCTCCTGACTCACAGCTATAACGCGCTCTGCCGCCTTCCCGATTTCTCAGTGACATCTTTGGCATTGCACTTCTGCTCACAGTGACGAGATCGCACAGGATTTCCACCTGTTTCCCTATTCTCCGCAGGATATCCTGCGGCACCGGCTGCTTTTTATTCTGTTTTCAAATAAATGCTGTGACAAGTATAGCACCTTTTCAGACAAGCTGCAACTGCTGACTTACATAACACCTCTGTGCCTTTCTTCTCCGGGCGCAATCCCATAATATTTTTTGTATAGTCTATAAAAATTTGCTGCATTTCCCACGCCGCATTCCTGTGCTATATCCAGTATCCCCTCTCCAGAGCAGTGTAGAAGCTCTCTCGCTTTCTCCATTCTGATCTTTGTCAGATACTCCTGGAAGCTGCTGCCCGTTGCCTTTCGAAAATATGAAGAAAAATAATTCGGGCTCATACAAACTGCCGCTGCCGCCTCTTCCAGTGTGATTTTACGGCTGTAATTCTCTTTTAGAAGATCGATTGCTCTTTCAATCCGCCTGATATACTCTTTTTTCTTTGCCGTAAATTCTACAGCTGTTTCTTTCTTCTCATAATACCGTACAAGTATTGTCAAGATTTTCAGGATATCTGCTTTGATCATCAACCGGCTTCCCGTTCTCTTTGCTTGATCTTCCAGCTGTATTTCTGCCATAAGCCCGCGTATTTCCCCCGCTTCTTTCTCCTTTCCTGGAATCCGGTTTTCAAAAGTTTTTCCGCGTTCCAAAAAGGGAATGAGATATTCTGCATCCAACATCGGACTTCCATCCGTCACAAGCACTGAAGAAAACAGGAGCACTTTAAGCTGCATCTCGTCTGTAAGGATATTCCAGCTGTGTTCTTCTACATGATTAAAGATGATCAGATCCCCCTCTTCTACACGGTATTTTTGTCCGTTAACAAAATACTCCGCACAGCCTCTTTCCACACAGGTAATCTCAAAAAATCTGTGTCTGTGAGCAATCATCAAATTTCCCTGCCGCTTTTTTTCCTTATATTTTTCTATCTGAAATGGAAAATCTTTTGGCAGCTTTTTAACATCTTCTACACACATATTTATCCTTCTCCGATATTATGTATAAACTGTTCTACTTTTTCCAGTATATCCTTGTGCGCATCATGTACAGCAACTCTGAAAAAGTAATTGCCCTCTACTCCTTTAATAAAAAAGTAATCTCCCTCTATTTTAAAAAAAGGTTTTTTCAGCATAGACAGATAGACATAATTTCCCAGAGGCTTCAGCGCCCGGATAAATTCTGGCGTCAGTGGTTCATCCATACAGTAATCATATGCATACCAGCCGGATTCCGCACAGCGTTCTCTAGATTCAATCCTGTCGATCAGTTTCATATTCATCCTCCACACTTGACGCAATCTCTCTTATAGCATTGAGCAATATATCAATCTCTTCCTCTTCCGTCAGATCAGAAATGCTGATCCTGACTGTCCCGTGTTCTGCTGTTCCAAGACTATTATGTATAAGCGGCGCGCATTGCAATCCGGTCCTGACCACGATATCGTATCCATTCTGCAGGATATACGCTGCATCAGTCGGTAGAAGCCCCCGAATATTAAAGCTTAGGACCGGTCCTTTATTCGTTTCGGGACTTCCATAGACTTCTGCATTATGTATTTCCTTAAGTCCGTTATACAGCTTTCCCATAAGTTCCTGTTCCTTCTGGGCGATTCGGTCTACTGTTCGATCAAGTATGTACGATATCCCTGCATTGAGAGCAGCAATCCCTGGCCCGTTCTGTGTACCTAGTTCATATTCATAATCATCTCCGTTGTAAATGATTTTTCTACTGTCACGCCCTGTCCCTCCAAAACGGTATGGACGAAATGGAACTCCTTTTCTCACATAATATCCTCCTGTTCCCTGTACTCCGAACAGGCTCTTATGTCCGGTAAAAATCAGGACATCGATTCCCCATTTGTCTACATCAAGAGGAATGCAGCCTGCGCTCTGGGATGCATCAACCACAAACAGCACATTATGTTTGGCTGCCACTTTCCCGAGCGCCTCAAGATCTTGTACTGCTCCGGTCACATTAGAACAATGATTCACAAATACAGCTGCCGTATCTTCCGTGATTGCCTGGTCAACTGTTTTGGGATCAACGATTCCTCTTCTGTCGCACGGTGCGATAACAACTTCCCCCACCTGATCCCTAAGGTTCATGAGCGGCCTCAAAATGCTGTTATGTTCTGTCTGTGTTGCAACGACTTTCTTCCCTTTTAAATGCAGACCATATATCACTGCATTTGCCGAATCCGTAGCGCCCGATGAGAAAAAAACGCGATCAGTTTCGCTGATTCCCAGTAATTTCCCTATATTATGGCGGCACCTGTCAAATATACTTTCTGCCGGAGAACTTGTTTCACTTCTAAACTGGCTTTCCGGCATCTGATATAAAGACGCAGTGTGCGCATCCAGCACACACTGCGGTTTTGGATATGTTGTGGCCGCCTGATTCAGATAGATCATGCTCATCCCTCACATTCCTGATTCATCCTATATTACAATCTGTTATTACTATCTGTCTGCTATCCTTCGAGGATCTTGAAGCCCATGACCTTCGCAATCTTCTTAAGCTGTTTCATGTGATCTCCGAAGATCAATACCTGATGATGCCCAAATCCTGCAAGGTTGTGCATGTAGGTCCTTGCATCATCCATCTTGATATAATAATACGGACTGCAGTATACGTCATCATATTCAGAACGAATAACTTCTCCGACTTTTACACACATCGTATCGCCTGCCGGATTAAATCTTCCGAGAGTCACATAGTCATCATCATTCTCTGTAAAGTCTACCTGAAGCTTTCCGCCGAATCCCTGTCCCGTAAATGCCCAGAGCTTATACTGGAGTGGTTTGGTTCCGTATCCATTCATACAGAGAGCCGGTACTGCATGATGAATCCTGAGGAGCTCATCTGTCTCATGGTTCGGATTCCCCATAAATGCCGGACGGTTAGCCGAATACTGCATGATCATCATTGCCATCATCGCGTTTAGATCTTCTTCGCATCCACTTGGAATTCCTTCGTCCTTCAAAAGGGAATGGCACATGCACGGTGTAAACTTCATTCTCTGAGGGATCTCTGATGTACAGAGCTCATGGCAGGCTGTGGAGAAGGCATTACACTGATATACATCCATCATCTTCTTTGCTGCCAGATAATATTTCACATCATTAATAAACCAGTCTGTATTTACTTTTGTATCGTTTGATCCATTGATGATCCGATCTGCAATCGGTTTTGCCTCCTCATCTGAAATCGACTCCATATACGGAACGATCGAATCATACGGCAGTTTAACTACCTCAAAGCCGTACTTCTGTCTCAGGATTTCCGGATCACGGATCAGGCTCTGAATCCCGAATGTCGGCTGTCCGCCTGCTGTAAGTACAAGAGCTCTTGTATTTGCGACTGCTTTTCTCACCCACAGGATATGTGCGATCTCATTGAGGTCCTGCAGATCCATTGCCACATATGCCTCAACACCAATGTTACGACAGTATGCAGCAAAATCGATTCCCTCATTTCCATTCTGCATGATGACAACCGGTTTCTTATATCTCTCCAGCTTCGGAATCCGCCAGTTCATACACAGGAAGAAATCTACTTTATCCATATCTTCCTCAATCTGTGCATAAATATCCTCTCCGACAACAAACTTTTCATCATATCTTGCGTCGATAGCCGGAAGAAGCGAAATCTTGTCACTCACTCCTTTTAATGTTTCCTTGGCATCTGCAAATGCCTTGTCTGCTGCTTTTGTCTCTGCCTCTACGGTCATATCCTCTTTATGTCCCGCACGGCACGGCCCCTCCCAGAAATGAGAGTGGGTAAGACATCCCACGATCGGTCTTACAATAAGTTTCAGATTCATAGCCTTTTCTTTCATAGTTTTTTACCTCCGAATCAGATTTGCATTATTGAACTGTATTTACTATATCATTCATTCGTTTCCGTTTTCCTCTGCAATCTTCATCAGAATTTCTACTATCTTACTTACCCGCCGATCTGACATTCAATCCCTGATATCCTTTTTGCAATATCCAGAAGTTCACTCATTTTTTCATTTGACGGCGGCAGGACATCGCCCATCAGATACGTCCTGCCAAGACCTTCGTACTTGTCCTGCCCCAGCCTGTGATACGGAAGAAGATGAAGCCGTCTCACATTTCCAATCTCTTTCGTGTACGCGGCGATCGCACCTATCTCCTCCGGCGTGTCATTAAACCTGGGGATCACCGGGACACGAATACTAAGCTCTGTCATCCCGGATGCTGCGATACGCCTTGCATTTTCTAGCATCAGATCGTTTCGTTTCCCGGTATACTCTTCATGCTTGACAGGGTCCATATGTTTGATGTCCAGCAAATATTGATCCAGCCATGGCAGTATTTCTTCGATGACAGAATACTTTGCATACCCCATACTCTCCATTGCCGTACTGATGCCGCTCTCCCATGCTGCTCTGAGCAGATCCCGGGCAAAAGCGCTCTGGCAAAGGCTTTCACCTCCTGAGAGTGTAAGACCTCCTCCCGTCCGCCGGTAATATGTACGATCCTTCTCCACAATCTCCATGACCTCATTTACAGTCACATCTCTGCCGATCACTTTCTCCTTTCCCTGCACCGTCATTGTCTCAATGCCAAATTCCTGTGACTCTGGATTACAGCACCACCGGCATCTGAGCACGCATCCTTTCAGAAAAACAATGGTACGTATGCCGTTTCCATCATGGATCGAATATCTCTGTATATCGAATATCCTTCCTTTCGTTTTCATGTAATCTTCCATCATATTTTAAAATGCCTGCTCTGTCCTGCGGATGATATCATCCTGCAGGGACTTCGACAATGTGGTGAACAATGCGCTGTATCCTGCCACCCGGACGACAAGATGCTTATACTGCTCCGGGTGGATCTGTGCGTCGAGAAGCGTCTCCCTGCTCACCACATTGAACTGCATATGGCTTCCTTTCTGGTCAAAATAGGACCGTATCAGACCGACAAAATTCTCAAGTCCCCGCCTTCCGCTCAGTGCGGACGGGTGGAACTTCTGGTTAAACAGCGTGCCGTTGGATGCGATAAAATGATCCAGCCTGGACACGGAATTTGCCGCCGCAGTCGGCCCGTTTACATCCCTGCCCGCCGCAGGCGATACTCCGTCTGCCACCGGCTGATGGGCCAGACGTCCGTCCGGCGTTGCTCCGGTCTGGGCTCCCAGCGGTACATTTGCCGAGACAGGATACAGACCCGCCTGGAACATCCCGCCTCGCGGATTTTTGTAATTTTGCAGTGGTCTCGTATATGTATAAGCCACATCCCTTGCAAATGCATCCACTTCCGGAATATCATTTCCAAATTTGGGCACTTCCTCTATCAGTTTCAGAATACGCTCGCCGTTTTTCTTTACTTCAGGAGCTTCTGCCGCGGCTGCTACGGTATTCGCCACTGCACGGATCTCATTTTCACCGATATGCTTTCCTGCACGTTGGAGTTCCTCTGTAATCTTCGCTGTCATACCAGCGATATCTTCTTCGCTCAGTCCTTTTCCGTAATTCGTGGAGAGTGCCTCTTTGAGCTCTTTCATCGTGATTTTCTTCTCATCAAAAACAAGTTTCTTTACCGCATAAAGGGCATCTGCCATATTCGCGATTCCAAATCCCTGAGGGCCGGTGAAGTTATACACTGCTCCTCCCTCCTGAAGCGACATTCCACGGCTGATGCAGTCATCCACCATGGAAGATTCAAAGGGGAGCGGACAACGTTCCGCATGTGCCATATCAATGGCATTGTCAGCGTTGACCAGAAGTTCTATTGCATAGTTCATCTGCGCCTTATATGCATCATAAAACTCTTCAAAGGTCTTCATATCCTCGACTCTGCCTGTCCTTGGTCCGACCTGTTCCCCTTTATCCTCTCCGTTTGAAAATACCAGTTCCAGAGGACGGCACATATTAAAGAAAGCTGCGTCATGCCACCCTTCCGTTTTTCCCGCTTTCTGCGGTTCCACGCAGCCGATGATATTATATTCCCGGGCGTCCTGAAGGGTAAGTCCTCTGCTCACAAGCGCGGGGATGATAACCTCGTCGTTATAATATGCTGGAAGCCCGATTCCTGTCCTTGTCAGCTCTGCTGCACGGATCAGCAGATCATGCGGAGAGCCGTTCCACACCCGAATAGAAAGAGATGGCTGAGGCAGGAATACATGCTTCGACGCATCAATACACATGAAAGACAGATCATTCGTCACATCAATCCCGTCCGCATCCTGACCACCGACGATCAGATTCTGGAACAGGCTGTATCCCGCGAATCCTTCTGCCGATATCGCATCCCTGCATTTATTCAGATCATTTAACTTTACCCATATGCAGTCCAGAAGTTCCTGCGCCGACTCTCTTGTGATCTTCCCACGCTCCAGATCTTTTTTGTAGTAAGGATACATATACTGATCGAACCGCCCCGGCGAGATGGAGTGCCCGCTGGACTCAATCTGTAACAATTGCTGAACGAACCAGAAGGACTGACATGCCTCATAAAAGCTCTTTGCCCCATTCTCCGGTACATTCATGCAGTTCTCTGCGATCTGCTGTAGTTCCCTCTTCCGCACCGGATCCTTGCACGCTGCTGCCTCGCTGCGCGCCAGATCAGCATATCGCTTCGCATAAGTCACAGCTGCATCACAGCTTATCATAACAGCCTGAAGGAAGCGCGATTTCTTCTGATAATTTCCATCCCCCGGGCTCATCTTCTCCAATTCTGTCCGTGCCCTCTCCCGGATGCCTGAGAATCCGGAGGCAAGCACCTCCTCATACTTCACTGTCACGTGACCCACGCCATTATAGAAGTAATTTCCCGGTGTAAATATGTTGTGATCGATGGCGCGCAGCGTCTCGGGTTCCATGTAAGACGTAGCAAGCTCGCTCGTCGTCTTTCCCTTCCAGTAGACATTCGCTTCTCTAAGTTCCCGTTTCGTCTCATCAGAAATATAAAACGGATCTGCAGACCGATGAGCCACCGTATCAAATTCCGCCTCAAGCCATTCGTAAGAAAATTCCGGATATGTCTGGCATCCCCGGGGAGCGATCGTCGTACTCCCAACGATCAGTTCCCGATCACGGATGATGATCGGAATATTCTCAAGGATATGCTGAAATGCTTTTGCCCTGCGAATGATAACCGGTTCATTCTCTGTCTCTCTGTAAGACTCCGTCAGAAGAACGGCTCTTGCTGATTCGATCCTCGGCATGTCTGCATACAGATCTTCCACAAGCTTCGGTATTCGTTCGGATTTCTCCGCCTCCCTGCTGTCATAAGTGTACTTTCCCATTTGTAAATCTCCTTCCATCAAAATCAGATTATGATGGATGAATTTTCCAAAGAAAAAACCTGCCTTCATTCGAAAAGCAGGTACCACAAAAGGATATGGACAGACCGCTGTCTGACCCATATGATATAAGATGGCTGCTTTACTCGGAAGCTTCATCCTTTCTGTCAAGCAGGTTTCCTGGCTTACCTCTCATCACGCATTTCCCGCCTTCTCACGGCACCTGCCGCAATGGCTTTTCCCGGGGCGCGCTCCTGGATCACAGTGACCGGATCGCCGAAGATTCTCACTCCGTTCCCTTTTAAAATTCATCCATAAAAGGAGTCCTTCACTTGACAAAATATTACATTCAATTTTCTTCTACTTTAACACAATTTCTTCCCATATACAAGCCAATGTAAAGCTGTATTATACAAATATCGACTCATTCACAGATGCAGCACTCTCTCCTTGATCTCCTGCGTCCTTCCCTGATTCCAGAACTGGGTTCCGATATAGCCGCAGGTACGTCTTGCCACGTTCAGCTTATCCTGATCTCTGTTGCCGCAGTGCGGGCACTCCCATTCGAGCTTTCCGTCTTCTGTCGTCACGATCTGGATCTCTCCGGCATATCCACACACCTGACAGTAGTCACTCTTTGTGTTCAGCTCTGCATACATGATATTGTCATAAATGAACCGCATTACCTGAAGCACTGCCGGTATGTTGTCCTGCATATTCGGCACTTCCACATAGCTGATCGCCCCGCCTGTAGAGAGCGCCTGGAACTGGGACTCAAATTTCAGTTTGGAGAAAGCATCAATCTCCTCAGTCACATGGACGTGATAGCTGTTTGTGATATAGCTCTTGTCTGTCACGCCCGGCACGATACCGAATCTCTTCTGCAGGCATTTTGCGAATTTATAAGTCGTACTCTCGATCGGTGATCCGTAGATGCTGAATCCGATATTTGTCTCTTCTTTCCACTTGTCGCAGGCCTCGTTCATATGTTTCATAACATCCAGTGCAAACGGTGTTGCTTCGGGGTCGGTATGGGATTTGCCCGTCATGTATTTCACGCATTCATACAGCCCTGCATATCCGAGGGAGATTGTCGAATATCCGCCATAAAGCAGTTTATCGATGGTCTCTCCCTTTTTCAGCCGTGCCAGTGCGCCATACTGCCAGAGGATCGGCGCTGCATCTGAAAGTGTTCCCTTCAGCCTGTTGTGTCTGCACATCAGGGCACGGTAACACAGATCCAGTCTGTCATCAAAGATCTTCCAGAATTTCTCCATGTCTCCGCCGGAGGACAGAGCCACATCTACAAGGTTGATCGTCACGACTCCCTGATTGAAACGTCCGTAGAATTTGTACTCGCCGTTCTCGTCTTTCCACGGGCTTAATGCGCTCCTGCAGCCCATCACAGGGAAGCAGTTGCCTTCTTTGAGTTCTTTCATCTTCTTCTCGGAAATGTAATCCGGCACCAGGCGTTTTGCCGTACATTTTGCGGCAAGCTCAGTCAGGTAATAATAAGGGCTTCCCTCTTCTATATTGTCTTCTTCCAACACATAGATCAGCTTCGGAAATGCCGGAGTTACCCAGACGCCCGCCTCGTTCTTCACGCCCTGATAACGCTGTCTGAGCGTCTCTTCGATGATCATTGCAAGATCTTTTTTCTCAGCCTCATTCTTTGCCTCATTCAGATACATGAACACCGTGAGGAACGGGGCCTGTCCGTTGGTCGTCATCAGTGTGATGACCTGATATTCGATGGTCTGGACGCCCTTTGTGATTTCTTTTTTCAGACGTCCTTCCACGATCTCATTGAGCTGGTCCGCCGGACAGTCAAAACCGATCAGCTCCATTTCCTTCTCCACTTCACCGCGGATCTTGTCTCTCGATACTTGCACGAAGGGCGCCAGATGGGTAAGCGAGATACTCTGTCCGCCGTACTGGTTGCTGGCAACCTGGGCAATGATCTGCGTGGCGATATTGCAGGCAGTTGAAAAGCTGTGAGGTTTCTCGATCATTGTGCCGCTGATCACAGTACCATTCTGCAGCATGTCCTCCAGATTTACCAGGTCGCAGTTGTGCATATGCTGCGCATAGTAATCGGAATCATGGAAATGAATGATCCCCTGTCTGTCCGCCTCCACGATATCCTCCGGAAGAAGCATTCTCCGGGTAAGGTCGCGGCTTACTTCTCCTGCCATGTAGTCTCTCTGCACACTGTTGACCGCCGGGTTCTTGTTGGAATTTTCCTGCTTTACGTCTTCATTATTACATTCGATCAGGGAAAGGATGCGATTATCTGTTGTATTGGCCCTGCGCACGAGGGAGCGTTTATAGCGGTATCTCACATATCTCCTCGCGAGGTCAAATGCGCCTGTCGCCATGATCTGGTCCTCAACCATATCCTGGATCTCCTCAACAGATGCGGCGCGGTTCAGTTTTCCGCATTTAAACTCAACAAACTCGGCAATATCCTCGATCTGCGCATCCGTGAGGCTTCTGGCCTCGCTCTGTGTGTCCGCCTTTGTCACTGCTCTTATGATTTTTTTACAATCAAAAGTTTCCTCGGAACCATTTCTCTTAATAATCTTCATTCTGCCTTCTCCTTCCCACTTCTTTCAGAGTTTTAACCACTGTATGTTCTTTTCCACATATACAATATGTGTGCCTGCATTCTATTCTAATACAAAATATAGTGTTTTTCAATCTGAAAAATACATTATCCTGTATATTTTGCAAATTTTCTCTTTGGAATTCGAAAAAGGCAGTGAGTGATCTTGAACTGCAAGGATTTGTCCAAGCGCATAACCTAAAAGAAAAATACTGTCCAGAGAAGGCATCAATTATCAATAATCCCAAGATACTTCTTCAGCGCCTCTATATACATCTCCCCCACTTTCCCGGGCATCGTATTTTTTCTCACAACATAACCGATTTCCATGACGCTGTTGTGATTCTCCTCATCGTCCCGGAACGGAACAGCCGCAAATTCATTGCCGTTGAGTTCCTCGCAGATGATACCGGAACAGAGCGTATATCCGTTCAGCCCGACCATCAGATTCAGCATAGTCGCCCTGTCATTTGCACGAATGATCCTCGGGTATTCGTTGGTAGAGAGAATCTCTTCCGCAAGATAAAAAGAACTGTTGTCCCCCTGCTCGAACGCTAGGCAGGGATAGTCGGAAAGCTGGCTGAAGCTGATAGACTCTTCTTTCGCCAGCGGATGATTTTTCCATAAGTACACATATGCCTGACAGTCGATCAGATGATGAAATTCCAGACCGGCCGAGCGAAGCAGTTTCTCCATGCTCTTTCGGTTAAAATCACTGAGATAGAGAACACCGATCTCGCTTTTCATAGTGCTGACGTCACTGATCACTTCCGCGGTCTTTGTCTCCCGGATAGCGAACTCATATTTTGACATATCGAATTGTTTCGCCATATCCACGAATGCCTTCACGGCAAAGGAATAATGCTGGGTGGAGACGCCGAATTTCTTCTTCA
>ERZ1643246.2360-NODE-2360-length-18177-cov-13.522073_pt1 | contig 18177 bp, 12 predicted proteins | sample MGYA00579265_ERZ1643246 | MGnify/ENA primary metagenome ERZ1643246 (study PRJEB29033, sample SAMEA4952261) | chicken gut metagenome | biome: Broiler Chicken; feature: Gastrointestinal Tract; material: Caecum | place: Ireland | collected 2018 | study: Broiler...
ACGTCATTTTTTGGGGTCAATATTTTCCTATTATTGAGTGAATTCTTTTCATTTGGGATATTTTGTTGTCTTTTGTTTAGTATAATTTCATTTCCTTTTGTATTTTTTTCTTCTGTGTTATCATTTTGATTATTTTGCATAGGCATGCCTCCTTTGGAATTTTTAGCGATAATTATAAACGTAATATATAAAATTTGAAATATAAAGAATAAAATGTAAATTTGCAAATTAATAATAAAGAATATATATTGGGGAAAATTTGATAGATATTTTTTGACATATACTCGATAAAATTTAAAATTACAAAAATAGAATTTTAATTATACTTGATTTAATATTTACGCTATAATCGCGCATTGATTATTATATATCATAATTGACATAATTTGTCAATGGAATTACAAATTTTTTTAATAAAAGTTTGTAACAAAAAAGTAATAAATATGTAATTAAAATGTAAAATAAGATAAAAAGTGTCAAAAAGCGACAAGTTACGGGCGAATGCTGGATTTTGATGTAATTTTTTGAAAAAATTACTATTTACAAATTTTTGAAAATATTTTATTATTAGTATGTAAGAAGTAAAAAATAAAAAACAAAATATAAAAAAGTACAGATACATAAAAAAATAAAGGGAGGAAGAAGGATGAAGATGAGAAGAAACGCTGAAAGCCTTGGGGCTGTACACACACAAGTGATTTAGAGAATAAAAATAAAGAAAGAAATAGTAAAGTTATAAGAAAAGAGACTGTAATAACAGCAGTCGTTATTTTGGTGGTTATAATTATAGCTAGCTCTGTATGTGCAGGGCTAGCTTTTGCGCGCAATGAAAAGGCGAAGGTGCAGGAAAGTGCAAAGGATGGCGAAGTAATGCAAAGTACGCAAGTTGCAGAAGCTGAGCCAGCAAGCCAAGGCGAGCAGGGAGCCCAAACTGAAACTATAATTCAGACTACGCAGAGTGCACAAACCGATGCGGCAACGCAGAGCGAGCAAAGTGCGCAAGCAAGTGAATTAGTAGATAATGAAAATATGACAGTGCAGACGGATATAGAAGGGAAGAAGGTTCCAGTACCAAGAGGCTATGTAGGAAGCCAGGCTAAAGGAGAAAATGAAATAAGCAAAGGTTATGTAATATACGAAGGAGAAGATCCAGTAACAGACACAAATGTAGCAGACGCACAGAAAACAAGAAATCAATATGTATGGGTGCCAGTGCCAGACGTAAGTAAGATGTATGGAACAGATAGTAGTGGAAAGAAATGGGGAAAATTATACGTCTTTGCAACAAGTAGTACAAATGCTAATTATGATGCAGTAACAGGAACATACCCATTTAACTGGAGTGAAACAAACGGAGTAATGAGTATATCAGATAGTACAAGTTACAGAGAGCCAGACTTAACTTATAAGAATTATGATTCTAATTCATACTTAAAACAATATGGACTAGGATCAATGTCAAAACATGACATTTTATTAGAGATGCAAAAAGATTTTAATAATATGATAAATAGTGTAAAGAAGTATGGAGGCTTTTATATAGGAAGATATGAGACAGGAAATTTAGGACAAGATATAGCAGTAATACAAAAAGGCAATACAGATATAAATTACCAAACTTGGTATGCAGTGTATAAAAAATGCAAGACATTAAAGGGAGCAAATAAGAAAGTAGAAACAGGAATGATATGGGGAAGCCAGTGGGATAGAACATTGACATGGCTAATAGAAAGTGGAAGTAAAAGTATAGAAGATATTTGCAGTGATTCAACAAGTTGGGGAAATTATATAGATGCGACATTTACATATACAAATACAAGTGGAGGGACATCAACGAAGAAGCAAAATTCTAATACAAGAATACCAACAGGAAGTGCATATTATACAAAAGCAAATAATATATATGACTTAGCCGGCAACGTGGATGAATGGACGATGGAGGCCTACACCTACCGCAACCGCACCGGCGGCAGGGTTTATCGTGGGGGCAGTTGCGGCGGCTACGGTGTCAACACTTCCGCAGACTACCGCGGGCGGCATAAGTCCGGACCTCAGCGACTACGCCTCTGGCTGCAGGGCTGTACTTTGGATGTCAAGTTAAATTTTGAAAACACGCTAGGGTTTTTAAAAGAGTTTGTCAAGCTAACTGTGTAAATTTGTAAGTCAGAATGGTGAAAGATATGCTAACTTTAAACAACTAAGAGTTCTATAAAAGAGGTACACTGTTCTGATGATTTAAGCTAATATCATATAGCAGGAGAACCTGTCTGGTAAAGCCTAGCCAGCAGCCAGTACCTAGTCTTGGCTCTGAAGTAGTAATACCAAGAGTAAGTGTAGACAAGGGAGCATGAGAGCCGCAATGCGAAAGCGTGAAACTATTGAGCCTCGAAATACCTGCTTATTATTATTCGAAAAGGTTGATGTTATGAAGTGGACAGCAAACAGTATTTATGCATTCGAAATGGCAAGAATGTTTAAACTTTTCCGGGGGCTGAGGGTGTGGCGAGTATGTAATGATATGGTATTGGAACTTGAGAGAGACTATGAATAAAAATAACTTTTTTAAATACAATGTATTAGTAATTGTATTTTTAAAGGTTATTTTTTTGCGTTATAGATTATAAAAATATATAATAAGTGATTGGAGAGAAAAACATGATTGTTATTAATAAAAAAAGATTAGAAATTATTTTATCAGCTGTTATAATAGGCATTTTGGCTTTTACTTTTCAAACATCCGGAAATAATGGCAAAAGTGACGGAGAAACTGCAATTCAAGATGATTCTAACATTGTGGCTGTTACGTCTACGCCGGTGTCTGGAAAGACAATTGTGGTTGATGCAGGGCATGGCACACCAGATGAGCGGCGCAGAGAGTAGCGATGGTACTACTGAAGCTCAGTTAAATTTGAAGATAGCGTTAAAGTTGCAGAATTTGTTAGAGCAAAGTGGAAGTACTGTTGTTTTGACTAGGTCAGACGAGAATTCAATTTATGATTTGGATAAGAAAACATTAAGGCAAAAGAAGGTGTCAGATATACGAAATAGGGTCAAGATTGGGAATGAATCTAGTGCAGATATTTTTGTAAGTATACACTTAAATAAGATTCCGCAAGAGCAGTATTGGGGTTGGCAGTGCTTTTACAAGAAAAATGATGATAGCAGCAAGAAGCTTGCGCAAAGTATACAGGGTAATTTGAATGAGTCCATACAAAAGGAGAATAAAAGGGAAGCGATGCAGCTAGATACAGTATATATAATGAAGCATGTAGAAATTCCTATTTCAATTGTAGAATGCGGATTTTTATCTAATAAGGAAGAGGAACAGCAGTTATTAAATGATGAATATCAAAATAAGTTGGCTTGGGGGATTTATAATGGCATAACAGATTATTTTTATGAGAGTTGACCGCAGCCCATCAAGTGCTTAAGAAGCTGGCATTTAATAATTGATTAAGTGACTAAAATGCGGCATAAGCCAATCAATCAAGTCAACATAAATGCGAAAAAACAACGTTTTTTGCATTTTTTTGAATTTAATGTTATAATAATAGTGTATAAGATATTCAAATGAAAAGCAAAGCCCAAGGGCTTATCCTAGAAAGGGAAGTGGTAACTATGGAAGATAGTGATGGTAGAAAATTATATGCAGGAGGAACATATAAAGACGGCTTACACGGAGAAGATATTCACGGAAATATAATAGACATATCCTCATATCAAAAAGGAAATAAAAAGAGAGAAGAATTTGTTAGACAAACAAGAGAAGGTGTAACAAGAACGCCAGTTCCAAGAAGAAATGAAGGCGCAGACAGTAGAGCAAATGAAGCTATTATTAATAGGCGTGGATTAAATAATGCACTTAGATATATGGAAGAAACTAAAAAAGCAGGCATAAAATTTAGAGCAGACAAAGCAGAACTTAGAAGAGCAAGAGCGTATAAAGCTAGAAGAAGAAAAGGCAGACTAAAAATATTAGGAGTTGCAGGTTTGGCTGCATTATTAGCAATAGCTGGAGGAACTAAGATTGCAGATAATATTGATGCTTCAAAAACTGTAAACTTAGAGCAAGCTTTGCAAAGTGGACAAACTTTGGAAGAACTTGGCATTAGCCAAGAAGCAAGAGGAGCACTTGCTAATTTGGAAATTGATTTTGGTGCAAGTAATATTAATGCACTTTCAAATCAAGAATTGATAGAAAAAGCAAGTGAACTAGAAAAACTTCAAGATGAGCTTTTTGATTCTAAACTTAGAAAAGGCTTAGGATTAAGTGATAAAGCAAGTATAAATGTTACTACAATTGGTGACGAAACAGAAAAAACGAGAGGAATACAAATTAGCGATAATAACACCACTGGTCCTAATGGATTTTATAGTCCAGAAGGCTTTATGGTAGGAATGTTTGATGATAGAACATATTCTAAGCAAATAGATGATTACATAGACAGCATGGAAAGCGTAGAAGCATTAAACAAAAATCTACAAAATGCAAACATAGATAGAAACACGACTACAAAAACTTTAAGTGAAGCAATAGAGTCAACAGATAAGTTTGCAGCTGGCGTCATAAAAACAGATGAAAAGGGAAACATTAAATTTGAAGCTGAAAGATTATCAGAATATGAAAAAAATCTAAAAACTGGAAATGTTCAAAAAGATGATGATTTAGAACTTTAATCAAAATGCATAAAATTTCCACTTCTTGCAAACAATATGTGTAAAACATATTGAGCAAGGAGTGGAATTTTTTTGAAAACGGAAAAAATATTAAAAATAAATGGAACTCTAGTTGATGAAAAACAATTAGAAAGTCACTTGCAAAAAATTGCATCAAACCATAATTTGATGAGCAAATCTGAAAAAAGCACTTACCCAATTCCAAAAATGCTAGAAAATTATAAAGTGATAAGGGAGACTTATGACTTATTAAATGAGCATTTAAAATTGGGCATAAGCATACATCCAGCAGGAGAATGGCTTTTAGATAATTTATATATAATTGAAGAAACTGTAAAACAAATAGAAAAAGAAATGCCATTAAAAAAATACAAAAACTTTTTAGGCATAGCATCTGGGCCGTATAAAGGCTTCGCTAGAATTTACGTATTAGCAGCTGAGATTGTTGCTTACACAGACAATAGAATAGAAAGAACCGAATTAGAAAAATACCTAGAAAGCTATCAAACAAACAAAACATTAAGCATGGAAGAAATATGGAATATTGGCATTTTTTTGCAAATAGCCATAATAGAAAATATAAGGGAAATATGCGAAAAAGTCTATGCAGCTCAGTTAGAAAAATACAAAGCAGAAAATATTGTGGAAAGATTAGTAGAAAATAAAAATAAGTCTGATCAAATTTTTAAAATGAACACATCAAAAAAGTTGGATAAATATCCATTTATCGAATATATGTCATATATTTTAAAAAGATATGGAAAAAAAGGGTATAGCTATTTAAAGGCCTTAGAGGAAACAGTAGAAATGATGGGAACTACAGTTTCTGAGGTTACTAAAAAAGAGCATTTTGATATTGCTCTTAAAAAAGTTTCTATTGGCAATAGCATTACAAGCATAAAAAAGATTCAAAGAATGAATTTCTTAGAGATTTTTGAGAAGGTAAATGGTGTAGAAGAAATTTTAAGGCATGATCCTGCGAATGTTTATGAAAGGATGGACAGCGAAACTAAGGAATATTATAGAAATAAGATACAAGAATTATCTAAAAAGACTAAAATTTCAGAGATGTATATCGCAAAAAAAATCTTGGAATTAGCAACCAAAAGTCAGAATGAAAATCAAAATGGTGCTGAAAAAAAATCTCATATAGGATATTATTTAATAGATGACGGGATTTATGAACTACAAAAAGTATTAAAATGCAACAAAAAAACACATTTAAAGCCAGAAAGCAAATCAAAATTATATATTCTAACAATTTTTGCTCTAACAGTTTTAATATCTATAGGACTAACTACTATGTTAAATATAAAAAATATATATCTATATTTAGTAACATTTATTTTATTATTAATACCATCATCTGAAATTTCAATTCAATTAATACAATATATATTATCAAAAATAATAAAACCAAAACTTATACCTAAAATGGACTTTAGCAATGGAATAGACTCAGAAAATAAAACCATGGTCATTATTCCAACAATTTTGAATTCTAAAGAAAAAGTGAAAAATCTTATGAACAAATTGGAAGTATATTATCTAGCAAATAAGTCGGAAAATATCTATTTTACATTATTAGGAGACTGCACAGAAAGCAGCAAAAAGGAAGAAGACTTTGACGAAGAAGTAATAGCAGAAGGAAAAAAATTAACTAGTGACTTAAATGAAAAGTATAATATTGAAGGCTCAAATGTGCCAATTTTTAATTTCATCTACAGAAAAAGAGAATGGAACAGCAAAGAAGGGTCATACTTGGGTTGGGAAAGAAAAAGGGGAATGATAACACTATTTAATGAATATCTTCTAGGAAATATAGCAAATCCTTTTAGGTGTAATACTATAGACAATACACTTTATCGAGATATCAAATATATCATAACCCTAGATGCAGACACTGACCTAATTTTAAATTCAGCCTTCGAGTTAGTAGGCGCAATGGCGCATATTTTAAATAAACCGGAAATAGACCAAAACAAAAAAATTGTAACAAGTGGCTATGGGATAATTCAACCACGAATAGGCATCAATTTAGATGTTAGCAACAAAACCTTGTTTACAAAAATATTTGCTGGGGCAGGTGGCCTTGATTTATACACAAATGCAATCTCAGACATCTATCAAGATAATTTTGGCGAGGGCATTTTTACAGGCAAGGGAATTTACGATTTGCGAGTATATTCAGAAGTATTGAAAAATCAAATTCCAGAAAATACAGTGCTAAGCCATGACTTGCTAGAAGGGTGCTACTTGCGTTGTGGCTTGGCCTCAGACATCATCCTAATGGACGGCTACCCTACCAAATACAATAGTTTTATGAATAGGCTTTCAAGGTGGATAAGAGGCGACTGGCAAATTACCAGATGGATGTATGCATCTAGCCCATTAAACAAAATTTCAAAATTCAAAATATTTGACAATCTAAGAAGAAGCCTTTTAGAAATAAGCATAATAGTAGCGGTGGTATATATATCAATACTAGGTGTAATACGCTATATGCAAAACGAAACAATAGGTGGAATTTGGGGCGTAATTGCAATATTACTTGGAATTTCAATTTTTTCTTATATATTAGAAATGGTAAATCTCTTAGTATTTAAAAAAGACGGAGAATGCAAGCAAAAAACCTTCACACCTAAAATTTCTGGCTATAAAGGTGCAATTATACGCTCTATAATTACATTAGGAAATTTACCATATAAAGCATATATTTCAATAAAATCAGTAATTAAAACATTATATAGAAAAACAATTTCACACAAACATCTACTAGAATGGATGACATCAGAAGAAGCAGAAAAACAGGCAAAATCAAATTTATTCTCATATTTTAAAAATATGTGGCCAAGCATATTATTAGGAATATTGAGTATCTTTTTGGGTGTATGTGGAATAACAAAACTTTTAAAAAATGCCCAAATCCCAGAAGGCCTCTCAGAAAGCCTAACAACTCAATATTGGGGTATAAATACATTTGCCATAATAATAGGACTTTTATGGCTATCATCATATATACTAATGTGGTATATAAGCAAAAACATCAACAAAAAACAAGCAATCGATAAACTAAATAAAGAAGACAAAGAATACCTAATGCAAATAGGAAGAAAAACATGGAGCTATTTCGAACAGTACTTAAACAAAGAAAACAACTACCTAATACCAGACAACTACCAAGAAGATAGAAAAGAAAAAGTAGTACCACGCACCTCATCAACCAACATAGGCCTTTCAATGCTTGCAGTAATATCAGCATTCGATTTAGGGTACATTGATTTGGAAAAATGTATAGAATTGCTAACTAATATCATAGAAGTAGTTGCAGAATTGCCAAAGTGGAACGGCCACCTATATAACTGGTACAATATAAAAACAAAAGAGCCATTAACACCGAGGTATATTTCTACAGTAGATAGTGGGAACCTTGTAGGATATTTATATATCGTAAAGCAATTCTTCGAAGAAAATTGCCAAAAGGGACGTAGCAAAATGGCAAAAAAGTTGATAGAGGATACGAATTTTGCGGTGTTGTATAATAGGGAGCAACAGCTTTTTTCTATAGGTTTTAATGTAGAAGAGAACAGGCTTACTGATTCGTATTATGATTTGCTGGCTTCTGAGGCAAGGCAGGCAAGTTTTGTGGCGATTGCTAAGAAGGATGTGCCAGCTAAGCACTGGAATTCGCTTAGCAGGACTTTGACTACTTTAGGAAAGTATAAAGGGCTTATTTCGTGGTCAGGCACGGCTTTTGAGTATTTGATGCCTAATATTAATATGCCGAGATATGAGGGAAGTTTGCTAGATGAGTCATGCAAGTTTATGGTTAAAAGTCAGATGAAGTATAGCAGGCAATTGAATATTCCTTGGGGTATTTCGGAGGCAGCATTTAATTTGAAGGATTTGCATTCTAATTATCAATATAAGGCTTTTGGAATTCCGTGGCTAGGTATAAAAAGAGGATTAGGAGATGAGATGGTTGTTTCTACTTATGGTGGTGTTTTGGCGATTTCTGATGCTCCAAAAGAGGAAATTGAAAATCTAAAAAGGTTAGAGGCGGAAGGCATGTATGACAAGTATGGATTTTATGAGTCTATAGATTATACGCCAGAAAGGGTAGAAAAAGGAAAGACTTCGAGTGTTGTAAAGACGTATATGGCACATCATCAAGGGCTGATATTGCTTTCTATTGATAATTTATTTAATAAAGATATTTTGCAGAAGAGGTTTATGGAAAACCCAGAAATTCAAGCAGCAGCCATTTTGTTACAAGAGACTATGCCTGAAACTGCAATTATAACAAAGGAGAATAAGGAGAAGGTAGAAAAGCCAAAATATAAGGATTATGAAAATTATGCTCAAGTAACTTATCATAAAATAGATGAAAGACTAATAGCGGGAAATGTTATTTCAAATGAAGATTATTCTGTGGCGATGAATCAAAAAGGACAAGGGGTAAGCTTTTACAAAGATATATATATTAATAGATTTAAGCCAACTGATGACTATTCACAAGGGATATTTTTTACATTTAAAAATATTAAAAACAAGAACATTTGGAGTTCTAATTATCAGCATAATGATAATAAGGAAAACCAGTATCAAATAAGTTTTATGGAAGATAAACTTGAACAAGAAATGGTAGAAGGCAATATTAAGACTAAAATTAGTACAACTATAGCGTCAAATGACCCTGTAGAAATAAGGAGAGTAGTATTAGAAAACACAGGAAATGATGAAGAAACTATAGAAATATCAGCATATTTTGAGCCAGTGCTTTCAAAAAAAGAGCAGGATTATGCTCATCCAGCTTTTAATAATTTGTTTTTAATTATGGAATTTGATGAAGAGACTGGTAGCATAGTAATTAGAAGAAAAAATAGGGAGAAAAGTGACCCAACTATATATTTGGCAACAAATTTTTCCACAAATAGTGAAACAATTGGGGATTTAGAATATGAGATAGATGAGGAAAAGTTTATAGGCAGAGGAAATATTGGTATACCTCAAATGATAAAAAATTCAATGCCATTTTCTAAAAGAATGGGACTAGTGACAGAGCCAATTGTGGCAATAAAGCGAACTATAAAAATAAAGCCTCAAGAAGAAGTGAGTTTGAACCTAATTTTGGCAGTAGGTGAGGAAAAGCAAAAAGTTATTGAAAATGTGAAAAAATATAAATCTAATGAAAGTGTGAAGAAAGAATTTGAACTTTCTAAAGCTAGGGTAGAAGCGGAGAGCAGATATTTGAGGATAAATGCAAAAGAAATAGTAACATATCAAAAAATGCTATCATATCTTATTTTTGATAATCCAACTAAAAGCGCAAGAATGCAAAAGCTAAAATTACAGCCTAATTATAAACAAAGCGAATTATGGAAGTATGGCATTTCTGGTGATTTACCGATAATTTTAGTAAAAATACGAGATGTAAATGATTCTTATGTATTAAAAGAAATGCTAAAAGCTTACGAATTTTTCAAAACTAAAAATATTGGAATTGAATTAGTAGTTTTAGACGAAGAAAAACACAGCTATGAAAATTATGTAAAAGAAGAAATAGAAGGCACCATTTTAAATGAGCAGTTATCTTATTTGAAAAATGTAAAAGGTGGAATCTTTATATTAATGAAAAATGAAATAAGCAAAAAAGATATTAATATATTAGAATTTATTGCTCAAATCGTTATTGATAGCAAAAAAGGCGGAATAGCAAATAATATAAAAGATTTAGAAGAAGAATATTTAGAATTAAATAAAGAAACTGAGGCAGAATCTAAACTTTTAACGCAGTTATCAATAAATCCAAGTAATGATGAAAACAACAATATAGATATATTAGAACATCCAGAAAAATTAAAATATTTTAATGAATATGGTGGATTTTCAGCTGATGGAAAAGAGTATTTAATAAAAGTAAACAAAGATAATAGACTTCCAACAGTATGGTGCAATATTTTAGCAAATGAAAAGTTTGGAACAGTTGTTACAGAAAATATGGGAGGATATAGTTGGTACAAAAATAGCAGGTTGAACAGGATTTCCGCTTGGGGCAATAATGCAAGTTATGACATTCCAACAGAAATTGTCTATCTAAAAGATGATGATAATCAAAAATCTTGGTCATTAGGGTTAAACCCAAAGCCAGATGATAGAAATTATAATATCATTTATGGCCACGGATATGCAAAATATATTCATAAAAGCGATGGGCTTGACCAAGAACTAGAAATTTTTGTGCCCAAAGAAGATAGTTGCAAAGTAGGAATTCTAAAGCTTAGAAACAATACAATTAATAAAAAGAAACTAAAATTATATTATTATATAAAGCCTGTAATTGGTGAAGATGAGTTAAAATCTGATGGTTATATAACAGTAGAATTTGACCCAAATAACAATATTGTGTATGCAAAAAATTTATATAGAAATGAAATGGAAAACACACAAATATATATATCATCTAGCGAAAAAATAAAATCATTTACAGGAGACAAGAGGTTTTTCTTGGGTAAAGGTGGAATAAGCAATCCTGATGGAATAAATAAGACTACTTTAAATAATGAAAATGGATTAGGAAAGAAAAGCTGCTTAGTATATGAAATCGAAATAAGCTTGGAAAGCTATCAATATAAAGAAATTTCGATTATATTAGGAGCAGAGGATAATTTGATTGATTGTAAAAATATTGCCTATAAATATAGCAAATTGCAAAACTGCAAACAAGAATTAGACTTGGTTAAATCTTTCTGGAGAGAATTTTTAGGAAGAATGCAGGTATATACCCCACTTGAATCAATGAATATACTGTTAAACGGTTGGATGTTATACCAAACTATGACGAGTAGACTTCTAGGAAGAAGCGGCTATTATCAATCAGGAGGAGCATTCGGCTACAGAGATCAATTACAAGATACTTTAGGCCTAAAATATTTAGAGCCTGCATATATGAAAAGGCAGATTATAAAGCATAGTCAGCATCAATTTATTGAAGGTGATGTGGAACATTGGTGGCATGATGAAACTCAAAGAGGTATACGCACTAGGTTTTCAGATGATTTATTATGGCTGGCATTTACTGTTATTGAGTATGTGAATTTTACTGGAGATGAAACTATTTTAGACATTGAAACTCCATATCTAAAAGGTAAACCGCTAGAAGAAGGACAAGACGAAATGTATGATAAATATGTAGAATCTGAAATAAAAGAGCCTATATATAATCATTGCATAAGGGCAATAGAAAAAAGCTTGAATTTCGGAGAAAATGGACTTCCAAAAATCGGCTCTGGAGACTGGAATGATGGCTTTAGTACAGTTGGCAATAAGGGAAAAGGCGAAAGTGTGTGGCTAGGATTTTTCTTATATGACATATTAGATAATTTTATTCCATTTTGTCAAAAAGGAGGCGATATGAATTTAGTTAGCAAATATGAAGATGTGAAAAATAATCTAAAAAAAGCACTTAATACAAATGGATGGGATGGAAGATGGTACCGAAGAGCTTTTATGGATGATGGAAATATGCTAGGAAGCATGGAAAATGACGAATGTAGAATAGATAGCATCGCGCAAAGCTGGAGCATCATCTCAGGGGCAGGTGATAATGACAAAAAATATATTTCAATGGAAAGTTTGGAAAATCATTTAGTAGACAGAGAAAATGGTATAATAAAACTTTTAGACCCACCATTTGAAAAAGGAAAATTAGAGCCAGGCTATATAAAGGCATATTTGCCAGGAGTAAGAGAAAATGGAGGTCAATATACTCATGCTAGTTGCTGGGTAATAATTGCTGAAAGTCTTTTGGGATTTGGTGATAAAGCATTAGAATTTTACAGAATGATTAATCCAATTGAACATTCAAAAACCAAGGAATCTAGTAAAAAATATAAAGTAGAGCCTTATGTAATTCCAGCTGATATATATGGCGCTAGTAATCTTGTTGGAAGAGGAGGCTGGACTTGGTACACTGGCTCAAGCAGCTGGTATTATAAGGCAGGAGTAGAATATATATTAGGAATAAAAATTAGAAAAGGGATTTTAAAAATCGAACCGTGCATTCCAAAAGAGTGGAAAGAATATCAAGTGCAATATAAATGGTATGACAGTGTTTATAATATAAAAGTAAATAATCCTTATGGCAAAAATACAGGTGTTACAAGCGTAAAAATTAATGGCATTGAGGCAGAAAATAATATAAAACTAGATAGGGGTAGAAATATTTATAATATTGAAGTAATCATGTAATGAAAATTTTGTTGTAAAATGAAAAATTGTGTGTTAGAATGAATTTGAAAAGTTACTAGAAATTGAAGCCCGATGAATAGGAGGGAAAAACAATGAATTTCGGTACAGTCTGGACATTTTGCTCAGAATGCTTAGAATGGGTAGAAATACCCAAAGAGACAATGAAGTTCTACTCCACACATCGTGGTGGAGAATTCTGTCGAAAAGTTGAGGCAGAATGCCCACAATGTGGGCACAAAGTAGGTATTGATGCTCGAGTTTTAGATGATGAAGATTGGAGAAAAGCTTGTGGAATCAAAAACAAGTAGTATGTTGAAACAACGCCAAGAAAGTTTAATAATTTAGCTTTCTTGGTACTTTTTTGATTAATAATATACTTTACAAAATGCACATATTATGATAATATAACAAACAGAAAAATATAAATATATTTTTCTGGCTATTAATACCTAAAGAGGGTGAAATTATGAGAAAGTTTACAAAAATGCAAGGGCTAGGGAATGATTATGTCTATATGAATGCCATAGAGCAACCAATAGATGAAAATATATCAGACCTAGCTCGTTTTGTTAGCAATAGGCACTTTGGCGTAGGTTCAGATGGACTTATTTTGATATGTAAAAGTGATGTTGCAGATTTTAGAATGAGGATGTTTAATGCAGATGGCACAGAAGCGGAAATGTGTGGAAATGGAATAAGATGTGTAGGAAAATATGTATATGACAAAGGATTAACACAAAAAACTACAGTATCAATAGAAACACTTGCTGGAATAAAAGTACTTAAATTAAATGTTAAAAATGGCAAAGTAGATACAGTAAGGGTAGACATGGGAGAACCAATATTAGCACCTGAAAAAATTCCAGTTATGTCAGTAGAAAATCCAGTACAAAATTTAAAAGTGAAGGCTGTAGATAGGGAGTTTGTGTTTAGCTGCGTATCAATGGGAAATCCACATGCAATTACAATAGTTGAAGATGTTAATAATTTTGATGTAGAGACTTATGGCAAAGTGTTAGAAGTTGCCTCAGTTTTCCCAAACAAAACAAATGTAGAATTTGTGGAAATAGTAGATAGAAATCATGTAAAAATGAGAGTATGGGAAAGGGGCTCAGGAGAGACTTTGGCCTGTGGAACAGGAGCATCTGCAACAGCAGTTGCATGTAGTTTAAAAGGATTAACAGATAGACATGTATTTGTGGATTTGCTAGGAGGAACATTAGAGATAGAATGGAATGAAAAAGACAACCATGTATATATGACAGGCAAAGCAGTAACAGTTTTTGAAGGAGAACTTGTTTAGTAAATTATTTTGATAAATTTTAAGTTATGGAGGAATATAATTATGAGTTTAATAAATGAAAATTTTTTAGAATTGCAAGAAAGCTATCTATTTTCAACAGTAGCAAAAAAGGTAGCAAAATTTGCAGAGGAGCATCCAGATAAAAAAATAATAAAATTAGGAATTGGTGATGTAACTCGTCCAATTGCAAAAGCATGCATAGAAGCAATGCACAAAGCTGTAGACGAACTAGGCACAGAAGAAGGTTTCAGAGGCTATGGCCCAGAACAAGGCTATGACTTCTTACGAAATGCAATAGTTGAAAACGATTACAAAGCAAGGGGAATAGACATTTCTTCAGATGAAGTATTCGTCTCAGATGGAGCAAAATGCGATTGCGGCAATATCGTCGATATTTTTGCAAAAGACAATGTCGTTGCAATAACTGACCCAGTATACCCAGTGTACTTAGATACAAATGTAATGGCTGGCAGAAGTGGAAAATTCAATAAAGAAAAACAAGTATACGAGAACATAGTATATCTACCAGTAACTGCTCAAAATAATTTTGAGCCAGAACTACCAAAACAAAAAGTAGACTTAATATATCTATGTTTTCCAAACAATCCTACAGGTACAGTCTTAACAAAAGAGCAACTAAAAAAATGGGTAGACTATGCAAAAGAAAATAACTCAATAATTTTATATGATGCAGCTTATGAAGCATTCATAACAGAAAAGAACATACCACATAGCATTTACGAAGTAGAAGGCGCAAAAGACGTAGCAATCGAATTCAAAAGCTACTCAAAAACAGCAGGCTTCACAGGAGTAAGATGTGCATATTTAGTCATTCCCAAAACAGTTAAAGGCTACACAAAAACAGGTGAAAAAATAGAACTAAATAAACTATGGAACAGAAGAACATGCACAAAATTCAATGGGGTATCATACATAGTGCAAAGAGCAGCTGAAGCAACATATTCAAAAGAAGGAAAAAAAGAAATAAAAGCAAACATCGAATATTACTTAGAAAACGCAAAAATAATTCGAGAAGGCCTAATAAAAGCTGGCTATGAAGTCTATGGCGGAGTAAACTCACCTTACATTTGGCTAAAAGTCCCAGGCAACATGACATCTTGGGAATTCTTTGACAAACTACTAGCAGAAAAAAACATAGTAGGAACTCCAGGAAGCGGCTTTGGCCCTCACGGAGAAGGTTACTTCAGGCTAACCGCCTTTGGCACAAGAGAAAACTCAATAGAGGCCATAAAAAGAATTTAGGGTGTTTTTGGGGACGGAGGAAAAAAACATCTATTTTGAACTTTGGGGACAATCCTTTTTGGCAAAATTTTTTTAACTACCATGTTATAACCATAGCTGATATTTCTATTAAATTTATTGCATTCCTCGGCTCAATGCGTGGTCTAGCCATTCTAACCATTAAACAAACGAGCCTCTCGCGAAGCGCGCCCTCATTTATTTAATGTTAAGAATGGCTACAACCACTCCAATCGCATTCGGCATTGTATAAATTTAATAGAAATACAGCTGCGTTTTAATATTTGTAATTTCAAAAAGTGCCAAGAAGGCCTAATTTATTTTTTTGAACTTTAAGGAACGTCCCCAAAGTTCAATTATAAAAAGTCTGAAAAAGCTTGAAAAATAACAAAAAAATAAAAATGAACTTTAAGGAACGTCCCCAAAGTTCAATTATAAAAAGTCTGAAAAAGCTTGAAAAATAACAAAAAAATAAAAATGAACTTTAAGGAACGTCCCTAAAGTTCGAGAGGAAAAGATGATGAACAAAAATCAAATAGTAGAATATATTAAAGATAAAATGCCAAATTTTGAAGGAACGGCAGAAGAAAAAGAAGTAAAAACAGCACTATTTATTTATGTAGAATTGGGGAAAATAAAGTCTTTTAATACGCAATATTATTTTGGCAATACTGAAACAAAAAGGAAAATATATCAATTGGCAAGGCTAGAACGCACGGATGTAGACAAAATTGCGAATAAAAGAAAAATTACTTGTGTGACCATGACGAGCTTATATATTAGCATATTACGTGACTTTGGAATATATGCATATCCTAGCAGAATGGATGATGACCCAGTACATGAATTTCCTGTAGTTACTTTGAAAAGTGGAGAAGAATTTGAAGCAGATTTGCAGGCAGATTTGACAAATATACAGACAAAATCAAGATTGGAGTATTTTAATTATCTCGGAAAAAGTGATAACATGAGAGATGCGCAGAATGCTTTAACTCAAAGGCTTATAGAAATTGGATATATCAACAAGGAAAGCGATTATAAAAATGATGAAATAGAAAGGTTACAAGATATTGGAGTTAGCAAAATGCCTGTGCACAAGGCATTGCAGACAATTTTAGAAGATGAAAAATTGTATGAGGGCAATGAAAATATGGGCATTGTAGAGCTAAACCTATTTTTTAAGAGTATATTGATTGATGTTGTACCAAATTTTTATAATAATGGAATTTATTGCTTTAATTGCGAAAGAGATAACAGCAGAGGAGAACATACTTATGGAACATGCATATATTCGAAAGATGACAGAGCTGATGCTAACGACAAGGTAAAAACATATATGTATTCGCAAAAGAATAAAAAATTTGTACATGTTCCCATAAAACTTATTCAGTATTTGAAAAATACTGGTACAAAATTTGGATTAAGAAGAAGAGAAAAAGCAGCAAGCAAAACAATAATTAAATATTTAGAATCACTAGATAAACAAAAATCAAAAGAAGGGAATGAAAAATAAAATGAAAGAACAATTTTTAGAATTATTAAAAACAGTAAATAGAGATGGAATTGACGAATTGATAAAATTCTTAGAAAAATCTGACTTTTTTAAGGCGCCTGCTAGTACAAGGTTTCACAGTTCGCATGAAGGAGGCTTGGTAGAACATAGCTTAAAAGTATATGAAATTCTAAAATACAAAGTAGAGCATTGTATAGAGCCGATAGATATACCAGAAGATTCTATAAAAATAATAGGACTCTTGCATGATATATGCAAAACAAATTTTTATAAAGTAGATTATCGAAATGCTAAAAACGCATTAGGAGTATGGGAAAAAGTTCCTTATTATACGATTGATGACACCATACCTTATGGGCATGGAGAAAAATCAGTTATGATGATATCTGAATACATAAAATTAACACCAGAAGAAAAATATTCAATTCGCTGGCACATGGGCTATACAGAGCCAAAGGAGCAATATAACACAATAGGTGCAGCCTACAAAAAATATCATATAGCTTTACTTACATTTGAAGCAGACTTAGAGGCCACATACTTGTATGATATATAAAAATTTGCCACTAGGAATATCCTTAGTGGCAAAAATTTTAAAGGTCATAATGTTGATAAGTAGTTAAATTCAAATTATCATTCATTATGTCTGAAGCTTGATTAAAGATTGCTAAACCTAACATTGTTAAAGCAAAAATCATAATAATTTCAACTACTATACTTATTATTCCGGTAACCAAACCTGCAGTAGCCATACCATTTTTGCCATGTTTACGTGAAATAACTGCAAAAATTATTGCAAGAACAGCACAAGGAAATGCAATATACCAATAAAAGAATAATACTAATGAAATTATTCCAAGTACCATTGCAGCTATAGCTAAGCCATTTTTACCGTGATTGCCTTGTTGATTTTGATCACCATTAGTAATTATTGGGTCATTATTTTGATTTTCTTCTCCCATATTTTTTCCCCCTTTTCTTTTGCTAAAATATTCTTTTGTTTGATACCTTAATTATACAATATAATCTTTTTTTTTGACAATAAGTTTTAAAAAATTGCAACTTTTTTCTTCATTTGCATATTATATATTAAACAACTATAAAAATAAGTTGTATGGATAGAAAGGAATGATATAGTATGGAAATGGATGATAAAAAAAGATTTTGTCCAATT
>ERZ1643246.2362-NODE-2362-length-18172-cov-8.157863_pt1 | contig 18172 bp, 15 predicted proteins | sample MGYA00579265_ERZ1643246 | MGnify/ENA primary metagenome ERZ1643246 (study PRJEB29033, sample SAMEA4952261) | chicken gut metagenome | biome: Broiler Chicken; feature: Gastrointestinal Tract; material: Caecum | place: Ireland | collected 2018 | study: Broiler...
GGTCATCATACCACTGCATCTGATTTTCAAGGGCGGAGAGCTGCGCTTCGTGCTCGGTCGATACCCGCCCGTAAAAGACCATTTTTCTGTCTCTGAATCTGTTCCTTATCATTCGTCCTCCTTCATAAGCCTTCTTTCGCGCAGAATCAGTTTTTCCATCACTTCGCCGGGCAGAATGCCTTTTTTACAAAGCACTTTCAGAAACTTCACTGCCACCAGCCTCTTATCGTAATCTTCACTTAATTTTCTGATTACCTCTTTAGTCTCGTTATCCGTCCTCTGACCGTAATTCAAATTCCGTCTGTTTTTGCCTTATAGGTCGCAAGGCTCGGGATTTCTGTCTTATCTTTTCTATGCCGACACGGCTCTGTCTTTCATTTTCATTCTGTTCCCGACTACTCTCCGTTGCCTTGCTTTTCCCGTTGTTTTACAGCTCACGCGCATAGCGGAAAGATGCGCGCGGCTCCCCTATCACAAAATACTCCTTATCAATTCCCGATATTACGGGTGTGTAAAGTGTATCGCTACATTCCGCTGTGTTCCGTTTTCATGAGCTCATAGGCGCGTTTGATAAACTCCACTTTGGAAATACGGTTCTCTTTCAGAAAGGCATTGATCTCAACGAGAAGTTCGCGCGGAATCATCGTCTGAAAATTTCCGCTCTTTTCCTGCCGCTTCTCTTTGTTTTTCTCTTCATACCTTCTTTTCGCCAGCCTTTCGGGCGTATCTTCTTTTCTCGTTACCATAGTTCCGTTCCTCACTTTTCAATTATACATATCAGTGCGCCGATTGCGTTCATGATCAGATTTCCCGCGATCAGCAAGCCTGCCAAAACAAAGCTCGCCGCCGCCCCTATAATCCGTAAAACTTTCATAATTCAGCCTCCCCGTAGATGAGTTCGGAAAGAATCTCTTCTTCGATGATGCTTTTTACCGTATTTTCACGCCTGACGTCTTCAAGGAAGTTCCCCGTTCTTCGGAAGCGCTCGTCTTTCTTCAGCTTTTCATACATGGTTTCGTAGAGGTCATCCGCCGCCCTGTCGATCGCGTGCAGATATTCGGGCAAATCTTTCCCGAGCACCGCTGTTTTTACCCAATCGTGCTCTTTCAGATATTTCTTCTTCATCGTCCCATATTTGCCGTAAACGTGCCGCACAGGTTTTACAAGTCTCCGATACTCTGTTACCTCTTCCGCCGTCAGCCCTTCCGTCTCGGACTTTCTCTCCAATTCTTCCGTTGTCATCACTTTCCTTCCGTTTTATGTGTTTCGTATATATACGACTATGTATTTTTATTATACTTATTACGAAGGCGCAAGTCAAGCTGTTTTTGAAAATTTTACAAACTTTTTTGTCTCCGATTCGGTTGCTTGCCTGTTATGTCAATACGTTTGTTCCTCAATTCATTTTTATTTTTTCTCCTTTCCCGTGATTTATAGTAAAAGACAAGCGGGTTTCCCGCTTCGTCTTAATACCGCAAAAAATCTGTTTTATGATTTTTTCTTTACCTGCTTCAAAAATCAGTCTCTTTTCGCTACATTTTCATATTTTTTGATCTGCCTTTTTTCTCTGTCCCAGACCGTTTTTCCCCTTTTTCGTCCTTTTTCTCGATACTTCACCCCTCACTTATAAAAGGACACTTTTCTCTCCTCAGTACACGGTTTCAGAAAAAATTTCTTTCAATTTTTATAAATTTTTCTGCCGAATTTTTTGAGTGCATCGGCATAGCCATTTTTCAGCGCATAAGCATTATCTCCTTTTGATAACCCCTTCACTTATAAAAGGACAATTTTTCGCCGTCAGTACGTGGTTTCGCCAAAAATTTCACAAAAATTTTTCTTGTTAAAAGTTTTTTTCTTTGATATGCGCCTACAAAAGCATTGAATTGGGGGCCACATCGCAGACAGTAACGCCCTTTTATTTGGATAAACAAACAATAAAAAAGGAGCCCGGCAAACAGTATTCACCCTGTAAATTCAGGATTTTACTGTTTGCCGAGCTCCTCACGGTTCTTTGCCGAGTCCAACTCCCCAACAAACGTTAGCAATGCGTACTACTGCCGCCATTGCCCGTTATCTATTAAATTGCATTTATCTTGCTCTTTCAGGATTTTACCGTTTGCCAAGCTCCTCATGGTTCTTTGCCGTGTCCAGCTTCCTAACAAACGCCGGCAATACGTACAACGGCACGCAAGCGTAAGCCATTGTAAATAATGTCTTTGAGAATTTTTGTAGGATACTACAGTTTTTTTCACGCGTTGTTACGCTGATAACTAATATTGTTCGATTGATGTTGTTCCAACCCTGCCTAATAAAATACATTAAAGGCATGTTCTGTTTTTATAAATAATTGAAGTTAGTAGCCAAAGCGAACACAAAACAACATCCAAGAAAACAACTAAGAAAACATCTAAGTAGTGGAGCCCGTTCAACTCGATTATATTTCAAAAAAACGCTATATCATCCATAAAACAGCCTGTAAAGCACCGCGCTTGCTTGTTGTTTTTCCCTACCCGTTCTTCCTGCAGCACATCGTTGATTACAGCCCCATTATAATGCAAATATTCGTTCGAGTCAATGCCTTGTACAATTAATTTTTGACCAAAAGCCATGCTGTCGAAAAATCATCACATCTGAAGAATTTCTCATCAGCTTTTCTTCAAAATATAGGCAAAACGGAAGAAACCGCCCCGCTTTGCCATCCTATTTTTTAACTGTTTGAGCACAAAAAGTCGTCGAAATCAATCCTTTTGTGCTTGTTTGGTTAAAAGTTACTTGGATATTACTATTGTTTAACGAGAGAATCTCTCAAATAAACAGGAATGAGTTCGGCAAACACCGCACTCATCCTAAGCAATTAAATTGATTTTTGTCTAGACTTTCGAATATCCCCAGCCTTAAAACTTCCTTTTTCTATTTTTATTCGTTATATTCGGCAATATTTTTGATTTTAATTCGACAAGTTTATGGAACCATTAAATCATTAACAGCCGACTTGTTTTTATGCCGTCAGACATTCTTACATCTTAATTTTATTGACATACCGCTGCTTATTGAACAAAAATTATATCGTTATGGTATTCTAAAAACGATTTCATATCTGGAACCATTTTTATATCAAACTTACTTCCGTTACTTAATTTCAATTTTATCCGATTTGACCCATCTATCGCAGACGATATGCTCAATTTCCCGCCACTGTCAAAAGTAATGAGTCCGCAATCGAACAGTCTGTCGTATGTAGCTGAAAGCAATAAACCATTCTCAACACAAAGTCTTTCATTATTTGTACATACCGACCATGGCTTGATGTGACTGGCTATAAGCAACTGAGGAATATCTATTCCTGTCACAATGCAGCACTTATATTTTTTTATAAGATTCTCTCTAAATATTCCCTGCCCGACTCGCGCTTTTACTATTGCATCTTTCTCCGTCTGCGCGATCGTTCGACTGTTTTCAATTTTAGCAATTTCTTTCTGAACAGCCATATTATCAAATTCAAAACTGCTTTTATAATTACGGTACCACTTTAACGAGATGCCATACATTCTGTTTCCCGTTTCATTCTTTAATATAAAAGAAGGCGTATTGAAAATATCTTTTATAGCAAAATCCAGTTCATACAAATCCATATCAGTAAGCGATTTTTTAATAATGCCTTCACTTAACATCATTTCAGATACTGTAACAACTGCGTGTGAATATTTATATATTGAATTTTCGCTTAAGCGGCTCATTCTTTTTAGCCAAGACTTAAAATCCATATCTTCTCCTTTTGATTTTGAATTATATATGCAAATTAAACATTAATGGATCAACTCTTGCATTGTTGTATTCAAACTGATGTAACGTAAAATTGAAAAAAGCATTTGCTTTATGCACAATTCTGTGGTGATCAGGGCAAAGTATAATAATATTGTTTGGATTATTATTGGCCGTTTTAGAAAAATACTCTATGTGATGTGCTTCGGAAACATCGACACCGTACATAACTGTTGCTGTTGCTCCGCAAATTTGGCATTTATAGCGGTACAATGACTTTAAAGATTTCTGGATGTTATTATCAAATATTCTTGTACTGTAACACCCTGTCTTCTTAATTAGCCCGGCAGAAGCATCGTTTCTGTTCAGTATCTGTTCTACTTCATCTTCAGTAAATTCTTTCAAAATTTCTATCTGTCCCGATACTTGTTCCGTGTCTTTAAACGGATCTGTAGTATCGTCAATCAAATCTTTAACAATATCAGTTAATTCTTCAAAAGAGTAATTTTTAAGTTCATTATGCATTAACATGACACCTGGCGCAGGAGAACGTTTGTGCCATCCTTTTCGAGTGTTTCCTGTTAATGCGTCAAATTCATCACGCCGCAACTTCATATAACTGTTTACCTTGCCAAATTTTAATGATACATTTTCGAAAGCTTCCGAAAATGTATCATACCCTAACATATGTATCGCATCTTTATCGAACTTTGAGAAATAATAAGCTATTATCGAAATCTTCTTATTCGGATCGGTTAACATATATCCCCCTTTATGCTTTTCTGTTTTCAGTAATTTCTGTCAGAAGAATCCCCAGCCTTTTTTGTGCATCCCCATGCCTTATCTCGCATTCCCAGACAATAATAACATTCCAACCGGCATCACGTAATTTTTTGTAATTTAACTTATCCCTTTCCTGATTATACAAAAACTTCTTATTCCAAAATTCTATATTGGTTTTAGGAGGGACAAACCATTTGCAACCTTCGTGCCCATGCCAGAAGCATCCGTTTACAAAAACAACCGCCTTATATTTAGGCAATACAATGTCAGGCTTCCCCGGAAGTTGTGACACATTTTTCCTGTACCTAAAGCCATGTGCAAACAAATACTTCCGTACCGTTTCTTCAGGTTTTGTATTTTTACTTGGAATATGTGCCATATTTTTGCTTCGTTCTTCCTTTGTTCGATTATCCATCGTTATCTAATTCCGTTTTCATTTAGCATAGCTTCTATTCTAAAAATTTCTTTTAGCTGACATTTAGAAAGTTGAGCATAAATACCGTTACAGTATTTAATCGCATTTTGGAGCATTTGAGTATCTCCGTAGTTCAGTATTTTTTGCTCCGTTCCTCGCGCAATTAAGGATTCCCAATAGGTAGCCCCTTTATAAAAAATACCGACTTCATCAGTCAAACTGCTGATCTCCTTTTGCTCTTTACGCGACTGAGACACTTCAACTTCTTTATCTGCTTGAGTAATAAGTACTTCACGAATTCCGTCTGAAAGTTCATAGGGTTTTTTCTGTATCACATTCCAACATTCTTCTTTTTTACAGTAAGTTTCTATATTTGCCGTTGACCGGCTATCGTCATATATAGCGTCAAAAACCAATTTACTAATCTTTGCAACGTCTCGGTAATATTCATCCGGAACTTTTTGTAAATCCCAAATTCCTCTGAAATTTATAAGTTTATTTACTTTTTTTACTTCGTACGCCAATTTTGAGATAGTATATGCTACAATCTGCGGTCTATAAGCGCGCTTTTCCTGATACCATGCCTGATCCGAAACAACACTCTCAACATATGTAAAAAATATTTTCTTCCCTATAAGCTCTTTATAGTATAATTCATTGAATATACTGTTATCTTTATTCCACTGCTTCAACATATTATTGTGGAAATGAGCCGCATTTACTTCTCCTCCCCATGACACATAATGTGGAAGCATTTCCGCAGCGTTTATGTATTTCGAAAGATCGGTAAGAGAGAATTTTTTTTCTTTGGGACGAACCAATTTATAGTCGTCTCTCTGCCTCTTGGTCATTTGCATAAGCGGCTGCTCATACTGTCCACGGGCTCTCTCAAAAAACCACAGTTGCTGAACAATATGTCCACTAACAAGAGGGGCATAGATTTTTCTTGAAAAGTCTTCCATTCGCACATAAAATGGATGACTGGAGTTTAAATCAGCGGTTTTAACTTTGTTTTGACTGTTTGCATATGTCGCTATATTACGTATAAGTTCCGGATCTTCCGTTTTTAAAACAGTCAGTTTCATTTGAACAAATATTCCAGACAAATCTGCATTATTTTTTATATTTGTCGCTGCTAATGTTGCGGTTGTCTGGCCCCCGTTAATTATTTGCAAATCTGTGAATGCTTTGATCATCCAACCATGATCCGATGTCTGAATGGTTTCAACCGACTTTGCTGTAGTGGATATTCCATTATTGTAGGTAAAAAACCTTGATTTTTCATTTAAGATGGTCGCCCGTATTCCTTTATTTACTGCCCCATTAAACTTCAAGAATGAACGGACATTTGACTCTAACAATGCTGGGCCATGTTTTTTATAAATCTCTGCCAAAAATGCTCCGGGAACTATTGCTAAGTATGAGTCATACTGATCTGTTTCGATATTAGCCTTAATACAGGGAATGCCCTCAACACCAAAATCCGAACACTGAATAATAAGATCTTCCTTCTCAAAACCAACCATTTTAGAACGATAGATTTTTTCTATATCAAGGACATCAAGAGCTACCTTAAAAGAATATATCCCGTACTTAAAATCGTCCAACTCCAAAGTCTTTACTACTTTACTAAGCCGATCTGTACTAACGACAAACAAATGCACCGTATAAATTGAATCAATATTATTTTTAATATCAAAAGCCAATTGAACAGCAGGATCTGACTGTTCAGCGCGTGCAAAGAATCCTTTAAGGCAGTTCTCTAAATAATTAAGCAACAATGTTGTTTTGCTGTCAATAGTTGTATTGGTCAAATTTCTAATATCGCCTTCATTAAAATCTGCAATTAACAAGTTTAAGGTACTCGAAGTCAAATCCAAATATGACGCATCTAAGTGCATATTTTTATATGCACGCGTTCCCTCTTTAAAGCTGAAAAAGGTATGATTCATCCCATTAATTAAAGAATAGTCATTTTGTAAAATGTCGACGCAATGGTCAATAAAGACATCTATTGGATATCTGTTTGTATTTACCGCCTCAGCATGTATATCTTCGTTTAAAAATTCCTGCCTGAATTCCTCAAGTTCCATATTGGTTATTCCTCCATATAGCATGCCAAAGAATTAATGATTAAAGAGTAGCTTATATCGGTCATTTCAACATAAGGGACTTTCTTTTCTGTCAGTCTTGGAAAGTTACCATTAACCAAATACAGATTTAAAGATTTTACATCAAATCTTTTATCAAAAGTTTTATCAGAAATATCAAATCCATATGAACTTAATTTACTCAAAAAGATTCCCTCAAGTGTTTCGTCCTTTATGCGGTCAAATATGTATTGAAATATTTCCCCCACACTTGACTCCTCATTGTCAAATTCATCAGACATTGCCTCAACTTTTACTATGACAAGATGCCCATCATTTTCAGAGTCAAGTTGTGTTAAAGACGATATACGGACAGAAGTTGCATTAGCGCCGACAGTTTTAACTTCATACCAATCTGTTTCAACAGAAAAATCTTTGCTTTTGGCATCTGGCCCCGACCAGGCATTTACAGCAACTTCAATGCCGTACTTATCTAACATATAGCTTTTCAAAAAGTACAACTCTCCGTACAATCCCTGCAACACCTCTTGCGATATTTTACTGTCTGTGTCCCTTTTAAACATTGTTTTCCACGTAATATACCGCTTTTTTAATGCAAGAAGTGCTTTCTGCTCGTCAAATATGGCTGTTATACAATCTACTAAATTTGAGCAAAAGGAAAAAAATACTTTTTTTGCATCTTGCTGGAGCAAATCAAAGCATGTCCAATAAACATTTTTTGATTCCATCCCCTGTGTAACTTGAAGAACCTTTGTAGACTCTATTTTAGGAGGTTTGTTGGCAGACATAAACGAAAGACGTAAACTGCCCTCTTTACTAATGCCGTAATAAACTCCTACTGCCGATTTTATATCAAGCTTTTTTTGATTACCGGAAACTTCCCCGGCAAAAGAATTAAAGATAAAATTAAAATCAATCATCGTCTTCTTCCGTCCCTTCGTCTTCATCTGAAATCTCCAAATCGGCATTCAGTTCATCCAGTTTTACCTTGTTTGCACGATATGTTACCATAACTTCAGATTCCTTTTTGGGAAAACCTACTGCAAAAGCCATCAAAGGCTGACCATTAAACTCATCTCTAATGCCAGCTTTCAGTTTTTTCAAATCGTATCCTTCCCATGCCTTTATTTCATTATCAGTACTGTCTGTTTTCAGCTCTATCGGATAGATAACAAGCATGGGCACAGTACGTTCCGTCAAATAATCCGTTGCACTTAACTCGGTATAAACTTTTCCTGTTGGGCTGTCTTTGTTCTTTCTTTCCAAGATATACTGACGTTTAGCATCAGAAAGCCACAAACCGGCATTAAATATTCCGGGATCCATTACGCGGTTATTAGACCCACCGATTCTGATGTAACTGTCCTGCAAATTTTTAATATGAAAACTACGTGCTACACCTAATTTTTCACCGCCGATATCATATTTTAATTCCTTTGCATCACCGGTCGCAATAACAACATCCCAGTAAGGAAAGATGTCGCTGTTTTCAATATAATCGGAAAGCCCTTCTGTATCAAATTTTTTATTTACATACGGAATTTTTAATGCTCTTATAAGTTCTGCAACATCAAATTTTTTAACTTGCTGTACCATAAAATATTTTCCGCCACATTCTGCCTGTTTCCATCCGAAGTTAAGTTTTTCTATAAATTTTTTTACAGCAGTGAAATTAAAATTATTTACAGCAGGATCTCTTGACAGCTTAGATGTATCGGCATATACTCCTCCATAGTTCAGTCTGTACTCGACCTGTTCAGTTCCGCGCATCTTGCTTCTACTGGTAATGAGCATTGTCGTTTCAAGAGTGTCCGGGCATTCCTTTATCATCAACCCAAATTGTTTTGGGGTTTTGCCCTGCCGTTGCATCTCTGCAAACTGCAGTTTAAGATCTTCAACAGCATCAAGTACAGCATCAAACCTATCAATGTTTTCCTGAGTCAAATATACTTGGCACAAATCTTCATATTTTGGACGATACCCGAACCATCTGCACATCTGAAGCAAAGTGTCATATGTACCGGCATTTCTACTGTAATAGCTTGTCATTAAACCTTCAAGTGTTAATCCTCTTGAAAGGACCATGCCGCCAATCGCGATAACACGGGCACCGCTATCTTCATAATCTTCATAATCGAAACGTTTATTGTTACCGCTTGGATCAAGCTGATTCATTTTTCCGTTTTTGGAGTTTATCACAACGACTTTAATTTGCGATACTTCTTCATACAACCCTTGTTGTATTTTAGCCCAAGTTATCGGTTCTGTTTTATAAAATTCACTGCCTTCCCTTATATCTTTATAGAAATTAGAATTATTGAAAAGGTCATACATTTTCTTCATATCGGCGTTTTCAATAAACTCTTCTGTGCTTTTGCTGCTTAAACTTTCAATATCGTTTTGCAATATTTTGAGATATTCGTCTACCCTATACCAAATTTGCGTTTGTATGTCATTATAGCGCGTAATATTTATCATCATAGAACGGTGTTTCGTTTTTTGCCCGCGCAAAGTCCTAACGACATTATTTATTATAAAACTGCAGATAGCCTCTTTAAGAGAATCAGCAAGTGCCAAATATGAAACATATCTGTCATGTATAACCGGCAAAAATTCAGGTTCTTCTTCACTAATGAGTCTTAAGCAGCGAGGTAAGAGATCTGTATCTTGCGGAAAAACCTTCCTTCCGCCAAAATAATTGCCCGGAGCATGCAGCTGTGTAATAAAGTCTGCCGGAAATAAATCCAAATTCTCAGGATCAGCATCATATGGGTTTATAAATACATTTGCAAAAGGTGTGGCAGTATATCCCACATAACTTGCAATTGGGAACTTATTAAATATAGATCTAATAGCGTGGTTTATTGTAGATGAATCATTTCCGGGTTTCGCGGTATTAACCGACGCGTTGTCAGCCTCATCGTCAATAATTAATATGCTCTTAGAATCCAGCCCTTTTTCACTCAATTCAGACTGAAGACGTTCACTAACACTTTCCAATATGCTCTTAATCTTTTTGACAACAAGTACAACAGGTTTGTTCAAATCTCCGATTGCCGTATTAAAATTTTTTTGAATAAATTTTGCGAAATCGTTCGTTTGGTTAGTAAACGGTACTGCATAGTGTTCGTTAGTTGCAAATCCTACACCTATGTGCTCTACAATATTACCGATAGAATCACTCTTAGCGCCGATAACGCCTTTGTCTGTACGTTTCTGGGTCTGCGTTCTCAACGAGTTTGTGGTTCCGGCAAGCAAGACTACTATCCTATATCCGTAATCGTATGCCATGTTGACAAGTCCGAGATAATTTGCTGTTTTACCTGACTGAACATCACCTACAACCAGTCCGCGTTTCTTATCTGTACCGGCAACATTTTTGGGGTTTGCACAGTGTGCAAGTATTTCTTCGCAAGTAACTTCGATATTATCAATTGCTTTTTGTGCAAATCCGTCTTTGCTAAGATACAACTTATACCTCTCAAAAAACGGATGAGGAATTGTCGGTTTAGCTTTATATAACCAATACTTTGACTGTTTATCTTTTTCAATAGTTGTCGGCGCAAATGTCTGTATACCAACTTCTTCTTCGTATAAATCAATTACAGATTTCAATATTTCAGGATATTCCGGCATTAGTTTTGCATCCGTATTTCTAAGCGTTTTCGGGAGAATTCTGTCCGCTTCTTCATAGAGTTCAGAATGCGTAATCCTCTCGCCATCAAACATTTGATAAAGTGCACCAGATGTCCTTTTAATCACATCAAAGTATTTTATTCTAATATCACTCATTCCCAAACACCCTCTTCCTAATTTCTTCCTTGCGTTTTAAAAGGATCTGATATCCTTCCACCCTAAAAAGATTTTCAAAAACCTTCTCTTGCTTGCTGACATCGCAAAGAGCAATAATTTCTATAATCTCATCAATTAAATGTTCTTCTTCGACATCGGCTCCGGAGTTAACTATATTTAACGAATCCATACTGTCATTTACTATAGAATACTTTGGAAGAAAAGTTTCAATTTGTGACAGTACAATTTCAAGCAAGTTCTTTTCTTTCTCACCGAGAGCACTCTCCAAAGTTACTATTGCAGGAGACTGCCTGTTGATTTGGTATTTTATTTTCCCTTCATGCTCATTAATTCTGTCCCATATCTTCAAGTCTGCAGTTTGCTCTTTTATACCTGGTGATTTAACTGTCCTTTTACTTCGAACAATAGAATCTTCCACAGCCATCCTTATAATGTCCTTAATTTTATCCGGGATTTTTGCAGAGGATTTTTTCACATCCAACATCCACACCGAATCTAAAGATGAGGGTATATCAACCTGTATACGGGCTAACTTATTTAGCTCACTCCTTACCCCCATACGCATCCAGTTACCCCAAGAAATAAGTCTTTCGTTACGATACAAGTAAAAACCTTGTTCATCAAAAATGCTTTTTGGATTTCCCAAAAGTGCTTTTTCTTCAGTGGTAAGTGTATTTGCGAACGGCAGTGTATATGGCGTTACAGTGATTGTTGATCCATCTATTTTGATCTCCGTTGTTCTTCCGGTTTGCTGCCTCCCTATTGATGCTAACAAAAAAGGATCCCGGCGCTCTATGCGTTTTTCATTGTAGTATATTGTAATTTTGCTGTAAAATCTATGAAAAACAAGTTCGACATGCTTTTTTGATTCAGCGACCAATGATCTGAAGCTGTCTTCAAAATTTTTAGCCAGCTCTTCAATTTTATCAAATTTTGTCCATATAACCAGTGTACCTGTATCGTAAGTTTTTAAGCGGTCTACCTGAGGCAGTGCGTCAATTTCAGTCTCGGAAAGTTGCTTAAGCAATAGCTTATCTTTTGCCTCGATAATATCCAAGTCAAATGACATAGCCCGTATTTTACCAAATTTTTTGCTTACTACGGTAAATTCGCGGCATTGTGATAACGATGCAGATTTCAATCCAAGCCCAAAGCGTCCAAGTTCCAGTTTGCTCTCGATTTTTTCAGACCTATCAGATCCTGGAAGCATTGCATTGTCAAGCTCAGCGGTTGACATACCACAACCATTATCGAGAATGCAGAAATACGGAATATTACGCAACGGATCTGAAAAAACACGAATTTCTGTTGCCTTTGCAGATATACTGTTGTCAATTATATCAGCTACAGCTGTTGAAAAACTGTATCCAATTGCTCGTAAACCTGCAAGAATCGATTTTGCAGGAAATTGTCTTTCAACCAATTCGCTCATTTTAATCCCCCATATTTTCGTATGATATTGAATTTATTCTTTTACTCATTCGGTTCATTATATCTATCCCGTACGTATGTATAACAGGCTTCCCATTTATATCAGTTACTAAGCAAACTTCCGCACATGACTTAAAATCATTGCAAAACTGTATCTTGTTTATAGATAAATTGAAATACTGTAACTTGGTCGAGGTACATCTAACAATTAAAAAATGTTTTATACTATCCTGCACATACTGCAAATCATACAGTGCATAAGGATATTCGTCGGACAACTTTCTAATGTCCGTTGCTCCTCTACCGACTAAACTTTCATACACAAGTTCTTCTGCTTTGTTTTTATTTTTTCTCATGATTTCCGCGAAATTATCCGGACCAACATTATCATATCCCAGCTTTTCCCGCAACGCGATAATTTCCGTATCGTATGCCTCCGCTTCTTCACTGAAAACGGAAGTGAACTTCGTTCCGGTCCCTCTTTTATTTATAAAAACTTTTGAATACGGTATCCCGTTGGGCCCGACAATTACAGCATCAAAATTCAAAACAGACGTTTCAGTGTTGTATTCAAAGGCTTCCACAATAAAGGCGTAGTTTGCGAGTTTTTCCGATATGGCATCAATTACTTTCCTATTATTAATTTCCACATCAATATCACTGTATTTCAAGGATGTCGGATAATGCACTTTTTGCCTTCCGCAATGAACATATCCTTCCTGGGTTTCCTCTCTCACATAAATGCAAAACGACGGGACGCCGACAATCGTCATTCCGTTTACAGATATTTTATCAAATCGAAACACATTGTTAACTTTAGCAGAAGCTCTAGATTTAGATAAAATTTGGCCTATAATACCTTCTCTACTAACAGCATTGATGTTTTCAGGAATTTGCAATATTTTTATTAATTTTTCATTTATCCCCCCATATTGCTTTAACGGTGTGGCTACCGTTGCAGTATGTCCGGTTTCATTATCGTTTTTTATATTGAAATACAAGGATTTAACATCAATAGGCAGCCTTATAATCACTGCTCAGCCCTCCTTCGCATATTTGCTGTTAAACATTGCTCCAAAAATTTCTTTTAAAACATCAACGACAATAGAATTTCCGATCAATTTATTCATCTTCCTATAACTGTACGCAAGCGGCAACGTCTTTTCATATTCCTCTTCAGTAAACCCCATCAACAAGAAAGCTTCACGAATAGTAGGACGCCTGTATGAATCACCTTTATCTCCCACATAAGGGAACAGACCGGCACAGTGCGTTCTATCCATATTACAGGTTATCGTTCTTACAGTTGTGTGTTCATTAAGCTCTCTTCCGTTTATCCGCCACATTTGTTCTCTAGAAGGAGTTCTAAAAAGTTGGGCAATATCCGCTTCTGCCTTCAGCGTCGGGTTGCTATAATCATTTCTAAAAAACCTGTAAAAATCATACTTCCTAGGTTTTTTAACAATTTTTTTCTCTATATTCAATTTAAAACCTAGGTGGCTAACGATAAAGGCTCTCTCTCTATCCTGTGGAACACCGAAATCTAAGGCATTAAGCAGCATACACTCATCGTTACAGTACCCTATTGATTCCAAAAACGCTAACCACTGATTCAAGTCATTTATATTTGAATCAGCTTTTATAGTTTTAACATTCTCCAACAACAAATATTCAGGCAGTCTTCTTTGCTCGAACAGTCCTCTCAAAATCCTTTCAATTTCCCATAACAAACCTGAACGCGTACCGGACCCTTTTTTCATTCCTTTTCCTAATCCACCGGTTGATAAATCTTGACAGGGAAAACTGTAAACCAATAAATCCATATCCGGCAAATTTTCAGCTTTAAGATCGCAAACCGATCCGTAATTATTGCATTTTTTATTAGCCAAATACAGTGATCGCAGTTTGTCTTCTGACATTCTTTTCAAATCGTACGGATGCACTGAATCAGCACTAAACGTAAATCCCGATAAATAATTAAGAACTTCTTCTTTATTTTGCGGGATTTCTATACTAACATCCTGACAGTGAATTTTCGCATAACATTCAATTGCATCAATAAACCAATCGCTAATCCCAACAATTTCATAATTTATATTAAGTCTATCCAATGCCGATGCCTGTGCTCCTATTCCGGCAAAGGCCTCAAATACTTTTAGTTTTTTTCTAATATTCATTTTCATGTTTTTCCTATTTATATTCACACACAATATTATTACCTGTCCCAATACCTTTGGGGACTATAATTTAATAACTCGTGCCAAAGTCCATATAAAAACCATATCGTTAATTATAAGATCTTTTGTAAACACCTCACCTTGTTTTAGCCTTCAACAGTAGGCAGAATTTCCATAATATCATCCATTGTGCAGTTTAAGGCCGTGCAGATTTTAACCAGCACGTCACTGCTCACACTTGCTCCGTCTTTCTTCATTTTTGCAAGGGTTGCCTGGCTGACGCCGGCTTTTTCGGCCAAATCCTTAATCTTCATTTCTCTGTCGATTAAAAGTTTGAAAAGTTTCTTGTAACTTGCTGCCATGATTGCTTCTCCGTTCGCAAATTTATACTGTTAAGTATAACAGATTTATTGAATTATGTCAATATCCGTCTAAAAAATTAAAGCATCTTTTAATTATTTTTGCTCTTTTTGCAGCCGGTCGCCTTTCTCAATACTCTATAAGGGTGGATATAAAAAGACTGTTACCGATCAGGCAACAGTCTTTCTTATTCACGTCAATCAGATCTGCAGAATGTTTCATCTGCGTCTCTCAAAGCCTGCGTTTTATTTCACCCTGAAATAATAGCTTGCTCTGCCGGAACCGGCACGGTTCAGCTCGCCAAGCTCAGTCAGTTTTCGGAGAGAGCCTTCTACCGAACTTAAACTCAAAGACGGACATCTCGTAAGGATATCCTGCTTTGTAAATTTACCGACAATCCCTTGCGTTGCGCGCCTTACCATTTCAATGGCAGGAACCTTGTCGGCGACAATGAAAAATCTGTCCTCAAAATCTCTGTATGCCGACAACACGACTCCGAGAAAATACTTGATAAAGGGGACGACATTTTCATTTCCTTCGTGCCAGCCGATCTGCGCTTCCCGCAAAACCTCGTAATATAAATCTTTGTTCTTTGCGATCTTCGCCTCAAGAGAAATATATTTCCCTACAAAAAAACCGTTACGGTACAGCAAAAGCGTCGTCAAAAGTCTGCTCATTCTGCCGTTGCCGTCGTTGAACGGATGGATGCACAGAAAATCGTGAATAAAGACAGGAACGGCTATCAGCGGCTCGACTTCCAGATTGCCGATGACGCGGTTATACTCATCGCAAATTCTGTCAAGCGCTTCGGGCGTTTCAAAGGGCGCGAGCGGCGTAAATATTATTTCCGTACTACCATCCGGATGCGTAGCGCTGATATAATTCTGCACGTTCTTCATCTTGCCCGCCATGGGATTGTTCATGTGGCTGTACAGAATTTTGTGCATCTGCAGAATGTAATTCCGCGTAATCGGAATCACGTCGAAATTTTCGTGTATGACGTTCAGAACATCACGGTAGCCCGCAATTTCCTGCTCGTCACGGTTTCTCGGCGTAGTCTTTTCGGCAACCAGCTGTCTGACCCTCGTACTTGTGGTAACAATCCCCTCGATCGCGTTGGACGCCTCAGTACTTTGCACTTTTGCAATCTCCACAAGTTTTTCAAGTTCGCCGGGGCGTTGCTTCAGATAAAGCTCCTGCTTACCAGCCTCCTTATAAACAGCCGCAACCAGACCGAGAACTTCCGAATCCCACTTTTGCTCTTTCAGTTCTGAATAGTTAAACTCTCTCATTTCGTTCACCTGTTTCGCTTAATTTCCATAATATTATTGTTTTTCCCTTATATTATAACCAGTTTTAAGGGATAAATCAAGAGATAAGGGAAAATTTTATCAGATTTTTCCTGAACACCTCTGAAATCAAGCGAACACTTCAATAAAAGAGACTGCTCCCCGAATCGGTAACAGTCTCTTCGTGATTGTCGGATTATAAACGCCATCACATTACTTAAAATCATATAAAAATTCTAATATCTTTTAAATTAAAGCACCCCTAAATATTCAAGCATTTTATACGCTGCACTTTTCTTTGCGTCTTTTACCTTGCTTCCTGTCCCGTCCGCATACCGATTTCCCAAATAACAGCGGACAACAAAAGTATGGCTGTTGTCGTCATTGATCGTATCGGACATTGTTTCATATTCCGGACGAGCCATATCCTCGGATTGACAATACTCCTGAAGCATGTTGACTGCGTTTTCAAAAGTTACAATAAACTTATTGACGTCAGGTTCAAATTCTTCTTCCAGTTTTTGAAGCACCAACTCGGCAGCCGCGTTTTCCGCCTCTTTGCGGTTATGGCCGATTCCGCGTTCGCAAACCCCTAACTCCTCTATTTCGCAAGATGAAGTATAACCTTCCCAAGTCTGATTTGTCCGATAAACAGGTAAATCATATCCGTAACGCTGGCACCATTCCTGAACATCGTTTTTATAACTGATTCTTATTTCTCCGTCATTCTCCTTTAAAAACCGATCAATGTCCAAAATCTTTTCGACAACTGCGGTCGTTTTTTCGAGATTTTCCCCTGAATCTATGTAAACAGCCCCGACAATGCTTTCCAGCAAATCTTCCAACACGGATTTTCCGTTTTTTACGCCCTGTATTTCATCTCCGATACTCATTCTTAAATACTCTTGCAGACAAAGTTTGCCCATTTGCTTTGCCAAAAACTGTTTGTTGACAAGAGCACTTTTCAAAGCGCTCAGATCCCCTTCGTCCCGACAGGAATAATATCCACTACCATCCATGCCCGTATATTCTTTACAAAGAATATTTACCACGATCAACGAAAGAACGGAATCTCCCACGAATTCCAGCACTTCATTGTCCTGATCTTCCGGATGCTCATAATGATAGGATGAACGCGTGAAAGCCTGTGAGATCAGTTGCTTGTTGTCAAACACATACCCGATCACGTCTTCAATGGTTGCGATTGCTTCTTTTTTTAACATAAAAACTCCTTTGAGGCATAAAAAAGCCTCTGCAAATTATTTTTGCAAAGGATATAAAAAGAGCTTGCATAAAAGAGAATACACCTCTCCTCTCAGCAAGCAAACAATATTCCAAATTAGACGTTATACATTTACGACAGATTTATCTCTGGCGGAAATATATAAAATATAGCTTAAAATATCCTTTGCTTATTTTTATATTACCATAATCAAAATCCTTTGTCAATAGTTCTGCGTAAATTAACGCAATAAAAAGAGACTGTAACCGGAATGGTAACAGTCTCTTCGTTTTGTATTAAGTTATATACACCACCATCGTCAAAGGTTGATAGCGGGTGGGGAAAAACTTTATCCCCAGACGCTCGTAATACTTTTTCGCGGTGTCCGCGCCTACCGTCAGGGTAAACAGCGGATCTTCGGGTGTAAATCCCCGATTAGCCCCTCGGGTGTTTAATGTTAGCCTGTGCCGCTGCAAGCCTTGCGATGGGAACGCGGAAAGGCGAGCAGGATACATAGTCGAGGCCGATGGCATGGCAGAATTCGATGGACGAAGGATCGCCGCCGTGTTCGCCGCAGATACCGCAGTGAAGAGCTTTGCGTGTGCCCTTGCCGAGCTCTACCGCCATCTTCATGAGCTTGCCGACGCCTGTGGTATCGAGCTTGGCAAACGGATCGAATTCGTAGATCTTTGCCGAATAGTAAGCGGGAAGGAATTTGCCCGCGTCGTCGCGCGAGAAGCCGAAGGTCATCTGGGTGAGGTCGTTGGTGCCGAAGCAGAAGAACTCGGCCTCCTTTGCGATCTCGTCGG
>ERZ1643246.2365-NODE-2365-length-18158-cov-7.420814_pt1 | contig 18158 bp, 14 predicted proteins | sample MGYA00579265_ERZ1643246 | MGnify/ENA primary metagenome ERZ1643246 (study PRJEB29033, sample SAMEA4952261) | chicken gut metagenome | biome: Broiler Chicken; feature: Gastrointestinal Tract; material: Caecum | place: Ireland | collected 2018 | study: Broiler...
AAAGTAACAATTATGCTATGATTACTTATATTGATAGTAAGAACTGTCAGAAAGTTTGCAGGCTTATGAGAATAATGGAACTTTTGCAGGGGGTCAGATATGAGCCGGCAGGCGGGAGACTTTGTTTCCCGGACCGGGAAGTCTGCGGAGTCAGTATTGATTCCAGAGACTGCCGGGAAGGATCGGTATTTGTCTGTATCCGTGGAAGTGTCTGCAATGGCAGCCGGTATGCAAACGAAGCACTGGAACACGGTGCGGGAGTCCTTGTGGCTGCCAAAGAAGAAAGAGACCAGATAGACCGGATCCTTGGGATGTTTCCGGAATGTGACGGCATTCTGGTGGACGATGAGCGGGAGACAGCCGCTCTTTTGGCTGCAAGATACGAAGGAGAGCCTTCCAGGGCCATGAAGATGATCGGTGTGACAGGGACGAAAGGCAAGACCTCCACCGTGACTATGATCTGGAAGATTCTGACGGAGGCCGGCATCCGGACCGGAATGATCGGAACGACCGGACAGTTTGACGGGAAGGAGCACCGGCCGTCCGAACATACGACACCGGATGCGGTGACTTTACAGAGGAGCCTCGCAAGAATGCGGGATAACGACTGCTGTGCCTGTGTGATGGAAGTGTCATCCCAGGCACTGAAACTGAAGCGGACCGCAGGGATCCGGTTTGACCTGGGTGTGTTTTTGAATCTGGGAGAGGATCACATCGGCCGGTTTGAACATGCGGACAAAGCGGAGTATCTGGCATGTAAGCGGAAGCTGTTTCTGCAAAGCACGCAGGCGATAGTGAATGAGGACGATCCGGCCTGGAAGAAGATCCTGGAGGGAACCGGATGCCCGTTTCACACATTCGGCATCCAAAATGGCGATATACGTGCAGAGCACATCCAGACGGACGGATTTGTCCAGGGACATCCGGGGACGGCGTTTGATATCGGAAATGTGCGGTTTGAAATTCCGGCGCCTGGGATCTTTACCGTCTACAATGCACTGGCGGCAGTCAGTGTCTGCAGGGAATGCGGCATTGCGCCGGAACAGGCGGCATGGTCTCTGAAAAGCGTTCAGGTAAAGGGCAGGATGCAGTTTTTCTCCATTCCAGGCGGAGGAGAAGCGGTCATCGATTATGCCCACAATGCCATGAGTCTTCAGAGCGCTCTGCATGCCCTGAGAGCCTATCATCCGGCACGCCTGATCACGGTGTTTGGGTGCGGCGGACAGCGGGCAAGAGAGAGACGGTTTCAGATGGGAGAAGTCTCAGGAAGTCTGTCGGATCTGACGGTCATTACGTCCGACAATCCAAGATGGGAGGATCCGGAGGCGATCATGGATGATATTGAGACCGGAGTGCGAAAGACAAAGGGAAACTATCTTCGGATCGCGGACCGCAAGGAGGCAGTAAAGAAAGCGGTGGCCATGGCAGGACCAGGTGATCTGGTTCTGATTGCGGGAAAGGGCCACGAAACCACCCAGGAAATCCAGGGGGTATTCTATCAGATGGATGAACAGGAATTGGTAGAGGAAGCATGTACGCAGAAATTATTATAGACATCACACATGAAAAACTGGATAGGACCTTTGAATACAAGGTCCCGGAGGAACTGGAAGGAGAGCTTGCCATTGGCAGCAGCGTCCTGGTTCCCTTTGGAAACGGCGGCAAAGTCCGGCAGGGATTTATAGTCGGCTTTTCCGGAGAATGCAGCTTTGATCCGGACAGAATCAAGGAGATCAGAGGAAGGGCGCCAAAGAGCGTCCGGATCGAGGAAAATCTGGTAGCCCTTGCAGCATGGATGAAAGAGCACTACGGCGGGACCATGATCCAGGCTCTAAAGACAGTCTGGCCGGTGAAGAAGCAGGAACGCCCAAGAGAAAAGAGGGTCATCCGCCGGAGGGTTACCATCGAAGAGGGAAAAGAATGGCTGGCTCTTTTTCAGAAAAAGAACCAGAAAGCAAGGGCGAGACTGATGCAGGCGCTGCTTGACAATGAAGAGGCAGATTACGGCTGGATCCTGAGAAAGATCGGAGTGAATGCATCGGTCGTCCGGGCTCTGGAGGAAAAGCAGATTTTGTCTGTTGAGACGGAGAAGGTATGGCGAAATCCGGTCAAGGCAGCCGGCGGCCGGCAGGATGAAATCACTTATACAGAGGAGCAGAAAGAGGCGATACGGATCTTTAAGGAGGATTACCAGGCGGGAAATCTGAGGACTTATCTTTTGTACGGCGTGACAGGGAGCGGGAAAACGGAAGTCTATATGGAGATGATTCGAAAAGTGGTAGAACAGGGAAAGCAGGCCATCGTCCTGATTCCGGAGATTGCGCTTACCTATCAGACGGTGATGCGGTTTGTACGGGTATTCGGAAACCGGGTGTCCATCATGAATTCCAGACTTTCTCCTGGGGAACGCTATGACCAGATGCTCCGGGCAAAAAAAGGAGAGATCGACGTCATGATCGGACCACGGTCTGCTCTTTTTACGCCCTTTGAGCACCTGGGGCTGATTGTCATTGACGAGGAGCATGAGCCAACCTATAAAAGTGAACAGGTGCCGAGATATCATGCCAGAGAGACTGCGGTCAAGCGGGCGCAGATCGAGGGGGCCAGTGTGGTTCTTGGTTCGGCCACGCCTTCTCTGGAGGCATTTGATGGCTGCCTGAAGGGGCGGTACCGCCTCTTAAGGCTGACCAGACGGGTCAGGAGGCAGAGGATGGCCCAGGTTTCCGTGATCGATATGAGAGAGGAATTAAAAAAGGGAAACCGGTCGATTTTAAGCGACTGTCTCAGAGAGAAGATTCAGGACCGGCTGGAGAAGAAGGAACAGGTGATGCTTTTCCTGAACCGGAGAGGGTTTGCAGGGTTCCTGTCTTGCAGGTCCTGCGGATATGTAGTAAAATGTCCTCATTGCGATGTATCTTTATCCTGGCATAAAGGAGGCAGAATGATCTGTCATTACTGCGGATATGAGGAAGAGATGATTCATGTCTGTCCGTCCTGCGGTTCCCCGCATATCGGAGCTTTCAAGGCAGGAACGCAGCAGGTGGAAGACCTGATCCGCAGAGAGTTTCCAGGTGCAGGGGTTCTTCGGATGGATCTGGACACTACAAGAGGGAAGGAAAGTTATGAAACGATTCTCTCAGCCTTTGCAGATCAGGAAGCAGATATTCTCATTGGGACCCAGATGATTGTAAAAGGGCATGATTTTCCGAATGTCACCCTGGTGGGTGTGCTTGCGGCAGATCTTTCCCTTTATATCAGCGACTACCGGGCGGCAGAGCGCACCTTTGCACTTCTGTGCCAGGCGGCGGGCCGGGCGGGAAGAGGAGCGGTACCCGGTGAGGCGGTGATCCAGAGCTACAACCCGGAGCACTACAGCATCCAGGCGGCGGCAAGGCAGGATTACGAAGCCTTCTTTGCAGAGGAAATGAAATTCCGCACACTGATGGGGTATCCGCCGGCAGCCCATCTGATGGCGGTGCTGATGACAAGCGGAGATGAAGTGCTGCTCAACACAGGCGCTTCCTATCTGAAGAAGTTCGCCCAGCGGATCCGGACGGATTCCGGGCTTGAGATTATCGGCCCGGCAAGTCCGGCGGTGGGAAAGATCAAAGATCAGTATCGGAAGGTGCTCTATCTGAAGCATGAGGATTACCGGGTGCTGACGAGAGCCAAGGATAAGATGGAACAATATATTGAGATGAATGAAGGATTTCAAAAAATCCGGATCCAGTTTGATTTTGATCCGGTTCAGACATTTTAACAGTAAAGAGAGGGATTAATGATGGCGATCAGAAAAATACGGGAAGTTGGAGACGAAGTGCTGGAAAAGCAGTGTAAAAAGGTGGACAAAATGACACTGCGGACAAAAGTTCTGATTCAGGACATGTTTGACACCATGTACGATGCCATGGGCGTGGGACTGGCTGCACCGCAGGTTGGAATCTTAAAGCAGATTATCACAATCGATGTGGGTGATCAGCCGATTGTTTTGATCAACCCGGAGATTATCGAGTCAGACGGCTCTCAGACCGGGGAAGAAGGGTGCTTGAGCCTGCCTGGAAAATATGGAATCGTGACCCGGCCAAATCATGTGAAAGTGCGGGCGCTCAATGAAAATATGGAAGAGGTCGTATGGGAAGGAGAAGGTCTTCTTGCAAGAGCCTTCTGTCATGAGATCGATCATCTATCCGGACTGATGTACATGCGGCTGGCAGAAGACGGCATCCACGACAATGTATCAGAGGAAGAATAGAAAGGACTGGGACGAACGATGAAAGTCATTTTTATGGGAACACCGGATTTCTCCGTAGGGACGCTGGAGGCGCTCATTGAGGCGGGCCATGAGGTAGTTCTTGCGGTGACTCAGCCGGACAAGCCAAAGGGCAGAGGAAAGGAAATGCAGTTTCCGCCTGTCAAGGAGGCAGCTCTCCGTCATGGAATCGAAGTGTATCAGCCAAAGAGAATCCGGGATCAGGAATGTGTGGAAAAGCTGGCCTCCTGCCAGGCAGACATTATGGTTGTGATTGCTTTTGGTCAGATTCTTCCAAAGGAGATTCTGGAGATGACGCCGTACGGATGTGTCAATGTCCACGCGTCGCTTCTGCCGAAATACCGGGGCGCAGCTCCGATCCAGTGGGCTGTCATTAACGGGGAGAAGGAAAGCGGCGTCACGACCATGCAGATGGATGAGGGACTGGATACCGGTGACATGCTCTTAAAGACGACGGTGGCGCTGGATGAGAAGGAAACCGGCGGCAGCCTGCACGACAAGCTGGCGGAGGCCGGAGCAAAGCTCTGTGTTGAGACATTAAAGGGGCTGGAAGAAGGTACCATTCAGCCACAGAAGCAGGGGGAAAGTCCGACGGAGTATGCCAAAATGCTGAACAAGGCAATGGGAAAAATCGACTGGAATCAGGATGCGGTATCCATTGAACGTCTGATTCGTGGTTTAAATCCATGGCCAAGCGCATATACTACTTGGGACAATAAGACGATGAAAATCTGGGCTGCGGAGGTACACAAGGGCGGAACGGGCACAGAACAGGCCCTTCCGGGAGAGATCATCGCAGTGTCCAAACACGATTTTACAGTTCAGACCGGAAAGGGAAGCCTGACAGTGAAAGAGCTTCAGATTCCGGGGAAAAAGCGGATGGATGCGGGGGCATTCCTGCGGGGCTATCCGGTGGAAAAAGGAACGAGACTAGGGGAGAGCTGATCTATCAAAGAAAGGGAGCGGTAGCATGCCATTTTATTATTATTTCGATCCAACCTACAGTCTGGTATTGATTGGAGTGATTCTGTGCCTGGCTGCATCAGCACGGGTCAGATCTACCTATGCAAAGTACGGGAGAGTGCGGAGCCGGTCCGGCCTGACCGGAAGGGAGGCCGCCGAGCGGATTCTTAGAAGGGCGGGCATCTATGATGTCCGGATTGAGCATGTAAGCGGAAATCTGACAGATCACTACGATCCGAGAAGCAAGGTGCTGCGTCTGTCGGATGCCACCTATCAGTCAGCCTCTGTGGCGGCGGTAGGAGTAGCGGCCCATGAGTGCGGACACGCGATTCAGCATGAACGGGGCTATGTGCCGCTGCAGATTCGAAGCGCCATCGTGCCGGTGGCAAATTTTGGATCCGCCATCGCCTGGCCGTTGATTCTGCTTGGACTTCTGTTCAACAGCAGATCCTCCTATCTGCTGATTCAGATCGGAATCCTGGCATTCTCCTTTGCGGTACTGTTTCAGATCGTGACGCTTCCGGTGGAGTTCAATGCATCGGGAAGGGCGGTAAAGATTCTGGGAGAGAGCGGCATTCTGCTTCCGGATGAGCTCTCCATGACAAAGAAAGTGTTAGGAGCCGCGGCGCTGACGTATGTGGCGGGAGCCGCATCGGCAATCCTGCAGCTTCTTCGTATTATTCTGCTGACAGGAGGAAGACGGCGTGAATAAACCGATTGGGGAAAGAGAGCTGGTGCTTGCCATTTTGCTTGAAGTGACAAGAGATCAGGTGCCTGGGCACCTGGCGCTTGCAAGAGTGCTTACAAAGTATCAGTATCTGGATAAAAGAGAGCGTGCCTTCATCACCAGGGTGACAGAAGGAACGCTGGAACACATGATTGAGATCGATTATATCATCGATCAGTTTTCAAAGACAAAGACAGCAAAGATGAAGCCGGTCATCCGGACGATCCTTCGAAGCGCAGTCTATCAACTGAAGTATATGGATCAGGTCCCGCCTTCTGCAGTCTGCAATGAGGCGGTCCGGCTTGCAAAAAAGAGAGGATTCCAAAATCTTTCCGGTTTTGTCAACGGAGTGCTGCGGACCATCGCAAGAGAGATGGATCAGGTGAAGCTTCCGGAAGAGCCCCTTTCTCTCAGGCTTTCCGTCCGGTATTCCGTACCGGAGTGGATGATCAGGAGATGGCTTTCCGTTTATTCTGAGGAGACGGTGGAGAAAATGCTGGCCTACATGATGGAGGAGCATCCCACCTGTATCCGGTTCAATCCGGACCGGATCACCAAAGAGGAGATCAAAGAGCGGCTGAAAGAAGACGGGGTGGAGAAGGTAGAGAGTCATCCGGTGCTTCCGTATGCACTGTGGATTTCCGGATACGATTATCTGGGCGGCCTGGAGTCCTTTGAAGAGGGGCTCTTCTATGTGCAGGATGCCAGTTCCATGATGGCGGTGGAAAGTCTGCCGGTCAGGAAGGGAGACTGTATCATCGATGTCTGTGCGGCGCCGGGCGGAAAGGCGCTCCATGCGGCAGAAAAGCTTGCAGGAACCGGGCATGTGGACGCCAGGGACCTGACGGAGTACAAAGTCAGGCTCATCGAAGAGAATATTGAGCGCAGTGGCCTTGCGAACATCAGCGCCAGACAGCAGGATGCCAGGATCTTTGACGAGGGATCTCTGGAGAAGGCGGACATTGTGATTGCGGATCTTCCGTGTTCCGGACTTGGCGTGCTTGCCACAAAGAAAGATATCCGTTACAACATGACGCCGGAGACACAAAAAGAGCTGGCCCTGCTGCAGAGGGAGATCCTGTCCGTGGTACACCGGTATGTGAAGCCGGGCGGAACGCTCCTTTACAGCACCTGTACCATCAACCGGGAAGAAAACGAGGAAAATACGGTCTGGTTCCTGGAAAAGCACAGAGAGTTTGCGCTGGAAAAGGAAAAGCAGTACCTTCCGGGGATCGATCCGTGCGACGGATTTTACATAGCAGTGATGAAAAAACAGGAGTCAAAATAGATGGAAAAGAAAGATATTGCATCTTACACACTGGACGAGCTGACAGAAGAAATGAAGTCCATTGGGGAGAAGCCGTTCCGGGCAAAACAGATTTATGAATGGATCCATGTAAAGACGGCAGAGCGTTTTGGAGAAATGACCAATCTGTCCAAAGCGCTCAGAGAAAAGCTGGACCGGGATTATGAGATTGCCAGAGTCCGGCTGGTGGAGCGGCAGGTTTCAAAGATCGATGGAACGAGCAAATTTCTCTTTGAGCTTTCGGATGGCAACATGATCGAAAGTGTCCTGATGAAATATAAACATGGCAACAGCGTCTGCATTTCCTCTCAGGTGGGATGCCGGATGGGGTGCCGCTTCTGTGCTTCGACCATTGGAGGCCTGGTGCGGAATCTTACCGCCTCGGAGATGCTAAGAGAAGTGTATGAGGTGCAGAAAATCAGTGGAGAAAGAGTCTCTAATATCGTGGTGATGGGCACCGGGGAGCCTCTTGACAATTATGACCAGTTTGTCCGGTTTATCCGGATGATCAGTGATGAGCACGGGCTGCATATCAGCCAGAGGAATATCACCGCATCCACCTGCGGGATTGTCCCGAATATCCGGCGGCTTGCCGAGGAAAAATTCCAGATCACCCTGGCGCTTTCCCTTCACGGATCCAACCAGGAGAAGCGAAAGGAGCTCATGCCGGTGGCAAATAAATACGATCTGGCGGAAGTACTGGAAGCATGTGATACGTATTTTGAAAAAACAGGAAGACGGATCACGTTCGAGTACAGTCTGGTCCACGGAGTCAACGATACGGAGGAAGACATCAAGGAGCTGACGGCACTTCTGAAGCATCGAAACTGCCACCTGAATCTGATTCCGGTGAATCCGGTCCGGGAAAAGAATTTCCGCAGGCCGGACAAAAAAACTGCGGGGATTTTTCAAAATAAACTTGAAAAAAATGGGATTAATGTTACTATTAGAAGGGAAATGGGCTCTGATATTGACGGGGCCTGTGGTCAGCTCAGAATTAAACACAGAGACGATAATAAGGAGAATGAAAATGAAAACATTTTCAATGACTGATATTGGAAGAAAAAGAGAAATCAATCAGGATTACGTGTTCGCCACAGATGAAACGATCGGAAATCTTCCGAATCTTCTTGTGGTAGCTGACGGTATGGGCGGACATCGTGCGGGGGATTTTGCATCCAAATTTACTGTGGAAGTTCTGGCCGAAGAAGTACAGAACAGTAAGGAAACCCATCCGGAGGCGATCATCGGGAACGCGATCCAGGCAGCCAACGAGCGCCTTTTGGCGGAAGCGGAAAAGGACAACAGGCTGGAAGGCATGGGGACGACGCTTGTCGCCGCCACGATCATGGATCACGTACTTTATTTTGCAAATGTTGGAGACAGCAGGCTTTATCTGATCAACAAAGAGATCCGCCAGCTTTCCAAAGACCATTCCATGGTGGAAGAGATGGTACGTCTTGGAGGACTGACAGAAGAAGAGGCAAAGCATCATCCGGATAAAAACATTATCACACGTGCGATCGGGGTGAAGCAGAAAGTAGAGCCGGACTTTTTTGAATACCGCTTAAAAGGAGGAGATACCATTCTGATGTGCAGCGATGGCCTCACGAATATGGTGGACGATGATGAGATCTTCCAGATTGTAAAAAGTGCACGTGATATAGTAGAAGCAGTGGAAAGTCTAATTCAAAGAGCAAATGAAAACGGCGGCTCGGACAATATTGGAGTAGTGCTGGCGCAGCCGTATGCAGATGAGGTGAGTGTATGGTAAAAGATGGTATTGTATTAGGGGAGCGGTATGAGATCCTCAGTAAGATCGGCGCCGGCGGCATGGCCGATGTTTACAAAGGACGCGACAACGTTCTGAATCGTTTCGTTGCCGTAAAAGTACTGAAAAAAGAATACCGGGAAGATGAAACGTATGTAAAGAAGTTCCGGTCGGAGGCCCAGGCCGCAGCCGGAATTATGAATCCGAATATTGTCAATGTCTATGATGTAGGCGTGGACCGGGGACTTTACTATATGGTAATGGAACTGGTGGAAGGAATCACGCTGAAAGAATATATCGCCAAAAAAGGCAAGCTGACGCCAAAAGAGGTGATCAGCATCACACTTCAGGTATGTGCCGGCATGGAAGCGGTACATAAAGGTCACATCATCCATCGTGATATCAAACCGCAGAACATTATTATTTCAAATGAAGGAAAAGTAAAGGTAACCGATTTTGGAATTGCCAAGGCGGCAAGTTCCAATACGACAAGCTCCAATGCCATGGGATCGGTTCATTATACTTCACCGGAACAGGCAAGAGGGGGCTTTTCCGATGAAAAGAGTGACATCTATTCCATTGGTATTACCATGTATGAGATGGTAACCGGCCGTGTGCCGTTTGACGGGGATTCGACTGTGGCGATTGCCATGAAGCATCTCCAGGAGGAGATTGTACCGCCGTCAGAGTATGTGCCGATGCCGTACAGTCTGGAGCAGATCATTTTGAAATGTACGCAGAAAAATCCGGATCTGAGATATCCGAATGTGACGCTTCTGGCTCAGGATCTGAGAAGATCGCTTTCGGATCCGAACGGTGATTTTGTCAAGAACGGCGCAGATGCATATGGTGCGGGAGCCGATACGGTCATGATCTCGGAGGCGGACAGGAGAAAGCTTCAGAATCAGTACGACGATGAGTATGAGGATGACGACTACGACGATGATGACGAGTACGATGACGGATATGACGACGAGTACGATACCACAAGAAGCCTGAAATCTCAGCGGGACGAGGAAAAAGGCCGGAAGCCGAAGATGAGCGGGGTCATGAAGATTGTCATTGCTCTGATTGCGGCACTTGCTGTCTGCGCGGCAGCCTATGGAATCGCAAGCGCTGTCGGATTTTTCGGAGGGTCCTCCAAAAAAGAGGAAGATAAAACTACGATGGTTGATGTACCGAATCTTTCGAATCTTGGACTGACAGAAGATCAGGCAAGAGACGCAGCAGAGAAAGCCGGATTCAAGCTGGAAGTATCCGGTACGGAGAAATCGGACCAGGAGGAAGGCACAGTCATCGATCAGGATCCGAAGTACGGAGAAGAGGCTGAAAAGGGCAGCACCATCAGTGTGGTATTAAGCGCAGGACCATCCACCGTGACTGTCCCGGATGTATCCGGAGATGATGTCGACACGGCTACAGAGGCTATCGAGGCGGAAGGCCTGAAGGTGGGTTCCACAAACGAAGAGTACAGTGACGAGTACAAAGAGGGTGAAGTGATCCGGACTACGCCGTCATCGGGAAGCGAGGTAGAAGAAGGATCTACAGTCAATCTGGTAGTCAGCCAGGGAAAGAACCCGGAAGACGAGAAGGTAACCGTGCAGAGCTTCGTGGGAATGCCGGAGAGCAATCTGACTTCCTGGGCTGAGGACAATGAGATCAATGTATCCAGATCAGAAGACTACAGCGACGATGTGGCAGAAGGAAGGATTATTTCCCAGTCTCTGACATCCGGAAGTGTGACAAAGGGAACAACGATCAGTTATGTAGTGAGCCTTGGAGCAGATCCAGATAAGGAGAAGCCATCGGATAACGATAATAACAACAGCGGAAACAGCAACGATAATACGACCAGTGATAACAACAATAACAGCGGAGGAGACGATTCCTCTTCCGGAAACAATTCCGGCTCTTCTACATCCTCGGACGGACCGGTCTGGGAGAGCAATATTGCATCCTGGGCTCAGGAAAAAGGAATCAGCTACAATACGAAGTATGAAAAGAATTCTTCAGTAACCCGCGGACAGGTTATCCGTTATGAGCAGAATGATGACGGAAGCTACACCTTCTATGTAAGCCTCGGCTAGAGAAGAAGCGGTACAGATGAACAAGGAGACTTTCATGAAGGGTAAGATTGTGAAAGGAATTGCCGGATTCTACTACGTTCACGTAGTAGAATCCGGTGTTTATGAATGTAAGGCAAAAGGGATCTTCCGGAAGGAGAAGATCAAACCCCTTGTAGGGGATAATGTGGAGATCGATGTAATCGACGAAAAGGAAAAGACGGGTAATATTACGAAAATTCTTCCAAGAAAAAATGAACTGATCCGTCCGGCCGTGGCAAACATTGATCAGGCGCTGATCGTTTTTGCCGTGACAAAGCCAAAGCCGCACTTAAACCTTCTGGACCGGTTTCTTGTTATGATGGAGAGCAGATCCATTCCGGTGACACTCTGTTTTAATAAGAGAGATCTGGCCGGAGAAGCGGAGTGGGAGGCACTGAAAGAGATCTATGAGAGCTGCGGCTATCCGGTTGTTTTTACCAGCGCAGCCAGAGAGGAAAATATCGATCAGGTACGGGAGCTTCTGGAAGGAAAGACGACAGCGCTTGCAGGGCCGTCCGGAGTCGGGAAGTCTTCCCTGATCAACCTGCTGAATCCGGACGCCCACATGGAAACCGGAGAGATCAGCAGAAAGATAGAGCGGGGACGCCACACCACGCGGCACTCCGAGCTGTTTTCCATTGGAGGCAGGACCTATATCATGGACACACCCGGATTTGGTTCGCTCTATGTGAATGAATTTGAAAAAGAGGATCTGAAATACTATTTCCGGGAATTTCAGCCGTATGAAGGGTGCTGCCGGTTTCAGGGATGCAGCCATATTCATGAACCGGGATGCGCTGTCAAAGAAGCTCTGGAGGAGGGAAAACTCCCAAAGAGCAGATATGAGAATTATCTGGAAATGTACCGGGAACTGGAACAGAAAAAGCGATATTGAGGAGGAACAGGATGAAGTATATTTTGGCGCCGTCTCTTCTGTCGGCAGATTTTAAATGCCTTGCGCAGCAGATGAAGATGACGGAGGAAAATGGAGCAGAGTATCTTCACTTTGATGTGATGGATGGCATGTTTGTGCCAAGCATTTCCTTTGGAATGCCGGTGTTAAAGTCCATTCAGGGCGCTACCGGACAGACTATGGACGTGCATCTGATGGTACAGGAGCCGATCCGCTATATCGAAGCATTTGCGGATGCAGGGGCTGATATCATTACGGTCCACCTGGAAGCATGCAGCGATGTGGAGAAGACGCTTCGAAAAATCAGAGAATGCGGAAAAAAGGCTGGGCTTTCCATCTGCCCGCAGACGGAGGCCGTGGAACTCCTTCCGTATCTGGAACTGACAGACATGATTCTTGTCATGAGTGTGCAGCCGGGATTTGGCGGACAGAAATTTATTCCGGAATCGATTCCGAAAATTCAGAAGGTGCGCCGGATGATCTCGGACAGCGGCCGGGACATTGATCTGGAAGTGGACGGAGGCATTTATCAGGACAATGTGGAGGAAGTGCTCAAAGCGGGGGCAAATGTGATTGTTGCCGGGTCAGCGGTATTTGGAGGAGATCCGGGGCAAAATACAAAGGCCATGATGGAGAGATTAAGAAAGTATGAGTAAAATTACAATCATTATCAGCGGTGGAGCGATTCAGGATGAGTTTGCGCTTTCCGTGCTGGACCAATACGAATCAAAACGGATTATCGGAGTGGATAAAGGAGTGGAATTCCTGTACCGGCATCAGATTCAGCCGGAATATATTGTGGGGGATTTTGACAGTATTTCCGAGGAAGTGATCCGCTACTACCGGGAGGAAACCAATGTCCCGATCCGGGAATACAATCCGGTCAAAGATGCATCGGACACGGAGATCGCGATCCGACTTGCCATCACCCTTGGATGTGACCGGATGATCATTCTGGGGGGAACCGGATGCCGGATTGACCATATCTGGGCGAATGTCCAGTCTCTGGAAATCGCCAAAAAGGCCGGGGTGGAGGCGGAAATCCTGGATTCCTGCAACCGGATCCGGCTGTGCAGCGAAGAGATCCGTCTGCGAAAAAAAGATGCTTTTGGAACCTATTTTTCCCTGTTTCCCTTTGGGGGCGAAGTAGAGAATCTGACGATTCGGGGCGCGAAATACCCGCTGACCCACCATCATCTGCTCCCGAATGACAGTCTTTGTGTCAGCAATGAGATTGAAGAGGAGGAACTTGTGATTACCTTCTCCTTCGGTACTGTTATCCTGATGGAAACAAGAGATGAATAATCAGCCTTCCAGGCGTATACGACCAAAAAGATGTGCTGTCTCATAGAGAACAGTGCATCTTTTTTTACGCACCTGGCCTGTGATGGAGCATAAGAAACATGATGCAGATGTTGCGTTGAAACAGTTTTTATTGCTGCATCATTCTGGCTGCAACAAATGAGAAAGAAGAGATGCCCGCAGACTGTTTCAATCAGAGCTGTATCCGGCAGAATTTATTTTGAAGGGCGGTGCTGTAAAGTTGGCACGGATATTGCTAAACATGATAGACAGAAACAGCCGCAGCAGAGAGACGCCGGCCGGTGAAGCTGCGCGGAAAATAGCAGAATAAAGGAGAAACGGTATATGGATTACACAAATTTGCTGAATGACAGCTCTGGTAAGACGTCAAAGGTTGGTATTATTGGTGCGACAAGAGGATATGGCTACACCCTGCTTGCGCAGATCCCGAAAGTGAAACATATGGAGCTGAGAGTGATCTGTTCCAGGCATCCGGAAGAATGCATGGACGTGTTAAAGGAGATCGGATACGAGGAATCGCAGGTTGTAGTCTGTGAGAGCAAAGAGGAGATCGAAAACACAGATCAGGAAAAAGTTCTGATCGTGAAAGACTACCGGCTCGTGATGGAATGCGGAATTACAGCTCTTGTAGAGTGCACGGGCAATACGGCGGTAAGTTCGGATGCAGCGCTTTCCGCCCTGAAAAGAGGCATCAATGTCTATATGGTATCCAAGGAGACGGACAGCGTGTGCGGACCGATCCTGAACCAGACTGCAGCAGAACATCATGCTGTATATTCCCTGGTGAACGGCGATCAGCCGAGAAATCTTCTGGACCTGTATTCCTGGGCGAAGCTTCTTGGACTGGAAGTAGTTGCGGCAGGAAAATCAAGTGAATATGATTTTGTGTGGGACCAAGAGACGGGAATGCTCACCTACAGGAGGCGAAGTATATCTCTGAACTTGGAGCGTCCAACAAAAACGTACTTGCAGGCATTACAGTCAATGCAGCACGCTTGTGCGGCGTAGATCAGTCTACCGGATCCATCACCAAAGGCCTGGCGGCGGATCTGGTTGCCCTTGACGGGAATCCGCTGGACGATATCTCCGTCTTAAAGAACGTGGAAGCAGTCTTCCAGGACGGATGCAGGATTGAGCTTGCATAAAAGACATGACAGTTGAGATCAAATATTTGATGTAAGGAGAGACCGGGTTTCGTGAAGAACATGAGATCCGGTCTTTCCTGCGGACCGGAAAAGGGAAATGATGCCCGAAATGATGGAGAATTGGCAGTTGCGATTGAAAAAAAGAAGCCTTTGTGCTATACTCTATAGTCGCATTGAACTGATTTTTTGGTAAGAAAAACAGAGGCAAAATATAAAGAAAGGCGGAAGGCTCGTAACATCAAGGCTTTCCGGACAGGTAAAGATAGAGATGAAACTTGGAATTGTCGGATTACCAAATGTAGGGAAGAGTACGCTGTTTAATTCCTTGACAAAGGCAGGGGCGGAATCAGCCAACTACCCGTTCTGTACGATCGATCCGAATGTGGGAGTCGTAACCGTACCGGATGAAAGACTGAATGTGCTGGCGGAGATGTACCACACGAAAAAGATTGTCCCGGCGGTGATTGAGTTTGTGGATATTGCAGGGCTTGTCAAGGGCGCGTCCAAGGGAGAGGGACTTGGAAACCAGTTCCTGGCCAACATCCGGGAAGTGGACGCCATTGTCCATGTGGTGAGATGTTTTGAAAACAGCAATATCGTTCACGTAGATGGAAGCATCAATCCGCTTCGTGACATCGAGACGATCAATCTGGAGCTGATCTTCTCCGATCTGGAAGTGCTGGAACGCCGTATCAGTAAACAGATCCGGGCGGCAAGAAACGACAAGGCCGCTGCCAAGGAAGTGGATCTGATGCAGAGAATCAAGGCCCACCTGGAAGACGGAAAGATGGCGGGAAGCTTTACGGATATCCGGGATGAAGAGGAAGAAGAGTGGATGAACAGCTACAATCTCCTCACGGCAAAGCCGGTGATCTTTGCTGCCAATGTTTCAGAAGACGATCTGGCTGATGACGGGGCGTCCAACGAAGGAGTACAGGAAGTTCGAAATTTCGCGAAAGAAGCGGGATATGAAGTCTTTGTTGTCTGCGCCGAGATTGAGCAGGAGATCGCAGAGCTGGAGGATGATGAGAAGCAGATGTTCCTGGAAGATCTGGGTCTGAAAGAATCCGGACTGGAAAAGCTGATCAAGGCAAGCTACAGCCTTCTGGGACTGATCAGCTACCTGACGGCCGGAGAGCCGGAGGTACGGGCATGGACCATTAAGAAAGGGACAAAGGCTCCTCAGGCTGCCGGCAAGATTCATTCGGATTTCGAGAGAGGATTTATCCGCGCAGAGGTAGTTGCCTATGACGACCTGATCGCCTGCGGCAGCATGACGGCTGCAAAAGAGAAGGGACTTGTCCGCTCTGAAGGAAAAGAATATGTGGTCAAAGACGGGGATGTAGTACTGTTCCGGTTTAACGTATAACAAATTCAGAAAAAGTACAGGAGCCGCGCGGTTGTCGGGAAATGATGGCCGCGCGGCTCCTTTGTTCAGAAAAAGGTACAAAAATCTGGGACAAGTATACTGGACTTTTAGAAGTAATGGCGATATAATATGAATATCTATGAATTTAGAAACATTTTTTTAAAACTTAAGGAGGAATAAAGAAATGGGAAGATCAATGAAAACCATGGATGGAAACCATGCTGCTGCTCATGCTTCATATGCATACAGTGATGTAGCTGCAATCTATCCGATCACCCCGTCATCTGTCATGGCAGAAGCTACAGATGAGTGGGCTACCCAGGGAAGAAAGAACATTTTTGGACAGGAAGTTCAGGTTACGGAGATGCAGTCCGAGGCCGGAGCAGCAGGTGCCGTACACGGCGCTCTTGCAGCAGGTGCCCTGACAACAACTTATACAGCATCTCAGGGACTTCTCCTGATGATCCCGAACCTGTACAAAATCGCAGGTGAGCAGCTTCCGGGTGTATTCAATGTATCTGCCCGTGCGGTTGCAAGCCACGCACTTTCTATCTTCGGAGATCACTCCGACGTATATGCCTGCCGTCAGACAGGATGTGCAATGCTCTGCGAATCCAGCGTTCAGGAGGTTATGGACCTGACACCGGTTGCTCACTGCGCAGCAATCAAAGGACGTCTTCCGTTCATCAACTTCTTTGATGGATTCCGTACATCCCACGAGATTCAGAAGATCGAGACATGGGATTACGAAGATCTGAAAGATCTGGTAGACATGGATGCAATCGATGCGTTCCGTAAACATGCGTTAAATCCAAACCATCCTTGTGAAAGAGGATCTGCTCAGAACCCGGACGTATTCTTCCAGGCAAGAGAAGCATGCAACCCGTTCTACGATGCAATGCCGGCGATTGTTCAGGAATATATGGACAAGGTAAACGCAAAGATTGGAACAAACTACAAGCTGTTCAACTATCATGGAGCAGAGGATGCAGAACACATCATCATCGCAATGGGATCTGTATGTGAGACCATCGATGAGACAGTGGACTACCTCATCGCACAGGGACAGAAGGTCGGCGTCGTAAAAGTACGTCTGTACAGACCATTCAGCGCTCAGGCACTTGTAGATGCAATCCCGGACAGCGTAAAAGTAATTTCCGTTCTTGACAGAACAAAAGAACCGGGAGCACAGGGCGAGCCGCTTTACCTGGATGTTGTAGCAGCATTAAAGGGAACCAAATTCGACGGAGTGAAGATTCTCACAGGACGTTACGGATTAGGATCCAAGGATACGACACCGGCTCAGATCGTTGCCGTATACAACAACACAGAAAAAGAGAAATTCACAATCGGTATCGTTGACGATGTGACACACCTGTCACTGGAAGAGGGCGAACCGCTTGTTACTACACCGGAAGGAACCATCAACTGTAAGTTCTGGGGACTTGGCGCTGACGGTACTGTCGGAGCAAACAAGAACTCCATCAAGATCATTGGTGACAATACAGATATGTATGCACAGGCATACTTTGATTATGACTCCAAGAAATCCGGCGGTGTTACAATGTCTCACCTTCGTTTCGGTAAGAAACCGATCAAGTCTACATACCTGATCAGAAAGGCAAACTTTGTAGCATGCCACAACCCGTCCTACATCAACAAGTACAACATGGTTCAGGAACTTGTTGACGGAGGTACTTTCCTTCTGAACTGCCCATGGGATATGGAAGGACTTGAGAAACATCTTCCGGGACAGGTAAAAGCATTTATCGCAAACCACAACATCAAATTCTATGTCATTGATGGTATCAAGATCGGTAAAGAGATCGGACTTGGCGGACGTATCAACACGATCCTTCAGTCTGCATTCTTCAAACTGGCAGCCATCATTCCGGAAGAAGAAGCAATCGACCTGATGAAGAAGGCAGCAAAAGCTACCTACGGAAGAAAGGGAGATAAGATTGTTCAGATGAACTATGACGCTATTGACGCCGGAGCAAAACAGGTAGTAGAAGTAACCGTTCCGGAAAGCTGGAAAGACGCGGCTGACGAAGGATTATTCACACCGGAAGTCAAAGGCGGAAGAAAAGAAGTCGTAGATTTCGTTAAGAATATTCAGGCAAAAGTAAATGCTCAGGAAGGAAACTCCCTGCCGGTATCCGCATTCGAAGAGTATGTTGACGGAACAACACCGTCCGGAACAGCTGCTTATGAGAAACGTGGTATCGCAGTAGATATCCCGGTCTGGAATCCGGACAACTGTATC
>ERZ1643246.2367-NODE-2367-length-18139-cov-11.963393_pt1 | contig 18139 bp, 18 predicted proteins | sample MGYA00579265_ERZ1643246 | MGnify/ENA primary metagenome ERZ1643246 (study PRJEB29033, sample SAMEA4952261) | chicken gut metagenome | biome: Broiler Chicken; feature: Gastrointestinal Tract; material: Caecum | place: Ireland | collected 2018 | study: Broiler...
TGGTTACCGTCCATGGTCTTCATTTTTCTTGCCATTTTCTTGTTCCTCCTTAAGATTTACATTGAAAAAATATATTAATTCATATGTATTTTCATTATATCGCCAAAAATGACAAAAGTCTATAGAGTGCAGTCGGGTTTTTTGTATCTTTTGGAGTGCAGCGTGAAGCTTGCCCGGACAGCTATTTCCCATTTTCCATTCATTATTATTTTGATAACGTCCATCCCATATATTCCAGAATCTTTCGGCAATTTGCAGCCCTGCATCTGCTCTTTGCAGATATAATATCAAGAATCCACCATACTCCCAGTCCGCCAAAAGTTATATATTTTAAAAACCCTTTCGCGATTTCACCCAGATAAAAACGGTCCACTCCCAACGAGCCGGGAAACACGGCAATAACCTGAACTATGAAAGGATTTTTCAGTTTTATGCCTTTCTCAAGTCCCTCCAGATTTCTGTTGCTGCGCAGCAGGGCAGCCTCCATCTCTTCTTCCGAATATTTCTCATTCGGAAAGAGATATTCCCTGTTATTTTCCAAATACTTATATACTTCTATTCGTTCCATAGATATCTCCCGTATTTTTCTGGCATTACCAGTGTCCTTTTCGCGTTGTGTGGGTGGGATCATAATGAGTATAGTCTTCCCAGAAATTTTCCTGAACTTTTCGTATCTGGGAGACATCGCTTCCAATCCTGCCGAGCTGTGCAAGAATAGTCGTTCCATAGATATGGAGTGTCCCTATCAGCTGCTGATGCCGCATCTGTTCATGTCGTTCATGCTCTTCAATCGCTCCTCTGATCCCTCGAAGTTCAGCCATCTGTTCCCGATGCTGGCAGTCCAGATGATATCTGGTGTACATTCCATCCGCTCCCTCAATCGTATCAACAAGCTTGTTATCAAGGTAATAAAAGAAAGAGATAACCGCATCCAGATTCTGATATGTCTTAGGCAGTTCTCCAGCTGCATAAAATTCATTTTTTCGCCTCAGCGCTTCTTCTCCCGCCTGCCTGATCTCATACTGCTGCTTCGAGAGGATCCGTTCCTGTGCAGTCAGCCTGTTGCTCTCGCCCTCCGCTTTTTCAAGCTGATCAGAAAAAATCGCTTTTTTTCTCCGTTCTTCATTGCCCAGCGAGTTTCTTCTTATTTCCCACTGCAGATTATTCTGCTTTGCTTTATTCAGAAAATAAATGACTAAACATATAACAAAGGGTAAAAATAAAAAAGACAGAATGCTTATAAATACAGAAATGATGAAAACCATTTTTTGTCCTGTGTGTCCCAACTGTGATGAACTCATAATAAAAACAGCTGAAAAACCTGTGACTGCGATTACTCCCAATAGCATCAGGCAAATAAGCAGAAGAGAAATCCGGCAATATTTTTGATGTCGTTGAATTTCCAGATTGTTCCGGTTTATTTTTTGTGTAGTGTAGCTCCCCAGTATATTCAACTGGTTTTGTGCTTCGGAAGCCAGACGGTTCTGTCTTATATGTTCTTTTTTATATTCCTGCATTTTTTGTTCAGCCTGATCTGCCATACCGTTCCAAAAATCCGCTTCCCTCTCCAGTCTAATAGCCATCTCACAATAATTTTTCATGGCGTCAAGTCTGATACTGTTAGTATCCATTTTGTCCTCTCCTCTTTCTGTATTTCTTTCTGTTCTTTTAAACGTTTCTCAAATTATGCTTAATTTCTTAGGTATGTTCAAGTAATTAGGTATAAAATATAATGCTTTCATGGAGGGAAAGCCATGAACAACACACCATCCTTTTCTTATGAACCGCTCTGGAGAACAATGAAGGAAAAAGGTGTATCAACATATAAATTAATTAATACCTATAATTTCAATAAGGGAACGCTCTACCATTTGAAACGTGGTGACAATGTAAATATATCGACACTGGCACTTTTGTGTCAGATCCTTGAATGTAGAATCCAAGATGTTGTAGAAATTATTTACTGATTATTTTTCTTTCCCTATCTGTACACGAATAGAATTTACCATCCACTCCTGCACTCTGTAATCTGACGTTGAAGTCCTCACCACATACAACAGTCAATCACATTTTTATAGGACTTTTACGATACGGTATATTCAGCTCGTCAGTGAACTGATCCAGTATTTTCGTACAAAAAATAAATCCGGCTGAAGATTCTGCAAATGATTCTTCAGTCGGATTTTCTGTCATTTATCTTTAAACTTAAAGATCCTGTCCTTCTTCTTCGGCGGCTTTTTCCCCTCGATCTTATCCGGCATAGGCTCATACACTTTCTCACTCTTCAAAAGCGGCATACGCTTATGGTTCTTCCGCAGATAAAGAAGTGAAATTCCTGCAAATACGACCACACATCCCGCAAGCGCCTGGGACACCGGGAAACCGATTCCCGGAATCAGCAATTGATCCGTACGCAGCCCCTCGATCCACACTCTTCCGAGAGCATATCCGAAGATATAGAGAAGGAAAAGCTCGCCCTCATATTTCTTATGTTTGCGGTACAGTACAAGCAGGATCAGGAGTACAGCGCACCACACCGACTCATAGAGGAAAGTCGGGCTTACCTGTATATAATCCACGCCCCCTATGGTCTCCATATGTTGCCACATCTTCTCAGTGATATCACCGGAGCGCACCGCATCGACAGGAAGACGCATGGCGAAAAGACCATCTGTGTATTCCCCAAATGCCTCGCGGTTGAAAAAGTTTCCCCATCGTCCGAGCATCTGTCCGTTCAGAAGAGACATTGCAATGGTATCCAGGATCTGAAACGGCGACAGTCTCTTGACTCTTGCAAGAATAAACACTGCGATCACCGCAGCGATCACGCCGCCATAAATAGCAAGGCCGCCCTCCCGGAGATTAAAGATATCCAGCAGATTATCTTTGTACATATCCCACGAGAAGACAACATAATAGATCCTTGCTCCCGCGATGCCGGCGATCACGCCGATGATGCCCATATCCAGATAATCTTCCGGGTTCTGCCTCGTCCGCTTTGCTTCCGATGTGGCGATCAGAAATCCGATCAGGATCGCGCACCCGATGATAATACCGTAGTACGCGATCGTAAAACCGAATATGTCAATATTCTTCCCCACGTGATCCAGATAGATGCCCAGATTGGGGAAAGCAATATCATAATGCATGAAAACGCTCCTTTCTTCCATCGCTGTTGTCCACGCGTCTCCGCGCCAGTTCAGCCATGCGTATACCTGACAGAAAACCTATGCAAGCATAGTTTTCTTGCCAGAGCATACGCATGGCTGAACTGGTGCTATACGTTGAACCTGAACAGCATGATATCGCCGTCCTGCACGACGTAATCTTTTCCTTCGAGGCGGATCAGACCTTTTTCTTTTGCCGCAGTATGGGATCCGCACGCAATCAGATCATCATAGCTTACTACCTCTGCGCGGATAAATCCTCTCTCAAAGTCGGAATGGATCTTTCCTGCCGCCTGGGGTGCTTTCGTGCCTTTTTTGATCGTCCATGCCCGCACTTCCGGCTCCCCTGCCGTCAGATAGCTGATCAGGCCGAGCAGATGGTAGCTTGCCTTGATCAGTTTTTCCAGGCCGGACTCCTTCAGTCCAAGATCATCGAGGAACATTTTCTTCTCATCGTCGTCAAGCTGGGAAATCTCTTCCTCGATCTCCGCGCATACGACGAACACTTCACAGTCTTCTTCTTTGGCATATTCTCTGACAGCCTGTACTCCCGGATTATTTGCTCCGTCATCCGCCAGATCATCCTCTGATACATTTGCAGCGAAGATCACCGGTTTTGCTGTCAGCAGATTGTATCCTGCAAGCCAAGCCTGCTCATCTTCGTCATCTGTCACAAAGCTCTTTGCAAGCTTGTTCTCTTCCAGATGCGCTTTCACACGGTTTAAAAGATCCAGTTCTTTCGCCGCCGTCTTGTCATTGCGTGACAGTTTCACTGTCTTGGCGATCCTTCTCTCCAACACTTCCAGATCTGAAAAGATCAGCTCCAGATTGATGGTCTCGATATCACGCATAGGATCAATACTGCCGTCTACGTGTACGATATTCGTATTCTCAAAGCAGCGCACCACGTGTACGATAGCGTCAACTTCACGGATATTTGCAAGGAACTGGTTTCCAAGTCCTTCTCCTTTGGATGCGCCTTTTACAAGTCCGGCAATATCAACGAATTCAATCGTCGCCGGAATGATCTTTTTCGTGTGATACATTTCTCCCAGCACATTCAATCTCTCATCCGGCACTGTTACCACACCCACGTTCGGGTCTATGGTACAGAACGGATAGTTCGCGGATTCCGCGCCTGCCTTTGTCAGCGAATTAAATAATGTGCTCTTTCCCACATTAGGGAGTCCCACGATTCCTAACTTCATAGTTCTTTAATCTCCTTATCGTAACTTTATTTTCAATCTCTCGTCTCCATCAGGATCACTTTCCCGTACACAAACGAGATCGTAACTTCGTCTTCTGCGAATTCATTGCTCACGCACAGACTGTCATTTGGCTTGAGGAAGTGATTCTTCAAGGGATACTTCGCGCCTCTGATGGTCAGCTCATCCACCGGCATTTCCAGCGGAAACAGTGAGAAATACGGGCCGAACGCTTCTGACTTCTTCAGCGTAATGTCCTTATCAATGAGGCGGATCTGATTATGGCTGTCCAGGATCCTGGCATCTGCTCCTGCATCCAGGGCAATCTGAAGGCACTGCACATTTGCCCACAGATGATCGATCCTGTTTCCGGTGCCTCCCAGGATCCAGATTGATTTCCTGTTAAGTCCCAGACAGAGTCTCAGCGCGATTTCTGTATCTGACGCATCTTTCACCGGGTTGAACTCACGGATCGGCACATTTAACTCCTCCCGGTAATAATCCACAAGCTCACGGGATACACTGTCAAAATCTCCTACAATATAATCCGGCTTAATCTCGTGTTTATAGAGGAACTCAAGTCCTTTATCCACGCCGATGACAAATTCTGTTTCTTCACTTTTCAATATTGGGAGCACGAAATCTTCTTCCAGCATTCCGCCGCTCACGATCACAGTTCTCTTACTCATAAGCTTTCAATATCTCCATGAATCCTGTCGTATTGTCTCTGATGTTCCCTTTATAGACGCCGGAGCCCGATACGATAATATTTGCGCCGGCTTTCAGCACTTCCGCCACATTGCTGTGATAGATGCCGCCGTCCACTTCTATATCTTTCTCAAGATTCCGATCCTTAAGCATAACTCGCAGCTGCCGGATTTTCTCCAAAGACTCCGGTATAAAAGCCTGCCCGCCGAATCCCGGTTCCACGCTCATGATCAGGAACATATCTGCCTGATCAAGATAAGGTTCCAATGCCTCCACCGGTGTTCCCGGCTTTATCGAGATTCCCGCCTTCGCCCCGCAGTCATGGATCGCATCCAGAGTTGCCGCAGGATCTTCGCACGCTTCAAGATGGATAGTAATGATATCCGCCCCGCATTTTGCAAATTCCTTTACATAGCGAATCGGCTCTGTGACCATAAGATGTACGTCCATCACCTGCGAGGTCAGTCCCCTGATCGAGGAAAGCACAGGCATCCCGAAAGAAATGCTCGGGACAAAGATTCCGTCCATCACATCGAAATGGATATAGCGGGCTCCCCCCTCTTCTGTCTGTCTGATCTGATCTCCAAGTATCTTGAAGTCAGCTGAAAGTATCGATGGTGCGAGAATATTTTCCATAAGCTAATACCTCTTTCTTTCCTGTATCTCCTGGTACATGGCAAGATAATTTTCGTACCTTGATCTGTGTATCTTTCCCTCTTCCACGGCCCGTTTGACCGCACAATCGGGTTCGTGTATATGGCTGCACCCGTTAAATCTGCATTTTCCTTCGTATGGGGCAAATTCCGGGAAACAGTATTTCAACGAATCGTTATCAATATCGCTGATATAGAGAGAACTGAATCCCGGAGTATCCATGATATAAGAATCCTCTCCGAGCACAAGCAGCTCCGAATGACGGGTCGTATGCCTTCCTCTTTCGATCTTCCGGCTGATGCTTCCTGTCTCCATCTCCACTTCCGACTGAAGCAGATTGATAATGGACGATTTCCCAACCCCGGACGGACCTGCGATTGCCGTAGTCTTCCCTTTCAGGACTGCTTTAAGCTCTTCTATATGTTTTTCTTCTTTTGCGCTGGTAAATATCAGCGGATATCCGCATCTTTCATAAATGTCCCGAAGTTTGGCTATCTCCGGATCTTTCGCAATATCTGTTTTGTTAAAACACAGAATGACCGGAATCTCCCGGCTCTCCATCATAACCAGAAAACGATCCAGCAGATTGAGATGTGGCTTCGGTTTTGTCACAGCAAATACAACCATCGCCTGGTCGATATTTGCGACTGCCGGACGGATCAGATCATTTCTGCGCGGAAGGATCTGCATGATATTTCCTTCCATATCCTTTTCATCCAGAATCTCTATCTCGACATTATCTCCCACCAGAGGCTTTACGCCGTCTTTGCGGAAGATTCCTTTTGCTTTACACTCATAAACACCGGATTCTACCACGTGAACGTAGTAGAATCCGGCAATTCCTTTTACAATTTTTCCCTGCATATATTTCAATAATTCTCCAGAGATCACTCAGTCGTTTCTCCTGTATCTGTACCAGTTCCTGACCCGTTGTCCGTACCTCCGCCGGTACCTGTACCGCCGGATGGACTTTCCTGCTGAGGTTCTGGTCCAAGGCTTATCGTAAATCCTACAGAGGTCCCTTCCTCTACGGAACTTCCCGGGCTTGCAGTCTGATCGATAACGTAGCCTGATCCTACCGTACTGCTGTAGGCCTGATTCACGGTTCCGACCTTCAGACCTGCATTTTCAAGCCGCTGCCTTGCCTGATCCTCTGTGTATCCGCCCAGGCCGGGCACTGTAACGTACTTCGTCTCCGGACCGCGGCTGACCACATAGCTTACTGTCGTACCTTTAGAAACCTTCGAGCCCGGATCAATACTCTGTGAGATTATCTGTCCCTCCGGGATATCGTCACTGTATTCTTCACTGGAACTTCCGCTCAGCCCGGCATCTGCAAGCGCCGATTCTGCAGCTGACGCTGTCTTATTTCTGATATCAGGCACCGTTGCCTGCTCTGCGCCTTTGCTGACTACGATCGTCACCTCGGTTCCTTCGTCTACTTCTGTACCTGCTACAGGATCACTTGAGATTACTTTTCCCTGCTCTACATCATCACTATAGGCTGTCTCATGTACAACCGTAAGCTTTGCGTCCTGGATCATCTCTTCAGCATCTGACTCATCTCTGCCGACTACATCGGGAACTTTTGTTGTCTTGGCTTCTTCCCCGCTGCTCAGAACAACAGTAATTGTATCGTGTAATTTTGCTTCTTCGCCGGGGGCCGGATCCTGACTCATAACCTCCCCCTCGTCATAGTGATTGGAAGGCTGACGTTCGTTTTCCACCTTAATGCCAAGGCCAAGCTTATTCAGTTCTGTCTTTGCCTGCTCCTCTGTCTTTCCTCGAAGATCCGGCACCTTCACAGTATCATTTTCCTCCTGAACAATGCCCGGACCGCTGAAAAAACCTGCCGCATTTCCGATCAGGAACAGGATGAGAAGGGCTGCAACAACACCGGCCACGATCATAAGAATCTTCATGATACGCTTTGTATCGGAATTCACATTATTCTTTCTGCGCCTCCGGTTCTGACGGTCTCTCTCGTAATCATCGTCCTCTTCGTCGTCATCTTCATCGTAATCGTCTTCTTCGTCGTCTTCGTCATAGTCATCTTCATCGTCTTCATCATACTGGCGGCGCTGAACCCTGTCCAGTTCCTCCGTTGACATAACGACCGTGCGGTCTGTATCTGTTCCCGCTCCGGCTCCCATAACAACAAAATCGCCGTCAGGATCTACAAGCGAACGCTTCAGGTCAAGAAGCAGCGAAGCACAGTCATGATAACGGAGCACCGGATTCTTCTGAGTACATTTCATAATGATGCACTCCAGACTGTACGGAAGATCCTCCACTTCCTCTGCCGGGGAAGTAATCTGCTCCTGAAGATGCTTCAGCGCTACAGACACTGTTGAATCCCCGTCGAAGGGCACGTGTCCTGTTACCATCTCATATAAAGTGATTCCGATGGAATAAATATCGCTCTTCTCATCAACGACTCCGCCGCGCGCCTGTTCCGGCGACGTATAATGAACCGATCCCATCACGCTCGTGCTGATCGTCTGCGTGGACGTAGTCGCACGGGCAATACCGAAATCAGTTACTTTTACTTTTCCGTCTTTTGATATAATAATGTTCTGTGGTTTAATATCTCTGTGGATGATATGATGGTTATGAGCTGCCTGAAGACCAGTCACCATCTGAATGGCAATACTGACAGTCTCTTTCGCTGAAAGTCTCCCTTTTTTCTCAATATAGTCTTTCAGCGTGATTCCCTCCACCAGTTCCATGACCATATAATAGAGGCCCCGGTCCTGCCCGACGTCATAGACATTTACCACATTCGGATGCATCAGTCCTGCCGCGGCCTGCGCTTCGCTTAAAAACTTCTTGATAAATACCTGATCGGAACGGTAATCACTTTTCAGCACTTTAATCGCCACATAACGATTCAGCTTATGGTCTTTACCTTTATAGACATCAGCCATTCCGCCGCTTCCTATGCGGCCCAGTATCTCATATCGCTTCCCTAAAATAACTCCTTCTTTAATCATAATACACTCACCTCATCTGCGAACGGTTCTACCAGAACAACCCCTATATTGTCCGTACCGCCGTTTTCCTTTGCAGCCTCCACAAGAGACTGTCCGGCTTCCACGATATCTCTGCCTCCCTGAACAATATGGAAAAGCTCTTCATCTTCCACCATATTGCTCAGTCCGTCCGTACACATCAGTATGATGTCTCCCCGTTTCAGACGGTGCTCGTAGAAATCCACATCCACATCGGCTTTGGCTCCGATGGCTCTTGTGATAATATTCTTATCCGGATGGTGTTTTGCCTCCTCCGGCTTAATGCCGCCGAGCCTTACCATCTCTTCTACCAGTGAATGGTCTTTTGTCAGCTGCTGGATTCCCTGATTAATCAGATACAGACGGCTGTCCCCTACATTCGCAAAGTACATCATCTGGTTCATGATCGTCGCAGCAACAACTGTCGTTCCCATTCCCTTTAAATGCTCATCCCGGGACGCCTCTCTGATAATCTCGCGGTTTGCAGTCTTGATTGCTTTGACAAGGCACTTCTCAACATCCTCGCCCTCGCTCATCGCAAGTTCCCGCTCAAGCACTTCCACCGTGTACTTGGAGGCATAATCTCCCGCCTGATGTCCGCCCATCCCGTCGGCAACTACGAAGAGATTCTGGAGAATACCCAGAGGTCTGTCTGTCGTATAGACATAATCCTGATTCACTTGTCGTACCATTCCCACATCTGTAATAGAAAATGTCCTCATATCTGTCTCCTTATACCCCGTCGGTTGTCTTCTCTTTCTCCGCATAACGGCGTCTGAGCTGTCCACAGGCTCCGTCGATATCAGAGCCCATTTCCCTTCTTATAGTAACATTTATTCCGCTTTTTTCAAGTTTATTTTTGAAATTCAGGGCATTTTCCCTGCTCGGACGCACAAAATGACGTTCTCTTACCGGATTGACCGGAATCAGATTCAGATGGCAGTTCCGCGGCTTTAGGATTGCAATCAGCTCCCGGGCATCCTCATCCCGGTCGTTCACACCATGCACAAGACTGTACTCAAATGTCACTCTGCGTCCCGTCTTTTCAAAGTATGTATCGCAGGCGGACAGCACTTCCGATAAATCATATTTATTTGCCACAGGCATGAGCTTCCTCCGTTTTTCCTGCGTAGAACCGTGAAGAGAAAGAGCAAGGGTAATCTGAAATCCTTCATCTGCAAGCCGCAGCATATTCGGGACAATGCCGCAGGTGGACACCGTCACGTTTCGCTGGCTGATGTTCAGTCCGTGTTCGTCCGTCAGCATACGGATAAACTTCACAAAATTATCATAGTTGTCCAGCGGTTCCCCGGTTCCCATGATGACCACATTTGACACCCGTTCTCCCGTGATCTTCTGAATCTGATAGATCTGTCCCAGCATCTCAGATGCGTTCAGATTTCTCTTCAGGCCTCCGATGGTGGAGGCACAGAATACGCAACCCATCCTGCAGCCCGCCTGAGAAGAAATGCACACGGAATTGCCGTGTTTATACTTCATAAGGACGCTCTCCACCATATTCCCGTCGTACAGATGGAACAGGAATTTATTCGTGCCGTCCAGTTTGGAAATCTGACGTTCTTCCATAATTACCGGCAATATTTCGTACTCCTCTTTTAACCTCTCCCTGAGCTTCAGAGACAGGTTGGTCATCTCGTCAAAGGTGTCTGCCAGCCTGACGTGCAGCCACTCATACACCTGTTTTGAACGGAACGGTTTTTCTCCCAGATGATCCATCTCTTTCTTCAGTTCTGTATATCCATATGAACGGATGTCTTTTTTCATACAGTCTTATTTCCTCCTCTTACCAGCCTTGCAATGAAGAATCCGTCGCTCATATGTATTCCCGGAAGCAGCTGCAGGCAGCCCTTCTCTGTCACGCTCTCCCTCAGTTCGGGACAGAGAAGGTCTGTAATATCGTCAAGGGAGAACTCCGGATTTTCTTCCAGAAACCAGTATACATTCTCTGAATTTTCTCCCGGATTCACTGTACAGGTGCTGTATATAAGCGCCCCGCCCGGTTTCACATAATCACGTGCACAGTTTAAAATTCTGCGCTGAAGTCCGATCAGACTGTCAATCCCTTCCGGAGACACTCTGTATTTCAGATCCGGCTTCTTTCCGATCACACCGAGACCGGAACAGGGAAGATCAGCAATCACAATATCTGCCGTCTCTTTTGCAGATTCATCCGGAATTGAAGCGTCCCTGCACACAGCTGAAATATTCGGAAGTCCGGACCGTTCAATATTTTCGCGGATCAGATCGGTTTTCGACTCGGTCAGATCTCTGGCTTCCACATACCCCGGTCTTACGCCTGTATTTTCTTCCGGTCCTGATTTTCCATTTTTTAACTGTGCCTCATCCGCAAGGAGCAGCTTTTCCGCCATATGGAGCGCTTTGCCTCCGGGAGCGGCGCACACGTCAATTACCTGTGCCCCCGCCGGCGGATCCGCTATCTCGGACACGAGCATAGAACTCACATCCTGTACAGTAAACATTCCGCTTCGGAAAGCCTCCAGACTCTCCAGATGATCGTATCCTGATATGCAAAGTGCATACGGAAGATAAGGATGCCGATCTGCGCGGACTCCTTCCGCTTCCAGCTCCTCTTTGAGTATTTCCGGTGTCGTGCGGTTCAGGCAGCACCGGACAGTCAGAGGTTTCACTTTCTGGAAATCTTCCAGCATCGCCTCAATCACATCAGTAGCATATGTCCTGCTCCACAATTCCAGAATCCACTCCGGGCAGGAATATCTGACAGAAAGCTCTTTCATCTTTTCTTTCGGATACTGAATATCATCAAGTCCCCTGGCCACGCTTCGAAGCACTCCGTTTACATATCCTTTCAGCCCGTAGAAGCCTTTCCTCTGAGCCAGCTTCACCGCCTCGCTGCACACAGCCCGATCCGGCACACTGTCCATATACTTCAGCTGATATACTGCGCTTCTCAGAATCCCCCGGATTACCGGCTTCATCTTTTTAACCTTTACTTTTGAGAACTGATCCAGAATATAGTCGATTTCGATCATATGTTCCAGCGTTCCCTCTGTCACACGGGTAATAAAGGCACGCTCTCTCTTGTCCAGATACTGATATTTGGAAAGGACATCCCTTAAAATAATATGGCTGAACTGTCCGTTCTCAGTCACTTCCAGCAGGACTTCCAGCACAATCTCACGTTCATTTACCGGTTTAGTCATTCCGTCTTCTTCCTCCCGTTAAAATGATAAGCCTCAGAAGCTGCAGAATCATTGCGGCGGCACTTGCCACATAAGTCAGGGCAGCGGCACTCAGCACTTTCTTCACCGATCCCACTTCGTCGGGATAAAGCATCCCTGATGTCTCAAGCACTTTTACCGCACGCCCGGAAGCGTTGAATTCCACCGGCAGGGTGACAAGCTGAAAAAGCACTGCCGCAGAAAACAGCAGGATGCCCAGATTGATAAACAGAGCTGCGGTCTGCCCGTTCATAAAAAGCCCGATAATAATCAGCGGCCATGCCGCCATGGAGCCGATATTCGCCACCGGGACAAGTGCTCCGCGGATAGACAGCGGGGCATACCCTACTGCGTGCTGCACCGCGTGTCCGCATTCATGTGCCGCTACTCCGACTGCTGCTACAGACGTGGAATTATAGACGGTATCCGAAAGTCCCAGCGTCTTATTGCCCGGATTATAATGATCCGTCAGATTCCCCGATATGTGGATCACCTGCACGTCATAAATCCCGTTTCTGTGCAGAATCTGCTCAGCCGCCTCACGTCCGGTCAGCCCCAGACGGCTCGGCACTCTCGAATAGCGGGAAAAGACACTTTTCACCCTCGCTGACGCCGCAATACAGATCAGCGCTCCGATGAGTACAAGTATATAAGTCCAGTCGTAATAGTAGTAAAACATGATATCAACCTCCTGAAATTGCACGGACCGTCAGGTCTCTGTCATTCCTGTGACAGCACATCCCCCGGTTCCATATAATTCCCCCTCAGGAAAGCTCCTGTATCCATTCTCTTCTTCCCCGGCATCTGAACTTCCTGAATCCGCAGAACTCCATCGCCGGTCTGAACTTCAAAATCATTTTTCCCCACTGCGGTAACCGTCCCAGGCAGCACCCCCGCAGGCATCTTCCCTGTCCGGCTGTCCGCTGTAACTTCTCCGTCCCGCACCACTTCGGCGCGCCAGATTTTCATAACTTTTCCTTCCCATCTGCTGTATGTGCCGGGCCAGGAATTCAGGCCTCTGATGAGCCGTTCAATCTTAACTGCCGGCTGTGTCCAGTCGATATTTCCCAGTTCTTTTGTGAGCATCTTCGCATAAGCCGTCGGACTTTCTCCCTGTTTTTCTCTTTTTGCAGTACCCTCTTCCAGCGCTTTGAGCGTCTCCACACAGAGATCTGCTCCCGCGGCTGCAAGCTTATCATGAAGCGTTTCTCCGGTTTCATCATCTGCAATCGGAACTTCCGTCTTCATGATCATATCACCGGTATCCAGTCCCTCGTCCATCTGCATCGTAGTCACACCGGTCACGGACTCGCCTTCAATGATGGCCCACTGAATAGGAGCTGCACCCCGGTATTTGGGAAGCAGGGACGCGTGTACGTTAATACACCCGTACGGCGTCATCTCAAGAACAGACTTCGGAAGGATCTGACCGAAAGCGACAACCACAATGACATCTGCATTGTATTTCCTCAGCTCTTCCACACATTCCGGATCCCGCACCTTTTTTGGCTGATATACCGGTATTCCGTAGAACATTGCCTTCTCTTTCACCGGCGTATACTGCATCCTGCCGCCTCTGCCCTTCGGCTTATCCGGCTGAGTCACGACCAGACATACATCATGTCCCGCCGCAACAAGAGCTTCCAGCGTTCCCACTGAAAAGTCCGGCGTCCCCATAAAAATCACACGCATCTGTCTATTCCTCCGTTTCTTCTCCTTCTTCCCCGCTGTCATATGTTACATCATGAAGGCCGTCCTCGGTTTTATCCACATAGAGCTGACCCGACAGATGATCAATTTCATGACAGAACGCTCTTGCCAGCAGTCCTTCTCCTTCCAGTTCTATCGGATTCATCTCCTGATCGAAGGCCCGTACTTTCACATGATTCGGTCTTGTCACAATCCCCCATTTCCCGGGTACACTCAGACATCCCTCTTCTCCTGTCTGCTCTCCGGATGTTTCTACAATCTCAGGGTTGATCAGAACGATCGGCCCTTCTCCCACATCGATAACTACGATCTGTTTCAAAACCCCTACCTGGGGAGCGGCAAGACCCACTCCATGATATTCGTACATTGTCTCCAGCATATCCCCGATCAGAATCTTGGTGCGAAGGGTCATCTTCGGGACCGCCTTGCACTGTTTCGTCAGTATATCGTCACCTATTTCTCTTAATTGTCTGATTGCCATAATTTTCTCCTTTACTTTAACAGTCCGGCAGGATGAATCCGAAATTACATGGGATTAAAATCAAACTGGATCCGCATCCTGTCAAACCCTGAATTTATCTCAATATATTGTTCTATTTTGTCTTTGATTCCTACCAGCAGACTATACTGCTCTGCTTTGATATATATAACCCTGCGATAGATATCCTTAATCTTGTCAATGCCCGGACTTGCGGGACCGATCACCTGCGCCGCCGGATCCCCGGCCTGCTCCCGGCTGTTCTGTTCTTCTGCATCATTTTCTCTGAGAGAAATACCTCTGATCACCCTCAGGATATATTCCCTTAGATAATGGCATCCTTTCTCCAGCAGCGCCTCATCACCCCCGGATACCAACACCGCCAGCAGGCTCTCGGCAGGCGGATATCCCATCAGCTCCCTATACCGGATTTCCTCCTCATAAAAAGCCTCGTAATCCTGCTCTGCTGCTGTCCGTATCGCATAGTGGGAAGGATCATATGTCTGAATTACCGCTTCGCCGGGCCTGTCGCCGCGCCCTGCCCTTCCTTCTGCCTGCGTCAGCAGCTGGAACGTACGCTCCCCGGAGCGGTAGTCCCCGGTATAAAGGGACATATCCGCCGCCAGCACGCCCACAAGGGTCACATTAGGAAAATCATGCCCTTTCACGATCATCTGCGTCCCCACAAGCACATCCGCCTCTTCATTGGCAAACGCGGAGAGAATCTTCTCATGGGCGTCTTTCTGTCTGGTAGTGTCCATATCCATCCTCAGCACTCTTGCCTGCGGAAATGTCTCTCTCACAAGATCCTCAATCTGCTGTGTGCCGGCGCGGAACTCCCCGATATAGCGTGATCCGCACTCCGGGCAGACCGTAACCTTAGGCTGTTCATATCCGCAGTAATGACAGCGCATTTTCCCGTCTCTGTGGACAGAAAGCGAAACATCGCAGTGCGGACATTTTATCACGTGTCCGCATTCCCTGCAGGAAATAAAGCCGGAATAGCCCCGCCGGTTCAAAAAGAGCATAATCTGTTCGCCTTTTTTCAGCCGGTCCTCCATCAGTTCTCTGAGCCTCCCGCTTAAAATGGACCGGTTCCCGTTCTTTAATTCTTCCCGCATATCAGCAATGTATACGTCTGCCATCTGCTGCATCCTGGAACGGTTCCGCATCTCAAGAAGCACGTACTCTCCGCTCCTTGCCCGGTACATGGCCTCCATAGACGGTGTGGCGCTCCCGAGCACCACGCTGGCGTCCTCAGTCTCTGCTCGCTGTATCGCAGTCTCCCGTGCATGATATCGGGGCGTCTGCTCGCTCTTGTAGGCGGTATCATGTTCTTCATCAATCACAATGAGCCCCAGATCAGGAAACGGGGTAAAAAGTGCAGATCTCGGCCCGATCATTACATCGACCTGCCCGGATTTTGCCCTCATCATCTGGTCATACCGTTCTCCCGCCGACAGTCTGGAGTTCATAACCGACACCCGGTCGCCGAATTTTCTGTAAAACCGCATCACAGTCTGATAGGTCAGGGCAATCTCGGGAATGAGCACAATCGCCTGTCGTCCCTGATCCACCACTGTGCGGATCATTTCCATGTAGACTTCAGTCTTGCCGCTTCCGGTTACGCCGTGGATCAGATATGTATTTCTTATCCCCTGCATATAATCTTTCCTGAAGCGTCCGATTACATACTGCTGCTCCGGTGTATAGACGATCTTCTTCTCATGATTCCCTGTCTGTCTGACCGGATTTCTGAATACCTGTTCTGTCTCGACCCGGAGCACCCCCTGCTCCTCCAGGGCTCGTATCACCGGCATAGTAATATTCAGCTTCTTTGTGACCAGATCATATTCCAGAACAGGATCGTCCAGAAGAGCTGCCATCAGTCTTGCTCTCGCCTTCTGATTCTTCTCCAGATAATAATGGAGCTGGCGCTTTCCTGTCTCCTTATCCAGCAGAAGCCTCAGTGTTTTCTTTACCTTAGCTTTCTCCTTATGCTTGATGGGAAGCACGGTCTTCAGCGCCTGAATCATGGTGCCTCCGTAGTTTGATTTCATCCACGCTGCCAGAGCTACCAGCTTAGCCTCAATCTCTACGGCACTCTCCGGAATCTCAATAATATCTTTCACTTTTGAGAGATCATAATCGCAAGTCCGGGAAATCCCCGTCACATAACCTCTGATTCTCCGGTTGCCTTTGCCAAACGGAACAATAACCCCCATACCGGGCTCCAGTCTGCCTTCCAGGGATTCCGGTATCCTGTACTGAAATATCTTATCCAGTTTTTCATGCTGTATATCTACAATAACGTCTGCAAACACGCGGTTATTTCCCTTCTTTCAGCTCTTCGAGCACCTCCGCGATCAGGACACGCTCATCCATGGGATATTTCACTCCTCTGATCTCCTGATAATCCTCATGTCCCTTACCGGCAAGAACAATCACATCCCCGGGCTGTCCGTGGGAAATAGCATATCTGATTGCCTCTTTCCGGTCGCAGATCTCCACATATTTCCCGTCTGTCTTTCCGATACCGGTCTTAATATCATCAATGATCGCCTGGGGTTCCTCAAATCTCGGGTTATCCGAAGTAATAATGGTAAGATCCGCAAGCCGTCCTGATACTTCTCCCATCTCATACCGGCGCTCCTTTGACCGGTTGCCTCCGCATCCGAACAGGCAGACAAGGCGCTTCGGATTGTACTCCTTCAGTGTAGTAAGAAGGCTCTCAAGACTCATTGCATTATGCGCATAATCAATCATCAGTGTAAATTCATCTGATACCTTGACCATCTCGATGCGCCCTTTCACTTTTGCCTTCTTCAGTGCGTCCTTAATCTTCTCCACCGGCACATTGAAATGGCGGCATACCGAAATCGCCGTCAGGGAATTATATACACTGAACGTACCTGGAATATCAATCTCCACATCAAAGTCCATCAGACCTGCCACATGGTATGCAACACCCAGGTAGCCCGGTCTGGATACAAGCTGTACATTCTCTGCTCTCAGATCTGCCTCTTCAGAAAATCCGAATGTCTCCACGCGGCATGTAGCGCCGCTGAACACATCGCGGAAATACTTATCGTCCACATTTGCTATTCCCAGCTTACACTGCTTAAAAAGCAGACCCTTACATCTCTTGTAATCATCAAAATCCTTATGCTCGTTCGGGCCGATATGATCCCTTCCGAGATTCGTAAATATTCCGATCTCAAACGGAATGCCGGATGTACGGTGAAGCATCAGTCCCTGGGATGAGACTTCCATCACAACACAGTCGCATCCCTCTTCTACCATCTGCGCAAAATACTGCTGAATGGTATAAGACTCGGGCGTCGTGTTCGATGCCGGTATCTTCTTATCACCGATAATCGCCTCAATCGTACCGATGAGCCCCACTTTATATCCCACGCTGTCAAGAATAGATTTAATCATATAGGTAGTCGTCGTCTTACCTTTCGTACCCGTTATACCTATAATTTTCATCTTTTCCGCAGGATACCCGAAATAGGCAGCCGACATAAGCGCCAGTGCATATCTTGTATCATCCGCACGGATCACAGTCACGTTCTCCGGCACCTGTACATCGCGCTCCACAACCACAGCCGCCGCACCCCTGGAGACGACGTCCGGAATAAATTTATGTCCGTCTGATACGGCGCCGCTGATGCAGACAAAGACAGAACCTTCTTCTACTTTTCTCGAATCGTTAACCAGCGTAGTAACCTCAATCCCATCGCTTCCCTGCACAACTTCATATTCCAGACGTTCCAGTAATTTATCTAATCTCACAATACAATTCCTCCTGCTCATTTTTTACTTAATGAAGAGAATAATATAACACAATATAGGATAACACAATACAGAATGGGTTGCAAAGTTAACTTCCGATTTTTCGTACCAGCTCAGGAGTAGAAAATCATTTGAAAAGTGGTTAAATGCGGTATGACTGACTCACGTATCCGCGGACAGAGGAAAG
>ERZ1643246.2369-NODE-2369-length-18117-cov-12.652253_pt1 | contig 18117 bp, 19 predicted proteins | sample MGYA00579265_ERZ1643246 | MGnify/ENA primary metagenome ERZ1643246 (study PRJEB29033, sample SAMEA4952261) | chicken gut metagenome | biome: Broiler Chicken; feature: Gastrointestinal Tract; material: Caecum | place: Ireland | collected 2018 | study: Broiler...
TGGATAATGCGCTTTTCCAGCCGGGAGATGTAGGATTGGGAGATGCCCAGCCGGTCGGCCACCTCCTTTTGGGTATGCTCCTTTTGGGCGTGGAGGCCGAAACGCAGCTCCATAATGGTCTGCTCCCGGGGTTCCAGCCGGGATACCGCTTCCAGCAGCAAGGCCTCCTCCGCTTCCTTTTCCACGCCACGGTTTACCGTGTCCTGGTCGCTGCCCAGAATGTCCGAAAGCAAAAGCTCGTTGCCGTCCCAGTCCACGTTCAAGGGGTCGTCAATGGAGACCTCGTTCCGGAGCTGGGAGCTTTTGCGCAGATACATGAGGATTTCATTTTCAATGCACCGGGATGCATAAGTGGCCAGCTTGATGTTCTTTTCCGGCCGGAAGGTGTTCACCGCTTTGATAAGCCCGATGGTCCCGATAGAGATGAGGTCCTCCACTCCGGCTCCGGGGGATTCAAATTTCCGGGCTATGTACACCACTAACCGCAGGTTGTGGGTAATCAGCGGCTCCCGGGAAGGTTTTTCTCCCCGGCGGATGGCGTCCATCAGGGCGGTTTCCTCCTGGTGGGTCAGGGGCGGGGGCAGGGTGTCCGACCCGTTGATGTAGTACAGGCCCTCTCCGCCCTTGAACCCCGCGAGTTTTTGCAGAATCTGCTCTTTTAATTTTCTCCACCAATAAAAGAGATTCATTTCCACGTAAAAGCTCCTCCTTTCAATCGAATACCGCCGGCGGGACCAGCACCTGGAATTCCCCCCGGCCCAGCTTCTGTCCACAAACGGCCACCCAGCAGTTTTCCAGGGTTTCGGGGCCTTCCCCGGCGGTGACGGTCATCCCTTCCGGCACAAATCCCGGCAGATACCCTTCCCCGGAAACTCCGTGATAGGGAATCATCCGCACGCCGTCCTCCCAGCTTTCCGGCCCGGCCGTTGCCTGTAGGCAAGGGGGGAGCACCGCCATGGCCGCAGATTTTTCCACTACCAGTGCCGGCCGGTGGGAAAAGGGCTCCGCTAAAGTGCTGCCAGTGTCGATTTTCCCCCGCAGGGACACCTGTGCCCCTCCATTCCGGATGACCACCGTGCAGAACCGGCTTTTGGGCTCCCGGGGGCCGGTAATCCGGCGGATGAGGCTCATGACCAGATAGGCCGCCGCCGCCAATACCAGCAGCAGCATGGGGGACACCGGCAGATAGAGGATACCGTTGTTCATCAACAGGCCGGAGGATTGCCCCATGGCCCACAAGGCCAGCATAAACCCCGCAAATCCGAAGCTCGCCAGATAGAGCAGCCCCAGCAGCTTGCCGAACATCCGCAGGGTTACCGGGAAGAAGCAGGCCAGCACCATGACCGCCGAAATGGCCAGCCGGAAAAACAGGGCGGCGCTCCAGTGGGGCTGGGGGAGGAAGATGACCAGGGAGCCTGCCGCCCCGGCCAGAGCCCCCAGGAACACCCGTCCCCGCTTGACCGGCACATGGAGGAATCCCCGCACCGTGAGCAGCAGGAAGTAGTTGACCAGCAGGTTCACCAGAATCAGGACGTCTATGTAAATGGTCTGGGTCATGGGCGCCCCCTTTCTCTTTTGCCGGCTGTGTTTGCCTGCGTCTCCAGTATACCCCTGGGGGAGTGTCCTTTTCTGTCATACCCGGGACAGGGAACGGAAAAATTTTTTGCCTAAAAGCGGGAGTTTTTGCTATATTTTTTCACAAATTATTCGAGAAATCATGTATAATAAGAATAGAAGGGCCCGGTATTTTTGCAGCGGACCAATAGCTGTTTTTGATATGTTTTCCACTGCAATTCCATAGCATAGTTTAGCGTAGAATCCCTTGATTCTACAGAAAGGATGGTATCACATGAAACTCTACTTTTACGGAGCGGATAAGGAAGTTACGGGAAGCTGCCACTGTGTGGAAGCCTGCGGCAAGACTTTCCTCATTGACTGCGGCCTGCAGCAGGGCGGCGATGATGACGGAAACGGGGAACTGCCCTTTAAGGCCTCCCAAATTGACTTCGTCATTGTGACCCATGCCCACATTGACCACAGCGGACGGCTGCCCCTATTGGTGCGCCAGGGGTTCCGGGGCCGGATTTTCGCCACCGGGGCCACCTGCGATTTGCTGGAAATCATGCTTCTGGACAGCGCCCGCATCCAGGAAATGGACGCGGAGATGGAGAACCGCAAGGGCCGCCGGGCCGGCCGGTTGGAAACGGAGCCCCTCTATACCGTTCAGGATGCGGAGGATACCCTGCCCTATCTGACCCCCTGCGTCTATGGGCAGGAGGTGGCCCCGGCCCCGGGGATTTCCTTTACCATGACCGACGCCGGACATCTGTTGGGTTCCGCCAGCGTAACCCTGCGTTTGACAGAGGGGGACGTGACCAAGACCCTGGTGTTTTCCGGGGATATCGGCAGCCCCCATCGGCCCATTATCCGGGACCCGCAATACCTTACCGAGGCCGATTATGTGGTGATGGAATCCACCTACGGCAACCGGGAGCACGATAAAGTGGAGGATTACCGGGTGGAGCTGGCCAAAGTCATCGACGATACCCTGAGCCAGGGGGGAAACGTGGTGATTCCCAGCTTTGCGGTAGGCCGTACCCAGGAACTGCTGTATCTTCTCCGGGAAATCAAGGAGCAGGGGCTGGTGGCCCACCACCCGGACTTCCCGGTGTATGTGGACAGCCCCCTTTCCGCCCGGGCCACCAATATTTACAGCGGCGACCTGACAGGTTATGCCGATGAAGAGACCGTGAAGGTTATCAAGAGCGGATACAATCCCATCCGGTTTCCGGATTTGCGGTTGTGCGAGACCGTGGAGGAATCCAAAAACCTCAACGCCGATGGGGTCCCCAAGGTCATTATCTCTTCCAGCGGTATGTGTGAGGCCGGACGCATCCGCCACCATTTGAAGCACAACCTCTGGCGGAAGGAATGCACCATCCTCTTTGTGGGGTATCAGGCGGCGGGCACTCTGGGCCGGCGGCTCATTGACGGCGTGCCCAGCGTCAAGCTGTTTGGAGAGGAAATCGTGGTCATGGCCAGAATCTGCAATTTCCGGGCCCTGTCCGCCCATGCGGACCGCACGGGCCTGCTCCGGTGGATTACCTCCTTTTCGCCCAAGCCCCGGCGGGTGTTTGTCGTCCACGGGGAAGCGGAGGCGGCGTCTTCCTTTGCGGCGACCCTACAGGCCATGGGGTATCAGCCCATAGTGCCCAACTATCTGGCGGCCTATGATTTGCTCACGGACCGGGTCATCAGCGAGGGTCTGGAACCCAGCGAGAAGCCCTCCCGTCAGAAGCGCCGGGCGGCCTCTTCCGTGTATGCCCGGCTGGTGGCCGCCGGCCGCCGGCTGCTCCAGGTCATTGCCCACAACGAGGGCGGGGCCAACAAGGATTTGGCCCGGTTTGCCGACCAGATTACCTCCCTGTGCGACAAGTGGGACCGATAAGCGGACAGGGTCCGCCGCCCCGTTTGGGTAGCTTTCTCCACCGCACCGGCCTGCATCAGCCCTCCAATTTATGGGGATTTCTCCTATCAGAAAGGTTTCTCCGCTGCTGAGTCGATGCATCGACCCTTTTCGTCAGCGGGAGCGGGCAGATGACGCGAGGAAACAGGGTTGTTTTTCGATGTTGCTGCCCCGTGTTAAAAAAACTATCCTGACCGCCTTCAAAACCTGTCCCTTTTGGGACGGTTTTGCTTGGCGTGTCAAGATACCGGCCCACCTGATTCTTTTTCCATCTTTTCTCATCCAAGGAGAAAAGATGGGCGCCGTGTGCCAGTGGCACACAATCAGAGCGCCGACCGAACCGGCAGGTGAGAAGCCCGTCGCGGCATGAGCGACAAGGTGGAGCATTGATGAAAATGGATAAGAAGAGAAAGCCGGAAAAATAGAAAATCCCCCTCCGCACAGGAGACAGAGGGGATTCGGGGCCATGTCCTGAAGAGAGTTGTTTGGAAAGTCCAGTCCGGAAACCCAACTTTCCCACCCAGGTAATTTACGCGGGAAGAAAAGTTGTTCATAGATGCCAGCTATCTCGCGGCTTACATCCAGACTTAGTCTGGGGGTATGCTGCTGGGGATTTCTGCATAGGCTCATAGGGAAGAGGCCTTCTCCCACCAAAAACAGGGGAGAGGCCGAGAGCGAGGGGGCGATAGAATGAAGGGGAAGGAACGGTGGGGAAAATGGGCCTGGGGAGCGGCTGCCGCCCTTATACTGCTGACAGGCTGCGCCGGGCCCCAGCCGTCTCCGCAGAAGCCGGAGATGATTTTGGAAAACAGCGCCTGTGTGGTCTCCATGAACGGTGTGGAAGTGGAGGGCCGGTGCAGCCGCTCCCTGGAAGGCATCGCCTCTTTTTCCGTGGAATCGCCCCAGGCCATGGCGGGCTGGGAGGTTCGCAGGGAACAAGACGGCTGCTGGGTCTCCATGGAAGGGATTTCCGTCCAGCGGGACGGGGGCGTCATGGAAGAAAGCCTGTTTGGAAAGCTCTTTTCCGCGTTGGACAGCGCCGCTTATGGGGAGCTTACCTGGGAAGAGGGACAGTGGCACGGGGTCTTATCCAGCGGGGAAGCGCTGGTGTTGGAGACAGACGAGGCCGGCAGGCCGGCGTCCCTGGAAGTCCCTACCTGGCGGCTGGAGGCGCAGTTTTCCTCCCACAGCCAGGCGGCGGATGGCACCCCTTTGACCGTTTCCTAATATTATGGAGTGGGGCCCGAACCACCACGATGGATTTTCTTTTGCCAGGATTTTTTGGCAAAGGGCATGTTTAAACCTTTGCCAAAGCGGCAACAATAGTATCGGGTTCCCACTACAAAAAGGATGCGGAGTGTGAAAACGGATGATTCATCGGGGCGATATTTATTATGCCGACCTGAGCCCGGTGGTGGGCTCGGAGCAGGGTGGGGTGCGGCCGGTGCTGATTGTGCAGAACGATGTGGGCAACCGGTTCAGCCCTACGGTGATTGCGGCGGCCATTACCAGCCAGCGTTCCAAGGCCAACCTGCCCACCCATATCCTGCTTTCGGCAGAAAACACGGGCCTGTCCCGGGATTCCATTGTCCTGCTGGAACAGGTCAGGACCCTGGATAAGCACAGGCTGAAAGAAAAAATGGGGCGGCTCGGCCCGGAGGCCATGTCGCAGGTGGATAAAGCGCTTTCCGTCAGCTTTGGATTAGGGGACCGTCCCGGGGCTACATAACCGGCCCGGTCCACGATTCAAGAAAGCGCTCCTTTTGAGTTTGTCGGAAAGGAATCAGAACATGGAACTGACGCAAAAAGAACTCCTCCTGTTGGAAGAACAGATTCGGCTGGAACGGCTGATGGAAGAAAAATGTCTGGACAGCGCGCCTCGGTGCAGCGACCCCCAGCTCCGTATGAAGCTGGAAAGCCTGGCCGGCCGCCATCGGATGCTCCAGGAACAGCTGGCCAGCCTGCTGGAACCATCGTGAAAAGGAGGCCCGGCTATGGAAACGGGGAAACGGAAACAACAAGCAGACGATCAGACGCTGATGGCCGATATTCTGGCTTTCCAGGAGCGTTTGGCCATGGAAAGCAGCCGCCTGGCCCTGGGATGCTCTGGGGCCGCCCTGCGGGACACGGCTTGGAGCGTCATGGAGGAAGAATACCAGATACAAGGGGAGCTGGCAGACGAAATGAAGAAACGCCAGTGGATTTCGCCGGCCCCGGCCTCTGCCGAAATGGTGGACCGGCTCCGGCAGCAGCTGAAGGCCCCTTAACAGAAAATCTCAATACCACTGCAAAGGCTTGCTTCCCGCATAGCGGGGAGCGGGCCTTTTTTTATGCCCGCCGGGCCTGGTTTTCTTTTGACATTTTTCCGGGCTTTTCCAAACCAAAAGACAAAACTGCAAGCCTTTTTTGCCTATCTCCAAGGCGCTTTTGTCGAAATGCACTGTTTTTTGTCGGGCACTTGACTTTGCCGCTTTTTGGGGGGATAATGAACAGGCCGGTAGTTATGTTTTTTAACTATTTATTTCCTGCGCTGGAACCGGCTGGCGCAGAATTTCCATAAATAACCGAGGTGGAAACCATTGACCAACGAACCGGTTTGCCGGGCGGTTTCTGAAATTTCCTTTTTTTGCCGCCTGAATCTGAACCAGAAGCTGGACCTGCCTGTGCGAAAAAGCGAATTGGGGACGCTTTTCTATCTGCACGACACCCAGGAGGAGATTACCCCGGTAGCGGTGAGCGAGTTTTTGGGGATTTCCCGGCCCTGTACCACCGCTTTGCTGAAACGGCTGGAAAGCCGGGGATATATTTCCCGGAAACCCAGTCCGGTGGATGGGCGCAGCTGCACCCTGTCCCTGACCCCCTGCGGCGTCCAGTTGGTGATTGCGGCCCAAAAGGAGTGCAGCCGGACCATTGACCTGCTGCAAAAGGAGCTGGGGCCGGAGCGCTTTCGCCTGCTCCTGGAATTGATTGAAGAATCCAACGCCGCTCTTCGGAAGAACCTTCGCTTGCGGTAATGCCATTGATAGAGAGGAATGATTGTATATGATGAAAATCGGACTGGACGTGGGCTCTACCACCATTAAATGCGTGGTGCTGGACGAGAAGGAAAAGATTGTCTATCAGTCCTATGAGCGCCACTATTCCCAAATTACCGAGAAAATGGAAGAACTTCTCAGCCGGGTGCAGAAAGACTACGTCAAAGGGGAGGATGCCATGGTGTCCGTCTCCGGCAGCGCCGGCATGGGCATTGCCGAAAGCTGCTCCCTGCCCTTTATCCAGGAGGTTTACGCCACCCGTCTGGCCCTGCAGCGGCTCATTCCCGACGCGGACTCTGTCATTGAGCTGGGGGGCGAGGACGCTAAAATCCTGTTCCTCACCGGCGGCCTGGAGGTGCGCATGAACGGCACCTGCGCCGGCGGCACCGGGGCCTTTATCGACCAGATGGCCACCCTGCTGCACATGACCCCCGACGAGATGAACGAGCAGGCCAAGGACCACCAGCGCATTTACACCATTGCATCCCGGTGCGGCGTGTTCGCCAAAACCGACGTGCAGCCCCTTCTGAACCAGGGGGCCCGGAAGAGCGATGTGGCTGCCAGCATCTTTGCCGCCGTGGCCAACCAGACCATCGCCGGCCTGGCCCAGGGCCGGCCCATTTCCGGCAAGGTAGTGTATCTGGGCGGGCCTTTGACTTTCCTCTCGGAGCTGCGGGCCGCCTTTGACAAGGCCCTTTCTACAGAGGGCGTCTGTCCGGAAAATTCCCTCTATTTTGTGGCACTGGGCGCGGCGTACAACAGTGAAATCGCCGTGGATTTGAATACGGCTCTGAAAAATATCGCTTCCTACACGGGCAACGCTTCCTTCCTCTTTATCCCGCCCCTGTTTGACTCCCAGGAGGAGTACGACGCCTTTAAGGCCCGTCACGACAAGTGCAAGGCTCCCCGGGCGGATTTGGATTCCTATAACGGCCTGTGCTTTTTGGGTGTGGACGCCGGTTCCACCACTGTCAAGGCCGCGCTGCTGGACGAAAAGGGCAACCTGCTGGACTCCATCTACCGGAGCAACGCCGGCAACCCGGTGCCCATTATCCGGGAGTACCTCTTAAACCTCTATCAAGAGCATCCCAACATCCGCATTGTCACCGGGGCCGTCACCGGCTACGGCGAAGAGCTGCTGAAAAACGCCTTTGCCATTGAGTACGGCATTGTGGAGACGGTGGCCCACTTTACCGCCGCCAAGACCTTTATGCCCGACGTGGATTTCGTCATCGACATCGGCGGCCAGGATATGAAGTGCTTTAAAATCCGTAACGGCGCTATCGACAACATCTTCCTCAACGAGGCCTGTTCTTCCGGCTGCGGCTCCTTCCTGCAGACCTTTGCCAACACTTTGGGCTACGACATCGCCGAGTTCGCCAAGCTGGGCCTCTTCGCAAAGCACCCGGTGGATTTGGGCTCCCGGTGTACGGTGTTCATGAATTCCTCCGTAAAGCAGGCCCAGAAGGACGGCGCCACCACCGAGGATATCTCCGCAGGCCTCTCCGTCAGCGTGGTGAAGAACGCCATTTATAAAGTCATCCGGGCCTCCTCTGCCGAAGAGCTGGGCCGCCGGATTGTGGTGCAGGGCGGCACCTTCCTCAACGACGCCGTGCTCCGGGTCTTTGAGAAGGAGCTGGGGGTGGACGTCATCCGCCCGGACATCTCCGGCCTCATGGGCGCTTACGGCGCGGCGGTGTACGCCATGCAGCGGTATCAGAAGAACCCCGATGAAAGCAAGAGCATTATCTCCCGAGACGAGCTGGAAAACTTTGTCCACGAGGTGAAGGTCACCTCCTGCGGCCTGTGCAGCAACCACTGCCGTTTGACGGTGAATATGTTCGGCGGCGGCCGGCGGTTTATCGGCGGCAACCGCTGCGAGAAGCCGGTGACCAAGCGTTCCGGCGCCGGGGATGATTTGAACCTCTACGCCTATAAGCTCCAGAAGCTTCGCTCCTACGAGCCCCGCCAGGGGAAGCGCGGCAAAATCGGCATCCCCATGGGCCTGAATCTGTATGAGCTGCTGCCCTTCTGGCACACCTTCTTCACCCGGTTGGGCTTTGAAGTGGTGGTGTCCCCGGTTTCCAGCCGGGAGCTGTATATTGAAGGCCAGCACACCATTCCCTCGGATACCGTGTGCTTCCCGGCCAAGCTCATGCACGGCCATGTGATTGCCCTCCTCAACGAGGGGGTCAAGACCATTTTCTATCCCTGTATGTCCTATAACTTCGATGAGGATTTGGGAGACAACCACTACAACTGCCCGGTGGTGGCCTATTATCCGGAGGTTATCTCCGCCAATATGCCGGAGCTGGAAGACGCCACCTTTATTAAGGATTATGTGGGCATCCACCGGAAAAAGGACTTCCCCGGCAAGATGACGGAGATTCTGGCCCAGTACTTTGAGGGCATCTCCCACCGGGAGGTGAAGGAGGCCGCTGACGCCGCCTATGACGCCTACTACTGGTATCTGGAGGACGTGCGCCACCAGGGTGAAATCATCATCGAGAAGGCCCGGGAGAAGCACCTGCCCATTATCGTCCTCAGCGGCCGGCCCTACCATCTGGACCCGGAAATCAACCACGGCATTGACAAGCTCATTACCAGCCTGGGGGCCGCGGTGGTCTCCGAGGATTCCGTCAGCTTCCACGAGCACCGGTTCCGCACCGGCGTGCTCAACCAGTGGACTTACCACGCCCGCCTGTATGCGGCGGCCAAATATATTGCCGACCAGCCGGACATGAACCTGGTGCAGCTGGTGTCCTTCGGCTGCGGCGTGGACGCCATCACCACCGACGAGGTCCGGGAGATCCTGGAAGAGGAACACAAGATTTACACCCAGATTAAGATTGACGAAATTACCAATTTGGGCGCCGTGAAGATTCGCCTGCGCAGCCTCTTCGCCGCCCTGGAACAGTGAGGTGACCCTTATGGCAGAAATTATCCGTGACAAAACCGGCCGCATCCTCTTCACCAAGGAGATGAAGAAGGAATACACCATCCTGTGCCCCATGATGCTCCCCATCCATTTTGAGCTGCTGGTGAGCATTTTCCGCCACTACGGCTATAAGGCGGAGCTGCTGACCACCAGCGGCCCCAGCATTGTCCAGGAAGGGCTGAAGTACGTCCACAACGACACCTGCTATCCGGCCCTGCTGGTCATCGGCCAGTTTATCGACGCCCTGAAAAGCGGCAAATACGACCTGAGCAAAACCGCCCTGATTATCACCCAGACCGGCGGCGGCTGCCGGGCCTCCAACTATATCCACCTGCTCCGGAAGGCCCTGCGCAAGGCGGGCTTTGCTGATGTGCCGGTGATTTCCCTGAACCTCTCCGGCCTGGAGCACAATCCCGGTTTCTCCCTGACCATCCCCATGGTGCGGAAGATGATCGCCGCCATTGTCTACGGCGATGCCCTGATGCTCCTGAACAACCAGGTCAAGCCCTATGAAATTCACAAGGGCGACAGCGCCGCCATGGTGAAGAAGTGGACGGAGGATCTCTCCGGGAAAATCAACAAGGGGGACGGCTGCTCCATTAAGCAGCAGAAGGAGTATCTCCACAAACTCACCGCCGACTTCGCCTCCATCCCGGTGAAGAAGGTGCCCAAGGTCCGGGTGGGTATTGTGGGGGAAATCTACGTGAAGTACGCCCCCTTTGCCAACAACCATCTGGAGGATTTCCTGGCGGAGCAGGACTGCGAGGTCAACGTGCCGGGGCTCATCAACTTCATCCTCTTTAAGGTGGATAACCGCATGGACGACATCCGTATTTACGGCGGCAGCAAGGCCAAATTCCAGGTGGTAAAGGTTCTCTATGACTATCTGGAAAAAATGCAGAATGTTCTCATCGAAGCCATCCAGTCCCAGCCCTGCTTCGAGGCCCCGGCCTCCTACCGGCATGTGAAGAAGCTGGTGGACGGTGTCATCGGCTACGGGGACAAAATGGGCGAGGGCTGGCTCCTCACCGCTGAGATGTTGGAGCTGGCCGAGGCGGGCTTTGAGAATATCGTCTGTGCCCAGCCCTTCGGATGCCTGCCCAACCACATCTGCGGCAAGGGCATGATTCGGAAAATCAAATCCATCAACGAGAAGGCCAACATTGTGCCCATCGACTACGACCCCAGCGCCACCCGGGTCAACCAGGAAAACCGCATTAAGCTCATGCTGGCCGTGGCAAGGGAAAACCTCCCCAAGGAATAAAAAAGCCGGAAAGAAAAGCAAATCGGGAACCCGGAAATGGGTTCCCGATTTTTGTTTGCGTTTTTACGGTTTAATAGCCGGTTCTTTCGCAGAGGCTAAGAGGGTGGCCCCGTCTCCGCGAATTGGAACCGCACACTGTGCGGCGCGAATGGGAGGTGGGCACTACCCGTTAAAACATGATGATGCAGTGCCGGGGGCAGGTTTCGGCGCAGGCCCCGCAGCCGGTGCATTTTTCCGGGTCCACGATGGCGTGGAAGTTCTCCACCCGGATGGCCCCGGCTTCGCAGGTTTTTACGCACTTCATGCAGCCGATGCAGCCCACCTTGCAGACCTTGGTGGTGGCGGCGCCCTTGTCGCAGTTGGAGCAGCGCACCACCGCCTGGGGTTTCACCGGGGCCAGATGAATCAGCCCCTTGGGGCAGGCGGAAACGCACTGGCCGCAGGCCTTGCAGGCGGCGGGGTCGATGTTGGCCACGCCGTTGCACACGGTAATGGCGTTGTACTGGCAGGCTTTGACGCAGTCCCCCAGCCCCAGGCAGCCAAACCGGCAGGAGGAGGCCCCGCCCGCCAGCTGTACCGCGGCGGCACAACTGGAAAGACCATCGTAGTCCATTTTGTCAGTGGTGTTGTCCTGGCTGCCCAGGCAGTACACCAGAGCGACCTTTTGCTCCATCTCCACGTCGCCGGAGCCCAGGAGCTTTCCAATGGCCTTGGCGGTTTCCGGGCCCCCGGGGGCGCACAGGCCGGGCTTGGCCTCCCCTTTGGAGAGGGCCGCGGCGTAGCCGCTGCACCCGGAGTAACCGCAGGCGCCGCAGTTGGCCCCGGGGAGGAGCTCCTGGATGGCCTCGGCTTTTTCATCTTTCGGCACGGCCATGACAATGGAGGCCACTGCCAGAATCAACCCCGCCAGCAGGCCAATGCCCGCCACAATCAATACGGGAAATAAAATCGCATCCATCAGGCAGCCTCCTTTCAGCCCAGCATGCCTTCCACCAGGCCGTTAAAGCCCAGGAAGGACACCGCCACCAGGGAAGCGGCCACCAAGGTGATGGGCAGCCCCTGGAGGGACTTGGGAATGTCGCAGCGTTCCAGACGCTCCCGGACGCCGGCAAAGAGTACCATGGCCACCAGGAAGCCGATGCCCGCGCCAAAGGCGTTGACCAGGGATTCCACATAGCCGAAGGAGGGGTCCGCCGCGCCCTTTTCCAGCACCAGCATGGTGACGCCCAGCACGGCGCAGTTGGTGGTAATCAGGGGCAGGTACACGCCCAGGGAGTTATACAGGGGCGGCATATACTTGCGCAGAGTGATTTCCAGCAGCTGCACCAGGGCCGCGATAATCAGGATAAAGACAATGGTCTGCAAATAGGCCAGGCCGGCGGGCACCAACAGATAGGTGTAGATGGGCCAGGTGACGGCGGTGGCCAGCACCATGACCACGGTGACGGCCAGGCTCATGCCCGTGGCGGTGTTGAGCTTTTTGGAAACCCCCAGGAAGGGGCAGATGCCCAGGAACTTGTTGAGAATGTAATTTTCCGTGAGGATAGCCGCCAGGAAAATCGCAACGAGATTTCGCAGCATGGCTTATTTCCCCTCCTTTTCCACCGGGGCCCCTTGGGGGCAGCCCGTTTTTTCTTCCATCAGTTTGGTGCAGGAAGCCGCCAGAGGACAGGACGCGCAGCCCAGTTCCGCCGGTTTCTGGCCCTTGCCCTCGGAGATGCGGTTGGCCAGGGCAATGAGCATCCCGAACACGAAGAAGCCTCCGGGAGGCAGGATGAAGATGATAATGGGCGGCATGAATCCAGCGGTGATGGGCACGCCGAACACGGTCCCGGCCCCCAGCAGTTCCCGGATGATGCCCATGAGGAGCAGGGCCACGGTGAAGCCCACTCCCATGCCCAGGCCGTCCAGAATAGAGGGGAGCACCGGGTGCTTGTTGGCGTACATTTCCGCCCGGCCCAGGATAATGCAGTTCACCACAATCAGAGGCAGGAAAATGCCCAGGGCTTTGTCCAGAGCCGGGGAATAGGCCTGAATGAGCAGCTGCACAATGGTGACGAAAGCGGCGATAATAGTGATGTAGGCCGGGATGCGCACCTTGTCGGGGATGACCTTGCGCAGGGCCGAAATCACCGCGTTGGAGCACACCAGCACAAAGGTGGTGGCCAGCCCCATGCCGATGGCGTTGCTGGCGGCGGTGGTGACGGCCAGGGTGGCGCAGGTGCCCAGCATCAGGCGGAGCACCGGGTTTTCCTTGACAATGCCTTTGGAAAATTCATGGAACAGTCCTTTTTTCTCCATTATGCTCCCTCCTTTACTTGATTGTACTGCTTGACAGCATCGTTGACGGCGTTGGTCACCGCGTTAGTGGTGATGGTGGCGCCGGTCATGGCGGAGATTTCCCCCTCACCGGCGGTGGACTTGGTGACGGTGAAGCCGTTTTCCGGCACAGGCTGCTGGAACTGGCTGCGGAAGGTTTCCTTTTCCGCGTTGGCCCCCAGGCCGGGGGTCTCGTTCTGGTCCAGAATCACCACGCCGGAGACGTTGCCGTCGGCGGTAATGCCCGTCATCACCTGGACGTCGCCGCCGTACCCCTTGCTGGAGGTGACGAACACATAGCCCACGGTTTCGCCGCCTACCAGGCCCACAGCGTAGCCGTCCTTTTCTTCAAAGGAATCCGCGTCCGGGAGCACCTGCCGCCGGGATTCCTGTTCGGTAATCACCTGCTGCTGGGCGATGGTGTCTGCGGTTAGCAGGTTTACCCCCGCCAGAGCGGCAGTGGAGAGCAGGCAGATGACGCACAGGATGAGAGCGGGCTTCAAAATTTCTTTTGCCTTCATTTGGATTCCCTCGCTTTCTTTTGGCTTCCAAAAGGCTTTGGAAGGGTAAACCGCTCAATGAGGGGCACCAGAATATTCATGAGCACAATGGAATAGGAAACGCCCTCGGGCAGGGACGCAAACATCCGGATAAGCATGGTAAAGACGCCGCAGCCCAAAGCGTAGACAATACGCCCGTTGCGGCTGATGGGGCTGGTGGTGTAGTCGGTGGCCATGAAGAACGCGCCGATGAGCAGGCCGCCGGAGAGCAAATCCACCAGGGGGTCCCGGCCGGCGATGAGGGAAATCACCGCCACGGTGGCCAGATAGGTCACGGGAATCACCGGGCTAATCACCCGGCGGACCATTAAGTATACCCCGCCCAGAATCAGGGCCAGGGCGCAGGTTTCTCCCAAGCAGCCCCCGGTATTCCCCAGGAACAAATCCAGGTGGGAGAAAGTGAAGTCCCCGCCCTCCTTGAGGACGCCCAGCGGGGTGGCGGTGGTGGTGGCGTCGGTACCGCCCAGCCAGCCGAAGGCTGGGGTCCAGGTGCTCATGTCCGCCGGGAAGGAGTTCATGAGGATAATCCGGGCGGTGAGGGCCGGGTTCACAAAGTTCTGGCCAATGCCGCCGAACATCTGCTTGACCACCACAATGGCCACCATCCCGCCAAAGGCCGCCATGAGGGGATTCAGGGAAACCGGCAGGTTAAAGGCCAGCAGCAGGCCGGTGACGATACAGGACAAATCCGGCACGGTGTTGGAGCGCTTCATGATTTTGCGGCTCACATATTCGCTGAGCACGCAGGACAGCACCGTCACCGCCACCAGCAGCAGGGCCCGGGGCCCGAAAAACACAAAGGAGGCGATGAGGGCAGGACATAGGGCGATAATTACATCCAGCATAATCCGCTGGGTGGAAGCGCCGCTGCGCAGGTGCGGCGACGAGGATACAAGGAGCTTTTCCATCAGCGTTTCCCTCCTGCTTGTTTCACATAGGATTTGCCCAGCCGGATGGCCTGGACCAGGCGGCGGTTGGCGGGGCAGTTATAGGCGCAGCTGCCGCACTCCATACAGGTCATAATGCCGCGCTTTTCCAGGGATTCCACGTCCTTCTGTTCCGTGTACTGCTCCAGCAGGGTGGGCGTGAGGAGCATGGGGCAGCTCTCCACGCACCGGCCGCACCGGATACAGGCAGTGGGCTCGGGCAGCTGGGCGTCCGCCTCCCCAAAGGCCAGGACGGCGTTGTTCTGCTTCAAAATGGGCAGGGAATCATCGGTCAGGGCCAAGCCCATCATGGGGCCGCCCATAAGGAGCTTTTTGGGAGGCTGGGCATAGCCGCCGCAGAATTCGATGACCTGGGCAATCCGGGTCCCGATGGGAACCAGCACGTTTTTCGGCTCCTTGATGGCAGAGCCGTCGATGGTGACGCGCTTTTTCACCAGGGGCATCCCCGTGCGCAGATAGTCCGCCAGGAAGGCTATGGAGGTGATGTTCATCACCAGGCAGCCCACATCGGCGGGGAGCTTGCCTGTGGGAATCCGGCGGTTGGTGCAGGCTTGCACCAACACTTTTTCGGCTCCCTGGGGATAGCGGGATTTCAGGGCCAGCACCCGCACATGGTTTTCCGGGTCACGCTGGTCGTCCTCCGCAATTTTGGAGAGGATTTCAATGACGTCGGGCTTATTGTTTTCCACGGCGATGAGAATGCGTTCCACCCCCAGGATTTTTTTCACCGCGTAGACGCCGTCCAGCACGGAACCGGAATTCTCCAGGGCTTCCCGGTGGTCGGCGGTGACATAGGGCTCGCACTCGGCGGCGTTGACGATGAGGGTGTCGATTTTGCCCAGGGCGTTGAGCTTAATGTGGGCGGGGAAGCCCGCGCCGCCCAGGCCCACCAGGCCGGATTCCCGCACGGCGGCCAGGAACTGCTCCGGACTGTCCACCACAGGGGGACAGATGGCCGGGTCCGGCTCCATAAGGGCGTCGGAATCAATGACCACAGCGTCGCACACCTGGCCCCCGGGAAGCATCACCGGCTGAATCGCCGAGACAGTGCCGGACACGCTGGCGTGGATGGGCGCGCTGACAAAGGCGTCGCTGTCGGCAATTTTCTGGCCCAGATAGACATGGTCGCCTTTTTTCACCAGGGGCCGGCAGGGGGCGCCGATATGCTGCTGCATGGGCAGGGTCACCTGCTTTGGCGCAGGCAGGACGGCCGTGGGAATCTGGCTGGTATGTTTGTGATGGGGTACCCTGGCCCCGCCGTGGGTGCGGAAGGGGCGTTTCGGGAAGGTCCATTCCATCAGCTTCACTCCTTTTTTCTATATTTCTATGGTAAACAGGGGAAAGGGAATTCTTAAAGTTGGGATACGATCCGGTTTAACGGCGGCAGGAGGATGCCCAGGGCCAGGCCGGTGAGGGCCCCGGTGGCCGCTCCCAGCAGCGCCAGAAAGGGCACATAAAATAATACCGCCTCCGACGTGAGAACGCAAGCCACTGCCAGCTGGGCTCCGTTGTGGGCCAATGCCCCCGCCGCGCTGGAGCCGATGAGGCCAAACCCCAGCTTCCGCAGGAACAGCCACAGCACCAGGGTGCTCAAAAGACTTCCGGCGGTACTCATCAGCCCCGCCGTCATGCCCCGGGTCAGGAAGGCAAACAGCCCCTTTGTCAGGGCAATGGCCATGGCCGGCCCCAGGCCCAGGTTCCCGACGGCGTACATACTCACAATATTGGAAAGCCCCAGCTTGGCTCCCGGGGGCATCCCGGGAATGGGGGGCAGCAGGGATTCCAGCAGGGAGAGCACCAGGGCTACCGCTGCCAGAATTCCCGTAAAGGCTACAAATTTTGCAGAAGAACGTGCTGTTTTCACCATTCGCCCCCCTTTATCCGGTTGTGGCGTCCAGGCCGCCGGCGTCTTCGCCGATCATCCGCACCGCCACCCGGGCCGGCAGGCACACGGCGCTCTGTCCCGGCCGGGTCAGTACGCCGGTATTCACGCAGATTTGGTCCGGGCAGGCAGACTCTGTAATAGCAATCTCTCCCGGCCCCACCTGGATGGTCACGGGAATGTCCCCGTCCAGGTGGATTTCTTCCGTCTCCGTGACCCGGCTCAAATCAATCCGGCGGAGCTCCTGTCCGTTCTGCTCGATGACTGCCACCGGGGCAGCGTCTCCCCGGGGAATCCAGGAGAGGAACCCCAAAGCGGCGATAAGCACCGCCGCCAGAAATACCAGCAAATCCCGTTTGCGGAATAACCGGAACTCCCGCCCAGCCATCACAGGGCCTCCTGGGAGACGGTGTAGCCGTCGGCCGTCAGTTCAAAATCCAGCTCTCCCACCAGGGTGACATGGTGGTTTTCGTCTACAAACACGGCCCCCGCCGCCCCCATTTCTTTCAGTACCGGCAGGCTGTCCTCCAAGCCCAGCACAAAGCAGGCCGTGGCCAGGGCGTCGCTGACAGCCCCGTTTTCGTGGACTACCGTCACGGACAACAGGCCCGTTTCCGCCGGATAACCGGTTTTCGGGTCCAGCAGGTGGTGATAGGTGACCCCATCCTGGGTAAAGGTCTTTTCATAGCTGCCGGAGGTGGACACGCAGCAGGCTTCCAGGTTCAGCACGCCCAAACCATCGGTGGCTTCCCCTTCCGGGTCCCGGACCGCCACCCGCCAGGGGGTGCCGTCGGGCTTGCTGCCATAGAGGCCAATGCTGCCCCCCACGGCCACAACGCCCCCGGTAAGGCCGGCGTCCTCGTAGATTTCCAGGGCGGTATCGCAGGCCGCCCCTTTGCCCACGCCCCCCAAATCCACGCCGTTGCCGTGGTTCCGCAGGGAAGCGGTGTTGTCCTGGGTGTTGATGCGCAGGAACTCATAGCCGATGGAGGGGAGCAGTTCCTGAATCTGGGAATCCTCCGGCAGGGTGGGCTCCTCCGCGTCAAAATTCCACAGGGCGCTGACAGGCAGGATGGTGGGGTCATAGGCCCCGCCGCTGGCCTGGGCCACAAAGAGGGCCTCCTCCAACACCTGAATGGTGCGGGCGTCCAGCTCCAGCCATTCAGTGCCGGCGGCGGTGTTGAGCTTTTCCATATCGGAATCCGCCACCCGCCAGGAAATCAGGTTTTCCAGCTCCGTCACTGCGGAGGCGGTTTCCGAAGCGGCCTCTTCGGCGCCGGTCCCATAGAGGGTTTGCTGGACATAGGAGCCCATGGCCCAGGAGGTGGATTCATAGCCCGAGGAGGACTGGGGATACAGAAGCATACAGGCCAGGATGGCCGCCAGCAGGATGATACACGCGCCGGCAATGGCCGTCCATTTTTTCAAAGAGGGAAGGGAATCCGTGTGTTTCATAGTCGCCTCCATTTTAAGAGTCCAAAAAGGAGCGGGCCTTTTCCCGGCTCCCGCAGCTTAGGAACAGTATAGCATAGTTCTTTCGGCAAGAAAAGAAAAGAATCCTTCCGGTGCTGGTGTTTTTGGTGATTCTGTGGTACGATAAAGTAGAAAAAGAAAAACAAACTCTCTCAGAAAAATAGAGAAAGGAAGTGAAGCGCAAATGCTGGATATAGTAGCGCTTGGCGAGTTGTTGGTGGATTTGGTACATA
>ERZ1643246.2378-NODE-2378-length-18069-cov-9.224881_pt1 | contig 18069 bp, 16 predicted proteins | sample MGYA00579265_ERZ1643246 | MGnify/ENA primary metagenome ERZ1643246 (study PRJEB29033, sample SAMEA4952261) | chicken gut metagenome | biome: Broiler Chicken; feature: Gastrointestinal Tract; material: Caecum | place: Ireland | collected 2018 | study: Broiler...
TCCTCCTGTGCGTCCATGTAGAGTTCCTTTACACTTAAGATTATGCACTCCAACGGGCAGAGCCGTACTCAATACCTTTGCGGTATTTCTTCGCGTTCTTCCCTTTGACGTAGACAAGCAGACGGATAAGAGCAGCCCCCGCAATGCCGATAAGCAAATCCAACGGGGCAAGGCTCGGCGCGGCACTTGCAAAGGCGGCGGTAAAGCCGTCCCCAAGATGTAAGAGCTTTTCCGACATATCAAGCCCCGGAGAGAGCCGCACCGCCTGTCCGACTTTATCAAAGAGGTACACAAAGATAAGGTACGGCGCGTTCAGAAGAAGCAGCTTTTTGATTTCCGGCTTCATAGCTCAATCCCCCTTTCCTTGTTTTTCAGCTTGCCGCGCTCGGCGTTCTTTGCCGCCGCCTTTTCTTTCATGGCGGTTATGGCTTTGCGGATAGAGGGCTTTTTCTCCCTCGACAGCTTCTTTGCGGAAAACTCCTTGAAAGCTGCGGTCATAGCGTCCGCGTCCCGCCCCTTGAAAAAGACAAGGTAACGGGGCGGGCTTTCCGTCGCGTCCTTTTTCAGCGCAAAGTCAATCCCGTATTTCTTCGCCGTACTCTCAAAGGCTTTGATATTGTCCTTTGTAACCTCAATGTTGGAAACGCCCGCGTTCTGCTTCGCAAGCTGCTTTAAGGTCTGCTTGCCATGCGGGAGTGTCTTTTTGTCTATCTTCTTTTTCGCTTGTGAGAGAAAAAACTTCATGGACTTTTGCAGCACTTCGGCGGTCAGCTTCCCGGTCTTGATAGAGAGCGCAATCACTTTTTCGTTGACTTCCTCTTGCATTTCATTCCTCCTTTCGCTCGTTGGTTAGGGCGGTACGCCGCTTTGGGGCATGAAAAAAGGGCTTGCATTTTTCCTGCCGCCCTTAAATCCGCACTCTAAGCCCGTTCAGGTCTGCCGCGCGTACCCCTACAAGATACCAGTTGTCCCCGTACTCGATACGGGTCGGCTTCCATTTGCCGCTTACAAATACCTCCATGCACTCGCCGCAATGCAAACCGCCGTAATAATCGGCAAGGTCAAAGCGAATGTCGTAACGGTCTGCGGTTTCGTCAAAAATCAAAGCTCCTGTTTTTGTTTTCTGTGTCATGTGAAAAATCCTCCTTTTTTTTGTTTTACAGACTTTCGCCCTCAATGTAGGAATAATCAGGACCGCACCTGCCCGCAGTCGGTATGCTGCCGCACCCGTACATATCGTGGTTGACAAGGGCGGTGTAATAGCTGTCTATGGTGTTCGGCGCATTGAACAGTACCGCCTTTAGGTATTGCTTGATGTTGCGGATTTTCGTTGTGTTCTCCCGCATACAGTCAAAGACAAACTCAATGTGGCTGCTGTCTAACTTCATAAACTTTGCCTTGACAAGCTCTGCGGGGTAGTCGTCCCCGGCGATACGGATTGTCTTTCTCCGGCTGCATACCGTTTCAAGGATAAGGTCAACGATTTCGTCCAAACGGTCTTTTTCCACCCGGTCGTAGGTTACAAGGTGGTCGTACTCGATATTTTCCTTGATGATTTCCTCATAGATTTTATATGCGTCGTTCCTTTCCGTCCGTTTCCGTTCCGGCGGCTCTGCCGCGTCCTCCAAAGGAGAGGGGTCAGGGGAAAGGATAGGAATGGAATCGGTATTTAATAAATCCGTATTTGATTTTTCTTTTTTTGGTAAGTTAGTCTTTAGTTCTTCTTTATTTAATTGCGTTGGATTTTCCGACGTCGGGTTTTCCAATATCGGCTTATCCGGTGTTGGATTTTCCAATATCGGGTTTTCCAACCTCGGCGGCTGCGGCTGTTCGTAAATGGTGTATTCGATAGCGGTCATTTTGCCTTTCTCGTCGCGCCCCTGCCGCCTTGTGATATATCCGGCTTTTTCAAGCTCCCATATCGCGGTGCGGATTGCGTCGATACTTTCCCGGTTAATGTGGGAAAGCCCCGCAAGGGTGTAGTCCCAATCTTCGGGAAGTGAGAGCATTTGAGAAAGCAGCCCCTTTGCCTTTAGGGTAAGCTCCTTGTTGCGTAAATGGTGGTTACTCATTACGGTGTAACCTTTGTTCCGTTCCACTCTGAAAACTGCCATAGCTTCATCAGCTCCTTTGCTGTGGATTTGTTACGCGGTAGAACATGGATTTTGAGGGAAAAGGTATCTTTCCCTTGCTTCGCCTGTTTTGCGTCCTGCAAGCCCTGTAAATCAAGGCTTTTTTCGCCCCTACTGCGTAACATGAGGGTAAAAAAACAGCGGCGTTCCTGTTTCCCCGTAGGGAGTAAGAAACGCCGCTTGTGCGGGTCTTATTCTGTTTCGTCTGCGATAATGTCCTGTATGACTTCGCCAAAGTCAGCCGTAAAGGAAAAAAGGAAGTATTCCAAAACGGCGGGGTCTGCGCCCATAGGCTCGGCTTCTTCCGAAAAGGGCAAGCCCATAAGCCCGTAGAGCATTTTTAAGATTTTGAACAGCTTTTCCCGGTCGGCGGGTGTGTTCATGGTTACAAGTATATCGGTAAGGCGGTTTACGGTTTCCATGTCGCCGCCTGTCGTTACCCATACCATTTCTGCGAATGGCTGCGTGATTGCCCCGGCGACAAGGTTTATCTTGTCCTTGTTGATTTCGCCGGACGGGAGTATAATACCCTTATCTAAAAGCTCGTTTTTCATGTCGTCCTCCTTAATTCTGTGGTGCTAAAATGGTGCCCTGCCTTACAAAAACACCTTATGCGGAGATATGACAAGAAAAATGAGGATATGCGGAAAACCTTGATTTTAAGCCATTTTCTCATGGTTTTATAAACATTTATGAGGGCTTATGAGAAGATTTCCGTCTATCAAATCAATAAAAAATTTCTTATTTTCTCTGGAAAATACAAAAGTTTTCTCCTATAACTTCTCAACAGGTTGCTTTTTCAGGAATCACGGTCAGCGCGTCAATTGTGATGCCTCCTATGCCTCCTGCCTTAATAAGTTCAATCCTGTTAGTATCCCCTGGCTGAAGTGTCACATATACCTCAAGTTCTTTCCCATAACGTAGTTCACAGCTTCCGGTACTCATAAACTCCACCTTTATCTCCTGATCTTTCCCGTTGACCCGAAGATAAAAACAGGCACTCCCATCTGTTCCACGCGAATAATGAAAAATCAAACAGGCTTTTCCACCCTCGCCTCCGTCAATTTCTTCCAGTTCAAAACCGTGCCCATCGGTATCAAGATATTTAACTGCTCTTCCTGCGTATGCCTGTGGATCACATTCTCTTTGAGGCATTCCTTCCCAACAACCGTTTCCGCGCGGAATCATCTGTCCTTCTGCTGCACTGTATGTACACGCTGTTTCTTTTTCCCTTGACATAATCAGGTGATCTATGGCAAAGAATGTGTTCTGATACTCTCTGCTTTCCAATCGGATTCTGTTAACTCCGGCTTTCAGTTGAACCGGAAGTGACACACTTCTGAGTCTTCCTTTCGTATCCGGAAAACAAATTTTATCATACTCATTTTCATTGATGATAAGCGTAAGATAAGTTTTACCTTCTTTTGCCACATACCAGATTTGTAGTTCCGCATCTCCTCCTGTTCCGCCATCTGATACAGCTTCAATAAATGTATTTTTAAGGTTCAGATTTTTAAGCACTTTTCCTCTGTCCGATGCTTCACACACATCCATAACAGCTCCCCTTCCTGCCATTGAAAGAGCCGGTTCCGACACACTCTGGTTCCTGTCCGTTTCAAAGAAAAATGATTCTAAATATACAGGACCTTTCCCTTTCACCTCTAAGCACAAAGAAAGACTGCCTTCCGGGTTATCCAAAGCACAGGATATCTCCTGATAACATGCAGCATCCTGTACCATATTTTCATCCTGGCCTGATACGATTTCACAACGCCCCAGTATTCTCCCCTGCTGTTTACCCTCATGAATTATAAGGACAGCTGTCTCATTGTCACACAATGCGCGCAAATGAATGATGGTATTTCTCTGCACATTACGGATATTTGGAAACACCAGGATACTGCCGTCAAAAAGTTCGGTTACAAATGATCCGTCCTCTCTCTCTATTTTGCACTCTCTGTCTGACTCAAAATACCATGATGCCATAATTTTCTTCCACGACGCATCATACTGTCCACACCCATATCCCATAATTTTCTGATCTACAACGATCATTCCATTTTTTCTGTAATGGCATGGCGCGAGAAATGATGACCTGAAATATTTATTGGGATTATCCATTCCGCCTGCGGCAAAATAAGTCTGGTTCCGATAAGTAAAATAACTTCCATGATCGATGTTGCATCCTGTATTGCCAATGTATTCATATGGTCCGTAAACGCAGTCTGACACTGCGCAGAACGATGAATGTGTCAGATAATATCTGCCGCTGTATTTATGAATGGAAGCCTTATCCTCAGGACAGATATTTCCATGATATTCCACTTTGCGCAGTGGTTCCGCCAGATGGAGCAGGTCATCGGAAAGTTTCCCTATCATATACGCATTATAAGGCTCTGAACGGCAGTCACCTACAATCAGGTAAGCACTGCCGTCATCATCCTGAAACACGCATGGATCCCACTTTGGTATTCCTGCCGGTTCTGTAGAAAAATCCACAAGCGGTTTTCCCAGGGCATCCGTAAACGGACCACCCGGCTGTCTGCCCGTGGCTGCTCCCACTCCCCAGTCTCCCGTAGAAAAGTACCAGTAATATGTGCCGTCTTTATATGCCACATCCACAGCCCAGCACTGATCAAGACTGCCGCAGTAAAATTCCTCCGGCCTGATTGTCCGCTCCAGTTTCCAGTTGATCAGATCCTCCGAAGACCAGATCTGCCAGTCTGTCATGCGAAATCCATCCGAGCCGTCGGGGCAGTCATGCGTAGTATACATATATACTTTATTGTTAAAAACATGGGCATGCGGGTCACACACACCCTCTCTCCAGATAATCGGATTCATACCCATATCCCCCTGTATTTTTCTGTTTTTATTTTTCAGCTTCTTCCATCATTGCAAGAATATTTTCCGTCGGAATAATATCTACCATTGTATTACATGTAGACAGAATAAATCCGCCTCCCGGACTTGCGATTTCCATTGTTCTGCGAACGTCAGCCTTCACTTCCTCCGGTGTCCCAAAACACATCACATGATCCAGATCGATATTTCCCCACAGGCATAGCCTGTCTCCATATTTTGCCTTAATTTCTGCAATATCCATTCCTGCAGACGGCTGCAGTGACTGTATACCATCAAAACCACAGTCTACAATGTCATCCATAACAGAATTCAGATTACCATCGCTGTGAAGGAATACAGGAACATCCTTATAAGCCTTAATTTCCCGAATCATCTTTTTATAAAACGGATAAACATTTTCTTCCATAATATATGGGGGAAGGAATACTCCTGTATTAAATGCCATATCATCTGCAATCAGAATCGCATCTGCTCCCTTATCAATAAACAATTTGGCTTTCTTAATCTCATATGCGATTACCTTTTCACTGATTGTGTACATATCTTCTGTATTTGTCAGGCAGTACACCATATAGTCTTCCATCGGGAACATTTCATTCAGCATTGAAATCGGACCACCAATCTGTGCAAAGATGAAAAAATCCGTTTCTTTCGCATATTTCTCGATAAGCGTACCCTTTACTTTAGAAATATCGGGCTCTGCATACTGGTCCGCATCTTCCACATCCTCAAGGGCCGGATTATAAATATGTTTGGATTCTCCACCCACAATAAACGTCTGTCCGTATACGCTCTGTACAATTTTTTTGCCGTCATCTGTTGTCCCGATTTCCCACTCCGGCCAGTCTCCTACATTTACAAGATCCATATTCAACAGTTTTCTGACCGCGACCTCTCTCTCAAAATGCTGATGGTCAAGGGGATAGTCTTTTCCCAGAAGAGCATTTGAAACTTTCGGCTGTATATATACTTCGCCCTTTGGCACACGATCCGTCTCCTGATGCCGGATTGCCGCCATGACACGTTCCTTTTTTGTCATCTCTTCTTACCTCCTGTAACACTATTATTTTCCAAGGATTAACGGCAGAGCATCACGAAGATCGTCATACTGCACCCTGCAAAGAGAATCCACTCCGCTTTTGTGAATATTCCCGCCCGTGATTCCAACTGCCTCAAATCCTGCAAGGCGAATAGACATAATTCCCGCTGAGGAGTCCTCAAATCCAAGAACTCTGCATTTATCCTCTTCTGTCACACCAAGCCCCACTTTTGCCGTCTCAGAATAAAGCCAGGGATGTGGCTTTGGCGCCAGTTCCCCGATGGTTCCTGTCTGCCCTTTCTTGAATGTCTGTCCGGCAGTAATAATAGCATCATAAAAGTCAAGCGGATCACCCATTCCAAGTGTACGGAATGCAGAGATAATTTCAGGCATCGCCTTCGTATACAGCCCGGATGTAACAAGACCGATCTTTATTCCGTTCCCTTTGACTTCTTCCAGAAATTCCCTGAGACCGGCAGCCGGAGTAAACGCTCCTTCTTTCCCTCTGCCTTCCAGAATTTCATTCATTTCATACTCTGTAGTCTCAAAATAAAACTTACGCGCTTCTTCCAGCGTTTTTCCCGGGCAGTACTTATTAATACAGTACTGCAGATGTTCAGATACAGAATGACCAGACACATGTGGCTCATCCACACTTTCCAGATGGAAATTTTTATCCTGTTTCAATTTGGCGACTGTCTGCTCAATGATCCACATCCAGAAAGATTCACTTTTCACGCTCGTTCCGTCCAGATCCATGAGAATTGCCTTTGCAGGTCCTTCGTACCGTGCCTCAGGCACTTTATAAATAGCCGGATATCCCAGCGCTGATTTTACATAGCACAGTGTTTTATCAGCATAAACGATAAACTCTACTTTTCTGTCAGAAGGGGTGAGGATTTCCCTCACGCCTTCTTTCCCACTTATAAAACTTCCATCACTGGTCTTCTCAAGCTGAATCATGTTCTCCAGTTTTCCGATTCCAGGGTATATTACTTCACTCATTTTTTCTGCTCCTTTTTCGTTTGTTTTAGAATGTGGACACACTGTAGCTAAAATTCAAATTTCAACGTACAAATCTTATTCGCCCCAACCTCAAGTGCCACGTTCTTTCCATTTGCCGGGATTTCAGATACAGTATCTTCCTTAAGATCTACAATGTGTGCCGTTTTGATGTCCCTGCACCAGCAGACTTCCGCTGTCTGCGCTTTGCCGGACGGATTGTAAATTCTCATAATAACAGCTCCGTCTGCTTCCGCCTTTTTCAGACAGGAAACCTGCACGTTTCCACGCACTTCATAGAAGGAATATGACACCGGAAGTTCACCCTTTGTCTCATTTGGAACATTTGTCTGGACAGGCTTCAGTGGAATATTAAATACTTCTGCCTTCTGCGCCAGGTCATTTTCCGTTGTGTCTGATGTAACCGGGCTGATTGCATAATGGTATTCCAGTTTTCGCTGGAGCTGACCTCCGTCCTGATCCGGGAAATATCCCTCACTTCTAAACTCCGTACAGATAATATTCTTAACTGCCCGGAACAGCGTCAGCGAAAGTGTATCTGTTTCATCTGTGCGCAGTTCATATTCACCCAGACAGTCTGTAATAACAGCCATTCCTCTCGCTCCGTCGTTTAAGGAAACAAAATTCTGCATCGGCTGTGTTGTCAGTTCATTATAATATTTGCCCTGACTGTCTATCAGTGGAAGGGCGTCTCTGTGATCTACTGTAAAATGACCCTGTGCGTCTGCTGTACGGGTCTTTACTCCGGTCTCCATCAGCACACTCATCCGATGATCGCGGCAGTTATTGTGGATCACTGTGCGGACTTCCACCTGGTCACTGCCCTTGCGAAGTGTGTAGTATGTTGTAATCGGAAGTTCTTTCAGAGACGCACTTCTCTCGCTCTTTCCTCTGATATAGCTGTCCGGTCTGTATGCATACTCCGGAATCTCCATCTTCAGATCTACTCCGATCGTTGCACACAGATCTCCGTTCTCCATGAGATAAATAGAAGCCTGGCATCCTTTGCTTGTATAAGTACGGTTGTTGTACGGCGGATAATACATCCAGTAATCACCCACATCCCCCGTGCTTTCATAATAGTTAAGAGGTCCATATACTTCTCCTGATCTCTTGTCTGTCACTGTGATACTTCCGTCTGCATTTACTTTCACTTTTAAAAGTTCATTCTCCATGCGGTCTGTTGCCACAGCAATCTCCCGCCCATCTGTCTTACGTGTCTTAGCCCAGAATTTTGTCTTCCTGTTAAATGTCTCAAGGTTCGTCAGTCTGTAGACTTCATACCCGCCTGCAGGAATTTCTCCCGTCTCAAAATACACGTCATGACGGTCGGAATAATAGGGAAACGGTCTTGAATGAAGATGCACAACAGGTGAAATGTTCTCCGTTCTCTGTTTAAACTGTATCTCTCTTACATTTCCTTTTGAATCCTCAATGCCGAATTCCCAGATATTCCTTTCTGCCGGAGTATCAAGAAATACTTCTATTACCTCCCGTCTCGGTTTTGCCGTCGGGTTGAACACAACAAAGATAAAATCATCTTTGCTGTAAGAGGACAGGTCAATCTTTTTTACAATCTCCTGAAGGCTGCGGATATATACTGTATTTGCCAGTTCTTCTGCCTGGGAAAGCCGGTAGATTACATCATCCGCTGTTTTATCCTGCGTCACTCCATTGATAGAGTCATGTGGCTGAGAGAGAAGCATATAGTCCGCCGCTTTCTCCAGGAAGTTTTTCTCATAGTCTCCGCCGAGTACCATATTTACGGTGGAGATTGGTTCTGCCATACCAAACAGCTTATTCTGTACAGCTTTATTCAGTGTCTTAATATATGGCCTTGTCATGAGTGCATTTCCTGACAGGGAAGTTGTCGGACCATCTCTCATTTCTCCATGTATCTCATTTAATTCATCAAGATTGAGTTTTTCCTGCAGTACAGCCTCATACTCTTCCATAGAAGAACTCTTAAATTCGATCTCATCGGACTGTGCGTTCATTTCCGCAAGAAGTTCCAGCAGTTTGGGCTGTGCAGTCGTGGAATCAGATCCGTCCATCATTGCCCGGTCATCGGAAAGCCTTGATGCGTCCATACCCTTCCATACTTTTGCGATTGCTTCTTTGATGTGTTCCCTGTGGATCCGCTCCGTATTTTCCAGACGGAAATAATCCTGTACAGAATTTCCTCTGTCAGCCTGATGGAATACCTGACCGTCCTGCCCATAATGGAACTCATACTCTTCGGATTTGTACTCTTTTCCGGTCATGCTCCTCAGATAGCCGTTCATGAAGAAATTCGCACGTGCATCCTCTCCAAGACGTGTAGCCAGAATCTCTGTTCCGTCTGCTCCAACCCACTTAAATTCGCTGTGAGGCGCTCTTGTCTTATCTACATTTTTTGATATAATAACCGTATTGATACCAAAACCTTTATAAAGCTGAGGAAGCTGGGACGGCTGGCCCCATCCGAACGACTCATATCCGACATTCAGACGGCCTCCCAGTTTTTCTGCTTCTTTTTTGCCTTTCAGCAGGTTACGGACCATTGATTCACCGGAAATCGGATACAGATCCGGAAGCGTATACCACGGTCCTATCATAATCCGTTTCTCCCGAATCAGTTTTTCCACTCTTTCTTTTTTCTCGGGCTCTACTTCCAGGTAGTCCAGAATTCCCACCACCTGACCGTCAAACAGAAAACTTTTATATCCCGGATTATTTTCCAGCGTATCAAGCAGTTCATTTACCATATCCCTCAGATACATTCTGTTTTCCCAGATCGGATATCTCCATTCCCTGTCCCAGTGTGTATGCGGAATCACATATCCTGTTGACTTCTTTTTCATTGCCTGCAGTTCCTCCTGTTCATCTTACTTTTCTAAAATTCTATCCCATGAATGAAATACTTCATATACATTTTCAGGATTTGCCCCTGGTCCAAATTCGCACTGTGCAATACATCCCCCGTCACGCCAAAGGGTATCCTTTACTTTTTTAACTGCTTCACTGATATCCTCTGTCGTTCCCTCCACAAGCATATGCTGCCGGTCAATTTCTCCCCAGAATGTCAGTTTTCCGGCATAAGGTGCAAGATTATCCACACCGATACAGAATATCTGAGCATTCAGAGCATCCAGTCCCATTTCAATCAGATCCGCTATAATCTGAAGCGTATTTCCATCAGAATGCATGAATATTTTTTTACCGTATTTCTTTGCAATATCTATATAATCCTGATACATCGGACGGAATATTTTCCTCCACAATTTGGGATTAATAAGAAGCGTGTTCTGACTGCCCCAGTCATCCATAAACCGGAGAGCATCCACATCGGTCTTTGCCCACTCCTCCAGAAGTTCACAGTAAAATACATGCATCTCTTTCAGGAAATCTTCCATCTTTTCCGGCATGTCCATCAGATCCATATACAGGTTCTCTGTGCCCCGGATAAACTGAAGCTGTTCAAAAGGTCTGGGACAGACTCCGGAAAATACGAATTTATCTGTATTACGGCAGAATTCATTGACAGCTTCTCTGTCAAATGAGAGCATTTCTCTCGGAATATGAACATGATCCACGTCTTTCCAGTCCTCGTCTTTTACAATGGCCTCTTTTGCTTCTCCGATAATTCCCTCATGAATATTTGTAAACAGGCAGCCCCAGCGGTCCCTGTACATCCCAACCGCATACGCGTCCCCCTCTTCAATTGTCTTTTCTGAGAGAATCTCAGGAGCCTCGGCAAAATCATCCGGGTATTCTGTGTGAATACGTTCTACCATTTCCCTGTAATTCATATATGCCCACGGAAGCGTCCACATATGCCGCGGCACCCTGTCTGTATTTCTGAATTCTAATGTTGCCGACACAAGTTCTCTTGAAGTCATATCGCCGTCTCCTTCTTTATACTGATTATGCCTCATATTTTCCATATCTGCTGACAAGATCCCCGACGGGAGCAGGCGTAACGGCTTCTATCACATCAAATCCCGCATCCGACAGTTTCCTCAGCACAGGATTCAGGGTCCCGTCCAGATGTACAAATGATTTTTTTCCGGCCTTTCGTATTCTTTCTGTCCACTCCTCATGTACCTCTTTAATATAATTGTCATAAAGAGTTCCTCCGACAAGTTCACTGCTCAGATTATCCGGAGCAAAAATACACTCTGCCGGAGAGTCAATGGCAATCTGTGCTGCCAGTGTATGCTTTTCTCTCATGCACTCCATAAGTTCATCAAACTCATCGGGTGCTTCAGACTTTTCACATCTGCTCTCACGCTCATTTTCAGCACCTCCTGCACATCTGCTTATTTTTAATCAGCCTTTTAATGCTCCTGACGTCAGTCCTGCCACAAAACTCTTCTGAGCGAGCAGATAGAGAATAACAACCGGCAACGCCGCAAAAAGGACATATGCAAATACAATTCCCCAGTCAGCTGAGTATGGCCCGATTGCAGTATATATACCAACCGTGATTGTCTGTACATTTCCCATTAAAAGAGGAGTCTGGAAATCATTCCAGATACCAAGTCCTACAAAAATCATAACCGTTGCAGTTACCGGCTTTAAAAGCGGGAAGATGACCATACGGAATCTCTGGAATGTCGTGGCCCCGTCCAGCGAAGCTGATTCTTCCAGGTCAATCGGAAGTGCACGGATAAAGTTTGTATACATAAATGTTGAAAATGCAATGTTTCCGGATACAAAGATAAATATCAGGCTCGCTATATTAAACGGAATTCCTGTATTGCGCATCAGAATACAGAGCGGAAGATATACAATAACATACGGAACCATAAGTCCGATCAGAAAATAAATTCTTAAAATGCCCGACAATCGGGATGCTACCCTTGCCAGATAGTAGGAAGCCATTGAAGATACAACAATCGTAATAAGTGTTCCTGCAACAACAAGTATGATTGAATTCAGATACAGCTGCAGCATATCTGTATTCGGATTTTCCAGCACCGATACAATATTTTCTATGATCGGAGGAATCGGAATTGTAAGCGGTTCGCTCAAAATAATATCAGAATCTTTAAACGTATTAACCACCGCAATATAAATAGGAATGAGGACAAAAATCCCCACGATCACCAGAATGATTTTCTGTATCACATTTGCAGTCAGTTCATTTTTCTTTTTTGAATGCATTACATTTTCACCTCTCTCTTATTCGTCTGCTGTACCACAAAGACCGATATAGCCCCAATCACAACAAAGAGCACTACGGCAATTGCAGAGGAATATCCAATGATATTACTTGTGAATCCCTGGGAAACAATATTATATACGATTGTTTCCGTATCATATCCCGGACCTCCGTCCGTCATAATCTTCACAACATCATAGATGCGAAGCTCATTGATAATACTCATCAAAATACTTACTGACATTCCCGGTACGATCAGCGGCAGGGTAACATTTTTAAACTTATCCCATGCATTTCCTCCGTCTACTGTACATGCCTCATAGAGATCATTCGGTACTGACTGAAGGGCTGCAAGATAAAGCATCATATGATAGCCCAGCGTCCTCCAGATTTCTACAATGATGACGCACACAATTGCAGTTCCCTTATTTCCAAGCCAGTTTCCAGCCGCATCGCCTAGGCCGAGCACCTCCAGTATTCCGTTTAAAACCCCGTTATAAGAAAGAATACTCTTCCATACAAACGAAAGTGCTACCGAACTGAGCACGAAAGGAATAAAGAAGATTGTCCGAAAAAAGTTATTCACTTTTGACGCCTTATTAACCAACATTGCAAGACCGAGTCCCAGAACATTTACTGCCACAATAACCGTACCGGCTATAATCAGCGTGTTGATCACAGAATTTCCAAGTCTCACATCATGAAACAAATTTATATAATTATCCGCACCCACAAAAGTCATTTCGTTAAATCCGTTCCACTGAAAAAAACTGATTCCGAATGCCATCAGGATTGGGATTACAAGCAGCGCTGTATATATGACAAATGCCGGCGCCGCAAATAAAAAAGATACTTTATTATTCTTCATAATTATCATTTCCTTTTCTTATTCTTAAGAAAAAGGCTGCTATAAATCTCTCTCGGAAACCTATAGCAGCCTTTTGCAATCACACATCCTCCAAAAGGAGCGGCTGTCTGTCTTTAACTACTGTGCATCCATCAGTCTCTGATATTCCGCATCCCAATTGTCCAGTTCTTTTGAAACATCTGCACCATTATAAACATTCTGAAGTGATTTATCAATGAAGGACTGCATACCTGACGGAATGATATAGTCTCCTGCCGTAAGGCAAGTCTCGCATGTTACCTCATATCCATCGATGTTTTCAAGATACTTAGTTGTAACAGGTCCCATATCATATGTGACAGGTTCTTTTGTTGTTGAGAACAATCCGTCTGCTGCCAGCCATTTAGCATAACCGTCTGTATTTTCTGTCAGGAGATATTTAAAGAATTCCCATGCTGCTTCCTGATTTTTGCTGTCTTTGTATACGCCCCATGTAGAAGTATTACCTACAGCGATCTTGCTTCCGTCCATTGTCGGGATCACAAATACGCCATAGTCTTCATTACCTGCATTGTCCAGAGTTGCATTCATCCAGGAGCCATCGATCAGCATCGCCGCATCGCCTTTCAGGAATGCGTCTGCACACTGGCTGTAGCTTAAGGAAAGACCGCCTTCATAATAGTAACCGTTCTTCACCAGATCCTGATATGCTGTAAGTACCTTTTTAGATACATCATTATTCCATTTGATGTTGCCTTCTGCCAGATCTTTCACAAAATCCGGATATGTATTCTTCAGCATTGTATCGCCCTCAGCAATCCAGTACATACTTCCTGTAGCCCATGTATCGCCTGTTCCTCCGCACATCAGCGGTGTCTTCCCTGCATCCTTGATCGTTTTGCAGATATTTACAAAATCATCATATGTTTTCGGTTCTTCCAGTTTAAGTTCCTCAAAAACGTCCTTATTGTAATAGCACTGTCCTTTGTACTGTACTGTCATGGGCACATCAATAACCTTCCCCTCAAACTCTGTCAGAAGATCATCATTGATCAGTGTCTGAACATCTTCCGGTACCTCTGCAAAAATTCCCATACGGGATAAGTTCTGTGCTTCAATCACAATATCCGGAAATTCTCCACTGTTGAGTTTTGTTCTCCAGAATGCTGTTCTGTCATCACCTGTTGCCATAACTTTCTCAACTTTGATCTCCGGATGTGCCTCTTCAAAAGGTTTAATAATCGCATCCCAGACCTCTGAAGTCACATTGTCTGTCTCAAAACATCCGAATGTCAGAGTTGTCTGATCCGACGTTTCTTTGCTTCCGCCCTCACTGCCCTTTCCGCTTCCGCATCCGGTAATTAACATAGCAGACAGACATGCTACTGCTGTTATTACAGATAATACTTTTCTCTTCTTCACTTTTTTGTTCCTCCTCTGTTTTATTTGTTACACATATTATACCCGCCGGTGAATTTCTTTTTCAATTTCAAAAATTGTATTTATTATTCAATAATAATAATTGGTGTTGCTATTTTTATACAGTTATTATAGAATTCATATAAAAATGATACTATTGATATTGAAAGGTCATAAGATGAAAAAATTCAAAAATGTATTTCTCAATCTGAGTGTTTTTACAAAAATATCTTTTATAACCGTACTTGTAATTATTGTTATTTCCCTTTTTTCAACGTTTTTGCTCGTAAGAGATTATTCCAGAGAAATTCAGGATCGTGACAGGCTTCTCGTAGAAGAAACCACAAACAAGATCTATGATTTTTTCGAAAGCTGTTATAATGATATGTACAATCAGCGGACACTTCTGCACTCTTCCGGTCATATCGCCGATATTCTTGCTGACACATGGAATACTCCCAGCGCATTATATCAGTCTGATACACTGAAAAAAATTACAGATTATATGAAAGCTCTTGCCTATTCTAACACTGAAATAAACAGCATCATTATCTTCACAGATGATGGAAAAAATGCATTGGCCTATTCTCCGGCTACAGCACACAGCGTCTACCAGAATTATGATTTTACCGAGCTCCCTTATATTGAAGATTTCCGAAAATCGGACAAATCGATTACTGTAATATATGATAAAAATCCCGGTTATCTATCTTCCGCTTCATCCGGCAAATCTGCCCCCGTTCTTAGTTTTATTGTGAAGATGTATACAAAACTGGGAAACAATCCCGAAACTCCTTTGGGATATATGATGCTCAATTACTCACCGGAATATATTGACGATACTTACAGACATCTGACTGCAGCTGCAAACGGCAATTATTATGTTATAAACAGTGACTCCACAATTGTATACAGTAATGATAAGTCAACCATTACTCTGACGGCGGATTCCAGCCAGGCAGCTGGCAATACAATAATTGTCAACCGGGAAATCGGACTGTCGGGAATTAAAATTATCGGAACTCTCTCAGCAGAAAAAATAAGAGCAACCACATTTAACATTGTACTTAAATCTGTCCTGATCACAGGTGCGGGTATCCTGTTTATTATCATAATAGTACTGCTTTTGCACCGGCACTATGCACACAGATTCCGTAATCTGGCTGAAGCCATGCGTAATGTGAGTAACGGTGACTTCACCACTGAACTTCCGGTCAATACAACTGATGAAATCGGATATCTGAGCAGAACATTCAACACAATGAGTCATACGCTCAATGAATATATAGACAAAACCTACCTTGCTGAAACTCAAAGAAGAACAGCTGAATTGTATGCCCTCCAGGCACAGATCAACCCACATTTTCTTGCCAACACAATTGAATGTATACGAATGAATGCAGTTGAAAATGACGACTACAGTTCAGCCGGTATGCTGAAGGATCTTGGTAATCTGTTTCGATGGATGGTGAGATTCGATGATGATATTGTTGACGTGCAAAGTGAAATGGATTATATTGACTGTTATCTGAATCTGATGAAATTCCGTTTCGAAGATAAGTTGAACATAAGCCTTGATCTTTCTCCTGAAATATACAATCTCGGAATTCCTCGTTTTACATTGCAGCCTGTATTCGAGAATGCCATATCACACGGTTCTTCAAATAACCGGGATATGCTGGTTTCGGCGCAATTGCTTGTTGATAATGGGATATTGACCATCACCGTTAAAGACAACGGTCCTGGCATCAATGAAACTAATCTGGCAAAACTAAGGGAACATATCTACGGCACAGCCACTTACAAAGAATTCGGTGTGGCTCTGCGCAATATTCATTCCCGAATAACGCTTCTCTTCGGATCACAATACGGAGTGACGTTAAACAGCAGATATGCTTTGGGAACAGTGGTGACCATTACCCTGCCCGCAAAAGAAAAAAAGGAGTTGGAAAATTATGTACAAACTGCTTATCGTGGATGATGAAATGCGCATCCGTACAGGTCTGTCCAATCTGATCGAATGGGAAGTATATGGGATTGAAGTTGCCGGACTTGCAGAGGACGGCATGAAAGCATATATACAGATCAAATCTATACACCCGGATATTGTACTGGTGGATATTTCAATGCCAAACATAACCGGCCTGGAACTGATCGAACTGTGTTCTCATCTCGAACATCCGCCAAAATTCATTATTTTAAGCGGATACGATGACTTTGAATATGTACGCCGGGCAATCCAGCTTGGTGCTTCTGATTATCTGCTTAAGCCAATCGATGAAAACGAACTGATCCGTGCTGTAAGTACCTGTGTGGAAAAATTAGAAACAGACCTTGCATATCAGAAACAGTTCCAGGAAAGTATACAGACATTCAGAAATGATGTGCTCATGCGTGTTCTGCACAATCAGATTGATTCCCGAGAACTGCATGAAAAAAGCCAGATTGTAGACATTTCCCTGCATTGCATCTCCATGCGGGTAGGCGTACTGATGTTGTGCCCATCGGAGAAAAATAATCTTCCTTTGATGCCAGCCGCGGAAATATGCCGTGAAATATGTTCTCTTCTTTGCCAGTGCTATGTTGTTTCTGATGTCAACACGAATATCGCGGTTATTTTTAAAGATCCCGGACAGCAGTTTACAGACAAAGACTATATGGACACAATGCAGGAATGCTCTGAAAAACTTGCTGCTCTGCATGACTGCCAATCCTATATAGCACTTGGCCACAAAGTAAGTCATATAAATGAACTTTCAGCATCTTACACTGACTGCATCTCTAAATTGGAGAAAAAGCTGATTCTCGGCGATACAATAGAAGATGTGCTGTCAAAAAGTATTCAGCCCGCTGTCAGTTATCAGGATTTTCTTAAGGGTATTGAGTCGCACGACAGCAAACAGATCAAAGAAACTTTTCAGAATTGCTGTCAAAACTTCTTAATGACGAAAGAGGATGAAGATATTAATTACATCAAATACCAGCTTATTGATCTTGTTACATATGTACTTCGTTCTGAGTACCCAAACTCTTACTTCAGCCCTGAACTGGAACGGAAAAAGCGACAGGTATTTACTATTATAGAACAGACCGGATCTATCTTACAGCTCATTGAAAAACTGACTGTATTTTTTATGTCGCTTTCTGACATGACTTCTGATCTGTCAGAAGAAGCAGGATATCCTCATATTATCCAGCATGTGTTAGCTATTATACGCAGAAACTACTCGGATAATTCACTGTCCCTTAAGACAATTGCAGGACAGCTTGATGTGAACCCGGCATATCTCGGACGTGAATTTACACTGGCAACCGGAGAGTATTTTAATGACTTCTTAAATCATACAAGGATCACCAAGGCCTGTCAGCTGTTGGAAACTACAACTCAGAAAACCTCCAAAATTGCCGAAATGGTTGGATTTACAAACAGTAGCTATTTCTTCACTGTATTCAAAAAAATCACCGGTCAAAGTCCCAGAGATTACCAGGCTGCCAGAGGGAAAATCTGATAATTAAAAATTTTATTAAATAAATTTTCATAAAACCTGACTTTCAGAGTTAGATGGTAAAAAATGGTGTTAAGCCACAGATTAAAACC